>BNJV01002854.1_pt1 | contig 55234 bp, 61 predicted proteins | sample 8540591 | NCBI WGS metagenome assembly BNJV01 (sample SAMD00202457, study PRJDB9452) | human saliva metagenome | host: Homo sapiens | reverse complement strand
TACTAGTTGAGACTTCACAATCCAGCCACGACTTAACTGGCTGCACGTGATAGCACCAGTTGCACCGATGTTTCCACCAGTTTGCGCTTCACCAGCACCCAGCAGACCGCATGCACTGTGTGTTGCCGTGCAGCGACACCCCAAAGCAATAACACCGTCTTTAGCTCCCCAAACAGCTAGGTAGGTATTTTCGCCGATCCATGCATTGATGTTAGAAATTTTGAGCGTCACATCACCATTGGTGTGTTTTGATAATAACAGTACCTGGAACCATTGATCTTTGAAAAGATTATCAGAGTTAAGCATCCGTATTTTGGTTACGGTCATGATGACTGAATGGCATCCGCCGCTGCTGTCTTAAGATTTCCGCAAGATACCGCTGGTTCATTTCCTGTCATGAGCTAGTACCAGCTTCAACTGTCGTATGTTCCAGCTCCATTTTAATCCCTGATTGTGATTCCTTTTCACATGCGTTATAATCCGCAAAGCTCTCTTTTCAAATAAGCTTCCAATTTTGCCTTAGCGTCGTTAGAAATGAGCTTTATCTTCTTTACCAACCGCATCACGGTAACTGCTTTTTATATTTTGCAATGTTTTCCTCTCAATTGCTTTCAAAAGGGCACGCCTTCAATCTTGCCACCGGCGTATAGCGACTCAGTGGTTTCGTTTGTCGCAATACGCAACACCATTCTTTTTAGCCAAATCTACAGCACTTGATTTTGACGACCGGTAGCCAGTCACTCTAAATCAGCAACTCCTGCCGATTTCGCATCTTTGTGTGCGGTATTAGCTTGAGTATAGGCTTTTGATTCGCCTGATAAAAGAGCTAAATCACGTTTCAAGTCTCTCAACTGATTTATTTTGAAGAGCGATACTGCTTTATTGCAGCTTCTTTGTAACAAGGCTACATTTTCAGCCATCACTTTTACGAGGAAGGCGCATCACCCGTTGACCTTGTAGTAGTCTCTTTGCTATGATTGGGGGTTTTGTCCGTAGTCGATTTACGTTACAAAAGTAAAGCCTGCTTTCCAACGTTCCATCAAGAGTTGGTCCACTTCTTTGGTTGAAGCAGATGGGCTAGATTGACCGTCTTTTTACAGCCTTTTTCACGGTTTGCACTTTGTTTCTTCATAAGCTTTTTGATTATCTTTATATAAAGTGCGATGGATTTCTTCAAGTCATCCACTGACTCTAGCCTGGAATTGTCAAACCAAGTTCAACAGCTTCACGGTAAGATCAGGTTTCAGCCATTGCTTTACGAAGTTCATCTCCCGTTAGACCTTTAGTCTCTTTGTAGTTGGGGTTTTGTCCGTAGTGGTTTCTGTTGCAGTAAGCCTGCTTTTGGCTTGTATCCATGAGGTGGTCCACTTCTTTGGTTGGAAACGTAGATAGGCTAGATTGTCCATCTTTCGACAGCTTTTTCACGGTTTGCGCTTGTTTTCCTCATAGGCTTTTTCCCGGTCTGCACTCGTTTTAGCTTTGTGCTTCTTTTGCTGCCTGACAGTCCTCAGCTTTATCCAGGTTGTCAGTTGGAACCTCAGAAGTCAGCGCTGCTTCCGTCATTGATAACGACTTCTTTTGTATCACCTTTCTTTAACATGCAACGCCTCTTTGGCAGTGTAAGAAACACTATCTTTTAAAGTTGGCATGTGCACCATCTACCACTTTTTACTGCTTGCTCTGTGTGGCATTAGCTGGAACAGCCGTTGGAATGTCACTTTTCACTTCTGATTGTGTACTTGGAACTGGTGTGTTTTCCAGGAGCAGCGACCTTTAGGGACTCGCTGGCTGGCAACCAGTTCTGTAGCTAGCTGTACTGGAGTAGCGATGTCTCATCAGCTGAAACAGTAGCTTGCCGCATCAAAACTGTAGCAGACTGCTGGAGCAATACGCTCATATTTAGCCAATAGGGCTGAGTATATGTTCCTGTTTTGATTTACGGTGAGAAAGAAATTTGTTTGTTTCTTGATTCATGAGATCTCCTTCATATCTAGTTTTAATGACGTTTCTGGTCATCAGTGGTTTTCTCTGATTAAGCTTGTTTTTACGGAAGAACCAGCCAAAGCGAGCTCCGAGTACGCACTTCCAAGAGTCCCAATTACCTCGAGCCTCCTCCTGTTTCAGGAAGGGATAAGTTGTGTACCATCCGCCTACTTTGTGACAGAGATGGTTTTATCGCTGTTGTTTTAGCGCCTAGGGCTTCTGGAGCTACTCGTGAGCCATCTGAGAGAACTTCATTGCCCATTTTGGGTACTAACGATAGTTGCGCAGTGTTGGTCACTACTGGGTTTTCAGCCGTTGGAGTAACAAGGGTTGGTTGGCCTCGCTTGGCTTTGTGCTAGGATTTGGTGTTGTGCGTCGATAATCGACCATTACCATCTGATGGCGCTGGTGATGTCGGCTTTCCTCCTGAAGGTTGGGCTGGCTCATCTGATGCGGAACTTCTTCAGAAGCGTAGATGGAGCTTGCCGCTGACGGATCAGCTGGATCACTTAGCGCAGGGGACGGTTCCACAGATTTGGAGGAGTTGCTGGAGTTTCCGAAGGTTGAGTCGAGCGGCAGGATCCACTGGTGCCGTCCGTCGCGCGGTGTTGTCAGGTGTACCCGTGGGTGTTTCGACCAGGCTGTGATGGTTGTGTTTGATCTACTGGTGTTTTCAGCCGAGAGACAACAACTGGCTGTTCCATCTACTGGAAGAGTTGTCGTTTCGTCAGCTGAGCTACTGTCCAGCTTAGTGCCGGTGCTAACGTTGATACGCAAGGTGGCCAGTAATTGTTTCTTTGTCATCGTCGATTTCCTCTTTATTTCCATATAATTCGCTTTGCACGTTCCGGTTGTCACGACGAGACCTGCTGAGTCAGTTTTGCTTTAGCTTAAAGGTTGAGTCTCGACGCTGGACAGTTTTATCGCCCATGCTTTTACAGAAAGAACATAGTGATTGACACATATATTCTTTGGTTTTAGAATCATATCGTCTGCTACAAAATGACGATTGCGGTTCCCTCTTTAGGTGCTGTGTATTTAGCACATCTCCAGCTGAGATGCTATTTCAGAAAGCTTTCTTTGCATTACCTGGAGTAATACTGTCGGTAAAAGTGGCGATTAAAAACATCTACCCTGATGTTCTACATATCAATCAAGAGAAATTTGTGTCCTTTCAACTCTTGATAGAGAGATGAGTGGACCTGCTCAAGATTAAGCTTTGATTAGCTGAGAAAATGCCACTCACAGATGAGATAGTACAACGCCTGCTGCCAGAACTGCCAAAAGACCTAAATAGAATATAGCTTTCTTTTCAAAGAAGATTCTTTCAATCGTTGATGAAGCTGCAACTGGTTGAGCAGGCACAGACATTTTAGAGACTTGCTTTTTGAGTCAGTGCACAGACCACCCACAAAAAGGTAAGCTTGATTCTTGGATTCACAAAGCTTACTTTGTAAAGCTAAGATAGATCTGATTCACAAAAGTACTCACGCTGGTTTCAGTGTAAGTATATGATTGAAATTCAAGGATCTATTAGAATGGCTTGAATCAGAGGCAAGAGAAAGATTTTGATGGTTTCTGTCAATAACAAAATGGACTAGCAAAGTCACTTCTCCTTCTGAAACAGCTTCATCTACATACCGTGACAGATGGCAACCCTGTTCAATTTGACTGACCGTCCATGGGCATCTGTAATGCTTTCAGAAAAAGCAACCTCCCGCTTGACGAGGCGTCGCATGATAGGCAGCGATTCTTCAATTGGATGCTGGAAGGTATCCAGATACTGCGAGTCCAGTCGTCTATAATCTCCTAGAAGTTCACCATCATATTCTGGAGATTTCTCCTTCTTCCCAGTTATCTCTATAAAAAGATCATCAGTCACCAAACATTTATTATTACTTTTCTTGAAAGGGATAAAATGCTATAGTAACCACGTATATCCTTTCCACGAACTTAAAGCCCCATTCAATAATACTTCTTGGACCAGCAGATACGGCAATGATTGCTACTGCAATAGCTGCCAGTGCGTGGATAGCAGCTTTTGACTTCACGTCCACCAAAACCATAAACTAAACCAGTCACAACAGCTGCAAGTCCCAAAGTAACCACACTCCAATCCCTTGTACTTTGGCGAAATACCTTGTTGCGCTAATGCATCGGTTTTGAAGCGAAAAGGATCATCTCGCATAGGCGGTGTTGGTCAAGACCCCGATAAAAAGAGTGACAAACCAAGTAAGTATCAGCACTACCTTTTGCCGTCACTTTTGTTGATAAAATTTGTCGATTTACTTTTCATAAAAGTCCTCCTTTAATTTATTGACATTCTTAATATAAAGGGATAATTAAATTTATGTGCAAGTTAAGACAAATCACAGGAAAAGCTCAGCTTGAGGCATTCCATTTCTCCCTTCAATATCTAGCTGAAATTTGTCTTAAATCTTTACCAGCGTCGATCATCTGGTGGCAATCAACCTACATGAAACATTATAGGTTTGTTTACTTTTTCCAAGGTTAAAGCTTTTACAGAAATAGGTGCTAATACTCGCTTAGTGCACCCAGTCTCCAAAGGACGTGCGTGCACCATTTTCACGTCCGGTACCAACATCTGGAGAGATACTGAATCAAACTGAGCTCATACGACAACGTTAGATTTTCGCTTCATCCGATCTATGAGAATTTTAGAGAGGTCTTCTCTGCAATAACTCTGCAATGACATTTCTCTCTGAGAGGTTGAAAGATAATTTTAGCTTTCGATACGATTAAAGAAAACTCTGGACTGAAACTCATTCTGTAGCTCACTTTCCATAGACTTTTCAAATTGCTGCCTATCACGATCAGTCAAATCTTTAAAATTACCCAGCCTTCAACCCCTGACTTATTGATAATCTTCTTAGCACCAATGTTAGTCGTCGTGACATGACAATAATGTTTTGAAGCTAGCCAAGCGACCAGAACTATCTGTTAAACATGCGCATCATCCAATAGCATGCAAAATAAGTCACATAACCTCACTGCAAGAGCCTTTTTCTGCTTCGCCCAGCAACAAAACAGAATAAGGCTTTTTCAGTTTCACACCTTTCAGTCAACTGTCGCTAGTTCCGTGTCTCACGATTGCAATCAGCTTGCCACATCTTCTTTTTCTTGAACTCAGACATGTCAAAAGCGAATCATCGCATCTTCATCACATCAAAGAGCAGCGCACTCGCCTTTGAGATAGTTCTGCTGTTTCACTCAACTCCAGTTGGGCCCAGGAGGAAGAGAAATGAAGAGATCGGCTTATTTTCATCTTGCAACCCTGCCTGAGCAATGGTTACCGCATCTACAACAGCTTCAATGGCATCTTCCTGTCCTTTGACTCGATCCATCAACTTTTTCTTTGAAGCCCTCTAAAGCACGATCCTGGTCTCCTTTTAGAATTGTCGTCACAGGAATCCCTGTCTTATCTTTAAGACCTGGGCTATATCTTCACTGCAATGGCCAATATAGCACTTTTCGCAGTCAGCCGCTGCAATCATTAGAAGCTTCATCGATTAGGTCAAAAGCTTTATCTGGTACGATCTGTAATATAGCGGACAGATAGACGCAGATCCGCTTGGACGAACTGCTTCTGAGGAAATTTGAATCCCATGGAACTTTTCATAAACTTTCATAAGCCTGATCAACACGGTTATAGCTTGTGGAATCGTTGGCTCTTCAACCATAACGGCTGCATCCGACGTTCCCAGGGCCCTCATCGGTTTCAATATAATCATGGAACTCATCTAAAGTAGAAGGTGCACAATCGCTGAATATCCCCACGTACCAAAAACTGGTTTAATAACATTTCCCGGCATCGAGGGCTTGACCGTCCTGGCTGCCTGCACCAACTATGGCATGAAATTCGCTCTACAAAAGAGAAAGATTAACGTCCGCGATGGCAAACCATCTCTTCGATGATTTTTCTTGAAACTTAGCAATAAAGCCACCGTCATCTTCACTCATACTCAAACTAGAAAGCTCCAGGGAACGAACGTAACTCCTTTTAAAGCTTCAGGAACTTGTCCACGCATAATAACAGCAAAGCGTTAGACCTTCCACTATGGCTGCTTTTCAACAACCTCAAGCTTCTCCCACTCAGAATAGGATTATTTTTAAGTTCTTCTGAGAAGTTGCAGATAATGACCGCTTGTGCTTCTTTAGTCACGACCATAAACTTGGTAGTCATCTGATTTTTAGCAACCTTAGCTGACAAATTATCAGTGTACTTTATCAAGATGAGGGGTCTTCAATTACGTCTTCCACTTCAATCACTTCCTTTAGCAGCTGCAACCTGGATCTGTTAACTTTTCTTTGATAGCATCGACAAACTCACGAGGACTAATTCTCCTCTCACCAAATCTGGGAAAAAGGAATAGCTCCCAAATCCACCCGTGGTTTCAGGGACTTGCAAACTCAATATCATAAAGGTAATGGGTTAAGAGACAAGCTTTAATGCAGTTGGAAATAGCTGACCGAGACTTTTTATTCCTTTAGTGATATAGCCACGGTCTTGAATCGTTTTGTAGCATCACGCTGCTCGTTGCCCGTGTTCCCAAACCATACTATCGGTAAAATCTCACTAATCAATTGAGACTCGGTAATCCCTCTTAGGTGGTTTTGTAACACCTTCAAGAATCAACGTTTTTGTTTCAATTGATCTCCTTACCACGATAATGTGGTAGTGTAAACATCACCGCTTTAATTTTTGCTTTACTGAAGGAGCACCCAACCAAACTCGATCATCTGTCTACCTGCTGCCTTGGAAAATCAAGCACTTTATTTTCTACTTCAACAGTTGTGAGTATTAGCCGCGACAATCACGCCACACAGGCTGTCAAAGTATTCTATATACCGCGAACAATAGCTATACAAATTAATAGCTGTTCATCACAAAAGGTTTTAAAAGTCACTAGGTTAAGAGCGCTATTTTCTGTACGATACAGCGGCGTAGTGACTTTGTTTTCCGCCACTTTTTCAGTGATTAACGTAGTATTTTTCACTTGGCTCCTAAATGAAACTGGGTCAAATTTCTGGCAACTAATAGCATCTTGATAACTTTTTGATGGCCGTCTTAAGATAACTGAAATTCCTCTCTAGTAATGAATCGAGTATCTGTTCGAGGAGTAGGATAAAGTATCAGAGCCAAGACTTTCTACTATCCTTTTCACGTTTTGAGAGGTTCAAAGTCACCATTTAGCTAGCAGCAAGTCCTTGAATATCCGAGAGATTAAATAAACCAGGTGCTGTACCCTCTGATGCTCTGTCGTTTCGTAGCTGGAAGGAAACCATCAGAGGTGAGGACTACGTAGCGAATTGGCCAGAACCATACATCACTATCTGAATACTTTTCGCTATTAGAGAAGATGTCGCTCCTGCTTTCTTTATCTTCCTGGCTGCATATTTCAATACGTTTGAGGCCCAAAATTCTGGATAGCTAAACGTCATTTCACAAAGTAAACGAACTGCTGGAGCTTGTGCACGACCAACAGATAAGCTTATTACCTTTTCGCGAGAGTCGTCCTTTATTTTGTAAGGTCAGAGTTGCTAGAGGAGATAAATTCATTCCTACTAACCAATCTGATTGTGCACGTGCTTCAGCTTCTAAATAGTAGTTATAGGTTTCCATCCGGTTCTCAGTGTCTGCAAATGCTTTTGAAGTGATCGAGTAGTAGCGAATTCAACCGAAGACAGCTTAGTTACCTTACTTTTTCCAGCCTCTCAGGAATGTGGGATAAAATTGAGTAAGCAATCCGCTCACCTTCTCTATCAGAATCCGTGCAATAATCGCACCTGATCAGCTGCCATTCACTTCCTGATAAATCTCTGTTTAAAGAGTATCTTTGGAAACTTTGTCTTGCTTTTGAGTGTTTGTTTAAACGATACATCGAGCCAAAGGCAATTTATCCAAACTCCAATTATCCTTTGATGAAAGCCATACTCAAACAAATGCTCCTTCCGCAGCAATTGCATGAACCTCATCTGAAAAATGTGGGGTATGTTTGATAATATGAACTTTTCCTCTTTTACTAAGCTGGTCCCCAAAACCTTTCTGCATACAGCAGCTTGTGTTCTTTTCAGCTAGAATGACTGTTGCTCATATAGCTCTTTCTCCTCGTTACTACATAGTTTCAGTTTAAGAGATAATGAGAGATTTCGCATTTAGCGAGACAAAAGCCGTATAACTTCAAAAGCAGTCTATGATACTATGTTATATAACCTTATATCACTGCACGCACGTGCTAGCTCTCACTAGAGAATACTTTCTGTCTTAACGACTCGCTCCTTTGTCGGGACTTTGTAGGAAAATTTGGTGTCCTGTCCTTGACTTTTTCTAATTGATTAAGGTTTTGTGTGATGCTCAATTTGTTTGTGCATCTTAGAAACCGTTTTATGGATTCGTTTCAAAGAGTCAGCTAGTCTGTTTTATCATCTAATCCTTTGTAAAGGTATCTGTCCATCAGCCATATAATCGGCGGCGCTGCCAGGGACGTATCTAATCCAGGAAATGTTTTTGACTGATGATGACTGATCATTTCAGCTTCAAGCTCTTTTTGGACTTTTGGAAGTTCTTTATACTAGAGTCTGATAGGCTAGGATTATGCAAGAGCTGCGAGTTTGAGCTCACAGCGAATGGTTGTAGCAATCTTTTTCTCCAGGCGTGGTATCTGGATTAAGGATGACTGTTCAGTCCGCAGAGGCACCTTTGGCACTCCTAGCACAGACTCGCATCTTTCATAATAGAAACGCCAATTCTTTCAGCATAGTCACAAAGACCTTCCAGCACCTCTTTCGTTTTTACCTTATCGCATCAAAGTTATAATGACGCCTGGCATCGCTTTTCGGATAGCTTTCTGGTTTTAAAGTGGTTTGTGACAACTCAAAAACCTTATAGGGTTGTAAACCTTAGCTGGCCAGTTTTAAGATTTCTCTCCTGGAATTGACGAACAGGGAACGCTTGCTGCTCACGCACTGAGATTCCTCCTGTGGCGTGGCATCAGAAAACTTTTTGTATTTTGGATTTCCCTTATCATTTTCACTTGAATGACCGTTTTCATCTAGGACTGGGAAATCATCTCAGACCCATCAACGGTCACAAACAATGTGGATCTGTGACTTTTCGCCTGTTTTAACAGAACAAACCTTTTGATGAGACCACTTCCTGAGTTTCACTCAGTTCTCTTTATTAACGTATGTTGCTTTGGTTTGAATAACGTCTTCTGGTTTTAATTCCAAGTGCTTCTCCATCGACTGCCATTGATCATGGGTTGCGACAGCATTTGCACCTCTCCATTGATCTTTGGAATAAGCGCAACGTTACGAGGAGATAGTTGAGGAAACTTTACTCCCTAAATTCCACATACTCCAGCATCAAGTCTTCAGGAGATTGCGTGTAGCTCACGAATCTTCGAAACGCTCTCTCACTAGCATCATAAGCAGATGCCGCATCTTACAATCAAACACGTTCTGCTGAAGAGAGATGCCTCTCCTCGAGTCCACGCTGCAGTCAGGTTTTTGTTCCTCCATTGTTAGTCAAAAGGCGTCTGTTTTCTTCTTGCTTGCAAGCCCTTCAGGAGAGTTCCAACTCCAATTCGTGGAAGCTTAAGTTTTCTACTCCTTTTTAACTTGAAAAGTCATTCCCCAATCACTGCGCCGCCAAATAACCAAGTCTCGATTCTCCTGAATAAGTGCCAACGTCCAAAGAGTGCTTGAATATCCGATAATTGATCAATTCTCACCGGACTATGAACAGTTTAATTCTAATTGAGACTCGTCCAAAAATCTTCTTGGACTGGTATAAAGCATCTGACCATCAGGGTTGAGATCAATTAAATCACCTTCAACTGATAAATTCTCTTGAACTTGAGGAATGGAAGAGACCAGAATCTGAGTAGCATCTTTCAGCCATAATTTGCTTCCACTCAAGTTGAGCTAATCCAGTTCTTATGCCTTGTTTAGGGACTGACACAATTTCTCATGAATCACGTTCTTGCATGTTCCTGTGGCTACTGTCTGCTCAATAGCTTCAGCTGCGATATCTTGATTAACTTCTTGATTTTCCAGCTGAGAGAAAGCACCTCTTCATCAATAGCTGCCAAATTTAGAATAGCCTTCTGCAAACGACGATAACCTAATCCCAGAAGACGTGATACAGGCATGCGTGTTTCATCGCCAATCGCATAACGGACACCTTCTTTAACCAAGGCGCCACCTGGAGCGTAAATATCAAACGTGATTGGTTGCGTCTGAGACGATCGCCTGATTAGCCTTTATAGAGTTCTGGCAGACAGGGTTTTGATAAGAAACCAAGCTGAGTTGGTTCAAAGCGGTAACTGAGGATTGTGTAGCTCCTCAGACCCTCGGATACCGGACATGGTAGGTATCGTTATAAATCTGAGTCCTGTTGCGTCGCGATAGAAAGCGCCCTATCTGGCAGTGCGCTCATCCGTTTTGGCCACAATGGTCTTGAAGTCCCTCGAAGACCTCTTTCTCGACAGTTGGTTACTAGCGTCCCAACCTCCTTGAAATTCTTCAGGGATGGCAACGCCTAACTCCGCAGGGTTACCGACGTTGGTAAGCGGTGTCCAAACTTGCGTAAAGGTCGCAGCGTCGATAAGCGCTTCCAGCTGGAGATGGCGCAGGTCATGGACCAGCTCATCTGAAGAAGAAACTGCCTCATCTTTCAGAATAGAAAGCATTTCTTCGTTATCCGGCAATATACCGCCTCATTGATGGACAACTGAGCACTCACATCCGCACTAATGATAAAACGCCCAAAATAACGTTTCTGATGTTGATTGTTCCGTCTCGATTTTGAGTTGTTTGGTCAACTCCATCAAAGAAGGCTGGATAGATGTTCTCCTCGTTTGATGAAAAAGGCCAGTAACACATCTTTGTCATCATCAGACTTAGTAAGCTTTTCAAGAGAGATAGGAATTGCAGTCTGAACATCTTCCACCTGGTCAAAATAGAAAGCGATCTGTTTCCATGATGGCTTTTAAATCCAGGTAAGACCTTAATTTTGAAAGGCCGCTTCATTGTCAGCAATCATCAGATTATCATAAGTTCCACGACCTTCCATAAAATCATGAAGGGATCTTAACCGCTGTCTGTCCCTTTTCGAGGAAAAAGACCGGTCAGCGCATGATGATACTGCTTAAAATCAACATTAGTGTTGTATTGCTTATTTCCCTGCTGGTAAAAATAATGCAGGGTGTGCTGACAGGTTATCAAGGTACCATTGCGCTGCACTTTGGAGATATTAGGGGCATGATGGTTAAGTTTGTTTTGGTCATGCGGTTTTATCAGCGTGATACTGTCCTTATAGATTGACCTTTGGGTTTTTCTATGGTAAAATATAGTAAAGAATGAACTCGTTTGACTTGGTGACCAAGAATCTCTTCAAAGAGTTGCGACGGTGTCGCTTCAGATGTACGGTGCTGCCTCCTGGAAGCTTGCTCGCGGAAAGATCCCTTATATTTGTCTCATTCTTTTGTGAAGCAGCCCAGAATTAACAGCTGCCTCTTGATGGTTATTAAGGGCGTTTTCTGTGTTTCCTCAACTGGAAGAAATGGCTCTGTTCTAGCGACGTCGTAACGTCTTCTACCACTTCAGGAGTGATAATAATGGCCTCATCTCTCAACTGCTGGAGAATGTGTTCCTTAAATCTTTGAGGGACATTTCCAACTGTTCCAGTTTTACCAGCGAGACTGCTCTAATAGGTGATAAAGCTACAAGCTGATAGTACAATCAACGTTACCAGTCACGACTTTCGTTAGCGGAGTGACCTACTAATGTTTCCATGAATACTTGTCCTGCAGACTTCCGGTGGATCACTGGTTGAGCGACCCCAGTTTTCCAGCGGTTAAGCTATCTAGCTGGCGATTAAGACAAGCACTAATAGCCACACTTCTTCTGGAAAGACCGTAGAAGTATTTGAGCGACCCACTCCTTTTGAAGATCACTCAAGAGTTTGTACATCTGATTTCTGTTCAGGTGTCCCTTTCTCCATACAAACGGTCAATGTTGGTGTCATTGATAGACTCAAAGAACGTGCTCGATGTTCACAAATCCTACCATTGCATTAGGTTTAACTGCTGCAAGGGTGACTTCCAATCCGTATACACCGACCAAAGTATAGAGTGCAGCCCTCTGTCTGAGGGAGAGTCACCTGCAGTTTGCCTGCTTGAATTTGGATTTGGACTGCCTCAGATGAGTCCTGATTTCCTTTACGGGTATCATAAGATACTTTTTGCATGATACTGTGATCTTCACTGTTTCAAGGACTTCTCCCTTTGAGTCCCTCTCGCTGCTACATTAATCCCATTAAGGATAAAATTTCTAAAATAGGTTCATCGTTAAGATGACACGTCATAATCTGTGTGTGGGCAGCATCAATAGCCATAAGCCTCATCTCAAATTACTGCCTCTGCCTCGCTGCAGGACGATTAAAGTTTCCTAACTCTTCTTCTGGGCATTTGGAATAGCTGTTTTTACGTAATCGATCAAACTCTTTCTGCTGATGAAAAGTAGCATCTTTTTCATTTTCTTTAAGACTATACTTAGTAAAGTGGGTACAAGTCAGTTGGCCTGAGCACTCGCAAAAGTGGGCGAATTCTTGTTCTCCAGAGTTTGATCAATATGATTAAGTATTATTTTCACTGAGTCTCCAAAATCTTCAATAGGATAAACAGCATCTTTCTATATCTGTAAACCTGTATGCGCCCGTTTCAGCATAGTTTTTCAAAGAGAAATAGGATTTTGTAAATGCTGCTTGAGTTCACTACCACGTCAGCCCAGTATCAAACACATCCCGGGTCAATAATCTTATCAATCTGAGTTTGAGTCAGGGTTTTCATCTCATGAATAACTGCAAATGTTTCTTTGGATCTACTGCCCATCCATATCCTAATTCTCATCAGCAAGACTTCAAAATCACTATTGTTGAACAGATCAATCACTAAAATCAATCGTTCCAAATTGCTGATGACCTGTATATATAAATGAACTAAAATGCCTACGAAATTCTGATTGACAATTTCTGGTAGCTGGTTTAGGGATAAAACAGCATACTTTATGTTGAGCAATTTCTAAATAATCTGAAGAGAGAATATCTATCTAACTCTCTCTGAGATGGTTTCATTTTCTGCCCCAATATCATATCTAAGATTTTAACTACAGTGCGGCCATTCTCATCTTGGGAGATCAAACCAAGTACCACACTGCAAACGAATTTATGTCACAGTTGGGAAAACAGGTAATTTCTTTCCCGCTTGCCAGCTGGCCTTTAATCGCTTATTATTTTTCCGTATAGAGATCTCTCGCAAACGCATCGTAATCAGTGGCATCACTTCCTGAAAGAGTATTTATTTGATACATGAAATTCTCATCAAGAAGAGCAAAAGAAAACAACTTGTAATTCTGGCACCGCTGTATGAGCTGTAGAAGAAGCTCGTCACATCAGCAAGATTTTCAAAATAGGACAATTTGTGTTCTTCACTCCTTGTTTTGATAAGATTCTACCGTCAGACAGACCCAAAATTTTATGTTGTTTTTAAAGCATCGTTCCAGTCTGTCTTATCTTGCCCTGGTTGTAAATCTAGAGTAGATCCCTCATTACAGTAGCTCCCTTTTCTCTCTGTAGAGAGTCAGTAAAAATTATGCACCATGTAGCATTATCTACCGCAAGAAGTAATCCAATCTGCATGTTTTTCCATCTCAGTAAAGAAATTATTATCAATCGCTGTCTGTAATCCTTCAGCCAATTGATCGCGAGACTCCCGTCGCAGAGGGCGACCAGAGAGTTCTGAGTTGCAGTTGCGCTAAATGCCCACCCACAACCGCTTCTTTTTACCCCATCCATTGATACTAGGCGTACGTCTTGAAGACTCATCTTTATGTGAGTTCATAATAGGACACTAAGTCGAATGGCGCTTCCTGCAACATTGAAAAGCGATTAGGTTAGCCAATATCCGCGTAAACCAGTAATACCATCTGAATTTCGGACAATATTCTTAGCATAACCACTGTTCGGCCACTATCTCCCACTCTTCAATCCCTTGCAGAGTTGCTCTAGATCCTCACCTGAGAAATCAAACGACCATGGAAGACAACAACAGGTTCACCATACTGCCATTGATCTCTTTAGCATTAAGCTTGAGGCTAAAACTCCCTTATCAAGAGAAATCAATCGTTTTCGATACGACCAAACCACGTTGTTCTTTTTAGGCGAGGTTCTAGCTGCTGCTCCAAACGGCTGCTCATAAGGGCTCAAGATAGTAGGAAAACGGTCCTGTACCCTTTCAACAACTGTATATTCACTAGACTGCTATCATTTAAGTAATCAATTGCCTGATTTTGAAAGTTCACTTCTTTTCATCGTTCTCAACAAGTGGATAGACATCGCCCTTTGGTGTCGTGAAACCAGTTCCACACATATTTTTATCAGGCGAAATAAACATAGAATCATAGTTTCTTTCCAGCGGCAATCTCGTCCTTGAACGCGCAATTCCATGTTCAGTTCATCACGCAACATCTAAAACATCCACGAGGACCGAGCATAATCTACTCTCTCTCTACGGCTTTTTCCACGTGAAGATGGCTGTCGTGTGTTTGCTTTCTGCCATAAAAACTCCTTTCATTTACTAGAAACATTCATATTTTGGTTGATACGGTGTCGTTTTCAGAAACAACAAATATTTCTCTTGGTAATTTGAATGAGATCACCTACTGAAAAATGCTCAAAATTCTTCTGGATTATTTTTATAGCCCACCAACCCAAATCACCATTCTTGCCTTGTCCAGCAAGAATTAGTTTTTGAGTATCATCAATAGACCTTGACTAGCCAGTCAGCATCGAAGTCAAATTCTTCTTCAGAAACGCTTGGACTGTAGCATGTTCACCACCTCCTTCCCGTATCTACAGTTACTCCTAGTCTCAAGAGATAATGGAAAATCTTGATAGTTAAGGGACAAATCACAGGAGATTTTAAGCTTTTAGCTCGATTAAACAATAACATCAATGACTGATTAACGCTGATCTTGCCTGCGTTCTTCTTGTCTTCACGTTCATCACTTCTAGCACGTTCCATCAATGCTTTTTATTTGCATGTTGAGAACGATTCAGTGCTGATGACAATTGATGCATGAAGTCGTATCCAACTTATAGGTCCTTGAGACTGTTGTAGTTTGTGTTTTGGCAACTTTGCGTTCTGTATTGCCTAGAAACTGTTTGTGCAATCATGCTGGCTATCATCTGTTGTTGCAGTTTCATATAACCGTTTTAATTCAGAGAATCCTTTGCATTAGCCACTCTCATCTCTTTTATCGCTGCTTCATCCGATAGCTGACTTATCTGCTGGTTCCTATTGTTGATCTAGCATTTCAACTGATAGAAATATGAGTCTGAAGCTCTACATAATCTCGTAGTTGTTGGCCTCCTCCTAGCAGGGGTTAAAATATTGTCGTCTTGAATCTGATTAACCAATCCCATCTCAGCCCTAAGTTGTCTCAATAGGAAGCTGTATAGTTTTGTGGAGTAGTCTTTGAAAACAGAAAGTGAAACACTATCTTCAAAACTGGCTCTTCAGTTTCTCTCAAGGCTTTTATCATCTTCTGAAAGTTTAAAATTAGGAGTCAACTGTAGTTCAATTGCTCTCACTTTATCGTTAAGGATTTGCTTTTTAAAGTCCACAAATGGCTGATCAGATGCTAATGGTTTGTAATCGTTCCAGAAGCTCCTGACGCACCTGTAATTCTACTGACTCGCCTCCTCAGCATACTGAGCTCTTTAACACATATCGGAAGGTTCCTAATTCACGACGTTCCTTTTCAGAAAGTGTCGATTTTTGGACTTGCAGCATCTACCAACTCTTTTAACTCACTTGATGACAATAAGGACAGGTCTTTTAGAGTCAAAGGTTTTCTCAGCTGAATATCTTCTGTTAGCTGACTAATATCATAAACGAGTATCGGTACAAATTTGGCTGTCATTCCTTTACCATTCTTATCATAAGTTTCTCAAATAGGCTTGATAATACTAATTACTGTTCTCCAGTTTTAACAGAATAAACGCAATCCAGCCTTCTAAAATTCTTTTACAACACTTGTTCCAGGAAGTTGTTCTAAAAATTTTCTTCCGATTCAAAAATAGAAAAATTTCCAAATCCAGCTTAACGTCCCAGTGTGGGAAGGGGCCTTTAAACGATCGTAGATATTACGGCCAATCGTTCTTAAATCCATAATCGATCGTGCCAAAATGATGCTCTAAATCATCATCCTTTTGACTCTGCCAGCGTTCTGATGATTTGACCATCGACTCACGTAGTTTTTCATAGACTTGATCAGCTGAATGAGACACCTTCATAGAGCCATACAAATCTCTAGTCTCTTTGAGAAATTCTTGATAGAGCATAGCATACCTTCATTCTGTAAATAAGAATCGAGGTAACGATCAAGAAAAACTTACCAACCGCAAAATCTCTAGCATTGATCCATAGCGCCACTTTTTATTAAGGGGCAAGTGATTGTAAGCTTGTTCCAAAGAAATTTTTCAGCTGAAAAGCTAATCCTATCTTCCTGGTAAACAGAAGTCATCAAATCCCGCTTGAGATTAGCAGAATCTGCTCTTTCTCTAAGAAGATTTGATCGTGTTTTTCCACTCTTTTGCAAGCCGTGATAAACACCAACTGCTGAAACGGTTACTGTGAGAGAAGTTTCCCTTATACTCCATCCGTCCACGGGCGATAGAATATTTTTCACGAGTTAGATTCTACTCGATAACCAAAGTGAATATGCACATTGTCTGTATTGAGATGGATGTTTCCCAAAGAAACGCAGAATCGAAAGACCTTCTCCTCTGAATCAGGTTGGCATCATGTCACGCATATAGCCTTTAATTGCTGATCAACTTGGCCAGTCGTACAACATCATATAATCCCTGCTCAGCAAGAAAAGCATTATCAAACGAAATAACACCCTGCTGAAAGAGAGAGAACCATCTTTGATAAGCTGATTCCAACTTATAGGTCATTTAATCCGACGTTTCTGGAGATAATCTGCCTCCTGAGTAAAGACAGCTGCTGTTCTTCTTAGATTGATTTTCTGTTGCATACGAACGGTTCATGTAATCGATGTATTCTCTGAAGTTCAATTGTGTTTCAGGAACTGCTTCCTGAATCTTATCCATTTCATATTCAGCTAATCCTTCCACTATTTGCCTGTTTGTCTCTAAGGACAATTCTTTCATCAATTTTGACAGCCTCATCTCTATTAGTATAATCCCATATTGACTATTAGCCTCTCTGTCGTGTTGCAGCATAACAATATTAGACCAGACGATACATTCATCACTTATGCTCCTCCCTAGTCAAAATACTCGTCTTTTACCTGAACATAATCTTTCAGTGGTGGTTTGAGTTCTTCAGGTTCATTTAACGAAAAGTCTCGAAACCATGTAGATTGAGATTATATATATGCAACCTTTTTGGCTTCAATAAACTGTATAGGGATTTCAACTAAAATATTTGGTCTATCCAATTCTAAACCACTTTCTCGTTCAAGAAAAGCTCTGCACTAAAATCTTTGGCTGCCATTTGTTCTAAATTGCCAATGTTGAGAGTTCCCATTTTTCTTTTTTATGTAAGGAACTCGGCTTGAACATCAATCGTCAAAGCCATCAAACCAAAAATCATAGACAGGATTGTTTTTCTGAAATATTTATTAGCATCTGTTGCTTCTGGAGACATAGTTTTTGGAGAGAGTTCTTCTGCCATTCCTAGTTTAGCCGTCCGAGAACCGTACTGAATTTTATCTTGGATTTTCAAAGCAGCCACTCTTATTAATTTCAAGTGAGCAATATGAGTAGGTAAACCCTGATTGCTTTTACTGCTCTCTATGAAAGTCCTGTTTCTAAATATATATCAACAATATCAGTCATTTTGAAAATCCTCAATGTGAGTTCTTAAACTTGGTTTCCACGTATACATCTTCTTTAATAATGTCATCAATTCTAGCCATCAATTCATGTTGAGCTGGATCAAAACGAGGAATGAACAGACTTAAATCTCGAGATATCAAAAGTCACCTGACTTTGTAGATGGCATGGAAATTAGTCAATTCTAAATAGTAGCTGATCCAATTGACGATCGGATAGATTTTAAGTCCGCTCTTCATCTGAGTTGGCTGCAAATCCAAGCCGAGACTAATCTCTCTGAAAAATTTTGTTTTATCTTCTGTTTCTACAAAAAGTTATGAAAACGTCAATCAATCCTAACAACAGTCGCTGACTGTTTCTCGACCTGACGCTCCAAACCTCTCTCTACATCTGCTAATAAATAGGCTTTGATTTCAGAAAACTTTGTAGTGTTTCTTCGTTAAAATAGATGTTAATTCTAGTTGCCATTATTTCCTTTTACTATAATGGAAGTTCCTGTTAAATAATTTAATCATATTCTGGTTGAACGTTAAAAATATAAACATCAAAAGATGCAGTATCATCTTCTATACTTTGTGCTTCCAGACGAACACCACGAGCAACCAATTCTACGTTTTTAAAAAATATGTTACCGATAACGAAACATGATGACCTGTCTCTCTTTATAGAATTTTGCTGATCAAATCTTTCATAGTAAACCACTACGATTTTTCATTTTCAAAATTTGCATTATGTAGCACGTGTCCTGTAAAAGATTTTACGTTTGCATTCCTCCACCAGTGAGCTGAAAACCAATTAGGTGAGAGCGATTATATGATATCCTGCTTTCCATTGAAGTCGATATTTTTCCAGCCAGTTGGTTCCAATTGATGAAATATCTTCACGTTCACTTTTGGCATTAAATCTTTACCCAACATTGCTTCAGTCAACTAACACTGATCTCAAAAGATCAAGGTTTACTATATTTTTCCCATGAACCATTTTTCAAGCTCAACTCATCTGTCGTAAACATTGCGCTTTCTCACAATGACTATGACTTGATGTTGGCCACCAAACACTTTTTGATTTCCAGTCCTTCATTTGGTCTGATGAGTACTTCCCAAGTCACTATCTTCATGTGAATCTGATATATTCAACTGAGTAGCTATATCATTTTGAGTAAAAGCACTTTTTAAAGATTGAAAAATTTTGTGGCTGCACTCATAGCGATGAAACAAAAACACCTGACTGAGCAATTTATTCCTTCTTCATTATCGTCCTCCTGCTCTTCTTTCAGCAGCCACGCATCAACATCATCCATAAATTGTAACCAATCTGTCGTTAACTCTCGACAATATCTTGTTTTAGCATGATAGGCTAATAACTTAATTTCATTTGTTTTGAGAAGTTGATCCAAAATTTGAGCTCGTTGTTCTCTATCATCTGCCAACGTCGCTGCAAACTGACTTATCATACAAAATCAAGACCATCATTTTCGACAATACGAGTACAACTGAGACATCAAAAATCAGGCAAGATTAGATACTGGAAATTTTTCAGACATCATCTCTAATTGCACAAATAGTTCATCAGGAAACTTATGCGCAATCTAATTTCCTTAGTCATCCCTTTCTTACACCTCACCTTCGTATTCCAACCATCGTGAAATGTGATCAGCATACCGACCCATTTTCGTTTCAAAAAGTCCGATAAAATTTCGTCTGTTTTACTTAATCGTAAAACATGATCTGACGTTAATTTCACATTTTCTAAATGAGCAAAGATAGTTTGCTTTCAGCAAAATTAAATTGATCTTTTCATCTTTTCACGCAAGACACGAACTAGAAAAATCATTAAATGATTTCCTGATTTCGTTCTCTTGGATTGAGCTTTTAACAATCAATTTCTTTTTCAGTTAAGCCACGTATTTTTAACTCCGTTCTTTTCGTTACCATGCAAAATGACATCATCTCCTTTCTCACATGCCCTTTCTTTTTCTTTTGACGAGGCAAAAGCTAAAAGAAGCAAAGAAAACTCAACCTCCGCAAACGTCACGGAAAATAAATTTTTCTACTTTTTGGGTTTTTCAAGACCCAGCCCACTTAATGTGTTCTAGCCCATGAAAGAGCATAAGGAAACCGTCCTCGTACCGCTGGGAGTTGATAGTATCAACGTTTCCCGTGTCCTCAATTCTCTCGGCTACGCCCTACTCACATCACATGCCAGACACACTTAAACACACAAATGGTGCTCTATCATGTAGCAATATCCCCAGCACCTAAACACATCTGTAGAGGTGTACAGACACACACCCGGTTAAATAGCGTGACAGATGCTTCTTCCAGCTGAAAAATGAAGATATTGTCTCATCGTTTCTCACGTTCTTTTAGCTGCCTCACGTTGTCGCCTCTTCTTCTCGAATAAGAGTAAGCTCTGTTTTGAGATCATCTAAAATCATTTCATAGGTCTGAGTTTTTATCTTTTTGAGTTGAATTTGAACATAGATTTTACCAATTTGTTTTTGAATATTTTCTCTGCTGAGCTTCCGTTCATTTTCCAAAGAAGCAAACTCTTTGCTCTCTCTTCAAGTTCCAAAATCAATTTTTGTAAGATCTTTTTGCCATTTAATAGCCTCCTTTATTTAATGACTTTTAGTGTAAGGGATAATGAGGTTTTTGCATTAAGGGTACAAGTAAAAACTCCTAATTAAAAACTAGGGAGCATCACATGTTAAAAATCTTTCTTCAGTACCTGTCACCTGTCACAGTAAAGCTGCTTTTCGGCTGAGTTTGAGTTTAATTAGTTCGTGATAAAGCCTCACCCCTTCCAAAATTCCGAAAGGGTGAACTGTAAAGACTGGATAATAGATGGTATCATCGTCTCATAAAAGTACGTTCAGTTTCTTTTCCAAATGAAGCTGCTTGATAACATCAATACCTGTTATCTACTTCTGTTCAAAAACTCAGTTCGACAATATCTTGATATGGTTGTTTGATCGCTTTTTGAGTAATTTGTCTCATTCGTTTATCTGCATCTGCTTCATCTGCATCCGTGTAAAATTAATTTCTGGTGGCAAATCATCCGTTAGCTTTCGAACGCCCACGTATTCTTTATTGATGATATTTTTAAAGATATATCTCTTAAACAATCTCGGCTGAAGAAATGTCACTAGAGTTTGAAAAAACGGCACTCATAATCATGAAAAATACATAAGTCAGTAACCAAATCACTCTGTAACTGTAGTATTGTGCCAGCATATTTAATTCCTACTAAGAAAAATACCAATAATACTAAAAATATTTTAGCACTGATTTAAAGCGCCTAGACTCTCGTGACCAAACCATCTGAATAAAATAAATAGTAATTTTTGCCATGACAAAAGCTCTCACAAGATTAACAGTCACAATGCGATAATCTTGTGGTAAATAATCATGTCAGTGTTCCTAAAACATAACTAAGAAGATAAAACATTGAGCTTTTTAGCAATAAATGCATAATGTCAATTTAGAGCACAAAATAGTGAAAGCTGTAGCCCTTGTTAAGTGATTTCCATTTTGAAGTGAGTTTTTCATGTTGATTTTCCTTTTATTTCATCTCGACTGTTTTCAATTAGGGTTAGAAAATTCAAAGGTCCCATCTTTAATAGCAGTCTCTTTTTCTCCAGGCTTTTTAATCTTGACTTGAACTCTTTTTCAATATTTTTTGATTAGCTGTTTCGGATGGACCCATTCTTAGTTTCAATGTTACTATCAATGGTAGCAATATCTTTCTGATTAGCTTCTAAATCGTCACCAGATAGATATTCTCTCTTTGAGAAGACCCTCTTTACGAGAATTATCACCTTCGATTGAAGCCTCAAGCTGTTTGATTGAGTTATTTAATTTTTGATCTGACTTTCTTGGAAGGTCTTCTCTTCTTTGATCTCTCGATAAGGCAAATTCCTCACGAGAAACTGTCCTTTATTTTTCTCTTCTTAGCTGACTGTTTTTGAGTCGTCGCTACTTAGAATTGAACAACATTAGCATCTCCCTTTATCTTTGTTTTAAATGGCTTCTTGGATCATTTTGAAGTACTGGAAACATCAATATCAATTGAGCTAGTGGAAACCGTCTTGTTCGTAATATCAATCGCATAGGCACCAAAAATCCTTAGGTACGTTGCTGAATAATGACTGAGATTTTATTGTCTCACGATGGGGACAATCTCCATCGTGGTTTGACTGGTTTTCTTTAGCATAGAGGTTCCATTTGAGACGTTTTTGTGTCAATCCCATGATCAACTGAGGAGGGAATCTTTCGTTTCAAACTGGAGAACGATAATCCCTGTTCTCAGGAGAATAGGGTTTGACTAGTCAGTTTAATTTCCCTGTTCCATTTTTCAAACGTCTGTTTTGTTTTTAGTTGTTCATCAGCATATGTTCTGCCTCTGTGGAGAGTAAAAGCCCCAAGTAATAAACTGATCCAAGCTGTAAAAATCACTGAAAATAAGACCAGCTTTCAGCTTATCAACATTCTCTTTGAAACCACCTCTTCGTCCCTATAAAATGGTCTAACAAAAGAGCTGGATTTTATCTTTTCAATCAAATTCTCCATAGTCATCAATCATCAGTTGTACTTCCTCTATCATGCTCTGTTAGCCGCCAACACCTTTTCTAAGTCAATATTAGCCTCAATCAAATTCCTGAGTCTTATGCCCTTTACCACATGATGACGGCGACTGTTATTACAAGAATCACAATAGTTCCTGCACGACTGGATGCACTCTGGCATAACTCCTTAGAACTTCCAGGTTGGACCATTCTTTCATTTGACTAGAGTTAGGGGAACAATAAAGCCTAAGGTAACAAGTTTTAAAAACGGTCTGAAGAACATAAGAATTTAACAATCCCTTTACAACCCTAAAAAGATGAGTCCCATAATAGTGTAGCCTAATGAAGCTAACAATAGGAGAGCCCCGCTGTTTGTTGGATTTCAGCTCGCCGGTAGTCCCTACTAGTCCTAAGTAGTACATCCTTTTCAATAGTGGATTCATTGTTTTTGGTTTTACTTTTTAAAGCCATCAACCCCAGCTGCTCACTCAATCTGATGAGAGGTTCGACGCTTTTTCTTCTGTTCCCATGTTCTATTCCTTCCTTTGTTATCGTCATCTGTTTTACTCCTTCCTGACAATAGCCACCTCACCTGACTGTTTGGTCGAAATATTTTGACCAACATCATAACTGCAAGGACCTAAGTAGTGTTCGTTTTCTATTACCAAAGTTACTCGTAAATGCTAACTTCTAAAAGAGGAAGACCCAAGCCGAAATAAGAATCACAAGAAAAAGGTAGTGTCTAATTGCATTAAATATCATAATCATCTACTACCACCTTATATCTCAAAGAGACTAGTCATTTAAAGCCTCCTTGATACTACTCAGATCAGCAACTATCTCGCCATCTTTATTTCAGTTGCATAATGATAAAGCTTAGATTTACCATCCCGTATTGTGACGAGAGTCGCTGCTTTGTCAACGTGGTATTTTTCAACCAATAACTGGCCATCTTTTGATTCGACATCGACGTAAAATGTCGGATAAGAACTCTTCCTCAGCCACAGCAATAACTGCTTTCTTCCCTGCCCTACAATAAGGACAGCTATATACGATAAAAAGACCAGATTAACATTTTGATTGACCGCAGCATCCACAGACTTGTCCTGTAAGATGCTTATTATAATCTTTGACGACGAGTACTCCAGGTAGTCTCGTATCCCAATAACTGTAAAAAGAATCACTCACAACAGCAGCTACAGGTCCCCAAAAACAGTTTAGAAAACTCAAACCTATCGTCATTATCCTTCACCTCCTAAAAACTCAACAAATCACCTTGAACATAACTAACCTTGGCAACGTTGCTCATCTCAGACTTTAATTTCTCAAAAAGTAGTGCATAACCAAGTTAAAACGTAGGATCAAAGACTCATAAACACTAACCAGTGGCAACATAGGAAGATGGTCCTTCTTTTTCACTCTGAAGAAAAACTCAAGAACCTGTTTCTCAGCTTCAATTGCCCCATCTCACTCTAATCGAGTGCTGGTAGGTTTGTACACAGCTTCTAAATTCTGATAGAACGTTAGAGCAATATCACCCGCCTTCAGTGTTTAAATTCAGGAAAAAGTATCTGTGATTTTAAAATAATGAGCAGAAGGTTCTTGTCCTCACTCCTGTTAAAATAATAACCACGTACAATCTTAAAATTCTCCGTCATGTTCATCCTCCTCATCATCAATAAAGGACACATTCAATTCTTTTCCTTTTGTGGACATCAAAGCTGCTGCTTCCAGCCACCTCTCTTTAGTCTTTTCTATTTTCCATAGAGGAATACGCAAATAGATATAGTCTTCCAACGTAAGAGTTTCATCCTTTTGTTTCATTACTACTTCCTTTCAACTAACCTTATGAATCTTGAAAGGTGCCTGATAGAAATTTGGATAGTTCATCACCCTCTTGTCTTCTGAATAGGTAAAGGAATATGATAATGAACCTGCATGTACTGACAAGCTAACTCCTCTACTCTTAAACACCAATATTTGTCCTTGATTATCATAAAGATAATCTCCATCTCAAAGCCAAAAATAACGCATCCCATATAGTACCTCACTTTCTAAGCTGTTCCATAAGTGCTTGATAATCACTCTCAACTCTATCATATCCATCTCTATAACGAATTTGATGGTTAGCATATAGCATCCCTATAATTATCAAAGAGGAACCTCAATATACTAACTCCTAAAAATAATTAAGATCATTTCATTTCCGTACTCCTCTCATCTATTTTTCTTTTCTAGTCGAGTAGTTGCTAGTTTTATCTAGTCACTTTTTATAGTCCTACGCATCCTAGATATAAAATGTAATGGCAACTTGCGGGTTTTCAGTTATATCCAATGTCAACTCCTGATAAAGATAGTTGTTTGGCTTGTTTAAGCCCATTTTTAACCCCTCTATTACCTGTTTAGTAAACCTAAGCTCTCTTCAAAGAAAGCAGCTATATTGAAAAATAAGCAGCGCTCCTTTTCACCTGAATAAGAGAAAGAACGATCGCTTGACTGAAGCTAATCTAATGCCTCCCACCTCGTCCAGAGATTTAACTACAAAGAAGATCTACGATCAGCTTTTAGAGCTAAGACTTTTATCCAATGATCGATCAGAATGTTCAATTCTTCTCTTGATAGCCTTCTTAGTTGTTCGGATGAATGGATCTTCTGACCGAAAATAGCCTTCCAAATAGGCCATGCGATATCTGCTTTCCACTCGTGAAGATGACTATTTTTACGATCAGCACGTTTCTTTTTGAATTTGTACCAGCGTTTGTGATAAACAAATCTGAATCTTTCAGGACTCTCATTAACCCAAGCCCTTACATAGTAATTTGATATAATCTCGACTGGCAGCTTCATATTTTTCCGAATAAGCCGAATAAATGACTTTCAGAACTCGTCCTGAGAGAGCGGTTCGGACAAGTGTTCATTGAAATCAGCTAAAACAGCTCTGACAATCGCTCTAGGAGACACCACTTGAAAAGTTAGCCAATGCTAATGTGAAGAGAACATTGTTTCTTCCCATCATGCACTGGCACCTCTAATATGGCTTCTCTCAGCAGCAAACCATACCAGGGTTCATCTACCTGTTTACCACCTCAGAACCTGAAATAACCGTTAGATTTGCCTTTTACTGGAAATGGTAGATTAGACTGTTTCATAGACCAATCTAACTACTCCTGGAATGAATAGGTGTACTCTTCATATCAGAACTCAATGTTATCTGTACGTGGCATACGAGCAATTCCAAGGTGGTTACACGTCATATCAACCTGGCAATGTCTGGCCAAAATAGTTACGCAAATTTTTGAGAGATAGTCTAGCTACTTTGACAACTCTAAATTGAGAATGTCCGTAACATAAGCTGATTCTGATAACACAAAATAAGCCTGAAGCTCTTTATCTCGATTTTAGGATTAACGTTGGCATAAATCCCAATCAATGGCAGCCGTTAAAATATCTCCAGAAGTCATTTCTTCCAGCTGAAGAGTAATATCAAAAGTCACTATAGGCAGGTATGAATCTGTCTTTTAGATCATCTCAGAGCTGCCCACGTGTTACCTCGACGTTCATCATCGCCATAGGCACCGAAACGATAGACGTTAGGTGTCCAGTGAGTGAAATGATCTTGATTTTCTTCGATAGCTTCCCATCGATGCTCAATACAAGACCACGTAAGCTTTTCACCATATTAGCTTTCTGTAATGAAAACCAAAGATTGCTCCACGTCTCTTCTTCAGCTGAAGCTGAACTGGTTTTTGAATGGCTATTCTTACCTATTTGGTTTGTTCAATCCGTCTTTTGAGGATTAAACTATAAATATTAGTTAACATTCTTTTCCTTTTAATAGCTCCTTTTCAGGCATCAATCTTGGACCTTTTGGCATGCTCAATCACCAACAAAATAGGCCTCTGCGAATCAACATCAACTCGACGTTAATGGTTCTATCACTGAATTTCCTATTTCGACGACGTTGCTCTTCCAAGACTCTCTACTGAACCTGTACCATCAAGGAGAATTCTCCGTTGATTGAGATTGCTCTTGAAACGTTGGTCAATCACCTTTCTAAAATCCAAGCAGATAAGACTTTTTGCTAATTTTTCCAATGGCTTTTAGGAATGGTAGTGATAGAAGCCGTTTTTAATCTATACTTTAAAGATTATAAGATTGCCCTTCATACACCTCTTACTGCAAAGTTCAGCATCAGAATGATAACCGAAGAATACCAACCGGAGTGATCCCCTCTTTTCCGCTCCCCAATCGTTCGACACCCAAATTTGGGCCCTAAAATAGCGCTACTTTCTCTTGCCACTCAAGGAAGCCTATATTCCCATGTGCCTAACAATGCTCTCGCTCTATATTATTTTGAGTGGTTTGTAGCAGTTGCAAGGTCGCTCATAGAGAGATTGTGCTTAACCATTAGTTTCCTTTTTGAGCCACAAGAAGAGCAGTCTGTCCTCTCTTCATCATTTGGCGCATCATAAGCTAATTCCAGCTAGGTACTTTTGAACTTTGAGATAATCTTGTTATCCATATCAATCCTCCATCAAACTTTGTCTGGTGGTAATCATTTAAGCCTACAGAAGCAATGGCTACATAGAGTCTCCTTTATCCATCCACCAGCAAAGCACCATGTATTTCATCGACACAAGCCGTATTCGTGGTGCAACCACACTGGTTTACAAATCGGTCTTGAGTCATCAGTGATCTCCTTCAACTAGCTTTCCTACATATCGAAGTGAGGAATTAGGTAAACAATAACCATCCTGCAAGTCTACAGTAAACTCCAGGATTTGACGTTGTTACATGTCGCTTCTCTTCCAATTCCGACGAAGACGAGTATTGAATAGGACACTTTTCGCTTTCAATCTCTTTAAATCTGAAAACCCAACTTCCAAATATGTTGTACCATCATGAACATGAAATGTCTTCTTTAGACTCTTTGTTTCTAACCTCGTTAAGGAACCGCTTGTTCCTCATCTTCTAATTTCCTCAGTTTTTCTGACCGAACATACAGCACTTCCTCATCTGTCTCAATCTTATTTTGCCAATTAAGATTATAAGGCTTCACCAGAGTATCTATTTACCAGGAAGCCTCTAACAGGTTGCCGTTTGAACTTCATCTGAACAGAATCACCCTCCCCAAGTCAGTGAAAGTGATCAATAAAACCTATTGGCCTCACCATATTGGATTAACTGATCACAGTAACTACTTTCTAATCATTTTAGCCTCCTAGCTATATCTCGTTTCCAGTACCTCTTTAGGACGTGTTGACCAGTTCATTTCATCAACAGTCATTTGATGGAACGTAACTCTCGTGGTTCCTGTTGAATAGAAATATAGTCAGCAGTGTCAGTTACGTCTGAACCTCGTTTCCTGATCATGGTCACCGACTCTTACAAACTTCTAAAGTGTCTATATCCATCACACCCTCCAATCTGCATGGTAAGACCTCCCTCTTTATGAGATTTTAAACGAACAAAAAGGAGAACAGATTTCTCCCGTTCCTCTACATAAATTACAGGATTATTTATTATTCTAAAAACTCTACCACTTACTTCGGATTATTCTTCCATTTTAGCGAATTATTGAAGAACTAAAGAAGCTGCTCCAATGACACCTGCATCATTTCCAAGCGTTGCAAGTGCCAGTTTTGTCGAAGTACGCACTTGTGGGAAGAATTTTCTTCATAAACCTTACGAACACCGTCTAGTAAAAATTCTCCTGCAGAGACACCACCACCAATAACAATCGTTGATGGATTTAAGATTGATCCAATGTTCAGCAGAGCAATACCAAGGTAACGAGAAAAATTCCCTGATAAACAATGAGAGCTAGTTCATCTCCAGATTTAGCTCAAAGTCAAAAGACTATTTTTGCATTAACATCTTCGCCGTTATCAATCAATTGTTTCAAATCTGCATCTCCAGCATATTCATCAGCATAGCGACGCGTTAAATTAACAATACCTGTTGCAGAAGCTACTGTTTCTAAACAACCTTTCTTGCCACAAGTACAAAGGATTGGTTGATCAAAAATCAACTGTAATATGCCCCAGTCTCCTCCTGCTCCAGCTACACCATGCAGCAGTTTACCTTCCGCGACAATACCACCACCGACTCCTGTTCCTAGAGTCATAAATACAACATCGGGCTGATTTTCACCAGCACCTTTCCAACGTTCGCCAAGGGCAGCTACATTTGCGTCATTATCAATAAAGAAAGGAATACCAGTTGCTTTCTCAATTTTTCTTTACAGGTTGTAAAGTTTTCCAATTGAGATTATAAGCCCCAATAACCGTCCCTTTTTCACGATCTACAACACCAGGTGAACCCATGCCAATTCCAATGAAATCTTCTGCCCCAAGTCCCAATAGTCGCAAGCGATGATTGATAGATTCAATCATATCATCAACAATATGACTGCCTTCATCTAAAATATTTGTCTTAATAGACCATTTTTCTTGAACTTCTCCCTCTCAGGGTTAGAATCGCAAACTTAACCGATGTGCCACCTAGGTCAATCCCAATGATTTTTAGACATACTACTCCTCTAATAACTATTTTCATTTTCATTATAACAGATATGAATTGGTGCAAGGTTTGCACAGAATCTGAATAGTGAACGACTTGTGCTACTTCCTCTGCTTTCATTTTACAAGAAGACAAATATGTGCACGTCAACGTAGGATAATATTAGTATTCATTTTACCTATAGTTAAACTGTCCAATTCATTGGGATCAAAAGGAGACATCATGCTGAACTCTACAACACTTGGAGCAACTCATTGTTTTCTCACAGGAGGGAACCTTGTCTCAAAGCAGCTTTGAAACTCCTACTCATCTCAGCCGTCCTTAACTCGAAATATGCAAATGCTGGAAGATGAATTGGGAGTTACTCTTTTGAGCGAGAAATTAAGCTTTCACGGAAACCGGTCATCAAACAAGTCAACTAACCATCTCAAGAAACAAAAATTTTCGGATGATGTACAACATTTTAGCATTAAAAGAAAGCACTGCTGGTGGTGTTAATGCACTCGGGAGCTATCTTTGAACCGAAAGTCGTATAAAAGCAGGCAAGGGCTTGGAGCAACACATCTCAAATTGGAGCAAAGACTGAAACGACGAATTGGAAAAGCTCGGATGACGAAAACGTTCACTTCATTGTAACAGACTATCCTATCAAAGAGCATATCTCTTTTCCATGCTTTTCATGGAGTCAACTTTACTATCCGCCCTTGACTCACCCGTATGTCATACACGAAAAAGAGATAAATCTTCTGCGTGAATTGGCTACTTTGGACTATGCTGCTGCGGATCGGATCTAGGCATTTGGCAGCCAATAGTCAATCAACTGACGCAAACAAAGTTTGTTGTTCAAAAAGATTGGTAGCCTTTTGTTGATTTGGTAAATGCTTCCTGAATTACCAACTTTTTCTCACCAATATTACTTTAACAAAACACTGAAGAATCCACTCAGAATAGCCAACGTATCCAGATTCCTATCTCGGCAAAGAAGCTACCAAGACTTTCTACATTTCCGTTTTGAAGAAGAACAGCCATTTTATACAGGGAGTTGGTGAAAACTAAATGATCTATGTCATATGACACGATAGGTTCACTCATAAACAAGATTATTAAACAACTAAATACCGTTCTAGTATTAAAACTGAATGAAGATGAAAGAGCCCAACTCAATCAAAACAAAGTGTTAGGCTTTTCTTTGGTACTCATTGTTACCATTGTATTGTAAAATAAGATGATTAGTTGCAACATATGCTTTATATACAGACCCATCACCAAAATATTTTCTTAACAGGAAATATCACAACATCAGATTAATCTCCATACATGTCTGGAACAACAGTGCAACACGGCAAGATAAAATAGCCAGCAAGAACAAATAGACTAAATTTTGGAGTTAATATTAGATAACCTTTCAAAATTATAATAAAGCATTCTTTACATCAGATTACTTATACATATCATAATCTTTTCAAAACGAAAATCCTGTTTTCATTTTCTTCCCCAGAAATCCTAAAAAGAGATCTATTGTGCTGGCTTTGATGATTAAAGAAAAGGCTGGTTTGGGTGTCCATGTTTGCAATCTTACCATATCCTCTGCACTGAGTTCAAAGTCAAAAACATCAATATTTTCCTTCATTCGCTCAAAACGTGAAGACTTAGTCAAGCAAACAATTCCCCGTTGAACTTGCTCAGGAACCATGACTTGTGCAGTGGATTTTACCATGTTTTATCAGCAATATTTTTGAGAATTGGATTGTTGAAAAATGTCACCACTGACCTTCTGCAAAAGTAGCCCAAGATTCAATTTGCACCTATCATATTTTCTTGTGCGAATATCTGTTGATTCAGTGGGTGAGTTTCCACTTGATTGACTTCGTGGTGTAATCTCATTGAAAGCTCACTAAATGTCGCTGATACGATCTGATAGAAATTAGACATACCAATCGCTCGAAGTTTTCCTTCGTAAAGTTTTTCCAAAGCATGGTAGCAACCCATAATAGTCACCAAAGCGTTGGTGGAGCAACACAAGATCCAGAGATAATCTAACTCCATTCTGTCAAGAGATTCTAAAAACCGAGGCATGTTTTGTCGTAGCCATAGTTGATAGCCAGACTTTACTAGTGATGAAAAACCCTTGTGGTCAATCCTAGACCTCGAATCGCCTCACCTACTCCTTTTCATTGGGCATAGGCTTGAGCAGTAATCAAAATGACGATAACCTGCCCTTGATAGCATTTAGACAGCACTCTTTGGTATCTTTGGGAGCAATTTGGTACACTCCAAAACCTAAAATTGGAATTTCGACACCGTTGTTTAAGGTTATATTTTGCATGTGACTTCCTCTTTTCGCAATTTTTATCATAAGTATAACGCTCTTCTCAGAAAAAGTACAATAGCAAAATTGCAGAGTAGTATGCAAAATGAATAGCAATTATCGTCCAATTCATAATTTATAACAACAGAGGAGATTAGGATAGATGTCCATGATTGTGTCAGCAGCCCCTAGTCGTCTGTCCCACTCCCTTTCAATTTCTTTGATTTCGCTGGTTTTGTCTATCTACAAGGTGCTCTTGAACTAAGGAGATAACCTCATCATTGGTTGGCAAGTCAGAGTGTTGTGCATCTTCTCCTGTGACAGTAGTTTCTGTATAGTGAGCTGCTTTGTCCTGATAGATATACTCTACCAGCACTATACACTTGTATCAGGAACCACATTCATCCGAATCATAAGTAATAGTACCTGCATGGAGTACATCGCTAAGGTCCTAGGAATATTTTTACGATTCTTAATAAAGTCAGCTAACATTTCTGTTTTGTTATTAATATTGGTTTCAGTAAAGTTATAAGGCGTTCCGATTGTCATCAACTTCTTCAATTCCACATCATAGCTGCTGAGGTAATCTTTCAATAAAAGCTGTATAAATTAAACCACCATTCGAGTGACCCCCAAGCCCTTAAAATTATTGAAATTGTATTTTCCTTGGAGATTTTCAAAGGCAGCGTCAACCATTTTGGCCTGTTTTTGATGTTACTATAGCCATCTTTATTATTTTCAAAACCACTACAATGATTGGCTCGTTATCATTCGCTGCGATAGAGCCATTATGTAATCCGTCCGTCATTCCAGACCTTAACTTTGAGCAGCTTTCATGTTTCACGCCACGACGTCTTTGATTGAGTTTTTGAACCAGCCGTCAAAGCGGCTCTCCGTAGCAGAACTACCTGGTATCATAATGATTGGCGACATCCGAGCATTATAAAAATTCTAGCACTTGATCAATGATTTTTCTTGTCCAACTGTAAGAGGGAATTGCTAATCCTATCATTAGAACAATTAGTAGCACTATTTTTACCTTTTTAGTCATGTTCGCCTCCTTTCTGATCCATTTGTCTGAGTTCCTGCATGAATCTGGTCATTAAATGTCATCAAAGGGATATAAATGAGAACATCGATAATAAAAATGAAAATTCCTACTGCTAATGCTCGCAAACTTCCGCCTGTCCCAATAAAAGCATAGAGTACACTTAGTGCCCGCTAGGAACTGGATAGACAGCTGGAGGCATTATTCTGAAATATAGAAAAATACTGCTACAAAGACATATTCAGCATTGGTGATGAGGATACAAAAAGGATTAAAAATAGAAAATTGAAAAATATGGAATCCCAACCATAAAGGCTACACCATGGTTAAAAAGTGAAGGAAAAATACTTTTCAAACTAACATCACGATCTTTGTCGCCACGGGATTTACAAAATAGCAACTAAGAGTGCCAATCCTCCACCAAGTCCTGCAAAGGCACCATAGGCATCATAAAGATTTGTTGAGGAAAAGAGATAAGGAACCTCTCGTCGTATGAGTGTTTTAAAGCACAATTAAGATTATCTAATGCAAACGAATCATTGATAAAAGGAATATTGTTGAAGAGATTACTATGCTTCCAATCCAAGCACTAGAAGTCCGTAAGGCGTATTCATTTCAATGACAAAGATATTGTTTCTGATTGACAATTAAGCTTTGACAAAATTTGCAATTGTTGAGAAAAACATTGTAATCGATTGCCCAGATTAATGAGAAAAACCAACCAAGACAGCCAGAGCAAACGAGCAAAGATAGGACGCAAACGTTTTAGGGTAATAAACAAAATATCTCATCTACAATGTGATCATCATTCGGACTTGAAAAATCGAAAAATTTTGTCCCACCACATAACCAATCAATATTGCAAACAATTAGATTGATATTGACAGGAAGATTGATTCTCGTCAAAGCGCCGTCATTTAAAAACCACACGGAAAAATAATTCGCGGAATTGACCAATAAGCTAAAAAATAAAGTTGGCTGTAATCCCAGCTGTCCCCGTACTACGATCCATAATAGTCAACCAGCTGTGTACTTTTGCACTAAAATAAGTTGCTAATGGTCCCGCCAATCCTCCTATTAGATAGGTGAAATGTGTCGTAACTAAGCTAATAGTTGAAAATGAGGAAACCAATGCCGAATCGCAAAGAAAGATTGTTGATACAGCTCATTTATACCAAAATGGATTCGAAAACCATTGTTATCGTCGTCAGCAAGAAAAACGGAAAGAGTGATACCAATGTTTCTTGTGTAATTTTAATGAAAACTCCATTTGCCGAAAAGGCAATCATCATTAAGTATTGATTTATAATGACTTTTTCTAGTTAATGATTGAATATCATAGCTCGATTGTGGCATAGTTGAGATGACGATTCAATCAGCTTCTTTAAAATTAAAATGCCAAATGCTCTTTGAATAGTTATTCCTTTTTCATGACTTTTGATCAGATCTAGGCTCAGATAAAAATCTAAACCCCTACTCTTTTACCCTAACTTTTTCTTGTAACATATTTTTAGACTGTGCAGACAAAACGCTAATAATCGTCCCACAGCACCCGGCACCTGTGAATAACAATAGCAAAGCCAAGATTTGTCCAATAAGAGATATGCACTTCATTTCCTATTAAAAATATACTCTGTTAGATAAGTAAAGGCGTAAAACATCCACCTTTCTGCTTTTCGGTAAGTTGAATTGTATAGTCAAATTGAGGCGCAACCAACATCATCACAAACATAAACACGACACTGATTGCAATCCCAACTTAGATAACTTTACCCAATCAACTCATATCCTTTTTAATCGTACAAACTCCATGACAATCCCTGCAACAACAGCTACATATCCAAGTTGAGCAATCACTCAAGGTAACAATCTCCCATCAAGCTCCCTAGAAAGGCTCCCGACCGTCCCTGCTAAGATACTCTCTTTGGTGGTCATAAACTTGGTTTTCAATTGACAAGTTTGAGCTAATTTCTTGAAATGCTTTCTGGTGAAAGCAGTAGAAAGGTTCCTCCGACTTGATAAAGATCTACTTGCCCTGCTTTCTTCCGGTCTGCTCACAAACATTCGTAAGATCTTTCAAGAACACGATAATGTCTTGTAATCCTTGACGAATATGTGCACGTGTTTTTCCTTTAGTCATACCAGTTTTAATATAAAAAGTTGCTTTTATATAAATTAACCTGATAAGTTTTCAAAGCCTTAGAAGATTTCTGTCAACTCTTTTAAATTCTTCCAAAGACGGTAATGCTTCACCATTTACCGAACAACACAACACAGTATTGATGATCTGTTTGTTCAATATAGAAAGTATAACCATCTTTTTGACTAAAAATAACAGATGTAAGTCCATCAAACTGCAACCCTAACTCATCCGGCAAGCGCCTGCACAATCAAGTTTATTCACAACTGTGCCCTTTTATATATTCTTATTTATTATAGCATACATTTGAATAAATAGACAAGAGGAGATTTTGTAAAAATATTAAAAGAGGTTAGGACAAAATTCCCGCAACTCAAAAAGTATACTATGTAATAAACTCAACGACGCAGCGACTGATTGCTCAAAGTACTGCCTCAGGTGGCAGATAGAGCTTCCAAGGGTTTCACTTTTCAAGCTCGGAAGAGCCACTTTTTGGCGAAAAACTTCGTTTTCCTTATCTGCCACCTCAATAGTTGCTTAGACTATTGAGCAACCTTACGAAGGTAGGATTACGAACCAAATTTTCGCTTCATTAGTTCTGTTCTCCCCTTCTTCACTCTTCCTCATTTTCTCACTCGACGCCTTTTGGCAATCAACCCCGAAAGTTCAAAAACTTGTCCTTTAAATTGTTGCTCTTCTATTTTATCTTTTAGCATATTCGACTGTTCTTTTGGTACTAGAACCATCACAGTAGGTCCTGCTCCTGATAGATAAGTCGCATACGCACCGTTTTTCTTTGCCAACATCTTGATTTTTGGAAATTCCTTTAATCAAACCTCATGAAAAACGCTCATGAAAACGGTCGGACTCAATAGCTACGCCCTGCTGTTACCATCGTCTCCTTCATTAAAGCGGCACAGCCACATTCGCACAGAGCTTGCAGTGACAGCTTCACGATAAGATAAACTCTTTTCGAAGAACGCTACGGCTGTCTTTAGTACGCACCATAATTTGGAACATAGGCACATAAAAGCTTACTTCGGAAAATCTCGTCACTACTAGTTGAAACTTCTCGTTTAAATAACTAGAAATCGTCAAATTACTCATAAATAGCAGGTGCCACATTATCTGGATGTCCTTCAATTTTCGTCGCAAAGATTTCACTTTTTTCAGCATTTGATAACCGCAAGTTTAGCAATTGATTTGCAAGTTCAATCCCTGCAACAATAACGGAACTAGAAGAACCCAAACCACGCGCTAAAGGAATATCACTTGTCATTTTTAAATGATGAGGTTGAATAGCTGGAGCAATTCTACGCGCCACTTTTTAATCAACAAATCTGTCTCGTTAGAAGGAATACGCCGCTCCAAATCATGCTCAATCAGCCAATGGTCGCTTTTCTCCCAAAACTTCAATGGTTAGATATTTACCGATAGCTACACCAACCGAATCAAATCCCGACCAATATTCGCACTCGTTGCAGGCACAATAATTTTCATTTTATTCTCCTAATACTTTTGAAGGTGTTCAATAATTTAAAATCAGAAGTTGCCTGCAATTTTCGAGATGACATTTTCAGCTGCGTTTTGTTGACAGCATGGTGATAATCACAACACGTGGTATTTCCGTCTGTTCCTTGCTGCAGAATTTGTTTCAAAGGAGATATCTTTCAGTATTAAAAATTCTGCCAAAGCATGTAAACTTGTCCTTTTCTGCATCAGGTGCTCAATATCGAAAAAGCAGTACAGGCTCTTACTATCTTCTCGTTTAGCACAGAACCATTCACGCTGGAAATTCATTAAAGGTTTTTCCAACGGTTCCTTCGTTTATCCGTCGAACAATCTCGAATAATCATCTGCGACAACGCTTGTTGCAGTAGGTTTTTGTCCAGCACCTGGACCGTAATACATCGATTCTCACCAACTACCGATAGAGTCCACAAAGACTGCATCTCATCACGCCATTTCTACACTGCAGCAAGAGGGATGAGATTTTGCAAAAAGAGTCGGTGAACTTCTGCAGCAGAGACCTGATTTCCGTTTCTTCAATCGAACCAACTAATTTGACAATGATAGCCTAATTGCATGCGCAACTGCTACATCTCTCTGGTGTAATTCACGAATGCCTTGATGAGCAACATCTTCAAATTTAACTCGTCATTCCAAAGGCAAATTGACTCAAAATAACCATTTTATAAGCAGCATCAATTCCGTCCACATCATTGGTTGGGTCACTTTCTGCAAATCCAAGTCGTTGTGCTTCAGTAAGTGCTGCCTCATAAGACCAGCCTTCTTCTACCATTTTAGTCATCATGAAGTTAGACGTCCCATTGACCACACCGAGAATACGTGTAATTTTATCAGAAGCTAGAATTAACAAGCGTGTAAAAATCGGAATTCCTCCCTGCTACTGCCGCTTCATAGTAAAGAGCTACCTTGTGTTTTTAGTAGCACTCTCAAGCAACTCAGCGCCATGAACTGCCAGCAAAGTCTTTATTTGCAGTGACAACATAGCTTACCTGCTCTAGCGCTTGAGTGATGAAAAGTTTTTGCAGGTTCAATACGCCCCATCAATTCAACGACAATCGTTATTTCATTATCATTTACAATTTCATCAATCGTCGTGACAAAATTAAAATGATTTCCCGCCAGCTACAAACGCTCTTTTTTTCAGCATCATCTTTTTCACCAATACTTTCGCACTTTCAATGTCTGAATGAGCTGCTTGCACAATCTTCTCACTATTTTCTTCTTCAATAAAAACGGAATCACTCGCTAGCAACTGTCCCAAAACCAAGTAAAGCAATTTTTAATAGACATGACCACTCCTTGAGATTTTTATGCTTTTTATTATAGCAACAAACTTGTTTTATTTTTCTAGTAAGAGACTTCACGATTTTCTATAAAAATAATAGAAATCTATTTTTAAAAATTTGTGAACGGGATAGTCAGAAATATGGTAAAAATAAACATAGTGATTTAAAAGTTAAAAAGGAGTTCCATATAATGGGAAAACATTCTGGTAATCGTTCTGTACGAAATCGTATTCGTAAGAGGAGACAACGGCATGCTATTATAAGTCTCCATCTTATTAGGCTATTCTGGTGATTGTAGGGACATTCATGTGGAGACGTTCTGGAACAAATCTGCTAATAACCATACAAGAACCTGCCATTTCAACAGTAAAGAAATCTTCTACTTCTCAAGCAACTTCTAAAAAGATACTGGATCTAGTGCAAAAAGTAAAAAAAGTGAAAATGGAAAAGCAAAAATCAACCAGTTAAATTCTCTATTTTGATGTACCATGCGATTCATAATATGGATCCTTCTGAAGCAGTCAAATGCTGGTTTGATTGTCTCACCAGAAACGTTTGAAAGTCATTTGAAAAGCTCTGAAAGATGCTGGTTATTATACTCTCACACCAGAAGAAGCCTATAAAGTCTTTAACTGAAAAATGTTCTTCCAGAAAATAAAAAGTCGTATGGTTGACCTTGATGATAGTCTGAGAGATTTCATACACAATGCTTTCCTGCTTCAAAAATACCAAATGCAACTAAACAATGTCATTACTGGCTTTGTCGAAATGAGAGCGAGGATATGCTGACACTTGAGCAAAATCAAGGAAATGAAGCAAAAGGGAATGTCTTTTGAAGATCATACCGTTAATCATCCAGATTTATCCCTTTGCCAGCGCTGAGACACAAACGACAGAATTGCAAGCTTCTAACAATATCTAGACAATAACCTATCACAAAATACAACGACGGTTGCATATCCTTCAGGACGTTATAATACAACGACGACACAGATTGCTGAAAGCCTCGGCTATAAAATGGGATTGACAACCAACAACGGACTAGTTTCTCTAATGACGGGCTTTTGAACCCTCAACTCGTGTCCGTGTCAACCCAACAACAACTGCATCAAGATTTATTGAATGAAATTGTTACTAACTGAAAAATAGGACTTAGCTCAAAAACGAGCAAGTCCTATTCTTTTTCTTTTGTGCTACTTTCACGTTCCAAAGCGAAGCTTTCGGTTGGGATTGAGTTTGTTAAAAAGTTTTTTTCAAGCTTTTTCATTCCAAACGTCAGCTGCAGAAACGAAAATTGCCATTTTCATCACGAAAGGATATTGGTTTATCACCCATGATATCACTCTTTTAGTCCACAAATTCAAATTCAAACTTGCTGATGCGGAACTAAGTCCCATCCTTTTAGTACCACGCGCTCGCAAGGCTTCGTCTACACCCATACCACGTAATTGACGTGCAATTTCATGACAGCTTCCTCACGGTCAAAGTTCGTCATGGTAAAGAGTTTTTCCAACTTTATCACCTGATAAAACCCAGGCAGCGTCATCATCGCGTGAGATTTCAAAATGCTGGAGTATCTTCATCAAAGCCATAGTAAGCTTCTTCTTCCATTTCTGACTCATCGTAAAGCAGAAATTCAGGGTGTTTTATCTAGTAATTCTGCAGTTGCATCCAAACAGCGTTGACAAGCCTTGTTTTGTCAGACTTGAAATTGGAAAAATCTGTGGCAGTTCATCAAATTCATCATAATTTGCTGCTAATTTTTTTCTTAAAGACTTTTAGATTCTCTGCACTTGTCAGGCATGTCCATTTTTATTAGCAACAATAATCTGTGGACGCTCCATTAAGCAGAAGATTGTAGGATTCCAATTCCTTATTGATAGCAAGATAATCTTCGTAAGGATCACGTCCTTCACTAGCTGACATATCAATGACATGCAAGATGACACGAGTTCGCCTCAATATGGCGAAGGAATTGTGTTCCAAGTCCCACACCTGACTAGCTCCTTCAATCAAGTCCAGGCAGGTCTGCTACAGCAAAGGATTCACCAGACTCGAGTCCGAACCATTCCAAGATTAGGTACAATAGTTGTGAAATGATACGCGCCAATTTTCGGCTTTAGCAGGAGTGATAACATTCAAAAGAGTGGATTTTCCAACAGACGGAAACTGACCAAACCAACATCTCGCCAAAATTTTTCAGCTCCAACTGGAGTTCACGTTCTTGACCCGGTTCACCATTTTCAGAAATTTCTGAGCTGGGATTTTTAGGCGTTGCAGCGAATATTGCCACGACCTCCACGACCGCCGTGAGCTACGACGAACCTTTGCCCATTTTCAATCAAAGTCTGTCAGATTTTCCTGTTTCAGCATCACGAACAGTTGTTCCTCGTGGTACATGAACTATGAGGTCTTCTGCTCCACGACCGTGCATTCCCTTAGTCATTCCTTCTCACCAGATTGAGCCTTTAAAAATGACGATTGTAACGAAAATCCATCAGGGTACGAAGTCCTTCATCTACGACAAAAATGACGTTGCCACCACGACTGCCGTCGCCACCCCAAGGACCGCCATTTGGGATCATACTTTTTCACGGCGGAAATGCCACCATGCCATCACCGCCATTACCAGCTTTGACTTTTTAATCTTAGCTGTATCTAAAAACATACCATATTTTTCTTTCTCGATTTTTCACTCTAAAAACGCTCTTCAAGCGTTTGAGGATTAGAAATTACTCAAAGCACCAAGCGCACTTGCAAAGATTGCTCCGACTAGTTACCAATAACATGATAACAACGACAATCAAAGTCAATTTTTCAAATCCTGTTTTTACGTTGTCCATTATCACCAAAAGCCACAATATTACCTCTATGTATTTAATTTGTTCTCTTAATTGTAACATGAAGGTGAGAGTTTTTCAAATGATAGCTGAAATAGAATGATTACAACTGAAAATTACTAAAGTAAAAATCCAACAGGCTTCCTGCTGGATTTCAATGTCAATCAGCGTAACCGTTTGATGTGTCGAATGCCATTTCAAGCTGTTTCGATAATCATCTCATATTGTCAAATTCGGTTGCCAACCCAAGACCCACGTGCCTTGTCAGACGATGCGACAAGGTATCCGGATTTCCTGGACGACGATCTGATTTCATGAATGGGGTGCCTTGTCACCTTTCGTCCGGCTTCAACCAATCGATCAACTATGGGAGCCGATATAACCAACCCTCCTAATGCTAAAATTGCCATAACCATTCTTCCTATTTTTAGATTATATCATAAAATGAGCGCTATTTCACAAGACCTACTAGATTCAACGAAAGCGCATAAAAGCCGACTTTGACCTTCTTTTGTGCGCTTGTAAACACCTGCATCTTCCAAGACACGTTTGAAAAATCTGACCAACCGAAGCACGTACAATTGATTTTGAGCTGATTCTAGCTGTTATATTTGAATGGCTGGGCTTTTAACTGTTCAGCCCACGCTTGATGATAAGGAGCCACTTTTCTTCTCTTTTGTCCCAAAAAGAAATTCTTCAACTTCTTTTAATCTCATTTTTTCAAACGAGGTGGAAGAATCGCCAAAGCCCATGACCTCAATCAAAGCCGATATTTTCTTTCTTGATATGCTGAACATCTTTGATGAGGATGATAAATGCATCCGATGCTCTTTGATGTTTGATTGTCTCGAAGAACCAAATCTAATTCAAACTTACCTTTTTTCGCCGAGCTATATGGAGTAATCGTGTGATGCTAGTTCACCATTTGACTCAGCTAAAATCTGAACAGTCGAATCGGAGTAACTGCGCCATTTCTGTAAAAATCGTATCCGCCAAACTCTACTAATGCAGCTTTATCAGTTGATTTGCAACCGCAAAAACCGACATAGGGCCAGTTGACAATACCGGCTTCTACAGTTTTCAAAATCCTGCAAAGGTGAAAAGTGTCCAGATCTGCCTTTTTCCATAGGAAAACTATGTCGTCCTCCTTGATAATGATCATGTGTGAGAATAGATCCTCCCACGATAGGAAGGTCAGCATTAGATCCCGCAAAATAGCTCGGAAAAAGTCTCTACAATGTCCAAAAAGACGCTCAAAAAGTAACACGACTGATAGTCATAGGAGTATGCTTGCTATCTCAAAAGATGCAATGCTCATTAAAATAAGCATAGGGCGAATACTGAAAGCCCCATTCTCGTCCGGACTAAAGTCAAAAGCGGATAATTCGATGATTCACTCGTGCTGGATGATCTAGTCGCCCTTGATATCCTTCATTTTCAAAACAAAGCTGACAGGCTGGATAGTGGCTCGTCTTGGCCTTTCTTAGCTGCTGCAATTTCTGGGATCTTTTTCTGGTTTAGAAAGATTGATTGTAATCTCCAAATCACCCATATTCAGTCAGCTGTTTGATAGGCAATGTTTTTTAGCAATGGCTTTCACCTTGATATAATCGTACGCTTGCTGAGCTCATAAAAATCAGCAATAGCCCTGCTAGGGATCTTGTTCATAGGTCTGCCAAAAATTGCTGATTTGAGCTGACTAGGAGCTGGCGTGACTAAATCCATCAACTCTGCCCCAAGAATATCCTGTTCTGCATGAGTCGAACCATTATTCTAACTGCTAAAGCAACTTTTCTAGCAAATCATCTTGAGATCAATTAAACCATGCTTGCTGCTGTCTCTGCTTTGCAGCTTCTTCTCCCAACTAGACCCATGACGACGATTTATCTAGATAGGTTCGGTCCATTTCTGTAAAAAGAACTATTTGCTATGACCTCCGTTACAAAGTCATCTCAGTAAATTTCTGCCATTGATTTTTCCTTTCTTTTCATAGAAAAGGCTGAGATCTCTCATCGGCCCTCATTACTAGTACGTAAACGCATTACTTAATCCAATAGACTAGCCACCGGCTACTTCAGCAATATAGAAGCTAGGTGCATAACCCGACAACTCTTCATATTTTGTGACCGACATTTTTGAAAAGCTATCCACTGCATCTTTACGAACCAAAGCAATGGCACAACCACCGAAATCCTGCTCCAGTCATGCGAGCGCCCAGCACCCCTTCTTGTTCCCTATGCAGTGTGAACCAAGGTATCCAGCTCCAAATCCTGTGACTTCATAGTCATGTTTCAACGAGACATGAGATGCTATTCATTAGACGACCGAAACTTGTTTCCAGATCGCCAGCTTGCACAGCTTTCGAGCTTGAAAGTATCGTTGATTTTCCAAGACGGCATGACGAGCGCGTTTGAGATCGATTTTCATCCTGAATCAGATAGCTATACTCATCAAAAGCCACTCATCCAACTCACCCAAGGTTGCGATAGAAAGGTTTTTGTTTAATTCCTCTACTGCTTTTTCACATTCCGCACGTGCGTTCATTATATTTGGAATCTGCTAGTTCACGGCGCTTATTTGTATTCATGATAACAACCACATTATCCTTTTAAGATCAAGCGTACTAACTCATATTCGAGCGTGTTTGGTATCTAGAGTAAACTCGCTCGTTGATCAGCTCCCATTCCAATAGCAAACTGATCCATGATTCCTGAATTCACACCAATAAATTCTTTTCTCGTTTGTTTACCGATTTTTACTAAATCTAAACGGTCTAATTTTTAAAATCAAACAGTTTCTCTCACAATTCCTGTCAGTAGTCTCCAATGAAGCTAGATGAAGAGAGACCTGAACCATTTGGGAATATTTCCCAGAGACATAGATATCCATTCCTTTATCAATGACATACCCCTGCCTTTTTGTAAGAAAATGAAGTACACCTTTGGATAATTCGTCCAATTATGCGCTTTTGTTGAAAACAAAGATCTTTCTAAAGAAACCTCAATGATTCCCTTTGTCTTCAAAGTTTGCAGAGTAAAAACGAAGTGTTAGTCGTCACGCTTACGCGCTGCTCCCATAAGTTCCTAATGAAATAGCTGCAGGAAAGACATGCCCGCCGTTGTAATCGGTATGCTCACCAATCAGGTTAATGCGACCCTGGTGAGAAGAATGTATGATCTGCTTCTGCTCCAAAACTTTGTTTCAAAGTTTTGAACGCAATTGTTGAATAGACATAGTTGTTGACATAAGAGTCTCCTTTTATATGGTCTTTGTAACCGTTTTATTATCTTTATTATAAAATATCATTAGTAAAAGTTTCAAGTATTTTAGCAAAATTTTTACTATGTAGTTATCAAATCAAAGCTATAATCAAAGATAATCAATCTTTCTACCAAAAGGTCTTTAGAAAATTTACTAAATATTTTTGTATTTTTACTAATTTTTTTAAGATATAATAGTACTTATTCTTTAGAGAGAATTAGGGAAAACAATCATGGCAACGATTAAAGATATTGTAAAAAGTGCTGGTGTCTCTCCAGCAACTGTATCACGCGTTTTAAATCACGACCAATCCATGTCTGTCAGTGACGAGACTCGCCAAAAATATTTGACATTGCAGAGGAATTAGAATATAGAGGAAGCAAGCGAAATTTCAAAAGTCGTAGAATTGCGATCGTAGAATGGTACATCGAAGAGGAGGAACTAGATGACCTCTACTACTATGCTATTCGTCTTGGAGTAGAGAAAAAGCCCAAGAACTAGGGCTATGATGTTATACGCTTTTTCAATAATGAAGACATTAAATCAGCTTGAGCAAATTGACGGTATCATTGCGATTGGAAAAATTCAGTCCCTCAAAAGATAAGTGAGCTGGAACTCTATGCAGAACAGCTTTGTTTTTATTGATAGTAATACGCTTGCCTATGGACATAGCTGTGTCATGACTGACTTTGAAAAATTCTGTTATAGCTGTTCTGAGTCACTTCTAGAAAAATGGACACCGACAAATTGGACTGCTGAGTGGGCAAGAACAAACTTCTGACAAAACCACTATCCTATCTGATCCACGCTTAGTAACCTTTAAAAATTTCTTCAACTGAAAAACAACTCTATCAAGAAAAATACGTCAAAATAGGAAACTTTTCATCTGAATCTGGTTATTCTATGATGAAAGAATTGATTGCAAAATTTAGGTGACCAACTTCCAACTGCATTTTTCATAGCAAGTGACGCTTTAGCTGTTGGTGCATCTTCGAGCACTTCAAGAAGCTGACATCCCGTGCCAGATCGTGTTAGTTTGATTGCTTTTAACGATACATCTATTGCCAAGCACGTCTATCCACCACTCAGCACGGTTACTGTCTTTACAGAAGAAATGGGGCGACAAGGCTTGCAACTGCTGCACGAGGAATTTCAACGTGCTGAGACTCAACCATTCCATCGTATGGTAACACTTGCCACCAACCCTAACCCTCAGAAAGAGCAGCTTATAGAAATGAAAAACATATGAAATTTTATTTGACATTTCTAAGTCGAGAGTCTGACTATATCAGCGGTAGAAAAAAATTAGCACAAAGACTTAGGAATTTCACGCACTTCTATCTGGAAAGCTATTCAACATTTGAAAAAGAAGGGATTCACATTGAATCCATAAAAATAAAGGTTATAAACTCATCTCTGGTGACTTACTGATTACTAAAAATAGAAGAAGTTGCTCCCATCCACGTTTCCTTTTCAATCCAAACTGCCAATCCACTCAGTTAGATGCCAAAGCTGGTATTGAAGCTGGTAAGCCTGCCAATACGCTCTATCTTGCTTCCTATCAATCAGCTGGTCGTGACGCTTTAGCAGAAAGTTATTTTGCCCCAGATACAAGGAGGAATTTATATGACGCTTCACTTGAAGCCCAATCTGCCTTTCTCCACAAATTCCCGCCTCATACTATCTTGACTGCTGGAGCCATTTACAAGGCTCAAAGACCCTCACTTTAATGGAGATGGACATTAAATGGGTCAATGACATTTACTCATAAAGGGCAAGAAAAATAGCCGGCATTTTAACCGAAGCTATTACTTCTGTCGAGACAGGGGCTGGTAACGGATGTGATTATTGGAGTAGGGCATCACTTTGCCATCTGCTGATTTTCCAAAAGAGTTACAGCATAAGGCTGCCTCTCTTCCATACGAAAAGCAACCTATCACTACGCAATGAACTTATTAGCTGAAATTTGGAAAAATTTCTATGAATGTGAGCCCAGACGAGCTGATTTATCTTTACAAACAGCACTCCTTTGTCTTTAGGGTCGGACGATCACTTTTTACCAGAAATGACAAAGACTACAAAGGAGTTGCCAAGGAAATATCAGATACTGGCCAGCTATTAGATCCAATTAGATACCGGACAAGAAATGTGGCTAAAACAGCGGTGAAGTTTCTTTTAACAAGTTGAGAATAAAAGAAGGAGATAAATTGAATAAACATCAACTTTGTTCTCCTCTTTTTCGGCACAAAATCAATGACCTTTTGTGCTTTTCTTTTGTGTTTTTGCTGTTTTAATTGGAATTTTCTATTTTGCATATATTCTTTTTGAGCTTTTCAATCTGGAAACGTTTAGCTTGTTTATCTAACTCTTGTTGCAGTTTTAGTGCATCTTGTGATTTCGTTGAGCGTTTTTTTCACGCTTCACTGCTAATCGCTGCAGCGTTTGGGATTTGCACAATGTCTTTTTCTTTAGTACAGCAGCTGCTCAAATTGTAGTTGTGAAAAACTTCTGATTAACAAATTTCAAAACCTCGTTCATTTGGGGCTCAACTCCAAAATGTCACCTCGACAAACGGACAAACCTTGAGCATTTTTCTTGCTCAAATAGCTACAATAAAAGCCATTTTCAAAGTATATGGTCAATTCTAATGAAACATGTTCCATACAGCATCCTCCTTAAAATACATTAGCAAAGAAGGGACAACCAAGGAGGAGGGTTACTGATAGTCGTGACCTACTTCAATTGTCATTAGAAAAACAAATCTAGCTCTGTCACGAATATGTTCGGACTACCAACCGAAACTGTGTTTTTATCTTTGCACTTTTATTTTTACAGTGCAAGAATATCAAATTGAAAAGAAAAAGGTTGAGGATTGCCCCAACCTTTCTTGTTATTTTTAGTTTGATATGTTTGTCAATTTCGTCCACTATTTTACCCATGACATAGCTCACCTGTAAATTGCGAATCACTAGAAGCGCCCAGAAAACGGCAAATCAAATAGTGTCCTGACATCATTGCTTCGTTAAAAATACGTTTCAATTGCTGTGAAAAAGCTGTTGTAAGAAATTGTTGTCTTGTCATGATTCTATTATAGCACGAAAACAGCAGAAAAATTCTAAATTCAGTCCTCTTGAACGGTAATTTTTCCGCTAAGAAATCAAATCCTTCTGAATGACCGTTTCTCTTTTTCTTCAGCTTGTGGTGCATTTTCTCCACGCGCTTTAGCCGAAAAATTCAGCTCGAATCTCTGTCCAATCCGTCATAGAAACCGCAAGATGTCTGGTGAAAATCCAGCCGCATTGCTCAAGAGATTGCCAAACATGGTGTTGAGATTTTCCCTGTTTCATGGTTTGTTCTGCATTAAAGCTTTCGACCTCAAAATGCAAGAATAGCGTGGTTTTCGTTAGCTCACGAGTTGCTAGAGCCGACTAAAAGTGCCTCTATCTGCTCCAGCTAAACTTTCAATAATTTCTCCCCAAGCATTCTGCAACTTGGTTAAATTACTGCGAGCCAGGCTAGGATTTTTCAACTGCTTCTTGCAGAATGGCATTCACTTTATGGCGGTCTACTCGATAACCCTTTGCTTGTTTTGGCTGAGCGTGTTGCCTGTACTGGCTTACCTCAGTACAGAATTTGACTGCAAACCAGCTAATTGATTTTAAGCTGGCTGATTTCTTCTTTTGAGCGTTTCTATCTCGCCTGCTATATTGGATGGGTAATTCTGCTTTTATCTTGCCCTTCTGCCAGTCGAATGGTCATCATTTCTGTATAAATCTTTAGGCTGTAAGCTGTTCTCTTGATTTCTGCAAGGCTCTTTCGTTGCAATCTCAATCAACTCAAACAATCTTTCTTGCGGAGTCTTGAGGTTTTCTAAAAAGCTGACTCGTATGCGTATTTCCACCACCTGTTTTAACAATGAGCAAGTCTCTAAGATATTGCAGCAAGTCTGTGACAAAAACGAGCCATATTTTTGCCGCTGTCGAATATGACATCAAGATTTTTAATGCCACTGACGTATCATGCGCTAATACAGCTGTACATACGCGTCTAATGCTCCCTAGACTGATAGAACCCGTGATTTCTTCAGAAACAGCTGTTGTCAGCTGATTGTCTTGAGTCAGCTGAGGGCTTGGTCCAAGATAGATAAGGCATCCCGCATCCCACCTTCTGCTCGTCTTGCGATAATCTGCACCGCTTCATTTTTCAAAGTCAATATTTTTCCTTGCTGCAAAATCCACTCAATGTGTTCTACAATATCTTTGGTCTTAATCGACTTTGAACTCAAAGCGTTGAACTACGCGAGAGAATGGTTGCTGGTATTTTATGCAGCTCTGTCGTTGCTAAAATAAAGACAACATTCTCTGTCGGCTCTTCCAAAGTCTTAAGAAGCGCATTAAAAGCGCCTGTTGAGAGCATGTGAACCTCATCAATGATATAAACCTTGTGCTTTTCGCTAGACTGGGAGCATAAGTAGATTTGTCACGAATATCTCGGATTTCATCCACACCATTATTAGAAGCCGCGTCAATCTCAATGACATCTTCTAGGCTTCCTTCGGTAATGGCTTTTTCGCAAATATAACAGTCATTGCAAGGCTCTCCATCCTTTTGATTAGGGCAATTCATTGCCTTTTAGCAAAAATCTTGGCTACGCTGGTCTTTCCTGTCCTCTGGGACCTGAAAAGAGATAGGCATGACTGATTTTTATCCTGTTCAACTGCCTCGTCGCAAGGTTGTCGCCACAACCTCCTCGCCCGACTAGCTGACCGAAAAGTTTGACTTCTGTATTTTCGATATAAAGCTTGATACATTAGGCTTTTTGTCTCCAAACATTTCAAAAATTCCAACTTGTTTTCTAGCAAGAGAGCCACAAAAATTTTCCAGATATTCTCGGTCAATCTCATCATAATCTGCCACCAGATGAGAATCCAAACCAGCACCCTACTAAGCGCGTCGTTTTTGACCATTGGTACTCACAATCCGCTGCGAGCTCTGCTATCACAGGGAAAATGTAATTGCCATGTTGGGTACACATCTTCCACAATCATCGTCTGCCGTTTGGCTGCTGCTTCACCGCAGACTCCTTTTCCTAGCGCAATATGTACACAGGAGACACCACCTTTGAAAGGTCCTAAAATCAACTCGTTTCCGTCATAAAGATAAAAGCCAGTAAAGACAGAATGAGGCAAGGCTTGGTTTAGCAGGGCAGAGCTGTTTGAGATTCGCCAACGCATTCGCTTTCGCCCTCTAGTACTGCTTCTCAGCTGCGCTAAAAGTAATTGATAATTTGAAATTTTTCTGATTGATTCATCACTTTATTACATCAAAAACAGCTTCGTGACTGTCGCAAGTGAGCAAACTCATTCTTCTTATTTCCTTTTCCAATACATAGAAATATCATCCCAAAAAGTTCTTTTACTAGCTGCTGGTGATAGACTTTAGGAGCGGTTGAATCGTTTTACTTTCGCCAAAGAATAGCGGCAACTTTTAGTTTAGGCTGAAAAGAAGCTACTGCTTGTGTCAGCGTCAGAAATCTTTGACAAATTGATTCCACTGACAGCTAGAAGACTCATATTGAGCATAGCTTGATTGTCCTGATCAAATCGCTATCATATCCTCGTCAGTGTGAATTCAACATCTTTTTCGCTTTTATACCTTTTCGCCAAGCTGCCGCCATGTCCGCTGTAAACTTGAATGAACTGCTACCCATCTGCTGAGCGAAAAACTCCCGAAATCGGGTATTAAGGCAAAACCCACATGAGTAAGTAAGGGCGTGTCAGTAGCTCTACATCTTTCTCTTTCTTAGTCTTTAAACGGACTTTCTTTTGAGCAACATTCCTGCAAAATATTGTTTGATTTGTGCTTCTGCTCTTGACCCCTCGAATGCTCCTTCCCAATCGTTTGCAAACGTCTGCCACCCTCTGCACGATACCAATAATATTGAGAAAACTCTTGATAAGTCTTTATCGTTGTAAAATCCGGTCTATCCCTACATGATGTGTTTCCCTTCCTCTTTTCATGACCCTATTATACCACCAATAAAGTCATTCCTCAAAATGATGAGATTTGTTAGTTTATAAAAAGTCGTCTCGAGGGTTCGGACGAGTGAATTAGTTTTAATTGAGACAATCCGACCCTCGGATGGAGAGTGAATCTCTTTAGTTGAAGTAATCTGACCCTCGGACGGAGTGAATCTCTTTGGTTGAAGCAATCCGACCTCGGACAGGATAAATTAGTTTGGTTTGTTCTATTCGCTCGGCGACAGAATGAATTCCTTTTTGGTTTTGGCTTGTCTGCTCGGCGGACGGAGTGAATCTCTTTTAGTTTATCTATCCGCCCGGCGGACAAAGCGAAATCCTTTTGGTTTGGCTTATCCGCCCGGCGGACAAAGTGAAATCCTTTTTGTTTGGCTTATCTCGCCCGGCGGACGGAGTGAATCTTCTTTTAGTTTATCTTATCCGTCTGGCGGACAAGATAAACTTCCCTTTATAAACATAGAATAACAAAAGAGCTGGAAAGTCAATTTCAACTCTTGAGGGGTGCATTATTAAGAAACCACCTCCTGTGAGTACTGATAGACTTTCGATGAGTTCCTGTCAACCAGTATAGCTGACCGTCTTGTTTTGCAGTGATGATAGGTAAACTTTTCTAAGCTCAAACCATATTTTAAAGCAATTTTAATCATTTTGCTCGAAATCTTGTGAGACAATCCATAGTCAGCTGCGCGTGCCTTTTTCAGCTTTTCTTCAGCATTAACTGTCTGGTTTTTCAGTCCCTTCTGAATTTTCCTTTTCATCATCTACCTCTTTACTTGCAGAGTCAGTCTTTCTTATCCTCTGACTCTTCATTTTGCTGCATAATTCTTGCCATCATCTGATTGGTTTTGCTTACCATGGTTGCTGTCATTACCAAAGCCATCATCAGAGTGAGGACGATCTGTTCGATTTTGCACATAATATTTCTCACCGTAGCAAGGAAATCTTCCATGACTATAACCCTCTGGCGCGTTGTAAAGACCTTCGTCAAAACCAAGAGAGAAAATATTGTGATAGTGATCATGGTGCGGAATAATCAATTGCCCATTCTTGTAATCCACAACATAAGCTGTAAGGATATGGCATTGCCTCAACCGGCACTTTTTAGCTGGTGTCACTCGTTCAGATTGATTGCGCACTTTCTTTTTGAGGTTGCTTTGGATCAGTTTTAGGCTTGTCTTTCTTTCTTTTCATTCGGCGCTTTGGTTTTCAGATATTCTTCTGTCGCCTTACGCCCAGATTCTCGACAAATCTTTCTTAGGAACATAATGGCTGTGTGTCATGTGGCGCAGTGTAGCCATCTCCTGCTCTCTGTCACATCATGCGGATCAAAGATATAACCGTCCGATGCTGCATAACGACCCGCAGCTTTAGCTAATGCTACTTCATCAGCCGATAGGCAATTTGCGAATTTGCTTTGCCTGCGCGGTCAGGGTGCTGTACCACTGGACAATTTCAAAACCTTATCCAATCAAAGGCGTTTCATCCACATTCGGATTGGCAGCCTGTTGCATGAGGTCTTCAACTGTTGCCAGTTGTGTTTTTATCCTTTGCTTTCAAGCGTTTGACGAATTGGTGTTACAGACTTTCTTGAAAGCAGCAACGATTTCAGCATTTTTCTCTTTTGTCAGTCCTGCTTTGTGTTTCCGGTTCAACCGCCTTGACGATTTCAGACAACAGTCTTTCACTTTTGAAGCACTGTTGCTTTTTCTTCTGTTCCAAGAGTGAAGCCAGATTTGATACTTTCAGCGAGTTGCTCTTCAAAGCTTGCCTTTTGACTAGCATTTGTCACCTTACTCATCAAACTTTCAGCCTTGATTGATAAAGGTTTGAATCTGTTCATCCGTCACTTCTGTCTCAGATGGTTCTTCTTTTGGCTTTTCAGGCTCTTTGCTTGGCTCAGCTTGTTTTGCCATCATTAGGTTTTGTTTCGCTGTGTTTGGTCCTTGCCCGTATCTTGGTTCGGTTTTACTTGCTTGTCTGTTGATTACTTTGACCAGCTAGCTTTTTCGCTCTGAATAGTCCGTACCAGGAACAATCATCCGCGAAATTTTTCTTCTAGTGGCGACATTTGACTATCAGTAAAATGAAATGATAATGATTACCATGTGGCACTGCCACCCCACTCAGAAGATTTTTAGTAATCTGTGTGGGTCAAATATCAAACCATCAGATTCCACATGACGTTGGTTTAACGGCATCAAGTACAGTTGTTTTAACAGATTGATGATTTCTTGATGAGCAGATGGAGTATTCTGATGACTTGTTGTGATGGCTGCGCATGATGATTATCTGCCCTGATGAGTCTGTGTTCTGGCGTTGATGGTTGGTAACGGATAGAAGGTAGTGTAGTTCCGCCATTTGATGGTCTTGATGGCGTTGGACTTGACTCGAGCTGATGTCGTACCGCCAGATTTGTTTATTGTCCCAATAGCTCTGAGCAGCAGCTAACTCACTAGGAGACAAATCTTTCTTTGGAATATAATGGAAATGATTGCCATGCGGTACAATGAAGCCATCTCCAGTATCTTCTATCACATCTGTCGGATTGAAAGACATAGCCGTCATCCGTCGTATAACGACCTTGTGCACGAGCTTTTTTGACAGCTGTTGTTACAGCACCACCTTTCGCTCCCCTTATGGCCTTTTGCCACTATATTCTGCCCTTTGGCGAGCAATTTCTTCTTTTGTACGAACATTACTGGTATGATTTGGATCTTTCAAGTAAAGGTAATATTTCCCATTTACCTTGATAATGTAGCCATCTTTCACTTCGTTGATAATATCAGACTGCTGCAAGGTATAGTTTGATCCCGCATAATCAGCTCTTCACTGATAATCGCATCATAAGGGACTTTCCCATTATAATAATGATAATGATCACCGTGAGAAGTTACGTAACCTTGGTCTGTAATTTTGACAACAATCTAGTTCACGCATTGATTCCTTCTTTTTGCACTTCACTTCTATCAGGCGACAAGTTCTCTGCTTGCTTACCCTCGTTTGCTTTTAGATTTTCCATTTACATAAGCAACACGGTTATTTTTCCTCTGCTAGATACTAAACTGATGACGTCCCCAGCTCATAGCTACACAAACTTAGGACAACAACTGCAACAGAACCGATAAGATATTTTTCTTCATGATTCTCCTCTCATTTTTCAATTCTTTTTGCCAATGTCGCTAGATTGGCTTCTAGATTTTCAAGATAAGTATTATTATTTTGCGGATCAGCTTCCAAAGGATTTAATTGTTTTAGTTTAACGCCTGTAGATTTGACCAGGTTTTAGCAACTTTTGATGAAGCATTGCTTTCCACAAAAATAGTTTTTGACTTTATAAGTTTTCGACAAACTCTTCAATTTCTGTCACTGACGTGGACTTGGCTCTTGTTCTGGTGAAATGCCTGCGATGCCTAATTGCCTCAATCCAAATCGCTTCGCCAAATAAGAAAAGGCAGATGCTGTAGTCACAAATGTTTTTGCCTCGCAGCTTTGAAAATCGGTTGATATTTTTAGTCAATTCTTTTGCCTTACCTGCCAGCTCTTTTCGCATGATAGGTCTCTTTATTTTTACTATCAATCTTCGAAAGTTTATCAGCGATGATCTGTGCTTCTTCTCGCCACTTTTTCTGGGTCTAACCATGTATGTGGATCGTAAAGAGTCTTTTTCATCCACTCCCTCACCAGCAGCTACATCTTCTAATCCCGGCACACGCTCCAGCTTCATCCCTTCTGAAGCTTCAAGCACCTCTCACTTTAGATTTTTCAAACTCGGATCCAAACTTCCTGCCCATGACTCTAAATGTATGAGAATGATAAACAAAGACATCCGCATCATAGATAGTTGCTACATCGTCGCCGATGGCTCAAAAGGAATGAATACCGCTACTGGATTGAATCATCCGAACATCATTTCAAATCGCCTGATACTTCTTTTTGACCATAGCATAAATCGGATAAAAACTTGTTACAATTTTCAGACCCTTTTACTCTGCTTTTTGGACTTGTTCCACACGCTGTCAACAACAAAGTCAATCCTGCCACAAAAATAGAAAAATAGATATTTCCTTTAATGCATATACCACTCCCAATTTTAACCAGTTTATTAACCGGTTAATATGATACCACGATAGAAATTAACTGTCAAGAATTTTTATCTATTTTTACAATAAGAAAAAGCCCTCTAAATTAGAAAAACTTTTTAATCTTTTACTATCATTGCTCTTTTTCTATGAATCTCTTCCAGCATTTCCTGCTTCTTCGGCTGTTAATCTCATATTTTTCTCTAGTAAATCTGGACGACGTTCATAAGTCTTTTTCAGACTCTCATACAGACGCCATTTTTCGAATATTTTCATGATGACCGCTCATCAAAATATCTGCACAACCATTCCACGAAAATCATAAGGGCGCGTATATTGATGGATATTCTAAAAGACCTGATGAAAAACTGTCACTCAGTATGACTAACTTCCTTACCGTAAGAACTTCAGGAATCAGTCGCACCGTCGCATCAATCATCGTCATAGCAGCCAACTCTCCACCGGTCAAAACATAATCTCCAAGAGAAACCTCTGTCTGTCACCAAACTCTTAATCCGCTCATCATAACCTTCATAATGCCTGCAGATAAAGATTAATTCTTCTTGGGAAAGTTCTTCCGCATAGGCTTGATTAAATGTTCGACCAGCAGGATCCAACAAAACGACCCGTGGCTGATCAATCGCATCATAAGCATCAAAAATTGGTTGCGCTCTGAGCAGCATTCCCTGACCGCCCTCCCATAAGGCTCGTCATCAACGTGTCTCGATTTCTCTGCATTTTCTCGAAAAATTATGATAGTGAATCTTAGTAACTCTTTTTCGCGCGCCTTGCCAACTATTGAATGCTCCAAAGGGGCAAAACATCTCGAAATAATGTTAAAAATATCAATCTTCATCATCCAGTCCTCCTCCGGAATTTCCACATCTACTGACTATTTTCAAGATCAATATTCAATCACAACAGGCGGAATATAAGGCAACAGTAAATCACGCTTGCTCTTTGCGCTTTACCACCCAAACATCGTTGGCACCGGGCTGCAAAATTTCTTTTAATTGTTCCAATCAAAATATCCTGTTCATAAACATTCAAGCCACTAATTTCATGATAATAAAAATTCGCCCTCATCTAAATCTGATAAATCTTCTTCAGCCACTTTCAAAAGTAAAAATCACGATATTTCTCAACGTCATTGATATGGTACATTCCTTTGAATTTGATAATATCAAAATTTTTCATCTTACGATGACTAGTAATTTCACATTCATGACAAAAATTATCTTTCTTATCAAAAAGGGCCAACATACTTCCCTTTTTAAAACGTTCCTCTGCAAAATCCGTCACCGATAGTACACGCATTTCCTTGCAAACCTTTGCGTATTTACAATTTTTCCAACATTATAATAGTTCATTTTCTCCAAATACTAGCATTATCCTATTTATTTTATCATGAATAAGCAAGGAATTCTCTAAGAAAACAAAGACCCCACCAAGATAAACTTTAGTAGGGTCATTGGGGAATAACATCATTCCTCTAATTTTTAAATCGCCTTAAGCAACCTTTAAAACCTTGACTGATTAGAGTTTTCCGGCAATCAAATTGCGATACTCTATTATTTAAGAGCAACAATTTCGCATAATCTTTATTTTCTCCCAGTATTAGTGGTTAATTCCCTCAATTTTCAACTTTGGCAGGAATTTGGTAGGTAACTGATAATCCAAGATT
>BNJV01001875.1_pt1 | contig 55340 bp, 63 predicted proteins | sample 8540591 | NCBI WGS metagenome assembly BNJV01 (sample SAMD00202457, study PRJDB9452) | human saliva metagenome | host: Homo sapiens | reverse complement strand
AAAAAAAGGAAGCCTTCCGGGCTTCCGTGACCAATAGAATTTTTCTTCTGTATAAATAGTATCGTGTTTTTCAGGAAATTGTCAATATGTTTTTCGGCGTGTTTTCAAGTGAACTTTCACTTCCTTTTTCAGGGCTGAGCCTTCATCAGCAATATTTTTGTCTGCTATATTTTTCAAATGAGTCGCAAGAAACATAATTTTTAGATTATGTCAAGTTTTTTTCAACATATTTTCTTAAGAAATCAAGCATCATGAGCTATGGCAGGACATTTAAATGACGGAATTCTAATCAAAAAGAAAAAGCAGCTGTTATTTGATTTTATAAAGTGGAAAGTTTTGGTTCTTAAAATGATAGCATCAAAACATTTTCACTGCTCCTGCTTCTTAGGATTTTTTAATTCCCTGCTATATTTGTTATCCAGCAGCCCGTCTTCCATAAAACTGAACGCGCCCTTCCTTGAAACAATTAAATGATCCTTCAATTCTGTACCTATTAATTTCATAGACTTCACTCATTTTTCCTTGTAAGCACTACGTCACTGGAAGAAAGCCGGAGCGAACCGCTGGGATGATTATGGATCGCTACAATTCCTGAAAAATTTGTCTTTTTCTTCGAGTATCCTTCTGGCGACTTCCCTTAAATAGACGGTTGAGCGGTTTAAGGTTCCTTCAAAAAGATTTTCCTTTTTTATAATTTGATTTTTCTTGTCAATAAACATGATTGAAAAAATTTCCCTGCCAAGTTCGGAAAATTCTGTTTTCAAGTTTTCCTTCACTTTCCTGAAATCCTTTGTCATGGACAGCCCTTTGAGTTCCTTTTCTGCATAATGTCTTAAAAACTCATTAGTCTTTTCAATGTTCTTAAAGTTTTGTACATAAGGTTCCGCATATTCTCGTGCCTCATATTTTTTCACATCGCCAGTTGCAGCATTGAATAGCACTTCGTCTTCGCTAATATGATTTTTAGAATCTTTCTCAAATTTTTTTCCCTCTTCAAAAATACCGTTTTCTATAAATGAATGATATTTTTGAACTTAAGGGAGCATATGTAAAATTTTTCTGACAGAGTTAATTCAAAAGTTCCAAGTGCACTCTTCATTTTCTGTAAATCCAAGATCTCTTTTGGAGAAGGAGCAAGTGAGTAAATGTCAGAATAATATTTATCACTTTTTATATCAGCAAGTATAATATTCGCAGACCGCTCTCTATTCCACCACTTATCATTTCATTAAGTTCCAGTTTTTTTCTGTCTGCTGAACCCTCAGAAGATTGAGTTGGTTATCCAGAAAAAAAGCATATACTTTCCATCAGGAAGCTTTGTTTTTCTTTGCAGTAATCCATAAGTTTTATATTCGTATTAATTAAAAGGCCTTTTCATCAATCCTGTCCTTCTTTAAAAAAATTTATGAATTCAGCAAGGCTCCTTCACGTCAGGGCTTCCATTCTTCACTTTCCTGTAAAGTTCGTTCTTGTTCCGCGACCAAAAAAAGCTGATATATTTTTTTAGCGCTCATGGCTTCACCTTACCTTCATTGCTTTCACAATTATAAAAAGAAGTCAATAAATTCAACCAGTTCATCAACTTTTTTTCATCTTCTTTTGAAATCAAGTCTTTCAATTCATCATTTGAAGACACATTATAAAAAAATTAAATAATTTGCTTTTTGCTGTTAATTGAATATTCTTTTTTTGCTTCATCTTTGATTTTTTTATTTCATTTGAGGTAAATCCTGCCTTTTTCGGCATACCTGCTGATTCTAAGATTTTCCTTAAAAAAACTTCATTTTCTAACTTTTTTTATGTTTCCCTTTAAAAAAATCAACACTTTCTTTTTATTTCAGAATTTTTTTATTATCTTTTTTTCAAGTTCCGCTTCCGAAACTTTCAGGCTTTCCTTAAAAGCTTTTCCATTTCATCTTCAAGATCAAAAAGTTCAAGGAACTTTAATTTCAGTTCGTTTATTCTTATTTGTTTCATTGCTACTTTCCTTTCTTTTTTTATCCATTTCAACCATTTCCTTTCATATAATAAATTATATATAAATTATAGCATAAATGAAGAGGAAAGCAAAAAAATTCCTATTAATTTCAGATAAATTATAGCAAAAAGGGGGAGGGAAGCAAAAATTCCCTTTTGAGAACATCTGACATATTTTTGTAACATTTTGCGGCACAAGGAGGCAGGAAATTTAATAAAAAAATTTTTTTAAAATAAAAAAACCCCGCACAAGAAGCACGGGGCTCATCATCCGCAATCCCTTCAGTACCCAAAAAAATCCCCGCAGTTTAATGCAGGGATTCTCTTCGAAAAACAGCGGTTCCAGCGCTTAATGCTCATAGGAGCCATCAATTGCTGAAATAATTTTAGCATAATTAACAAGAAATGTCAATATATAATTTTTAAGTATTTTTCATTTTTCCGGTCTTTCCGCCGTCCTGTTTTTTTCCCTTTCTGAATCTGGGATTCATCGTTTCTTGCCTTTAACGGCAGTAAGCATTTTTCAACGCCTTCCCCTACTCCTCTTTCCTAGTTCTTACGAAGGCGTTATTGGTTTGAGTGTTGAGGGAGTTCTTGAAGTGGTCTTCGGCTATGTGGAGGCGCTCCCTTGCGTCCGCTATCTCAAGCGACAGATCCCTTGGCGATTTCTTTGCGAACTTTGCAGGGGAATGCTTTCCAGATGACGTTCTTTTGGCATCCCTTATCTTTTCCTCAAGCTCCCCTTTTTCATTAGAGGGCCTGTTCTTTTCCATGTCATTTATTCTTCCCTCTGCGCCTGATTTTTTTCACTCTTTTGACTGTTTTGATTCCCTTCCTTTTCGGCTTTTCTTTCAGAAGATTTGTCCTCTTTTTCCTTCGCCTTCTTTTCAGCCGTTTCAGCTTCCTTTCCTTCCAGTTTACTGCCGGCGGCTTTCCTGTCTTTTTCCTTCCTGCTCTTTTCCATGGCTCCGGCTTCCATTCTTTTTAGATTCAGAAGCTGATTTGGCTTCCTTCCCGCTTTTCAGGATTCCTTTCCTTTGAGCTCTTTCTTTCAGCCTTCTGCCTGTCCTCGTCTGTAAGTAGCCCTTCCTTGCCGTCCTTTCAGCCTTTTTCCTCAAGGGCCTCAATGACTTCCTTTCACGTTCGACAGCCCTTCTCTCCCTGTCAATCTTCTCCATCATTTTTCCGCGCTTCACGGTGTCTTCTTCCGCAAGGAGCAGTTCTCTCTGCCTTTCAATGCTCTCCTCCCTTGCCTGTATCTTCCTTGCAGTCTCCTCAAGGGCTGACCTTATCATTGCATATTCGTTAAAGGATTCCGCTCTCCCCATTGTTCCCATCTCCTTTTTTTATTCAAATTGTAGCATACAGGGGAAGAAATTTGAAATGAGGGCTTTTGAAAAATGAAGCGGCATAAAAAAATTTTAAGGAGGGCAAAAAAATATCGGAAACAGTGAACTGCTCCCGCTTGCAGAAGCGAGAGACTTCTTGTTATTTTTTTGTTAAAAAAACTTTATATTTAAGGATATCTTAAAGAACATAAAAATAAAAAAATTATGCCTTATAAACTGGCAATCTTCTAGCAAGTTGCATCATTGACCGGAAAAAAAGAGATTTTTTTAACTGGCATCAGATACAGAACCTTTTCAGGAAAAAAAGGGAGAAAGGCAAATTCATTTGAAAAAGGATAGGAAAGCAATGAAAGAATGTCTGTTTGTTGAATTTCAGGAATTATCTGCAAGGAACTCTTACATCCGCCACTTGATTGAAATCAGGAAGATTCCATTGTTTTGATGGCTTGAACAAGATTTGCCCGAAATTCTTGCTGAGTAAAGCGAATAAATAAAAGGAAATTCCCTTGAACCTTGCCAATTCCAGTGGGAAACTTTTATCCGTCAAAAAAAATATAGTTTTTCAATTGTCCTTGATAAGGCAATATATTTTTTTTATTTTATTGGACGTGTAAACTGCACCGCAGGTGAGGTAGGGACTGCACTTGCTTGCAAGTGAGGTAGGAAAGGCTATGCGTGACTACGACAGGACTACGACCCAAGTTTGCACTTGGAGTATTCAATACTTACCGAAAAAAATAAAGTGCCTTTTTCCGTAAATCTTGAAAAATTTTAAAAAAAGTTTGACATAAAAACTGATTTTTCCATATAACAGAAATTTGACAAAAGTCTTTTTTTATTTTTTTCATATTTCTTAATTTGTATATGCACATATACAAAAATAAAAAAATAAGACTTTCTTAGAGATTGATTAGAATATTAAAAAAACAAAAATTAAAAAAAGCGATGCACGTAACTTTGTTATCTCCAGTATGTAAAAACCGTAAAAAAATTTTTAAAAAGATACCATTTTTTTAAAGGATTTTATTTAAATCAGAACTTAAAAAAATATATTCAAAGTTTTCTAAGGGAATATTTTTTTGAAAAACTCTGGAAGCCTTGTTTTCAGACAGTTTCAAGCCATCAGGGAAAAAGCGGAAAAAAATAATTTTTCTGGTATGTAACAATTTTCAAATAGTATGTAAAAAAATATTCTGTCGGTATGTAAGAATATTTCAGGAGTATGTAAAAAGTATTCAAGCAAGTATGTAACTATTAAATCCCCATTTTATCGACATTTACAGCAGGAAAGTGAATGAAGCATAAAGTCAGGAAATTGCCTTGAAGCCTTTATTTATCAATGGTATGTAAGAATATAAGCTCTGGTATGTAACAATTTTCAAATAGTATGTAAAAAAATATTCTGTCGGTATGTAAGAATATTTCAGGAGTATGTAAAAAGTATTCAAGCAAGTATGTAACTATTAAATCCCCATTTTATCGACATTTACAGCAGGAAAGTGAATGAAGCATAAAGTCAGGAAATTGCCTTGAAGCCTTTATTTATCAATGGTATGTAAGAATATAAGGCTCTGGTATGTAACAATTTTCAAATAGTATGTAAAAAAATATTCTGTCGGTATGTAAGAATATTTCAGGAGTATGTAAAAGTATTCAAGCAAGTATGTAACTATTAAATCCCCATTTTATCGACATTTACAGCAGGAAAGTGAATGAAGCATAAAGTCAGGAAATTGCCTTGAAGCCTTTATTTATCAATGGTATGTAAGAATATAAAGCTCTGGTATGTAACAATTTTCAAATAGTATGTAAAAATATTCTGTCGGTATGTAAGAATATTTCAGGAGTATGTAAAAAGTATTCAAGCAAGTATGTAACTATTAAATCCCCATTTTATCGACATTTACAGCAGGAAAGTGAATGAAGCATAAAGTCAGGAAATTGGCTGAACCCCTTTATTTATAAATAGTCTGTAACAATATACCCTCTGGTACGTAAAAAAATATTCAGCCAGTATATAAAAACTATTTTTCATTGGTAAGTAACTTTAAAAAACCCTTTATCTATCACATATTCAGACAATAAAATAAATCGGTAAGGAAAACAGGGAATTGCTTCTAAGGCTCTGTTTATGGGAAGTATGTTAAAATATTCTCTGAGTATGTAACAATTTCCTGTCGGTATGTTAAAATATTTCAGGAGTACGTAGTCCTGTCGTAGTCATGCATAGCCTTCCTACCTCACTTGCAAGCAAGTGCAGTCCTACCTCACGCAAGCGTGCAGTAACTTTATTTCAGCCAGCAAGTAACTCCTTATTTCCGTATATCCAGACAATAAAATGAATGAGAAAGTAAAACAGGAAATTGAACGAAAACTATCAATTAAATTTCCTTGTGTTCATTGCGTTCATCTGGAAGAAATAAGGTGAAAGGCTCATATTAGCCCATAGGAGCCTCCTGACAGGCTTTGAAGAGTGCAGGCAAGGTTTTTATACCTCTAATCATTTTAATGCTTTATATGGGCCTGCAAATGACTGTACGGGCTTTCCCTGCTTTTTCCTGCCTAAAGTCATCCAAAAGATTTCTAATAGTCAGGAAATTCCTGATTCCTGCCTCCTTTAAATGGCTGGTTAATTTACATCAGGGCCTTTCTTTTACAGCTTCGCCCACTTTCCTCTTTTTTCAAATGAAATAAAGAATCCAGTTACTTTATTATGGAAGAAGACAGGCAAGACAACGCAAACACATTCATTCGGCAATGCAGGATATATCAGAACATTTAACTTACTGCAAGGAATAGGGGAGGTACAAAATCCAGTCAGCAAAATTAAAATACCTTATCCCAAAATAATGGAAAACAATCAATAAACAATCAAATTTAAATCTCATATACAGCCATTAAATTACTAAATAAAATCATTAAATTGATTAATCAAATAATATAATCATTTCTGTCTTCCTTCTGTCCGCCTATGTTCGCCCGTGCTCACTCCGTACTACATGCTCCAAAACGCGTCCAAAGCAAAGCTTTTTGTCCGCTGTCGCATGATCAGAAGTGAAGACTCTAATCATATATATAATCATATAATAATCATAGCATACCCGCCCAGCCACCCTTTTTTTAATTATTATTATTTTTTTGGAAAAAAATTTTTTTTAATTAAATTTTAATTTTTTTCAGAATCTTTTTGGTACATTTTTTTATTTTTTTAATTTTTTTGAATGGATGATCGTGATATGGAAATTTTTTTGAATCCTTAAAATGATCAATTTATTTTTTTCTTTTTGACGGGTGACTAAAGTCACCCTTTTCATTTGAAAAAGAAAAAAAGGTAAAAAAATTCTCTAATATATAAATTGACTGTATTATATAAAATATTCTCTTGAAATATATAAAAATAAATTTATTGATTTAATATGAAATAATTTTTTTATGCTTTTATTTATTAATAATTTATTTAAATAATAAAATATTAATTTTAAATATTATTCTGTAAAATTACTGTATTATAAAAAAATAATTTTTTTTAGAATATTTAAGTCATTAAAATAAATACAGCAATTAATAATTTATTTATATTTTTAGAAAATTTATTGAATAGTATATTTTTTTCAAATGATTATTTATATTATATATTTTATTGCTTTTATATATTAATAATTTTTACTGAATAATATATTTATTTTTATTGATTTATATGAATCAAGTTTATGATCATATATGAAAGCATTTGACTATATATTTTCTGATCTGTTTTTTTGTATTTTTTTCGGATGAATTTTTAATGAATCTTTTATCAAAGCCCGCCGACGGTTATATTTCAACGCTATAAAAATGTCAACCTCATTTTAGCATCCGAATTTTAATTCTTCTTTTTTTATTTCGGAAACTTGATTTCCTTTCCTGACTTTCCTAAAACTGTCAGAAACTTGAATTCCCTTTAAATCCTATAAGTTTCTTTCCGCCTGTTCCTTATTTTTCCTTTACGCTTTGTTCCTTCCCTTATTTTTTTATATTCCCTTCATTTTTCTTTTTTTTCTTGTTCTGTCCTTTTCTCCTTTCCCTTTCAAGATTTTATTGTTCATTTCCGGTCAATTTCTTGACATTCCTTGCTTCATTTTTCTATAAACCTATACAAGCCATTTACAGACCCATATAAGGCATTGAAACGATTAAAGGTTAAAACCTTGCCTGCACTCTTCAAAGCCTGTCAGGAGGCTCCTATGGGCTAATATGAGCCTTTCAAATGAATGCAATAAACAGGAAGTGTGAAGGGATTGCCTGAAAATACAGAAAAACTCAGACAAGGCATGGCATTCATTTTCTGTTTTCATTATTTCAATCAAATTGCGGGGAAGAAAGACATAAAAATTATTTCATATTAAATCAGTAGTCATGCCTTCCTGCCTCGCTTGCAAGCAAGCGCAGTAAATTTATTATTTAGAGCATTTTTAACTTTCTTCTTTTTCAAATGAAAAGGGAGGCCCTGCGCCTCCCGTCAAAAGGAAAAATAACTTTGCCAAGAAAAACGGCAATGTAAATCTGCTCGGAAAAATTTTCCGTGCAGAACAAGCTCTATATAACAATGCTTTTTTTCCCGCTACCAAAAATGAAGAAAAAAATATGTATTCTTTTTTTAAAGTTTTTTTGTCAACCGCTTTTTTTCATTTCCTTTTTTTCCATTATTTTTATCTGATATTTTTATATTTTGCTTCCTGTAAGAAGTTCCTTGTACCAGTTTTTTTATCGCTTAAACAGTTTTTTTCTTGGGGATTCATAAGAAATGAGCTCCTTATTACCTAATTAAATATTTGTATATACAAATATAACCCCCATATTCTGTTTTAAAGGACTGTTTCCTTACCTTTCTTGAGATGCTCCAAAGGCAATGTTTATTACCCCCCTCGTAAAACACGATCCCCTTATTTTGCAGTGCCTTAATATTGCATCATGCGGATTTTTATATCCTAAAAATTCCATCTGCATAAATAAATAAAAATCAAAAAAACATTGACATTCATTCCCTGTTCTGCTAAAATAAGGCAAAAGGAAATAAAAAAAGTCAGGATATAATAAATTTAAAAATATGAAAACATGAAAATAAGAAATTTTAGCAGGAACTCCTGTAAATTTCAGTGAATAAATAAAAAAAGAGATGGAAGGCTCAAGCCAAAGCTTTTTCATATCATCTCTGCAATAATAGTATCATAATTTCCATAAAATGTCAAGGCTTCAAAAAAAGAACAGCCAGAAAAAAAGAAAAAGGAAATTATGAAAGAAAAGTTCAAAAGCAAGATTGAAAAATTTCGAATAAAGCAGAGTGAAGGAAAGCGATACAGGCTTGTCTCTTTTATCTGCTTTTTTTATTTTCCTTTAAAAAATTATTAGCCTGAAAAGGCGGAAATGAGGATTTGTTATGACGACAAGAAGTTATGAAAAAGAAAGAAAAGAAAAATTAATGGCGCAAGGTTTGAAATATTCAGCAAGGAAAAACTTGGGAAGCGTGAGGACGGTTTTTAAAGATGATGAACCTTGGTTTTGTGTTCCGGATGTATGTAGAATTTTAGATTTGAAAAATCCGACAGTTGCGACTCAAAGAATCGACGAAGAAGACAAGGCTAAGTTTAACTTAGGGTTGATAAACAGTGAGTTTGTGAACTTTGTCAATGAAAGCGGACTATATCAATTAATAATGAGAAGCAAAAAGCCGGAAGCAAAAATATTTATCCGTTGGATAACAAAGGAAGTCATCCCTTCAATCAGGAAGCACGGATATTACTCAAATGCCCCGCAGATAGACGAAAGGGACATGGCGAAGCTTGCAGTCGTAAATGCGGCGACGGAAGAGGAGAGGATGATAAATTTCGGAATTTATCAGGAAAAGTTTGTCCTTCCGATGCAGAAGGAGCTGGAAGTTGCAAGGCCCAAGGCAGAGAACTATGACGATTTCATGAACAAGGAAGGGACTTTTTCGTCAGGTGAAATAGCGAAGCCTTTTGGGCTTACCGCGGTAATGTTCAACAAGATCATGAAACGCTTCGGGCTTATAGTGAAGCACGGAAAGGGCGGCTGGGAACCTTCAGCAAAATATCTGGGAGAAGGGATAATGAAGCCTGTCGAATATGAGCTGAAACCCAAGAGCTCTTCAGTTTCAAGCATTCAATCTTCTGCAAAGCCTGCCCTTCTTCCGCCTGAAAGCAGGGAAGAGAGCGCAGTTGACAAGCTGAACGCCATAGCCGCAAAGTTCATTGACGGATTTGAGTACGCAGGCAAGGAAGAAAAAACTTCCTGCACGGAACAGGAGACACAAGCGGGAGCCAATAATTTTCAAGGGAAGACGGTTTCGTTCAGGTGGACAGCAAGGGGGCTGGAGAAGGCAAAGGAACTTCTTTTGAATGAAGGGTTTGTAAAACTGGAGAACGGAAAATGGCAACTTTCAAAGGAAAGAATGGAAAAATTTTAAGGAAGAAATCAAATCCGGGCAATCCTAAAAAAAGTTTATATAAAAAAACTTGAAACATTTTTTTTCATCTGCTAGAATTAATAAGGAAAAATTAATAAAAAGCGGAAAAAGGAGAAAAAAATATGACAAAAAGAATTTCTTGAGACAGTGAAGGACTATGCAGGGGAGCACTACAGGGCGTTCCTGCAGAACAGGCTTGAGGAGGCCAAGCACTACCATGACCTTGAGGCCGTGAGGCTTGTGGGGAATGAGCTTGTCAGTTCGATGGAGGAGCTCTACGGGCTTGACATGGACGACAGCACAAGGGAAATGATTGACGCCGAGATAGGATATGTAAGAGGCGACATTGAGGAGGAGAACTACGACGCGGGAAGCGGATACCTTCTTGACGACAGCTTTCTTGACGGGCTTGACGAAAAGCAGCTTGAGGACGCCGCGTGGCAGATGTACATCCTTTCAAGGATGGCCGAGGCCGATGACGAAGGCGACGCCGCGAACTACATGTTCCTTACGGGCAAGTATGCTGATGAGTCTGAAGGAAGCTTTTGATGGAGATGTTGAGGAGGTAGCGGAAAACATTGACCTTTTCAAGGATGCGGTGAAGAACATAAAGAATATGCCGGAGTTTGCTGAATTTGAGAAGGGGAAGGAAAGGATAGAGGGCTACAGGAAGGCTCCCGACTATGTGAAGATTGCCCTTTTCGCCTATGAGAACCCTGAAATTTTTGCTCAGGAATAGAAAATGGAAAAAGAATTTAAAAAAATAAAAAAAGGCTCTTTTGGAGCCTCTTCTTTTTTTCAAAGAAAGGAAAAAAATCTTGTCCGTCTTGCAGGAAGCTTGGCCTTTTTTCTTTTTTTCAATTGGGCTTTACAGCGTTTCCTGCCGTTACCCCTTCATTTTTACTTTAAGCCATTTTTTTCTTCCTGGAACGTCCACGGGAAATTATAAAGGATAATGAAATAGAAATCAAATCATAAATTTCGCAGAAGCGCCTTTTTAAAAAAATCCTTTAATCACAATGCTTTTTTTCTTATTTTTTTAAAAAAACATTCAAAAAAATCAATATTTTTTTTAAAAAAAAAGACTTGACAAGCCTTAAAAAAATAGGCTAAAATTTGGCAAATATTTAATTACTTAAATTTCAAGGCTTTTCAGACGCTAAAGAAGTTTAAGGAATGAAAAATAAAAAAGGCTCACGTTAGCCGAAGAAGGAGAAGAAATGATAACTAAAAATGTACAATTAGAAAAAAATTAGGGGAAAAAAACTTGAAAAAAACTTGAATGCAAAGTTCACTAAAAAAAGATGTCGCAAAAAAATCTATGACCTGGTAGGAGAAGTGATTGAGGAAGGAATTCTTGAAGGCGCGTAAAGGTTGGAAAATTATTTACAGTAACAGTTGCGCAAAGAGCGGCAAGGCAGGGAAGAAACCCTCAGACAGGTGAAAAATTAAACATACCTGCGAAAAAGGATTGCGAAATTTAAAGTTTCAAAGAACCTTGCAAATTTAAAGTTGCCGAGTAGTCTGAGTAGTCAGTAAGAATTATGTTTTTAAAAAAATCTGTCGAACTGCAGTAGCGGGTAAACGCTCAAGGTTCGACAGATTAATAAATAATAATAAAAATAGGAAATTTATAATTCCAGCAAAAATAAAAAAATATTAAAAAGGAATTAAAAATTTATGGTTGAAAGATTATATGAAAATTTGCTAGAATTAATCAGCAAGAGGCAGGAACAGGATTGTAATAGTACATTATGTAATTTAAAATGAGTTACAAGAAAAAAAGCGAAACAAAAAAAGCAATTACAATTGTAATAGTACATTATGTAATTTAAATTAGGCATATAAAAACATTTTCAACAGGATCCGAGGGTATTGTAATAGTACATTATGTAATTTAAATCGACTTCAGCGGAAAAAAATAAAAAAATGTTGCGGAAGAATAGTAATAGTACATTGTGTAATTTAAATGGAAAAGCGAAGAATTTAAGAACAACGTGAACGAAATAGTAATAGTACATTATGTAATTTAAATATTCCAGTAATCTCGTTCATTTCCTTTATTTCGTTGTAATAGTACATTGTGTAACAAAAAAAGAAGAGGGTTACTTTTCCCTCTTTTTTTATTGCTATCCTCCCGCAACAATCATCGCCGGATTTAACGGCGCACCGTATATTGCAACTATCAATTCAACCACCATGAAGGCCGTCCCTCCTATTCCGCCTGCCCACAAGAGCTTCTGCAGTATCCCTGCAAGGTCGGGCCTCTCCTTTCCTGATTCCATCGCAACATTTATTATGAACACGAGTATCACTATTACGACAATCGCCACCTGAATATATCCCACGAACTGCCAGCCGATTCCAGTGAGCTCATTCATCTCCTTTATTTCTGATTCACGCAGGGACTTGTCGCCAGAACCGTCAAGCGCAAGGAGAACATTTCCGAGCAACGCGAGCAGCATCGGGAGGATCCTTCCAAATGCCCTGTAAATTCTTTTTTTCATTTCAAAACTCCTTTTCTTTCGGTCAACCGTCAAGAAGCCTTCATCTTCTTCCTTCTTGCAGGAAACGTCAGAAGGCCCTTGCAGGATAATTATAGCGGCGGGGAGGGATATTTCAAATAATTTTTTTAAAGGCGTAATTTTTCCGTATCTGTAATTGCAGAAATAATTTTAAGCATAGCAGAATTTTTTGCAAAGATTTTATTTAAATCAGAAATAAAAAAATTACAGGAAATTTATATCTCTAAAGCTCATAAAAGGTTTTTTTATTTCTTATCTTCCTTTCGCTTTTTGGCTTTTTTTCTTAATCCCGGTCATTTCTTTTTATCTTGCTTACAAAACTTTCAAGAGAATTTTTCCGCCATCTTTTTCGTTCCCCGCTTTCTTTCTCTGCTCAGTCTCGGCAAGTTTTTTTCCCATTTCCTTGCTTCCTTATGATACTGCTTCATCAGCTTTTCATTTTTTTCCAAGCCTTTCCGCAATTTTTTCCCTGCTTGCTCCAAAAGCTTTTTTTGATTTTTTTCAAATGAGTAATTATATTTAAGATCCTTTTTCAAGATTTTTTTATATCGTTCTTAGACTTTTCCTCATTTCTCTTTTTGCGTTTTCATACCTTCCTGCCGCCATCTCCTGCTTCTTGCGGTAGTCCTTATATTTTTTTCGTTGTATGCCATTTCAGTTCCTTTCCACTCAAAAAGGTAATGCTGTCCTGACAGGAATAAAATTTGTCAGCTTTTATCAATGGCGACTTCATTTTTTTCACGGCTTGCCTTCGTTCAAATTTTATTAGGGCAGGATATTCCTTTTCAGCCTTTTTATTTAATTTTTAGCTTTTTGGAGCAAAAAAATTCAAATTTATGAAATAAAAAAACATCTTTTTTTCATTTGGAAAAAGTTCATAATTTTCTGAATTTCTCAAAAATCAGCCTTCTTTTTTTCTTTTCTTGACAAATTAAACATATTATGCTATAATGATTATATAAAAAAATGTTAAGGAAAGAAGGCGTTGATATGGAAATAATGAAAAATAATTGAAGATACAATAGCAAACCCTTGGTTCTGGGACCTGCTTGGGGCTTTCGGGGCTGATGTTCATAACCCTATGTCCTGAGAAAAAGTCAAAAGGACGGTTGCAAGGGCAAGGAAAGTCATAGCGGGGCTTCTTGTTTCAGTTGCGGGGTTTACCAATACCGCTGTAAAGGCTTATGAAGGGATAACAAGATCCAAGGCTGAAAAAAAGGATCGAAAGAATGCATAAGGAAACGCAAAGAACTGGACAGCATAGGAAAAGGGGACGCTGATGGAAAGGAAACTTTCCTTTTTTTATTTTAAATATGAAAAATTCTGGCAATAAAGATATAAATAAAAAAATGTTGATTTGCATTTGAAAAATATGATAAAATGGCATATAAACTTAAATGAAAGGAAAGGAATTATGAAAAAGAAAAAAATTCAGAACTTCCAAAAACCATTTTTTTCAAGGATAAAGGGAGACAGGCTCGAAAGAAAATAAGCGCAAGCGTTCAAAAAACTATGCGGCGTTAGCCAGCGTAAACAGGAAATATTATAAAACAGTCGAGAAATATGAAATGCTTATTTCTCTGTTAGCGGTCAGCCCTTTCCTATATGCCATTTTTTTTGCGGAAATTCATAACGTCTTTATCTTCGCTTCACTTGGAAGCGGACTAGCCGCGACAGTTCCGTCAGTAATTATAGGAGGGCTTTTAGTCGGGCTTATCCCGGATACAGCCATCGTGGAGGATGTTGACAAGGCAAGGAAATTTCTTCTTGAGGCGGGACAGGAAGCCACTTATGAAAATGTAAACATCATCGTCAGCAGATATAGGGAAGGACGGATAGAAAACGGATGGAAAAAGATTGAGGACATGCTCTATGAGGACAGGAAAGTTCCAGCATTTGAAAATGTAAAGGAAGTTTTAGGGAGTTCAGCAACAGGCAAATTGAATGAAGCTGTTCCTGCAAAGTAAGAAGAAAGGGGGAAACTTATGAAAATCGACTATGTTGCAAAGTCAAGAACGGAAAACTATGGAGAATTGATATTTTTGCACCCCTTCGCCGCGCTGTATATATGCTATTCCTGCTGGACTATGTCAAATACAAAAGGAACAATTTGAAAGGCTGACTGTTTTTTTCTCTTCCTGATTGCCTTTCTTGTTTTCTGCATGTTCAAGATAATGGAGCCTGATATGAAAATCGTGGTTGAAGAGGCGAAAAAATTTCTTGAGAATACAGGGCAGGAAGCCACAAACGAGAACATAAACCTTCTTGCAGGAAGATATTATGAGGAATATAGAAAAGACTGGCTGAGAAAGATTGCAAATATCTTGAATGCAAGGCAGGAAGTGCCCAATTTTGAAAATTTAAAACATTTGGAAGACAGCAATAAATAAAATAAAGAAGGTCCATCAGGGGCCTTTTTATTATTCCTTAAAACAAAAAAACATTGATTTTATTTATCTCATATGATAAAAATATTCAAAAAAAGGAAAGGGGGAACGGAAATGGAAAATAAGGAAGTTCCGGAAGAAATTATGGTTGACTATGTTGCAAAGGAAAGCACTCAAGGTTCAATTCTGAATGCATTCCTTGCATGGGGAATCGCTATAGCATATACGGCTTACACTTTCTATTCCATAATGACGGAATTTAGCCCGGAGCAGTTAGGTGGCGAAGCTGCTTGCGGACTTTTCCTGATGCTCTTCTTCATGCTTGGAGTTCCGTCAGCTTTTATGTATGTTTCGCTTCCTTATGAAGGTATCGGAAAGGAAATTGAAGCCGCAAGGAAATTTCTTCTTGAAGCGGGACAGGAAGCTTCAAAGGAAAACATGAACCTCCTTCTGAACAGGTATCATAAGGGAAACTGGCAGGATATTGAGGATATGCTGTATGAGGACAGGAAAGTGCTTTCAGCTGAAAATATAAAGCTTGTTTCAGGAAATGAAAGCGGAAAGTTAAAGGCAGCGCTTCCTGCAAAATAAAATTAAGGCCCTAGTACTTTTTATTATTCCTTAAAACAAAAAACGTTGATTTTATTTATCTTGTATGATAAAATATTCAAAAAAAGGAAAGGGGAGACTTTTATGAAAGTTGACTACATTGAGATAAGGGAAAGCGTTCTGCCGAAAAGCAAGGGATCAAAATTCAGGAAAGGGGCAGTGAAGCATCTGGCTGCTCTTGTGACTGCATTAATAATTTGCATCGGAGTTCTGTTTTGCCTTAACCCTTCAGAAATAGGGGTGGGATTCGGATCGTTCATAATTGTTTTGCTTTTGAGCCCATATTATGTCTATATAAGCGAGAATTTTCTTGAACGTTCCTACAAGCTTCACTGGAATTACGACAGATTCTCTGAAACTCTTGCCCGGTATGGCATAGATGATTCTGATCGCTTCGCCGAAAACGTCAAGGCCCTTGAGAACTATTTCAGGTTCAGGGGAAACGAAACTGATCGACGGGATGAGATTAACAGGCTCCTTGGGATATTCTATGGAGAGGCCGAAGCCAAGGAAGATGATGAGAAGATTCTTGGAATGCTGAAAAGAGGTGAGCCGAATGAAAAATAAGGAAATTCAGGAAGAAATTATTGTTGACTACGTCGCAAAGCGAAAGGGCTGAAAGGACGTCGCGGAAATTCAGTTCTGAAAGAATGCTTTACATGGCTAGCCGTCATAACATATACATCTTACGCCTGCTATTCCATAATAAGAATATTGAATGAAAAGCAGATGAGCGATGAATCATCTTTTTACAGTTTTTTCTTGATGCTCATCTTCATGTGTTTGATTTCGCTGGCGCTTATGTACGTGATGTTTCCTGCGGACGGCATTGATGCAAAGATTAAAGCCGCAAGGAAGTTTCTTCTTGAAGCGGGACAGGAAGCCACAAGTGAAAACATCAATCTTCTTTTGAACAGATATTATAAGGGAAACTGGCCGAAGATTGAGGATATGCTGTATGAGAAAAGAACAGTTTTTTCAGCTGAAAAATATAGAACTTGTTTCAGGAAATATAAGTGAAAAATTCAAAGGAAGCGATTCCTGTAAAATAAAATTGAGTACCTAGGGCCTTTTTATTATGAACTGCATTTTTTCTTGACAATAAGTCCTTAATCTGCTAAAATAGGAAAGAGGAATTTAAAAAGCAAAAAAATGCTTCCTTTTTTTCGGAAGCGAAACATATATAAATAAAAAAAGAGATGCAAGGCCCTGAAAAGTCTTTCGCATCATCTCTGCTATAATAATATCATAATTTTTCATAAGATGTCAATAACAAACTTCAAGGCGGGAATTGCCCGAATAACAAAAAGAAAATTGCGTCAGAAAAAAATTCAAAAAGCAAAACTGATTTTTTTCAAAGGCAGGGAAAAAGGAAAGCATAACAGGCTTGTCTCTTTTTATCTGCTTTTTTTATTTCAAAAAAACATTAAGGAGATGATTTTATATGAAAAAAAGAATGAAATTTTATCAGAAGAAATTGCAGGGGAGCATATGTCAGGGAACGGGTTTGACTTGATAAGAATTCAAACTAATGAGAACGAGGAGCAGGTTGTCAGCGGAAGGGAACTACATGAATTCCTTGAGGTCAAAACAAAATATGTGGACTGGATTGACAGGAAAATTAAGAAGTACGGATTTGCTGAAAACAGGGACTTTGTTGCAATTTCCCAAAAAAGAGAAGTTGCAAATGGCGGCTATAAGATGGTTGATGACTACATAATGAAAATCTCAATGGCGAAAGAAATTTCTATGACAGAGAACAGCGAAAAAGGGCGAAAGGCAAGGCTGTATTTCATAAAATGCGAAGAAGCGTGGAACAACGAGGACATGATACTGGCAAGGGCCTTTAAAATACAGAACAGAAAAATGATCGAATATGCGAAAAGAATCGAAAACATGGAAATAGAACTGAAACAGAAGGATCAGATAATATCCGAATATGAGCCGAAAGCAAGCTACTATGATCTTGTCCTTCAGAGCAAGGGGCTCATCTCAATCAGCCTGATCGCCAAGGACTACGGAATGTCTGCCATAACGTTCAACAAGAAGTTGCATGAGCTTGGAATCCAGTACAGGCAGGGAGGAACTTGGCTCCTTTATCAGAAATATTCAGGCTTTGGATATACGAAGTCAACAACCTTTGCAGACGAGAAGACGGGTTTCAGCAAGATGTCGACAAAATGGACGCAGAAAGGAAGACTCTTCCTTTACGAAACTTTAAAAGGCGAACGGGATTCTTCCTGTCATTGAGCAGTAAAACTTTTTCAGATGAAGAAATTTAGATTCGGGTTCATATATTAACAGCCGGAAGTTCGTAAAGGATTTTTCTGTTTCAAAGTTTGCAAAAATTTAACTTTTAAATCACTATAAGATAAACCGTTCTTTAAAAGAAAAAAGAAACTTATGAAAAACGACTATGCCGCAAAAGGAAAGGTCTGAAAGAGCAGAAAGAAGCCTTGACAGCAAAGAAAGAATGGTACTCACAAATAGGGGACTTGACGGAAATACTCTGTTTGCAATACTTCTGGCTTTCCAAGGTGATAGGCTGTAGAAGAGTGGCAGGCGGAAAATGCAATTCCGATGTGGCGACAAGGGCGATTGATAGGGAAGAAAAGAAGGTGAGATTAATAATATCACCCGACGGAACGCCCTATCCACGGCACTTGAATTATTTTTAAAACAATTTTTTCCAGTTTAAGGCCCTAGGGCCTTTTTATTATTCCTTAAAACAAAAAATGTTGATTTTATTTATTTTCTATGATAAAATGTTCAAAAAAGGAAAGGGCGGCAAGAACAGGTGGAAATTCAATCATGGAAGAACGCCTTGCGTAGGCTAGTCATCATAACATACATGTCTTACGCCTGCTATTCCATAATAACAGTATTGAACGAAAAGCAGATAAGTGATGAAGATCTTTTTGGTCTTTCCTTGATGCTCATCTTCATGTGTGCAATTCCGACGGCGTTTATGTACGTGATGTTTGCCACTGAGCTCATTACCACGAAGGCTGAAGCCGCAAGGAAGTTTCTTCTTGAAGCGGGGCAAGAAGCCTCAAGGAAAAAAACATAAACATTCTTCTGAACAGGTATTATAAAGGAAACTGGCAGAAGATCGAGGATATGTTGTATGAGAAAAGAAAAAGTTTTTTTCAGCTGAAAGTGTGGAGCTTGTTTCAGGGAATATGAGCAATGAAAATTTAAAGGAAGCAGTTCCTGCAAAATAAAATTAAGGCCTGCGGGTCTTTTTTGTTATGAACCGCATTTTTTCTTGACAATAATTCCTTAATCTGCTAAAATGGGAAAAAAAGGAATAAAAAAACAAAAAAATTATTTAAAAAAAGTAGAATAGTAAAAACAGAACAGAAATTTCAATATAAATAATAAAAAAAGAGATGGAACTCAACTCCAAGTTTTCCGATCATCTCTGCTAAAAATAATATCATAATTTCGGAAATTTGTCAACCAAAAAAAGAAAAACATCAGAACTAAACAAATTATGATAAGAATGAAAAAGAAACTAATTTTTTTCAGAAGCAGGGAAAAAGGAAAGCATAACAGGCTTATCTCTTTTATCTGCTTTTTTTATTTCCTTTCAAAATCAAATAGCCTGAAAAAGGCGGAAAGTGGTAAATAAAATGGAAGAAAAAAATTAGAACTATGGAACATGAAGGGATGCCGGTGTATCATCTTGCCGACTGCATAAAACTAATCGGAAAAGGAAATCCAAGCGCAGTGAAGAAGAAAATTGATACAGATGAGATTATGCTTCTGGAATATCAAGGGAAGGGGCAGCCAGTCAATTTTATAACGGAAAAAGGCATTGGGATAATGGAGGAATTCTATTCAGTATTCGCTGTCGCTCTTACCTCACTAAGAGTGCAGTTGAAAAAGGCGAATGGCTTAAACTTTTTCGTGAAAATTCAGCTGAAATAATTGAAAAGGTTAAACCTGAAGAGGTTTCGTTAGTGGCGGTTGATGAAGAAATATTATCCCCTTTAACATCTATCAGTTTTTACGGTCATGAGCTGACTGTTTATGGAACTGCTGAAAACCCTTTGTTTGTCGCAAGCGAAGTGGCGCAGATGATAGATTATGCAAAGAACAGGAACGGTTCTTACAAGGTGGACAGCATGACAAGAAGCCTTGATAGTGAAGAAAAAATGGTACTCACAATTAGGGGACGTAGCGGAAACACCCTATCCACGACGCTTCTGACGGAAGATGGCTTCTATGAAGTTCTTCTCCAGTCAAGAAAGCCTGTCGCAAAGGAACTGAAGAAAAAAGTCAAGGAAGTGCTGAAAGCGTTGAGAATTAAAGGAAGATATGAAGTCGAAGGGCATCCTGCCTTAGAAAGCAAAACTTCTCAAGCTGAAATTGATAAAAGCAGGGCAAGGGCTCTTGAACTTGAAAAGGAAGCGGAAGTTATAAGGGAAAGAACTTTGGAAATGAAGGAAAGAATTGAGTACCACAAATATCTTGAGGAGAAGTTCTTGTCGCTTCCGAAAGGGCCTACAAGGAAAAAGCTTGAAAATGAGGCGCTTAACATTCTTTATGGAAAGGAAGTCATTCCTGAAACAAGAACTCCTGACGCAAAATGCTATACTGCTGCAGAGATTGGCAGAATCCTTAAAAGCTCATACGGACTCAAGGAAGCCCCTCTGGCCCAGATAATAGGAACAATAACTTCGAAATACAATTTAAAAACTTCTGAATACGCATGGAAGGATACAGTTGAAATCAACAATCATGAAGTTGACTGCTGGCACTATTTTGAAAATGTTATTGAAAAAATATATGAAGCGATATGTGGCGAAGATAAATATAGAAATAAATATATTGAAAGTTTTCAGGAAAGTTTTTTTCTAATTTACAGCCTATGCGCTCTTTTTGTTGGCAGGAAAAATTAAGAAGCGCGGATTTTCTGAAAGCAGTGAAAAGTGAAGAACAAAAAAAGCCTCTTTATTGTTTTCCTTAAATAAAAAAACATTGATTTTATTTATCTTTTGTGATAAAATTTTTCAAAAAAAGGAAAGGTGATGCAGATGAAAAAGCAGGGAAGACAAGGTAGTTGACTACGTAGCAAAGGGAGGAACCGTAAACGGAAGTTCAACGCTGAAACACATTCTGCTATGGGGAATTACCGCGACCTACGCCGCTTATACTTGTTATTCTATGACGGCAATATCTCCAGAAAAAAATGGCAAAGGAAAACTATTATGGATTTCTTTTTTATTCTTCATCTTCACGGCAGGAATTCCAATCTCACCATGTTCTTGATATTCAAGGGCTATAGCATTGCCGAAGACATTAGACCACAAGGGAGTTTTTTTGATGAGTCAGGGCAGGAAGCCACAAATAAAAAAACATAAACATCCTTCTGGACAGATATTATAAGGGCGAATGGCAGAGAATTGAGGATATGCTCCATGAGAACAGGGAAGTGTTTTCGGTTGAAAATATTGAACTTGTTTCAGAAAACAAAAACGAAAGATGAAAGGAGGTGGCAACACATGAGAAACTATGTAAAGGAGATGGAGTTCATAATGGAAAAGAAAAATTCAGTTCTGAATTTTTTATCGCCGCTTTTCGCCGGATTGTTCTTCATAGGATATTCAGGGCTGATATTTTTCAACGAATATTCTTTGTCTTTTTATGTTTTAACTGTTCCCCTTGGGCTTGCGATTTCACTTTATCCAGCATTCAAAATCTCCCTCTCAGGCAAAGAGGAGACCCTCCGGAATGAGATTAAGTCCGCAAGGGAATTCCTTGAAGAGGCGGGGCAGGAAGCCACAAATAAAAACATAAACATCCTTCTGGACAGATATTATAAGGGCGAATGGCAGAGAATTGAGGATATGCTCTATGAGACAAGGAGAGTTCCTTTGGCTGAAAATATGGAACTTATTTCAGGAAATGTAAACCAAAATTTGAAGGAAGCGCTTCCTGCAAAACAAGATTAAGGCCGGCGTGCCTTTTTTATTTGCTCTTATTCCATTTCCTGTTGACTTGTCAAGCATAAAATGATAAAATGGCATTCAGGAAGCAGTTCCTGTTTTAAAGAAAGGAAGTGACAAGATATGAGAAACTACGTGAAGGAGATGGAATTCATAGAGAGCAGGAAGACTTCATTCGAAAGTTTTTTTCTGCCGCTTTTCGCCGGATTGTTCTTCATAGGATATTCAGGGCTGATATTCATGTATAATCAGGAATATTATCAAATATTTTTAGCGCTCGGCGCTCCGCTTTCGTTTGCAATTCCATTCTTTATAGAATACAAGACATCGCTGACGGACAATGAAAGGGAAGTGTGCAAGGAAATAAGGGAAGCAAGGAAGTTCCTTGAGAAGTCGTCAGGAAAAGCAGACAACGAAGGCATAAATGCGCTTGTTGAACTTTACCGCTCAGGCAGGGAAGACAGGAAATGGGAAAGCATTAACGATACGCTGCGAAGCCTTTCCTGAAAAAAAGTGAACTGAGGAAAGCTGTAAGCGGAATTACTGAAAAATAAATTAAAGAAAAATAACGGCATCTGGAAAACATTTTTCAGGCGCTGATGAAAGGAAGGAAAAAATATGAGGAACTACGTGAAGGAGTTGGAATTCATACTGCAGAAAAAGAAAATTTCAAACGCCCTTTTCCGTTTTTCCGGAGGACTGTTTTTTATAGCCTATTCAGTCTTGATAATTTCAGCGGATCAAAAATATTATGGCATATTTTCAGAATTCGTTTTGCCGCCTCTTTTTTTTCTGTCAATGATATATGCAATGTCCGGATGTACATTGAACGAAAAGGAAGATGCCCTCCAGAACGAAGTTGAAGAGGCAAGGTGGCTCCTTGAGGAGTACGAGCGAATTCCTGCAATGCCAGCGTCAATGCGCTTATTGATTTCTACCGTTCATGCACGGAAGAAAGAGGAAGGGGAAGTATTAAAAAAATGTATCTCAGAACCTTTTCCGATATGTATGAATTCAGGAATGCGATGAATGAAATTGTAAAAAATTCGGAACAGGAAAAAAATGGCAGAAAGCGTTTTCAAAGGCAAGAAAATATTTCCGATAAAGAACTTTTTATTTCTGAAAGACCAAAGAAAGGAAGTGACAGAACGTGAGAAACTACGTGAAGGAAATGGAGACAATAAGAAGAAAAAAAGATTCTTTCTTCTCAGGCTTCTCCTATTTATTAGGGATATTGTTTTTTGTGGCATATTCAAGCATTATTTTGAGAGATCATGCAATCCTTTTCAGCATTTGCCTCTTTTCAACTCTGGCATTCCTGATGCTTGCATCTTCCTTGACAACATATACCGAAGAAGAGAGCTTCATCATAACAGACGTGAAAGATGCAAGGCGGCTTATCGAATGGAAAGGGGATGAGTTTTCCGACAGGAAGGTGAATGAACTTGTGTCCCTGTTCCGTTCAAGGAAGAAGGAAATGGGCTGGAAGGGAGTGATTGAAATTTTACGCGACTATGACTACTGGGAAGATGATTTATGGAAGGATGCGGCAAGTATCCATGAAAGGAAAAGGTTGTGGGAAAAATAGTGAACTATTTAAGGGAATACAGGGAAATTAAAACCCTTGAAGAAAGAAGGAAAACATCCAAGGCGTTATCAGGAGGAGTATCCTTTGCCCTCTTTCTTACAGCCTATTATAGCAATGTTACATTTTTTGGAATTCTCGCTCCCTGCATTCTTACCCATGCCGCCCTTAATTTCTTTTCGTACAGAAAAATAAAAATCAAGATGAAAGAACTTGGCTTTGAAAGCCTTGATGATTTCAGGGAGTGCATCGACGGTGCAAGCGAATGCCTTGAGACAAGGGGCACGCCTGATGAGCTTATGTATGAGGAGAAGAACAGGATTATCGGGGATTTTGTTAAGGGGAAGAAGGAAAGGAAATGGAAAGATATTCCTGAAATGTTCAAGGGCGGCGGCATATCTGTAGCTCCTCCCACTAAGTTTCGGCTGAACGGGATAATGGAACTCGCTCTTTCAGAAGATGATGAAGAAGATTAAGAAATCAGAGCCTTGGAAAACGCAAAATTATGAAAGGGGGTAATCATGATTAAAATTAAGGATATGAAGGAAAGGGGCCTTTCCGTAGTCCATGACCTCGTGGACTTTGCAAAGGAAACTGTAAAAAACAGGAAGCAGAAAAAGGAGCAAGAAACAGATGAAAATGAAAGCCTTCTGCCGGAAACAAAAACCTTTAACGGAATGCCTCTCAGGGACTACTGCTGGCTCATGGATGAGATTATCAGGACTGAACAGAAAAGGATGGAGGAAGGAGGAAAAGATTTTGCCTGCAAGGCGATCATAATTTTTTCCATCGCATTCCTTATAGCGGGCCTTGCATGGATACATTTCGGCAGATTTATGGCGATGCTGTTGTTTATTGGCGTGTCAGGAAGGATACTGGAAATGGTTTCAGAAAGCGGCCTTCATGGAAATGAACTTATGATGTCCTTTCCTGAATATGGAATATGGAACTCTGATGAAGTCAAGAATTTCAAGTATAACTTCGAAGATATTCTTGATTCCTTTGGTTACAGTAGCGGACGTATTCAGGGAACGGAATTCAAAAAAATTTTCACAATGGCCGGGATAGATTATGGAAAACCTGTTTATAAGATCGAACTGGAAAAGACAAGCCTTCTCCTTAACATATTCTACGGACTGAACGACTGGGAATCAGTTGATGAAATGCTGTACGACATAAGGAAGGTGGAGTTTACTGCCGAAGAGCTTTTTAAGAGAAGGAATGAACTTCAATCCATTGAAAGGAATTTTGTCAAGAAAGGAAGAAAAAAGTACAGGAAAACACGCAAGGACTTGGAGCTTGAACGGAAGGAAATTGATGGGAAGGTTTACTGGACTGACTATAAGGGATCTCATAAAAAAATTCGGGAAGAGTTTTCGGAATTAACTAAATTTAACGAAAAGGAAGTAGGGGGCCTCCTGAAAGACATATATCCTTCAGCTGAAAAAATAAGCACCGCCGCAGGGGAAAGGTGGCTTGAAAAAGGTTATGTCCTGCTCGAAGGGGAAGGCAGAAGAAAACACCTGACGCTCTTTATGCAGGAATGGGAAAAAAACTGGATGAAAAAAAGATGTGGAAGAAGAGGAAAGTTGATTGTCCTCTTTTTTTATTAATTTTTTTAAAAAAATAAAAAAATTTTTTTCGCCTTTTATTTGCATATCATTTTTTTCACGAAAAACGGCTTTATGAATTTCTTTGCTGGGCTTGACATATTTTTGGCTTTTGTGATAATATCAGGCAAGCATTTGGAAGGAAAGGGGAAACCCTGTTTTATATTTTCGCAGGATAATACCGGGAGGAAGTTCCGACTTTTGATTTGCAGGAGGGAAATTTTTGTTCAATTGAAAAAAATAAAAAAATATCTTTTTTTCTTAAAAATTTTTTTGGCAAAAAGAAAAATATGCATGGGATAAAGGTCAAAAAGAAAGTGAAGCAAGATAGCGGAATGAATGCAGTAAGTTAAAAAAAGATTTTTGAATAAAAAGGTGTCCATTAAATCTATGTTTTTAAAAAGCGTTGATATTACAAGCACTTTTAAAACAAAATCAGGACAATTAACATCTAACGCAGCCTGAAAATCTGAAACGGGCAAATTTGGGGGAAAACGGGTTTCAAATCCATTTTTCACTATCCTCTTTTTCAGATGAAAGGTGGAAAGATAAAATCTGGAAGTGCAAGGATAAGGCTGGGACAGGTTTTGAAATTGGTTCGTTTTTTTCTTGACATAAAGCCATCTGATGTGCTATAATAAGTTATAGGATTTGACAGATCCTGCGAAAAAAATAAAATAAAGAAAGCCTTTCAAAGGGCGGAAGGAGAAATGATGAAAGATTTGGAGAAAATCTGGAAAGCCATGGAGGAGACAGCAAAGGACACTCTTGGCGCAAATGCTGAAGATTTTTTAAGCAAGACGCATCTTGGGGGATACACTCCAGGAAAGGATGGGCAAGAGCCGCTGTCAAGAAGCGACAGGGCATGGAACATGCTTACAAAGGGCAGTGAGGAATATAACACTAACCAGCTTGCCCTTGGACTGAACCAGAAGAAGAATCCTGAAAGGGTTACGGCGATAATTGCCGACAGCAGGGTTAAGAAAGCATTTGAGAGGGGAACTGGAAGAGAGTTTGAATTAGGCGACAGGAACATAATCTCGTGCCGTTCAGACGTTCATATGAATTCCCCTGAAAGAAAGATAGGGGCTTTTCCAAGAACGTATGTATGGAGAGACAGCGGAAGAGTTTCATATCTGCCGTCGCCTGGAAGAAGTTCGGTTCAGCCAATAATAAATCCCATCTTCAACATGATGACGCACGAATGCATCAGAGTTGATGAAGCGGGAAATGAAACAAGAGGGAATACAATTATAGGGTCTGTCGACAATGACCTTAAATTCTTCCACAAGCTATATGGAGACCAAATAGGATATATAATGTTTCCTCTTACACATGCCCAGCCTGAAGACCAATATAAAGAAAAGGTGAATGAGGCCCTTGTCAAGTATAAAGGGAAACAAAACGTTTCAGATGTATGGGTTGAGCCTGTTGAGTTCAAGAAGAACATGGCAAGGCTGATAGCTCTTGCTGAAAGGGTTCCGTTTACCGCCCTGTACGCGCCTACGCCAATATTAAGTTTAAGGATATATCAGGAAGCGATAAACAGGGGCTTAAAGGCGACAGGAAAATATGAAGTTGACTGGAACAGGGAGATGAGAACAAGGGAAAACGGAAAGGAAGTAGTCCGTCCTTACAGGGAATACCTTGAAGCCTTGTCAAGAACGGGGCTTGCGAACAAGGGTACAACTCTTTTCAACAGCTATATGATAAAGGTTGCGAAAGGTGAGGAGCTTACTGAAGACGATCTTGAGCCTGAACTGACCGAAGCAAGGAATGACGTTGCGCAAGCATTCACACGTCCTGAACCTGAAGAATGGGAAGGCGGAAATGGAGCGGTGATGGAATATGTTTCTCCTTTCGGTACAGGGGTGAGAAGCGGAGGAAGTTCTCAGCCTGCCCCAAAGGAAACAGCGAAGAAGGAAGAAAAGCATCAGGCTGAGGAAAATGATCTTGCTGACTTTGGCGAAGATGAAGACGAATTTCCGTTCTAGGACAGGAAGGAAAAGGGAAGAAAAAGGCCCTTTTCTTTTTTTATTGCGATATGCTACAATATAGAAAAAGATTTGAAAGGAAGCTGATATATGGAAGCGATCAATGACATTCAGAAGCTAAAAGAGAAAATTGACATAGTTGAATATATAGGAAGATATGTGAACTTGAGCCCGGCAGGGAACGGCACGTACAGGGGGCTGTCGCCCGTAAGGCCGGAGAAGACGCCTTCGTTCTATGTCCTTCCGGAAAAGGGAATATGGAAGGACTATTCTGGAGGAAGAGGAAGCCTTGGCAAGACAGGGGGCGACGTGTTCCAGTTTTACAGGTACCTGCATCCGGAGGCAACGTTTCCAGAAGCCGTAAGGGAAGTCGCAAGGGAGTGCGGATATGTCTTTGCTCAGACCGGAGCCCAGAAGGAGAAGTATGAGAGCGCCACAAGGATTGAAAGGCTCCTTTCCGACTACCAGAAGCTGATGGCCGACAATCTTAACAAATTCCCGGCAGCGAGAAAGATGCTGAATGACAGGGGCGTAAGCGATGAGAGCATAAGCAGGAACGGCATAGGAGTTTCGACGCTTAACGACCTTAACGTTCTGAGAAAGAAAGGCTATACGGACCAAGACTTTGAAAAGGCAAGGATAATAAATAAAAAAGGATATCCTATGTTCGGGACAAGGATAACGATACCGGTAAAGGACAGCAGGGGGCGGACAATATCATTCAGCGGAAGGACGACGAAGCCGAAGAAGGAAAACGGGGAAGAGGCGGAAGTCAAGTATCTGAACGGGGCCGACACTGAGGTGTACAGGAGAAGCCGGGACATATACCTTTCGCTTCCTGCAAGGAACAAGAGCCAGGGCCTGCTTATGCTTACGGAAGGGTGCTTTGACGCGATAGCGGTGGCTGATGCCGGGTACAAGGCGGCGGCCGTTCTTGGGACGGAGGCTTCGGCGGAGCAGATCAGGAGGATAGCGGCCGAGGAGACGAACGTGATTCTTATGTATGACGGCGACGAGGCCGGAAGAAGCAAGGCGTCGAAGACGGCGTTTGAACTTCTTGGGGAAGGGTGCAACGTGATGGTGGCGACGCTTCCGGCCGAACATGATCCTGCAAGCTACCTTGCGCAGGGGAACAGCCTTCTGAAGTTCTTTTCAGGAAGGCGGGGCAAAGGATGTCCTTGAATGGTATATGGAAGGCGAAAACTTCGAAAACCTTGCGGGAAGGAGGAAAGCCGCTGAGAAGATGGAGAGAATGCTTGAGGCCTGCGATCCGACTTCAAGGGACTGGTACATAAGGAAGTTTTCGGAAAAGATGGATATGGAGGATGCAAGCGTGATATTCCCGAAAATATTCGGCAAGGGCGAAGAGAAAATAAATGAGCTTGGGCTTGTGAAAAAAGAGGAGAAGGAAGAAAAGGAAATAAGCTATGACAGGACTGACAGGGCTGTTGCGCTTGAGGAGGAGCTTTTCAGGACCGCCTTGAGGACCGATTCGGTGAAGGAGATAAGCGCGGGGCTGCATGATGAGTTCTTCAGGGGGCTTGCGGAAAAACTGACAAGGAACCGGGAAGAAGGGATAAACATTGCGTCGGGCCTCACGAAAGGTGAAATCGCTTTCATAGCGGGGCAGAAAGGATTTGAAAGCAGGAAGGAAATTGGCGAACTTGTAAGGGAGCATAGGACGGCAGTTGTAAAGAAGGAGCTTGAAAGCCACAAGAAGGCTATTGCAAGGCTTGAAAAGGAGCTTGCAGCACTTGAGCCTGATACGAAAAGCAGGGGTAAAACAACAGTTTATTGAAAGTTGTAAAAAGTTATATATATCTATAACTTTTTATACAAATCAAGATTAAATTTTTAAAACTTAAAATTTGAGTTGAATTATTTTAGTATTTGTGATAAAAATATATGGATAATAAATTTTTTTCCTGTACAAATGGATGTCCTGACTAGATACAGGGCATACATCACTATATGGGAAGAAGTTAAAAAAACGAAACAAAAAAATAATGATGATATATTTATTGCGTAGCAATGGCTGAAATAAATTATATCTTTTATTATTTAAAAAAAGAGAGTCCGTACAAATTCTGAAATGTTTTTTTGGTATAAATTTTTTTATAATTTATATCTCTATAATCAATCTTGTAAATTTATAACTGCACCGCAGGTGAGGTGGGAGCGATAGCAACACTGCATCGCAGATGAGGTAGGAGCGATAGCAACACTGCACTGTAAGCGAGGTAGGAGCGATAAGCGACTACTTTTTATAAGTTTGCTTGTTACGGAAACGCAAGATAAGTTTTTCAATAAAAAAGCAGGATAATTTCCTGCCTTTTTTTATTTTATTCAATTCCGGCCTTTCTCCTTGCTGAATAGAAGTCAGTCCATTCCCACGACGAATAGGGAATCTTGAAGGAATCGTTCACGAAGACCGGGTTAGTGTACCTTGTGAACTCCTGATTTTCCGCCATCTGGTAGCTGTCAAGCCTGAAAGTTCCGTTTAAGTATCCCGGAACTGTTTCAAGCATCTCCTTTGGGGCTTGGGGTAGCGGGCGGTATCTTCTTATAAGCGCGGGCAAGATGTTTTCATTTGAGCCTGCCTTTATTATATGATCCGCAAAGCCTGACATGAAGTATTCCCTTTTCAGATCCTGATATTTTCTGTCATTTATGCTGACATCGGGCACCTTGAAGCTATTTATTTCCTTTTCAGATGAAATGGCTATGTTCTTGCCTCTTGTAACTTCTCTTACGCTGCCAAGCATAGTTCTTGAGGATATTACTGTACCTATTCTAGGTTTTCCTTCAAGTGAAAACGTTAATTCCGATTCGGCTGAAGGGTCAATCTCAACCTGATCCACAACCGCGTTAGGCCCCAGCCTCAATTTTCCTCCTGCGATTATTACTTTTGATGCTCTTGCGTTGACAGTGACTTCAGCCCCTTCATAAACCACTATTGTTGAGCTTGGCACATTCCCGTTAAGGACAAGCTTTCCTGCAAGCGCCTCAGTAGGCCCGTCGTAATAGATGTTCCCGTTGATTGTAAGGGTCTTGCTTCCTGCCTTTCTTAATCCGGGCTTAAGTACGGCAGTGTCGCTGTAATAGTTTCTTTCGGAAGGGATGTAGCGCTTGAAAGTCAAGTCCTTTACGGTCTTGAATGCAAGCCTTGCCTGCACCACATCTCCGTCCCTGTCCTTTGCGTTCACTACGGTGTTAAGGACTATGTCGCCTTCGGGGTGCTTTGGAAGGCTTCCGTATATGTCGTTGCTCCATGTCCAGTCGGAAGAGGGTTCGGCCCAGAAGTAGACATTTCCTTTAAGATCGAAAACCTTGTCGTACATTCCTGTATAGAACTTCTGCTCCTCAAGAAGCCCGGCGTTAAGCGCCGAAGGGCCTCTTAGCGCCTTGTCGTGGTTAGCGATTCCCCATCCCGAGTGTGAAGACAGCTCCTCCTTTTCCCTTGAGGCTGTCGTAAGGAGTATGTCCTTTGCCTGCAGGTACGATATTCCCGGGAACTTCATCATAATCTTTCTTACAAGCGCCGATATTCTAGGGACTGCAAAAGATGAGCCTGTACGCGATTTCCCTGCGGCGTATACCTGCCCGTCGCCCACGATCGTATGGGTTCTTGCGTAAAGGGCGTAGAACGGGTAGGCATCCTTGTCGTTTCCGTCGTTGTATGCGCAGGAAGCCCCCGGAAGATTCTTCTGCCTTGGCCCGTCAATTCCCCTCACGTCGCTCAAAGTTTTCATCGGGTTTGCCTTTTCGCTGCAGATGAAGTCCTTGACCCTGATTGAATCGGATCTTGAAAGCTTCTGCACTTCCTCACCGAACATAGGGAAATAGAATGTTTCCTGCGAAGGCGCCGCCGCCGACACGTCATCTCCCCCCATATCGTTTTCGGGCTCAATTGAGTCATCGTTTCCGAAAGTGGAAATCCATAGGTTTGTATTGTTTGACGTAACCCCCGTAAGCCTTGGAGACTGGTGGTATCCTCCCGCAAGCTCATTTATTACATCGCCGAAGTAGACTGAGCCCGAAGTCATGAATCCTGTTGACCCTGCCGGCGAATAAGCCGAAATTGAAACAATTCCCGAAGGGGAGTTGCTGGGAAGGATAGTCGACATAAGCGCGACGCTTCCAAGGTTGTTCTTCAAATAGTTTCCGCCCATTTCGGCATCAAACGCGACCAGCACCGCAAAGAAGTGATCGGCATTTCTTGAATAGTATTTCTTTTCATCTTCAGGATTCCCTGCCCTGAAGAGCTTAATTTTTGAGACGTCGAATCCAAGCTCCCTCTTCCAGTTTTCAGGATTTGACATTCCTGCTGACGAATCGTACATAAGGTTCACGACAGGGTATCCTTTCTGCCCGTAGGTTGAATATTTAATTATATCTCCTTTATAAGAAGGAGTTTTTTCTTTCGTGTAATTAGTCTTTTGCGGAAAAATGAAAAGGTTGCAGATGTACCATCATTCCGAAAAATTATTTTTTTCTTTTCATAAATTTTTCTCCTTTATTATTAATCTTTTTCATAATCATAAAAAAACATTATAGCATAAAAAAATATCATTTTGTCAATACTTTTATTGCAAAAAAACTTTAAATTTAGTGAATAAATGCTTGAAATTATTTTTTTAAAAATATGATAATATGTATCTGAAAAATAATTGAAGGGAAGGCTCTTTTAAAGGAAAAGTTTGAATCCTTGAAGCGAAGCCTTTAGGGGAAGTTCTGGAATCAGGTTTAAGGCTCTTTATTTTTAAAGGGATACAAAATGGAAGTTAATTGAAGCATAAAAAAAGGATGCTTTTTCAGGTACAGGATTCATTTCAGGAATCTTTTTACGTACCTGAAAAAGGTAAATTTTCCAGATGAATAAAATTGTTAATAAACGGGTAAATTTTTAAGGGGCTTAAAACGCTCCTTTTTAAGTGCGTTAAAAATCCCTTAAAAATTATTTGACAAGAAGGGGACGAAATGGTAAAATTATTTAGCCGGGAAGAGGGAAGAAAAAAATTCCTGATTAAATCCCTATGGAAATTGCATGCAGTAGAGTTTCTGACAGCTTTTAATGGTAAATTTTCAAGGGAAGAAAAGAAAGGAGGCCCTAGTGAGCATAAGGATAAAGATAGGAAAGGGCGACCCTGCGGTCGAGGCGTGGCTTGCCGCCCAGAAGAGCAGGAGCGGTTCAGTGCAGCTTCTGATAAAGGCTTTTGCATACCTGCATGGCAACGTAGACATAACGAAGCTTGGGTTTGACGAACTTCTGGGCGTAAAAAGCAGTCAATGTTGAAAAACAGGAAAGCAGGGAGCCTGAACAGGCAGAAGCCAAAGGCGGGGAAAAAAGGCAGGAAGTTCAGGAAAAGAGGCCGGACCGGCCTGAACGGGAAATTGATGAAGAAAAGGAAGATGCTGGAGAAAAAGTGCAAGTGGACAGGCTGCTTTCCAGCATGATGTAGAAAGGAGAGATATAATTGGAAATGAGACTTAATGGAGGGCTTGACACGGGAAACGGGTATATGAAGGGCGAGATAAAGGGGAATGAAATGATCTACGTTGACTACCCTTCAACGCATGCCGTGTTCAGCCTTGCGAACGACATAAAGGCGGAAGGGCCTGCAGTGGCTAATGTTATTGCTGACATATTCAACCAGATGGACATATCAATATCAAGCGAACTTGTGCCGGACGGGAAAAGAAGGATATTTGGAAAGAGGGCGATAAAGTCAGGGGAAAGGACTGTTTCCTTTGATGTGAACGATCTGCATAGGAGCAAGGCGGAGCAGGAGATGTCTCCAATAATGGTAATCGGGACTTTTGCGGGTGCGGCGCTCAGGAACTGGTATGACGCTGAAAAAGCGCTGCCGGACAAGATGCTGACAGTTTCAGTTACGTGCGCCCTTGCGCTTCCGATAGACGAATACAGGAAGTACAAGGACGTATACGCGCAGAGTTTCAAGAAGGGAAGTCACCTTGTAACGTTCTACAACTTTACGGAGCCTGTAAGGGTTGAGATCAAGTTCAATGAAGTGCTTGTATTTGCCGAAGGGGCGGCTGCAAGGTATGCGATAAAGAACGGCGGTGCGGACATAGAGAAGGCCCTCCCTGAAAAGCTGAAAGGCATGGGGGCGGCAGTGAATTCGGTGCAGTATGCTAAAAATATGCTTCTGATTGACATAGGGGACGGAACGGTGAACATGGTCGTGTTTCAGGACGAGGAGCTTTCGCCTGACGCGTCAGGAGCAATTGACCGGGGTTACGGAACGATGCTTGACAAGTGCCTCGAAAGATTGAAGCCGATGGGCTACCCGTTCAGCAGTTCAAGAAAGAAGCTGGCCGACTTTCTGCTTGAGAAGCCGACGTCGTTCACGCTTGAACGGCACAATGCTGTAGGCGGGATAGTGGAAGACGAGGAGAACATGTTCTGCGACGACATAGTTCTTTCGGCTGAAAAATATATTACAAAGATGGGAGGATCTACTGAGTTCCTGCTTGTAATAGGCGGAGGGTCAATACCTTTGAGAAGGGTTCTTGAGGCGAAGCTGAATGAGAGCGGGAAAAGGCTTTCAGGGATACCTGTAATATATATGCAGGCGGAGGATGCAAGGAGGCTGAATGCCAAGGGGCTGAGAATGATAGCGGAAACGCTCTTTGAAAAAGGGAAGGCGAAAGAAGGAAAGAAATAGGGGCAAAAGGCCCTTATTTTTTATATGCAAATAAAAAAGGATACTGTTTGGCTTCCTCTTTGATAAAGATTTTATATTATTGCAATTGCGAGCCTGAATGTTCCTGCCGCGGAAATTCTTTCAAGCACCTTCTCAAGGGCCTTCTCAAATTCTGTAAGGGAATATGCTTTCTTGAACTTCATATCCCTGTTTTCGGCCCTCACTTCAAGCCTTGCGCAGCAGAACGAAATTCTGTCGGTTTTGCTTGACAGCGTAATTGTGTTCTCATCTGCCGACAGTTCAAGGGTGATAGACGACATTTCGACTTTTTACGGCTCCCGACAGGGCTCTTTTTGGCTTTTCATCACTGAAAATCCCCTTCTTCCGAATGTAAGCCTTGAATTTTCTTTGGCGGTTTTTATTTTTTCTGCAAGTTTCTTGAAGGTTCTTGCCTTTTCAATGCTTTGCTGCATTAATGTTTCTATATCCATATTTTTCTCCTTTATTCTTTATTATGTAATTATTATAGCATAAGTATATTATTATGTCAACAATTTTATTTTAAAATTGTCGTCCTGATATTCCGCATTAGTCAACAATAATTTTATAATTTTTGGGGATTTTTGCTTACAGCGCATTGGCAAATACCTTTATATAGACTTTTTGAAAGAATGACAGTTAGTTTTAAAAAAATATTTTATCAATTGAAAAAAAGGAAATGCTGAAAGGAACTTTTCCAGATGAAGGAAATTAAAAAAAGCCCTCTTAATGAGAGCCCTGATAAAAAAATGAGAAAAAACGGTTTTGCGCCATATGCGCATTTTTGTGTCAGTTGTATAATTATTGTAGCATAAAACATCAATAATGTCAAGATTTTTTTTATTGCAAGGAAGTTAAAAATTTTTCTGACGGAACTTCTTACAGGAGGCAAAAAAATATGGAATATTAGATAACAAGATAGAAAGGATATGGGGGTTATATTTGTATATACAAATATATTTTCAGGAAAACTATGAATTATGAACCTTTTAAACTGCACTCTTAGTGAGGCAAGAGTGACAGCGAATACTGAAAAATAAGGAAAAAATGGGATTGGCGGACTGCTTACATTTCAAGGCATCAGCGGGTGCTCCTTTTCAAGCAAAAAGCCCTGAAGGCATTTCGTCTTCAAGGCTCTTTATTTATTCAAAACGGGAATTCTTCGTCCGATGTTTCAGCGCCGTCAAAGAACGCTTCCATTTCGTCCTGACGTGAAACGGGGGAGTCAGCTTTCGGGGCTCTTGTTCTTTCATTGCTTACGGAATTTGTTTCTTTTGTTTCAAAGTTTTCAAATACGTTTGCTACTATGTTCCAGCTGGTAAGCAGGTTTCCATCCTTCTCATATTTACTTGCCTTGAACTTTCCGCTCACAAGTATTCTTGAACCTTTTGTAGCTGTCTTTGCTGCATATTCTGCCTGCTTTCCGAATATTGTGAAGTTGAAAAAATTCGTTTTATCTTTATAATTTTCGGCAACTGTACCTGTTGCGAATACAGTTTTTTTCCATCCTTTGATTTTTTAAGTTCCATTGGTTTTACTAGGTTTCCTTTGATTGTTATAACGTTCATAATCGTTCCTCCTAAGTTTTTATTTTTTCTCATTTTCTTGTTAAGGGCTTTATCGCTTCCCTTATTATGTATATATTATAGCACAATATTATAAATTTGTCAATAATTATTTCATAATTATTGGACTGTTGCTTCGCATTAGTCAACAACTTTTTTTAAAAAAAGGAACAAAAATTTTTTTCTTTATGATATGCCATTAAAACTTTCCTTTTTCAGCTGAAAGAAATAAAAAAATCCCTGCCTTTATGACAGGGATTGCCTTATTAAAATTCAATATTTTCAGCAACAAGTTCAGTATAATTTACTTTTGTCCCGTTTTTTTCGAACTGGGAGTTCTCAATTCTTCCAGTTGCCAGTATTTTTAGAGCCTTTTCTAAGTATTCCTGCCAGTGTTTCGGCATATTTGCCCCACACCTTTATTGGAAGGAAGTCGGTATTTCCTGCATCGTTTACGGCAAGCACTGCTGTTGCATAAGGCTTTCCGTTAGCTGTATATTTTAATACTAAATCTCCTGTTAAGTTTCCTGAAAATTGGCCTAAGTTCATAATAATCTCTCCTTTAATATTTTTTTCTCATTTTTTTGTTAAGTTTTTTTATCTTCTTCCCCTTAACTGCAAAAACAATTATAGCACAATATTATATTTTTTTGTCAATATCTTTTTTTGAAAAATATTTATTTTAAGTTTTTAAGAAATAAACATTAGAATGGAATAACTTATTTTCAAATGAAATAAAAAAACCTGAACGGGATTTCCGCTCAGGCTGTCCAAACTAATTTAAATTTTTAATAAGAAGATTTTTAGGTCTTTTTGCTTTTATTAAAATTCTTCTTCCTTTTTTTATCAAAGTTCCGTGGAGAACTTTATGCATAAATATTAATCAACAAATGAAGTATATCACACTTTCAGGTTTTTGTCAACTGTTTTTTGAAAAATTTTATCCGTTGAAGGAAGGACCATGAAAAATAACAAAGATTGAAATTCATCCTCTTAAAAAGCAGATGAAAAAGAAAAGGCAAGGAAATATCCCTGCCAAAATTATTCTTCTTCTTCATCGCCACCGTCACGCCCATATTCTCCGCCTGCGTTCCAGTATCTCTCTATCAGATCGTTGTCCCTGTCGTCTTCGTCAAGGCTAAGCCATTCGCTGACAATCACTTCTTCCTGTCTGTCAATCTCTTCCCCTGCGTTGTTCACTTCCTTGATGTTGCCGTAGTCGTCAAGGATGTATCCGTCTGCAGTGTTCCAGCCTGAAACTTCTCCAAAGTGCATAGCTCTCGCCGCTTCTGCCGGGTTTTCCGAAAAAAGTTCGTTGCATAAATCCTCTATGGTTTCGTAAGTCTCAAGTTCTTCAAATCCGCCTTTATAGTTTGCGACATCTCTTGCCATTTCCTTTAATATTTCTTGTTTTCTGTCCATAACATTTCCTCCTGGTTTTTTCTCTTTTTATATTTTTTCTTCCTTTATTATGTAATTATTATAGCACAAGTATATTGATTTGTCAAGGATTATTTTATGATTAATTAACTGTCAACATTTTTTTAAAAGAAGTAAGAAATTTCTTTTTTTCAAATGAAAAAGAGCCATAAGACCTTTAATTTCTTAAAAATTTTTCATTATGCTGAATAAATCGCTTTCGTCAAATTCCGCTGGTCTTTTCGATTTCCTTGTCAGTTGTATTAAATATTGCTTTAAGGTTTCCCTTTGAAGTTTCCACCATTTCGCAGCCGAACTTCTTAAAAATTCTAACTTTATATCCAAGAATTGAAATTTGATTAATTTTTAGTTGCTTCCATAGTTCAACATCTCCTTTATTTTATATGGCTCTAAAAATGAAATTTTTTTCATTTCCTTGCCTGACTGGTTTCATTGGCTTTTCCTTTTCTTATCATCCCTTTCATCTGTAAATCAGGAACTTTAACTTTAAAATCTTCCTGCTTTCCTTTTGGGCCTTTTCGCTCAAGGCAGGGCGGACATTCCCTTTCCTGCCTTGCGGAAATTGGCTTTATTTTAATTAAAAGTTATTGTTCTGTAACTGATTATGTTTCTTGCAAACTTTTCAACATTCCCTATGCAGTCGCCGTCAGCATGGAAGTTTATGTTTGCATTTTTGAATATGAATGTTATTACTGTTTCTCCGCCTTTCATTGTTTCCGTTACGGCATTTGTTCTTTTAGAGAGTTCAATTATCAATGCTATAAATCCGTTTTGTCTTTTTCTTAGTTCGTTTATCCAGTCTTTTTCTGAAATCTGTTTTGCTGCAAACTGAATATTGATTTTTTTTAGTTCTGTTAAAACTTCCGTTCTCATATCTATCACTCCCTGCCTTGTTTTTCTGTTCCCTGTTCCCTTATCTTGAATACATTATAGCATAAGTATATTGTTTTTGTCAAGAATTATTTTATTTGTAACGAAATGAATTAAAAAGGGAACTTTTTCAGATGAAAGGGCCTTAAAAACCAAGCAGGCAGGTTGTAAGTCCGATAATAATTTACAATATTTTTACGAAATGAAATTGATTTTTCATTTGAAAGGACAGGAAGGATTGTGTGATATGATTTTTGACAGTTCAAATAAAAAGGCCCTGCCAGTTAAGGCAAGGCATTTTTTAATCAGCTTTCAGGAAAAATTATTATATTGTTTACAACTTTAAAGTTTCTTTTCCCTGTTTTCTTGAAATTGTTATATTCACTTCTCATTATCTTCGCAAGTTCCTTGTTTTTCATAAAAAAATTTCCGTTTTCATCTTTTTAAGACAAGTCCGCTCTCAAGAAAAAAATCTTTTTCGATTAATTCAGCGCCTTCAATCGTATATCTGAACTCAACCTTGTCAACTTCCTTTTTGCCTGTTTCCTTAACTGCAGGCAGAAGATTGTCGCCTGATTGTAAAGGTAAAAGCTGCTGATTGTTTTCTTCTTCTTTTCCTTGTTCTGCATTTCCTGATTGTTCATCTGGAACGGGCCTTTTTAAAAAATAGCTTGTCTCAATCAGCTTCATAATACCCTTGCCTCCCCATTCTTTTTGAGGCTTCCAGCCTTTTCCGTCCCTGACGATCACGCCTACGTAATTCATAACGGCATTCACAAAAGCCGGAGCTACGCCAAGCAGTCCTGCAATGTCAGTCGCCCTTATTGTTCCGTTCTTGTCCAAAAATTTTCTGTACCTTGCGTCATTGATTTCTAAAGGCTTTATGTACTCCCTGTTGAACTTTGCAAGGGCGGCCATTGATTCCTCCTTGGTTTCGGCTTCCATGACATCGAACATCAGATCCTTTTTTAGTGCCTTTGGATCTTTTATTGTAATTTCGATTTCGCCGCTGGCAATTGCATTTCTTAACTTCTTCAAGTTGAAGTAATTTTTAATCAATTCTCTTTGAATTTCCCAGCTGAAATCATCGTTAAAACTTTTTGTCAGGAACAAATATCCACTTTCAGTGAACAGCATTATTTCTTTAACATTATTTGGGATATAATCCTGAATCAAAATTTTTGATTCAGAAAGTTTTGCCTTATGAACAATATGATAATCCTCACCTTCAATCATTTTGCTTCTCAAATTTTTAAAATTCTGATTAACCTCCCTGACTTCTCTTTTATGAATTTTCGAAATATCCCATGGAGAAAGCACATATTCGCCCTTATATTCTTTCCTTTCAATCTTCACATCATTAATTTCCAGAAATTTGTCATCACTTACAACATTCAGTGCCATAATTCCTGTTTTAGCTTCATTTAAATTTTTCATTTATTTTCCTCTTTTCCGCCTGTCAGCTGTTTATTTTTTTTAAAAGGAAATGAAAAAAGCGGTCAAAGGAAGAATAACCTATATTGTTTTCTTCACTCTCCGCTTTTTATGTTAAATAATTTTTATTCTTGACAAATTTCTGAAATTATGGTAACATTATTGCAAAGAGATGAGAAAAAAACTTTCGTAGGGTTTGTGCATCTCCTTTTTTTATTTATTCGCTGAAATTTTTAAAAGCGTTCCTGCTAAAAAATTTCACATTTTTATTTTATATATCGGCTTTTTTTTATTTCCTTTTTTTCCTTATTTTTAGCAGATTGCGGAAAAAGATGTCAAGGCAAAATTCAAAGCAATAACAAAAAGCCCCAGAACTTCTGGAGCTTTTTCAAACGGGAAAGGCTGCCAATTACCTTCCCGCCCCGCATTTAAGCAGTTCGGCCATTCTGACAGACGGGTGCTCTGGCCGCTTCTTCCCTGCAATCTTCAGCCCAAGGAAAACTTGCGTATCTGTCATTTGCAAGATTTTACTTCCTTGTCCGCCCTTCAATTCCGGCTTGTTTTTAATTCCTCCGATTAGAAGCGGAGAAACGATCCGGCCATTTCACTTTCGTGCGGCGAATTTTCCGATGAGCGCTCGCCATCCCGTTTCCGGCTTAGGCTTCTTTCTGCAAAAGCGGTACGCTCCCTTCCATCCCATCGGCGACTTCAGGCTTGCGGGCTAATGGAAAAGGCCCTGTTCCTACTCGCTGGAAGTTTTGGCTGTCTTCCAGATTTCGTTGCCAGCTTCTAATGCCTTAACTTGCTCCCTTGTTACAAATACATAATATCATATTTTTCGTTTATTTGTCAACACTTTTTTTAGATTTTTTTTAAAAAATGTTTTTCAGACTTAAAAAAGAATGCAGGAAATTTCCTAAATAAATTTCTTTTCAAATAAAAAAAGAACTTGCCGAAAGCAAGCTCCTTATCCTGTTACAGTTCTTCATATTCTTTCAGGTTTTCCAGTATTTCCTTGTCGCTGTATTTCTTTTCGGCTTTCAGTTCTTCACTTAATTTATTGTGAATGAACATTATGTCGCCAAGGGAAAGAGCCTCAATGTCTATTTCGTAGTCCTGTTGTCCTACCTCACCTGCGGTGCAGTGGCCCTTCTTAAGTTCGTCAAGTTCACACTGGAATTTAGAGGCATAATCTTCAAAGAACTTGCTAAATCCATGTCTCATCCATGCCCCAAGTTCAAAGTTTTCGTCCCATTCGTCTGAATAGAATTTTGCATCATTCAGGACAGCTTCGTAGACATAGTTGTAGTATTCGTCCTTGTGCCATCTGATTGCCATAAGGGCCTTTTCGTTGTTTGCGTTCCAAGTGAAGTATCCGTATGAAAGGCTGTTGTCTTGCAGGTGCTGCTCATAAATCGAGTCCGCGATGTCGTACCAAGGCGCTGTATCGTCCTCAGAGATTAGGCACTGGTGGATTTTCGAAAACTCATTTTCAATCTGTTCAGGGATAAGTTCCAGCAGTTCCCTTTTCACAAGCTCCTCAAGGTCGGGCCTGTTTTGAATCCCCAGTTCCACTATGTCGTCGTTTATCCTTGAAATCTCATCTTCCTTTGCGCTTTCCAGCCTTTCCATTAAAGCCTCAAGTTTTCTTTTGAGGTCTTCCTTTGTTACTTCGGGTTTAAAAATATTTCCTTCCATTTTTGTTCTCCTTTATTTTCTGATTTTTTGTTTTCTTTATTGTGTAATAATTATAGCATAATAATATTGTTTTTGTCAACTACTTTTAAAAAAATAATTTAAGGGCTTCGGAAATAAAGGGGTGCAATGGCTTGTCCTGTTTTCAGGCGGAATGAAAAAAGCCTGTCGGAATTTCCATACAGGCCGCGCAAACTAATTTTAACTTTAAATCAAAAGTTCCAAGGAGAACTTCATGTATCTAATTATCAAATGAAGTATATCACTGCACCGCAGGTGAGGTAGGAAGGCTATGCATGACTACGACAGGACTACGATTTAAAGTTTTTTTGTCAACCTCTTTTTTTGAACTTTTTCAAAATATTTTTTTAATAAAAAAACGAATAAGGAAAAAATCCCCAAAAAGCTTTCCTTCAAATGAAAAAAAGAGCCAAAAAGGCTCTTCTTAAATTTCTTCCAGTTCCAGCAGAGTTTTGCCATTTTCAACAGGGATTTTGCAACCCTGTACTCAGCGCCGTCAGCCGTAACTTTCCGTCCCTGATTTCAGAAGGGCTGACCCATCGCAGAAAAGGGCAGGTTCTTCGGTTTTGCCCTTTATCTTCTCCTTGTATTCGTTTTCCATCATTACGGCATCTGAAACAAGAAGGTTCAGGGCCTTGGAAATTTTCTTCAAGGTCTGAGGCTTTATGTTTACGGTCTTCCCAGTCTCTATTTTTCTGCAATGAGGGATATGCAAGCCCGAAATTTGCGACAGTAAATCCAGGCTCATCCTTTCGCTTTCTCTTGCTGACAGCATCCACTGTCTTGTATATTTTTTTATCATTTTTCTTCTCCTTTTCCATAGTTTTTATTTATTAGTTCCTCAAAGTTTCTGACAGTTATGTCAAAGCTGTCTGATATTCCTTGAATTGAATATTTTTGCGCAAGCGAACTGAACCTGTCAACCTTTTTAAGAAGTTCTTCTCTTATCTTGTCGATGTCCGGAACTTTAAGGTTTTCAAGCGATTCAAAAGCATCTTCAAGATGGTTTTTCATATCTTTCCAATCCTTGTAGGGATATTTTGACATTATTCTGTCTTCCCTTTCGCTTTCAAGGCTTTCAGGGATTAATATGTCCTTTCCGTCCACATATGAAACCTTCCCGCCTGCAACAATGATTTTAGTTTCGTCAGGAAGGATGAACCTTGTCTTTCTGCCTTCATGCATTCCTGAAAGGCCTTGAATGCCGTATGCCTTAAAGTTTTCCCTGATGTCTGGAACTCTCAGTGCAACTGTTTCAACTTCCCCTTCCACGGCGGTTATTCTGAAATCACCTGCAAGGTATGTTACTTCGTTCCCTCCGTTAAAGAATTTTGTAATTATCCCCCCGTCGTATTCCATCGTGTCCTCATAGTCCGTGAAGACTGCCGCATATTTTCCAAGCATAAGGTATGCGTCAAGGCCCCCTTCCCTGATGAACGGATCATTGTAGGAATACTTGCCTATGCTTCCATTGAACGCCTTGTAGTTCCATTCAAGGGAAAGCGAAAGCTCAGGGTTCTCATACCTTCCATTTCCGTATTCGCCCCTTTCCTTTATTATGGCAAGCAGTTCAGGCGAAGGCTTTTGGGCGTATTCAGTTATTGTTATGTCGTTGTGCCTGCTTTTCAGGGCTTCCTTTATAAGTTCTGATATATTTTCAAGGCTTGCAAGGTTTTCCGCCTTCTGCCCCCTGTAAAGTTCAGGCCCGTCAAGGTTTATTAGCATTACTGCCTTTTCGTTTAATTTTATTGTATATTCCATCTTATTTTTCCCCTTTCTTCTTAAACTGGATAAATGGCGCTCCGATTACAGAAGCTGCAAGCAGTGAAAGTGAAACCGCTATTTTCAGGTTCAGCCCTGCATTTGCCGAGCAGAGTATAATTCCTGAAATAAGGCAGGCGGCAAATTCCGCTTTCTTTTCCTTCTTTCCAGAATGCGTTTTTCCTATTAAATTTACTAATCCTGCTGTATATAATGCAATTCCTAGGAATTGTAATATGTTCATAATAGTTCCTCCTGATTTTATTTTTCTCATTTTTTTATTAAGGTGTTTATAACTGCACCGCAGGTGAGGTGGGAGCGATAGCAACACTGCACTGTAAGTGGGGTAAGAGCGGCGGCGAATGCTTCCCTTACTTACAAAATAATTATAGCATAATATTATTTATTTGTCAATGATTTTGCTTTAAAATTATTTGTTTTATTTTTTTCCAGTCATCTGAAAAAAAGGCTCACTTTTTCAAATGAAAGGAAGGGGAAGTCCCCTAGCCTTTCAGTGATTTTTTTCAAGGTTCTTCATTCTGAATTTGTAGCTGTTTTCCATGCCGCTTTTTTCTTGCCGGTTAAAGTCAGTTTTTAAAAGCGTTCTTCTTGCCGCTTCCTTTTCCAGCATTTCAAAGTATTCGCTCAGGTTGACGTGGGCCATTACAGGATATTCCATGTCAATCTCAAACTCATTCTTTCCATTGAAAACAGCCTTCAAATATCTTGAATATCTGTTAAGCATCTCCACTCCCTTCTTGCCGTAAGGGTCTTCAAGCTCCTTATGGAAGATTACAGTCTTTTCAGGCATTCTAAGAGTGAATTCGCCTTCAGCCGTGAACTCCACACCGATCCTTGAGCCCGCCATTCCCATTCCGCTTGGGAAGTAGGCCCAGCTGTCAAACAGCATGGCAAGAGCAAGTTCACTTGTGTCAAAAGGCTTTTTCGCTTCTTATTTCAATATGCCCTACCTTGTTGTTGTTTTCAAATATAAGGTCCTTTGCATCCTCAAAGCTCATTTCAAGCGTTTCAGTTATTTCTGCGCCTTTTTCTTCAAGGACTGTTATTTCCATTTCTTTGCTGCTGATTAATATTTTTCTTGTTCAGCGATTTTTCTCCTTTATTTTCTCATCTTTATTATGTAACCATTATATCATAATAATATAAAAAAATGTCAATAACTTTTTTTATGATTGCTCAATTAATATAATAAGGAAATGATAAAGAAAGGAACGAAGGAAAGAAAATACAGGCAGCTGAAATATAATGATAAGATTGAATATCTTAATGATAAAATGTACAGAACTGAAAAAAATGAAAACTTCACTTGCAAGCAAGTGAGGCAGGAAGGTATGACTATTGATTTAATATGAGATAATTTTTATGCCTTTCTTCCCCGTAATTTGATTGAAACAATGAAAACAAAAAACAAATGCCACGCCTTACTGAAATTCAATTGAAAAATATCCTCACAAAGCAAAGATGCATCAGAAACAGGAAATGGAATGAAACATAGAAGATGAAAATTGACCGGAAGAACTTTCGGACAGTTTTCCTATATCTTGGAGCGCTCATCTGGAAGAGATAAGGCAAAGTGCTCATATAAGCCCGTAGGAGCTTTCTGGCAGCCTCCAAGAGATGCAGGGCAGGGAATTATGCCTTCAATCGTTTCAAGGCTCTATATGGGCCTGCAAATGGCTTATATGGCGTTTTAAAAAATCAGCCCAAAAGAATGAAGGGAACTTGACTGGAAATGAGCAGCAAAATACTGAAAGGGAAGGAATAAAGGAACTGGACTGAATAAGGAAGCATTGAGGGAAAGCGAACAGGAAAAGGGAGGCAGAATAAGATAAAAAGCGTGAAACAAGGAAAAAAAGAAGATGAAGAAGATATAAAAAGCAAGGAAAGGAACAAGGCACAAGGGAAAATGAGGGGGACAGAAGGTGGAAAGGTTTTTATGGATTGCGAAAAGAAAAAAATTGATGACGGCATAAGGGCATAAAAAGCGGATGAAAAAGATTTCGGAAAAATTGAAGTTTCCGGCAGTTTTCGGAAAAAGCAGGGAAAAAAAGGAAATCAAATTCCTGAAATAAAAAAAGAAGAATTAAAATTTGGGAGCCCTAAAATGAAGTTGACATTTTTTTGTAGCACTGTAACATAACTATTGGCGGGCTTTGATAAAAAGATTCAGTAAAAATTCATCTGAAAAAAATACAAAAAAACAGAAAAAAATATATAGTCAAATTCTTCATATATGATCATCAAAGCTTTGATTCATATATAACAGCAAAATAAATATATTATTCAACAAAATTATTAATATATATAAACTTTATTTTAAATATATAATATAAACAAGTTGTTAATTGCTGTATTTATTTTTAATGACTTAAATATTCTAAAAAAATTATTTTATATAATACATTCATTTTACAAAAATAATATTTAAAATTATTCTTTATTATTCAATTAAATTATTAATAAATAAATCATAAAAATTATATCATATTAAAACAATAAATTTATTATTTAGAACATTTTTACCTTTCTTCTTTTTTTCAAATGAAAAGGGTGACGTTAGTCACCCGTCAAAAAGAAAAAAATAAATTGATCATTTTAAGGATACATAAAAAAATTTTTTTAAATCACGATCAATCAGTTAAAAAAATTAAAAAAATAAAAAAATGTACTAAAAAAATTAAAAATTTAATTGAAAAAAATTTTTCAAAAATAATAATAATTAAAAAAAGGGTGGCAGGGCGGGATGCTATGATTATTATATGATTATATATATGATTAGAGTCTTCACTTCTGCTCATGCGACAGCGGACAAATTTATTTGGACGCGTTCGGAGCATGAGGCCGGAGTGAGCGCGGGCGAACATAGGCGGACAGAAGGAAGACAGAAATGATTATATTATTTGATTAATCAGTTTAATGATTTTTATTTATGATTCTGTAATTTAATGACTGGATTTTGTGCCATGTGCTTGTCTGCTGTCTTGGCTGAATTATGCTTTATATTCTTTCTTTTCCTTATCTGCACTGCCTTGCCTGCCTTCTTCCATATTAAAGTGACCAGATTCTTTATTTCATTTGAAAAAGAGGAAAGTGAATGGAGGCGGTGAAGAAAAGGTTCTGCTGGAAGCTGAGCAGTCAGTTAAAGGAAGCAGGAATCAGGAAGTTGCTGACTATCAAAAGACCCTTTGCCTGACTTGAAGCAGGAAAAAGCAGGGAAGGTCAGTACAGCCATTTGCAGGCATATAGAGCCTTGAAATGATTGAAGGCATAATTCCCTTCCTTGCCTCCTTCTTGAACTGCCACAAGGCTCCTACGGGCTTGTATGAGCGTTTATCTCTTCCAGATGAATGCTCCAAGATATAGTGAAACTGTCCGAAAGTTCTTTCAGTTAATTTCCTGCTTTACTTGCTCAATCACTTTCCTGCTGTAAATGTCGATAAAATGGGGTCTTAATAGTTACATACTGGCTGAAATAAAGTTACATACTCCTGAAATATTTTTTTACGTACCAGATAAATATTTTAACATACCGACAGGAAATTGTTACATACTCAGGAAATATTTTAACATACTTCCCATAAATAGAGCCCTTGAAGCAATTTCCTGCTTTTACTTGCTCAATCACTTTCCTGCTGTAAATGTCGATAAAATGGGGTCTTAATAGTTACATACTGGCTGAAATAAAGTTACATACTCCTGAAATATTTTTTTACGTACCAGATAAATATTTTAACATACCGACAGGAAATTGTTACATACTGGAAAAATTATTTTTTTCCTTGCTTTTTCCCTAATGTCTTTAAATTGCCTGAAAAATAAGGCTTTCAGGGATTTCAAAAAAATATTTCCTTAGAAAAACTTTGAATATATTTTTAAGTTCTGATTTAAATAAAAATCCTTTTTAAAAATAATGCTTTTTAAAAATTTTTTTATACTTTTACATACTGGAATTTATACTTTTTACATACCGTTTTTTTAATTTTATTTTTTTAATATTCTAATTAATCTCTAAGAAAGTCTTGTTTTTTTATTTCTAACATATGTATATACAAATTAAGAAATATGAAAAAAATAAAAAAACTGCACCGCAGGTGAGGTAGGAAGGCTATGTACTACTACGACTTCATTCAAATTTATGTTATACTGCAGCGTAATTTGAGGTAGGAAGGCTATGCATGACTACTGAAAGTCATTTTTATGTCAAACTTTTTCAAAAAAATTTTTCCTGATTTAAGGATCAGTACCTTTTATTTTTTTAGTAAGTATTGAATACATCTGATAAAAATAAAAAAATGATGCCTTATAAACTGGCAATTGAAAAAAATCGTATAGGGGATGTGGAAATAAAAAGTCGACAAGAACTTGAAAATATGAAAAAAATAAAAATTTTATATTTTTTTATTTATTTGACTGACTTGAGCTCCAATCTGTAAGAACAGCAAAAAAAGAGCCGAAAAGGCCCTTTTTCTTATAAATTTCATTCATTTTTTTCTTTGTTTAATCCGCTGTTCTTTCGCAGTTTTGAAATATATAGTCAATAGGTTTCAGTAGAGTGATTTCAAAATCCCATTCCTTGTGGCCTTCCAAAAAAATGTCCTTGACGGCCATTTCATTTTCAGTCAGCCTGAATTCGATGCTGGCAGGTTCAAGGGAGTTAAGAATGTCAAGCAGATGGCCTTGAAATTTGCCGTCAATATCCGCGCCACATATTTCCTTCATTGCTGTTTCGAACAAGTCATCGCAGGAATCCTTATCTATGTAAAATTCAGCCGTATAGTATCCAAGGTACTTGTCAATTTCAACTCTTCCCAATATTCTTTCAAAGACTTCCTTGTCCGCTTTTATGAAGTCAAGAGTTCTTTTTCCCTGCCCAATATATTTATTCAGAAGTTCTGTTTTTTTATTTTTTTCTGTTTTCCATAATTCTTCTCCTTTTTGTTTTATTGTTTTTTTCAGAAAGGCAAGGAATTTTTCTTTTTCCTTTCCTCACTTTCAAATATATTATAGCATAAGATTATAAATTTGTCAAATATTATATTTTAAAAATTTTAGAAATAATGGGGATAAATTGACGGACTGATACGGAGTATAGGTTCATTTTTCTTTTCAGATGAAAAGAATTAATGTTTGCGAACTTCCGCCTAGATTTGCATAACTTTTTCAATAAAAAAAGGAGGCCCTTTTGCCCCCTTTTCTTCCTAGCTAAATTCAACAACTCCGTATGTATCTACATCTTCTGCTACTTCGACATATTCAAGTCTGGCGTTTCTTAAATCTGCTTTTGCCAAATCTAATCCTGTTCTCTCCTTATACAAGGCTTGAATATCTACTGAATTAATATCTTCTGCCGCCTTATGACCTTCAGAGTAGGCTGATAATTCCACCAATTCTTTCGCCATATTTCTTGCTTCTTCCAAATTTTCGCCGCAAGTCGCCTGATCGTAGTCCAATAAGAATACTGAATATCCTTTATCTTCCTTTAAGAATAAAGCTCCGTATTTTCTTGATTGTCCGTTTCTTTCCATAGTTTTTCTCCTTCATATAAATTTATTGTCATTTTAGTTAAGGGCTCTGTTTCTTCCCTTGATCTCAACTATATTATACACATTTTACACATTTTTGTCAAGGGCTTTTTTTATTTCTTTTTTTGACTTTAAAAAAACTTTTTCTGCTTTCCCTTAACTTCAACAATATTATAGCATAAGATTACAATTATGTCAAGAATAAACTTCGTTTATCCTTGTCATACTGTTGCTGACGCATTAGTCAATAATTATTTTATTTTAATTTTTTTTCGGCGGAAGGCGCAGGGCCTCCCTTTTCATTTGAAAATTAAATTCATCAAGGAACGGCGGGGCTTCATCTGAAATGCCTTAATTATTCCTTTCCGGCCGAAAAAGAGCCGCAAGGCCCTTTTACGCATAAGTTCTGTTAACCATATCCTTGGCCGCCGCCATAATTTTCCCGCTTATTTCACGTTCTGTTATTTCGCCGTCCTTATGTATTCCGTAGCTGCCTGCGAAGAATACAAGGACTTCATGCAGATAGCCTTTCACAAGGCCGGAAAAGCTGGCGGACTTTTCAGATATGTCGCCTATGCTGGCCGGAGCTCCATTTTCGTCCTTAAATCTTATATATCTTCCAAGCATTTCATTTAAGCATGGAATATCCTTTATGACATGGAAGTCTTCCGCGAAGACAAAGCCGCTTCTTCTTGCTTCGTTAAGCAGGTCGTCTTCCGATTTTTTGTCAGCAATCTTCTGAGCTCCCGAAATCAAATCTTCAAAAGTTGTTACGTCCTGACTTCTTCTTAGGTGCTCCGCCATATATCTGATGATGTACCATATTTCTTCTTTCTGTAAATAAGTTTTTCTTTCCATTTCCATAATTTTTCTCCTTTTTTTTCTCATTTTTTCGTTAAGGGCTTTTCTCTTCCCTTATTATGTAATAATTATAGCATAAATATATTGATTTGTCAACTTATTTTTTTTGAAAAAGAATATATATTCCAGCAATCTCTTTTCTTTATTAAAAAAAGGCTGAAAGCGCCTAATCCCCTTTTTTCAATTGAAAAAAATCTGAAAAAAATTTCTCTAACGGTCAAAAATTTTTGTATTCTTATTTTTTTAAGGGCCTTTCTTTATTAAAATGATTAAAAATTTCTTTTTCAGCTGAAAAAAATCAGAAGATTTTTAACCGCTTCTTTAAAAATCAAGCAAATAATCGCAAAAATAATAGTTGACAAATCAATATATTTATGCTATAATTATTACATAATAAGGGAAGATAAAAAAAGAGAAAAATAAAGGAGATAGAAATGGAAAAAAATTTTTAAAAACAAATAACGGGGAAATTAAATTGGAATGCAAAGACAATTCAGTAAAAAAATATCAGAAAGAGAAAAACTTCATAAAGTTCAGCGATACCAAAGTTCCTATTAAGGCCTTTGAAAATGAGATTGAACGTTTCATAAAGTCGGAGTGCAGCGCTGAAAGCCTGTTTGACGGTCTTCTGAACTTCTATTCCGTAATAGCGGAACATTTAGGCAAAATTGAAGTGTTCTGTAAACGTCCTGTAATGACTGACTATGCGGAATGGATAAGGGCAAAGGAAGTTAAAATAAAAATTGAGGAAAGAACCGTAATTAAAACAGGGGAAGCGGTCGCATATGAACTTGGAGATAAAATTAAATTGCTTTTCGACAGGAAAGGCGCCCCAATAAATGTCGAAACTTTTGGAAACATTTCGGAAGAGGAACTTAAAGAGGGAATGGGAATGATAAGAAAACTTTTATTCAGCAAATAAGGGCCTGCAAGGCCCCCTTTTTTTCATTTTAATAAATGTTTTGCCTTGAAGCAATAATTTTATAGATTGAAAGGCTTTTTTTCAGCTGAAAAGAATTAATGTTTACAACAAATCACGAACTTTCTCCCAAAGAACTTATTTTTTTGATAAAAAAAGAGGCCCTTTCGCCTCACTTTTTTTAACTAAATTCAACAACGCCGTACGAGTTCACGTCTTCTGCAACTTTGACATATTCAAGTCTGGCGTTTTTTTAATTCGGCTTTCCCTAATTCCAATCCTGTTCTTTCCTTATACAAAGGCGGCAATATCCACCGAATTAATATCTTGGGCTTCCCTATGCCCTTCTGAATAAGCCGATAATTCTGCCAATTCTTTCGCCATATCTCTTGCTTCTTGCAAATTTTCACCGCAAGTCGCATGATCGTAGTCTGTTAAAAACAGTTCAACTTTTACGTGAAAATCACGAAAAGTTATTTAGCTATAAGATAAACCTAGAAAGTTTTTAACCTTAAGGCAAGGCGTACTGAACACCTCTACCAGTTCATGCAAAGAGATTCAGTGCAATTGCTGGCTACTTTTTCAGATAAGTTTTATTTTTTTTGCTTTGCAATGTCTTGTTTGAATGAGATAGTTCTCGATTTCAATCTAAATGATTCATTGCATTTTCCCTTATCTTCAAAAAAATATTATATCATATTCTGTTGAAAAAAATCAAGAAAAAAATTATATTTTTTTTATAATTTTTTTAGCAACTGTTTGCAACACCGAATATCCTTTATCTTCTTTTAAGAATAATGCCCCGTATTTTTCTTGTTTGTCCGTTTCTTTCCATAGTTTTTTTCTCCTTCATATAAATTTATTGTCATTTTTAGTTAAGGGGTTTTGTTTTTTTCTTCCCTTAATCTTAAATATATTATAGCATAAGATTATAAATTTGTCAATAATTATTTTTTTAATTATTGTCCTGCCGCTTTGCATTAGTCAAGGGTTTTATTTTGAAATTTTGAAATTGTTTGGCAAGATATTCCTTTTTTTCAATTGAAAAAAACAGTTCAGTCCCACTATATATAAAAATCAGTTCGTAGTCATGCAGAGCCTTCCTACCTCACTTGCTTGCAAGTGCAGTAATTTCAAAGAAATTCCTTGACCTATACTTTCTCCCTTTTTTTCAATTATTTTTTTTATTTTTTTAGGAAACTGATTTAATGCATCGGCAAAAAGCAGACGGCTACGAAAAAGAAGTCAATTTTAAACATATTCGCTTTCAATTGAAAAAGAAATTACGACATAATATGTACCTTTTTTTATTCCTTCTGCCTTATTTTTTTCAAATGAAAAAAGAGCCATAAGGCTCTTTCCCCTTAAATTGTTTCTAAAGACGGAAGTGTGTTTTCAACTACTTGGAACTGTTCCTCTTCCGAAATTCCGAATGCCTCAAAAACCTCTTCTACCGCTTTTTCCGCATTGAAACGTTTAAAGCCTTTCTCCTCTATGTATTTCTTTATTTCCGAAACCAGAGGAGTTTCGCATTTCGCTCCGTCAAAGCCCATGCCCGAATGATAATAGATTCGCGGGAACTGCAGTTTGCTTGATGTATCAACGACAGTCCAGAGTTCATAAGCCCCCAGTTTTTCATTTCTTTCAACAAAGCCGAAGACAATTCCCTTTTTATCTTCTATAAGCTCCACAACCTTGTAGAACAACAGGAAGTCTTTTTCGCTTGTTTCGTCAAGGGTGTAGAACCAGTTAGCAAAGTTTTCTATATTTTTTGCTAGCGCCTTGATGTTTGAGTTTATTTTACTGATTTCCGAGTTCTTGAACTCCCCTTTTTTTATTTCCTCTTTCGTAAATTCAAGCACTCCGACGTTTCTTCCCATTAAGGCGAAACGTCTTGTTTCTCTTTTAACTGTTTCTTTCCCTGCCGCATCTTTTAATTCAATTTTTTTCATTTTTTCTCCTTTATATCTTAAATTTTATTTGTTTCTTTTAAGACTTTTGCTTTTCCTCGTATGCAGAACTGAATTGATTTTTACCGTTCTTTTCCTCCCTTGTTATGTAATTATTATAGCATAAGATTATGATTTTGTCAAGGAATATATTTTTGAAATTGATGCCTGAAATAATTGAACAGATTAATTAATGTCAGTTACCGAAAAATATATTTGTATATGCAAATATGTCCCCTTGCCTGTTTTTATGCATTTAATTTCTTTTTTTCAAATGAAAAAAAGGTGAAAAATATTGCTTGAACTTGACAGGAGCTTGATTTTTTTCAGACGGAAGAAAAAAAGAATCCCTTACAATAAACACGCTCAGCGCCCCTGACGCAAGGAACGGGGATGAATTTGCCAAAAGAAAACTGCTTGATATTTTTATATAATATAACAACAAAAGGAACTTGAAAAAGTTCCTTTTTTTATTAAATGAATTTTGGATATTTCACTTCTATTGTTTCTTTTTGCTATATTTCCATAAGCATTGTCAACCGAAAGCATAAGAGTTTCAATATCGGCATAATAAAGTGTCTTTTTCTTCGGTTTCCCATCCTTTTTCTACAGTGCTTGTTATAATAATCTTTCTTAACTGTATAAACCAGTACCCATTTTTACATATTTAAAAAAAGTTCTGAATAGAGCAAAAAAATCTAATTTCAGGAAATTTTTTTCACATTTCCAAGAATAATGTTTAATTATTTTATCTTTTTTTCTTATATAATAAACTCCGCCAGAAAAATCTCTGCGTTCAGAATGTTTCCTTAGCTGATCTATCTTGTTCCACGAACTGTCGAACCAGTTATTTATTCTGTCGCTTGTATCGGTCATTCCAAAAAAATAATTTTTTTCAAAAAAACTACCCTTCCGACAATCCATCTAGCCCATCTTTTGAGTTTTTTTCATAATCAAGCAATGGAGCTCCCTGATAAGTTTCCTCAAATTTTTTTCGTTGAAGATTGGGGAATTGTAAAACTGATGTGCTGACTGATGTATAGTCAATGTTTTGTTTTCCGGATTGTTTTTCAGGATCAAGATTTTTTTCTTTCCATACTGGCGTTATAAAATAAGCGTCCACATTTATATCATATTCATCATTATAATTAATATTAATTCTTGTGACTATTCTTTTTTTATAAAGTCTCATTAAGGACTTCAAATACTTCTCGTGAAGAAATTTCAGTTTCCTCTGAAATTTCATTTAAAGTTCCTTTTTCTATTTTTTTTAAAAAGATAGTCTATTATTTTCTTTTTCATAATTTTTTTCTCCTTTATTTTCTCATCTTTATTATGTAAATATTATAGCATAATATTATATTTTTGTCAACCACTTTTTTTAAAAAAATATCTATAAAAGAGCCAAAAAGGCACTCTTAAAGTCTAATTGTTACAAAAAAATAAGAAATATAAAAAAATATTAAAAAAATTTTTATATTTGAGGATATTTATGAACATATTTTTTTGTTTTTAAAGTCAATATTTTTTTTACAATCTTTTTAAGAAAACGTTGCTTTTAAATATAGTTGATAATATGATAATTTAAAACTTTAAAAGTTAAAAAAACAAAAATCAACTTTTTTTATAAAAAAATAAATGTTGACAAATTAATATCCTTATGCTATAATATATACATAATAAGGGAAACGATAAAAACCTTAAATAAAATAAGAAAAAAATGAAGGAGAAATTTTATGAGAATTGAAATTTTACAGGAATTTAAAGGAATTATTGGAGAAACTGAATTTGAAAGGGAAAATATTTATGACGTGGTTCAGCAATTGCTTACAGAAACAGATTTGGAAGTGAAGTTTGAAGCACTTGGAGATGAAGATGCTAACATCTTTGTGAGAAATGCGAAAAAAAGTTTTTTTGAGATGGCGGAACATTGCTGCTTTGATGTCTATAATGTCCTTGACGATTTGAGAAACGATGTCTTGGAAGAAAAAGGAAATTTTAGGAGAAAGCCTTGCAAGTTTTTACTGGCTGAACGGAAGAATCACGAAAACCCAAGAGTTTAAGGAAATGAATAAAGTTTATAGGAAAACCCTTGACGTTGAATTATAATAAAAGCCATAAGGCTGTTGATACTGCCTTGTATTAAAAAAATCAATATATATCAAAAAAAGAAAGAAAGGACCTTATGGACTGATTTATATTAAAAAAATTAAAAATATATTAAAAATAAAAAAACAGTTAAAGAGAAGTAAAGGTCCTTGCGGACCTTTTTTTGTTTTTATCGGCGACATAAGTTTTGTTTTGAGGGGTTTGATATTGATATGAAAAAAACAAATGTTGTGTTTATGTTTGTGTATGCAAATGTAACCCACATAACTGGCTTTTATATATGAGAAACTTGTGTTATTTAAAAATTAAAAAGGGAGTTTTCCTCCCTTCATTTTTTTATTTTTTTAGCATTTAATCACGATATATGGTTTCCCATTCCTTGCTTGTCGTTATGTAGATACCTAAATTATTTCCTTTTTAAAGGCATCTATTAAAGGTTCGAACTGTTCTTTTTATAACTTCTTTTTTTCTTTGTTGTTTATAGTTATATAAATAAAGTGCGAACTTTAAATAGTGATAATAGCAAGGTTTTTTTCTTATATTTTTTTAAAAAAAGTGATGCAATTTTCAGCATAAATTTGAAGATATCTTCTTCATTATCCTTGTATTTCTTTATTTCTTCTCCGAAGAGCTTTTTCAAAGAAATTTTCCTCCTCTTCGGTTATCTCTTCATAAATTCTTAATTCTAATGTATATCTGTTTCTCCCCAGTTTTATTAAGCAGTACAAAGAATGTGTCCCGTTATAACTTTTTTTGGTTAATTTCTATTTCCATATCGTTTTCTCCTTTAAATTTTTTTATTTTTTTCTTTGTTATGTAATTATTATAGCATAAGGATATTGATTTGTCAAGTTAAAAATTTAATCCAGTAAAATGATTTTTAAATATTTTTCAACTGAAAAAAAGAACTTCTGACTATTATTTGTTTCAATAATTATAAGAAAGCATTGACAAAAATTATATTGTTGTGATATTATAATTTATAAAAATAAAGAATAAAGGAGAAAAAAATTATGGAAAAAAATCAATTAAAAAAATTCAGTTCAACTAGGAAGCATTGTAGCTGAAATGCTTTTACTAAACAAAAGGAACTGATTGGAAACATTTTTGAACAAAAAAAGAAAAAGGAAGAAATCTTTGAAAAAAAGTTTATGAAAAGTTTATAAAAAGAAGTCAAAAAAACATCGCCTATGAGTTTTTATTCTGATGATTTTCATGACATAATTTCTGACCTGAATATATTAAAGGAATATTTCAAGGGAGAAACAAATATGTCAATCGAAGACTTGGATAACGATGAATTTGTAAATGATGCCTTGGTTTTCTATAGCCTTGAAATAGCCAGAAGAGAACGTTTTGGAAAAAGAGATAACAATTAAAGAACTTTATAATTTTATCAAAGACTATAACAGCAATGATGAACTTTGGGAAGGCTTCTATGATTTCCTGAAAGAAAATGAAATAAAGAGAATAAAGGAAACTGCTGAAAGCATTGCAGAAGAAGTTAAATACCTGCTGGAAACTGATGAAAAAAAGCAATACATGTTTCTGAAATTCTCGAAGAAAAGAAAGATATTTTCAACTCTCAAAAATAAAAAAATTTTGTAATTGTTTTCAAAAAGAAAATGGCTGCTGCCAAAAAGGTTCAGTTCTTGACGAGATCTTTTCAGTTGAAAAAAATTTGACAGGGAAAAAGACTTCTGATGTGGAAATAATGAAATTCTTTGAAAAAAATTGAAGAAACAGAAAATATTTAAACTGAAGACCTGCTGTAAAAAGCAGGTTTTTTTATTATAAAGAGCAAAAACTTTATTTTTTTTATTGCTTTTTTTCCCTATCGTTTTCTTTTTCAAGTGAAAAATAGGAAATTGCAGTTGATAAATTATAAAGAAAAAAATTTTATTGCCTTTTTTTCAAAAAAAGCTTATTGATAAATATAAAAAAACAATCAATAACAATAAAAAAATTGGTGTTGACAATTTTATAATCTTGTGCTATAATATATTTGAAAGT
>BNJV01003073.1_pt1 | contig 55394 bp, 93 predicted proteins | sample 8540591 | NCBI WGS metagenome assembly BNJV01 (sample SAMD00202457, study PRJDB9452) | human saliva metagenome | host: Homo sapiens | reverse complement strand
GCCAACGGCGACAAGTCCACCGCGTGCCGCGCCGACTGGACCGCCGCGGCGATCCTCGACACGGACATCCTGCCCACCACCCGAGCTGGTGAATCTGCCGACATCACCCGCAACTCAGACGGCTCCGTCAACAAGGTCGCCACCGGATCGAACAACGGCTACACCTCGAAGATCTCGACGAACTTCAACACCGAGGACCTACAAGGCTCCGGGCATGTTCGAGGCCAACCACTGGATCGCCGGATCCATGCAGAACTGGCGCTTCCCGTGGCCACAAAGAACAAGCTGGTCGTAAGCGACGATCACCGTCGACCTGCCGGACGACATGCAGCCAACACCACCTTCATCGGCAAGATCGAGACCCGCGCGAGCCTCAACGCAGCATGCAGGCCTGGGGCCCGCGTCAAGCTGAAACTCACGTGGAATGACGGTGACTTCGGCCACCCTGACTGACGCCGCGGAAAGAACATCTGGACCATCACGCGCTGAACAAGGGGCCTCGACGCCAACACCGGCACGGTCTTCAGTTCACGGGCACTTTTCCCGGGCGCCGGGTCCTCGGCCGCGACCGCCAACCTGGTTGGCACCCAGTTCCCGGCCGACGGCCAGGTGTGTGGCGACCTGCCCACGCCGAGACTGAGCTCACCCGTGCCAGGCCACGACCGTGGACCGCACCGTGGAGCCCCTACTCGCGCGACATCAACGAGCGTTCCAGAGTACGCGGGCTCCTGGGGTTCTGAGGAGCCCAGTGGGGCGCGAGGCCAACGCTGACGGCTGGTTCGTCGCCACCGGCACCGATCCGAAGGTCGGCGACTCGCGCACCCTGCGCCTGTGCGGTGCGACCCACAAAGATCTCACCAACGCGACGCTGACGATCAAGGCCGTTCAGGGCCTGAAGTTCGACGCCTCCACGATCAACACGATCTCCAACGGTGCTAACGCGCTCTAGGGTAACGGCTTCACGAACACCGTCGAGGGTCTGGGGCGAGATCAAGGTCAGCGAGGACGGCACGACCATCACCGTCACGATCAGCACACCTTACTAACTCCGCCTTCTCCTTCAGCATCAACGCATCCGGACCGGCGAGACCCTCGAGGGCTCCCCGATCCTGGCCCCGATCGTCCTGCACAACCGGCTGACCGGCACGGACAGCGAGTGCACGGTTCCCACCGAGCCCCACCACTGGCGCCATCAGTTCCCGACGCGAGCCGAGCGACGCGCTCCCGCCCGTCCCCGACCCCGAGCGGCAACCTCGCTCGCACGGGTGCTGACTTACCCCGATGATGGCCGGTGCTGCCATCATGGCTGGACTAGCAGGCCTGGGAGCTGTGGCTCTGCGCCGTGCCAGCGCTGACGGATTGTCCCCGCAGGGCGCAGCACTTGCAGGGACGCATACAGGAAAGTGGCACCGCTCGATGAGTGGTGCCACTTCCCATCCCGGTTCACTGCGGGCTCAATTCATGGTGACTTTCGGTACCTCCATTGTGCATGTGATGCACGCATCATTTCGGGCGAAACGATGATTTTTCGGTGCAAACTGGGTTTCTAACCGCGTTCGTGCACAAATAAGGGACGATCAGCGCAAAGCTAGACAAAACGCGGGCCCGCTCGAGATCGAGCGGGCCACGCATGTCTGTCGAGCGAAGCCTCAGTGACGCTTTGCGCGCAACCGCAGGTCACGCCACCGGCCAGCGCGATGACGCCAGCGCCAGCGGCGATCGACGCAGCAGAACCGGTGTTCGCCAGCGTCGGGTTCGAGGCGGCGGGGGTGCTAGCCGGAGCGTTCGTGTTGCGGATGCCGCCACGAGCGGAGACGGGGGCCGGGCCGTTGCCGGTCGCGATCTGGCCGCGGGTGGACACGCCAGCGTTGCCGACAGCCGGAAACGGCACCAGCGCCACTCCCTGATCGGCGGCGGGGGGCCGAAGAATCATCGAAGCGGGCGGCATCTCAGCGGGAGCCACCGGTGTTGTTGTCGTCAGCGCCGATGTTGTCGTCCGAGCCCGTGTTGTCGTCGGCCGGGGCCGAGGGCTCGGGGGCCGGGGTCTCATCGGCGGGGGCATCGGTGGAGGGCGCGTCAGTGGCCGGGGCCGAGGCGCTCTCGGTGGCCGGGGCCGCGGGCTGATCGGTGACGGGGGTCTCGGCGGCGAAAGCAGCAGCCCAGCCGAAGCGCACGATCAGACCGAGCGCCGCGGTGGCGGCACAATAGACGAAGTCGTCTTCTTCATTGTTTCTCCTGGTACGGATGTGGTGAGGGATGAATGCGTGACCCTGACCAGTGCAGGGCCGTGCGCGTCACGCGTCTCGCCCACCCTACAGCATTTCCGACCATTACGCACAGATTCTCGAAAAATCACGAATTGGCAGGTCGCCTCCACTCTTTCGCTGAGACGTTCATCGGCTCCGCCGCGATGGAAAAACGCCAGGTCAGGAGAGCTGCAGCCCCAATGAACTGGAAGATTCCTCCATGATGAGCTGCGTCGCAATGGCCGCCAGCAGCAGACCGGAGATCTTTGTCAGCAGCATGATGCCGCCGGGCCCAGGAGCCGTGACAGGCATCGGGGAGAAACGCATGGTCAGCCACATGACCAGGTGGGCAGGACGACGGCGAGGATGACAGCGATCACGACCCCACGTTCGTGCCAGCCTGTCCGACGGCCACCATGACGGCGACGATCGAGCCGGGGCCTGCGAGCAGCGGCGTACCCAGCGGGACGAGCGCGACGTTCACGCCCTCGTCCCTGTGTCCGGAGGGGACGCATCCGTCCCCATGAGGAGTTCCATGGCGACCGGGAAGAGCAGCACGCCGCCGGAGAGCTGGAGGGCTTCCATCGAAATATGCAGGAGGCGCAGGATCTGCCGCCAGGATCGCGAAGGTCAGGATTGACACCGAAGGAGACGGAGGTCGCCTGATGACCGCCGGCGCGCTAGCTTGGGCTGCGGTAACGGGCGGTGAGGCCCAGGAAGACAGGCACGGTCCCAATCGGGTCCATGATGACCGTCAGCGTCGCGAAGGCGGTCGCGAGAGAGCGTGACGTCGAAGAGGCTCACGGCTCGACCACCTCGGTGCAGCCCTGCGCGATGACCTCCGGCGATCACCTGCGGGTCCGTCGTGTTTTCGCCGATGCGGTTCGGCTTACCGTCCGTGGTAGTCGGAGGGCCGAACACCGCCAGGCCATCTCGCGGGCGATGCGCTCGACGTCGGCGCGGTCCTCGGCGCTGGTCGCGGTGGTCGCGCTCGATGCCGAAAGTGCCGCCTCCGCCATGTCGGCGATGACGGCCTCGGGCAGCAGGCGCTAGCGCTTGCGAGCGCGAGTGCGCCAGGACAGCACTCCCCGGCCTGCCGCACGCATCGCACGGCGTCGACCGGGTCAGGTGCCCAGTGGTGCACGTAGTAGGGGCCCGACGGATGCAGGGCCTTGACGAAGGCGGCGCTGCGGTCGGGGAAGGCACCGGCGAGCGACGCGCGTCCGCAATGTGCGGCGCCCGAGGAGACCCTCCGGGCGCGAGCGAGCACGTCGTCCAACGTAATCGGATAGTCGGCAGACAGGTTCTCCACCATGCGCGCGGCGCGCGTCTCGCGATCCTCGCGCGTGCGTCGGAAATTATCGACGGGCCGGGGGCTGGCCGGGTCGAGGTGGCCAGAGGTCACGGTGATCCCCGAGGACGAGCACGACATTTCAGCGCCCCGATCAGGCTGACGCCGGTGTCCGCGACGGCGGCCGCGGCCTCGTCCCATCCGGTCGTCGTGTCGTGGTCCGTCAGCGCGATGGCATCCAGCCCGGGCCTGAGCGGCAATAGCCGGGAGCTGCGCGGGCGTATCCGTCCCGTCTGAATACGCGCTATGAGTGTGGGGTCAATTCGCTTCACCATTTGAGACTACCCCATTAATCCGATCACACAACCGCGCGGGCGAACACCACCCGAGGAGCGTCACAAGGGCCTCGCAAAAGCCCCATTTTGCCCGGTCTTGACCGTTTTGTCTGCACGTTCTCCCGCCTCAGCACCACCCTTTTTGGTTAACCTCTCACCTGCGGCGACGGGCTGCCGACCGACTGTGGAAGCTGGCAGTACACGGCCGTTTGGCCTCCCTCAACACCGATTGGAGTACACGCGTGTCTGACAGGATCAGACCCAGGTGTCACGCGACCGACGCGGGGAGACGCCGGGTACAACAAAGGCTCTGAAAACCGGCGATCCAGTGAGTCGCCATCGGCGGTTCGATCAGCACCAGCCTGTTCCTGCGGTGCGGGCATGCCGTCCGTGCTCGGGCGGCCCTGTGCTGGCACTGCTATGCGGTCTCGTGGTGTCTTCGCGTTCCTGATGGTCCGCGCCCTCGGCGAACTGGCGGTGCGCCGCCCTCCTCGGGCGCGTTCGTGTCCTCACGCCCGCGAGTTCCTGGGTGAGAAGGGGCGCGTTCGTCACCGCTGGTTCTTCTTCCTGGACTGGGCGGTCACCGTCACTGAGCCGACATCACCGCCGTGGCGGTCTGCGTGCTACCACTGGAAGAAGTTCGAGTGGATCGACCAGTGGGTCATCGCCCTCATCGCCCTGGCCCTCGTGTTCAGTCCTCAACATGATGAGCCGTCAAGGCCTTCGGCGAGGCCGAGTTCTGGTTCGCGATGATCAAGGTCGCGACTGATCCTTCATCTTCATGGGCGTCGCTCGCTGGGCGATCCTCACGCAGGCAGCCGTCGGCGAGTCCACGGTAAGCGTGCACAACATCGCCGAATCGGGCGGCTGGTTGCCCGCTTCCCTTCCCGTCGTCTTTGCCCCTCACCCTGGGCGTCGTCTTCGCCTTCGGCGGCATCCGAGATGGTGGGCGTCGCGGTGGCGAAGCGAAGGACGCCGCGAAGATCCTGCCGGAGGCCATCAACTCGATGGTCATCCGCATCTTCTTCTTCTACGTCGGGATCTCCGTCGTGCTCTTCGCGCCCTCGCCCTGCCTTACACCGCGTGCTCGGTGAAGTGTCGCCCTTTACGACCTTCTTCTCCGGCCTCGGCGTACCACGCAGGCGACGGATCATCGAGTCGTCGTCCTGACCGCCGCCCTGTCCTCGCTCAACGCGGGCCTGTACGCGACCGGTCCGCACGCTGCGTTCGATGGCGCTCGTGGGCGAGGGACCGCGCTTCGCGGCCCCGCCTCAACAAGAACAACGTCCCTGCTGGCGGCATCATCGTCACGGCCTCGTTGGGTCTGCTCGGTGTCGTTCTCAATGCCCTTGTCCCTAAGAACGCATTCCGAGATTGTTGAGCCTGGCGGGCATCGGCATCATCAGCACACTGGGCAATGATCCTCATCTCGCACCTGGCGTTCCTGCGCAAGGTCAAGCGGCGAGGCGCAGCGTCCGCAGTTCCGCATGCCCGGCGCCCTCCACCACCAACTACCAGGCGCTGCTGCTGCTTCGCGATCGTCGTCGGCTCGAACGTCATGACGTTCGAAGGCCGCGCAACCCTCGCGCTCTTCGCCGTGGTCGTCGTCCTCATGGTCGTAAGCTGGCACTAGCGATGCGGGCGCGTCGGGGAACCTGACCGACGAGGCCGCCGCCTCGCTGCAGGGGAACGAGAAACCCTGGTGGCGGGCGACTGAGAAGGACGAAACAGTGCGTCTTCACGTCACGTATGCCGGTGGCACCATCGGCATGGTCGACTCCCCGAGGGTCTGCGTCCCGGCAGCAGCCTGCAGAGTGGTTCAGCTCCCAGCTGGAGGGCATCGAGCTGGCCTCAGAGCATCACGATGTCGACGCCGGACGCGCTCATCGACTCCTCGGAGGCTACCCCGAGGACCGCGAGGCCATCATCGACGACATCAACGCGCACGCCGACGAGGCCGATGCCTTCCTGGTCCTGCACGGCACGGACACGATGGCTTACTCGGCCGCGGCCCCTGTCCTACGCGCTGGCAAGCATGGGTGGCCGGTCGTCCTGACCGGGTCTCAGTACCCGCTCGGCGTCGTCGGCTCCGGACGCGTACGGCGGAACGTCACGGGGCGCTTCGCGCCGCGATTTCGCACCGAGCACGAGGCGTCATGCTGTTCTTCGAGCTCAAGCTCCTGGTAAGCAACCGCGCCGCAGACCTCGTCGTGGGCGTTCCGCGGTTTCGAGTCGCCCTCCGTGTCTCCCCATGGCGCGCACAGGCGCCCCGTGGCGCTGGTACGGGGCTCGAGCGCGAGGCACCGGCTGGCAGGACCCCAGCTCCGCACACGCGCCAGGATGTCGCCGTCATCGACGTCGTGCCCGGCGTGAGCGCCGCGCGACTGCGCGCCATGACGACACCCCACCGGACGCGGTCATCCTGCGCACCTTCGGCGTGGGTAACATCCCGCCTCCGAGCCCGGCCTCGTGGACGTCCTGACCGAGCTCGCGCAGGCCGAGGTGCCGATCATCGTCGCCTCCAGTGCTACCAGTCCGAAAGTCATGCTCGGCCACTAGCGGTAGAAACAGCGCGCTGGCACAGCTGGGCGCGATCGGCGCGCACGACATGACGCTCGAAGCCCTGTACGCCAGAGACCGTCTTCCTGCTCTCGCAGGAACGAAGCGCGGCGCAGACTGCAAAGCGGTGATGGACCTGTCCGTCGCGGGAGAGCTCACCCTCAGGACTGATCCTCTTCCACCGACACGGCCCCGGCCTCGTCCCCGGCGCAGCGCGCGCCACAGGATACGGGCCGGGGTCTCATCATGTACCATCAAACCCGCCCGAGGGCCGAGGAGCCGTCAGAATAGTGACCATGAGTAAAGCCTCCCGAGTCCGCTGGCCGATCGCGGCGAAACCCGCTCCCGTCAGCCCCAGTCCTCCGCATTCCGCGATTTCATCGGCTCCGGATGGGGGCCCTCGCCCTCCGAACTGCCCGCACGCGAGCGCGTCGCCGACTTCCTGCGACCGCACCCCTCCAAAGGTAGCGCGCTCCCTTCCGGTGAGCGCCTCGTCATGCCGCAGGCCCCTGCAGTTCGCTCCAACGACTGCGACTACCGCTTCCGCGCGCACTCGGCCTTCGCGCACCTGTCGGGCCTGGGCGGCGAGAAGGGCCCGACACCGTCCTGGTGCTGGAGCCGAACGAGGACGGCACCCACCTCCCCTGCTCTTCTTCGCCCCGCGCCTCGCGTTCCCTCCAAGGAGTTTACGCGGACGCCCGCTACGGCGAATTCGGGTGGGCGCGCGCCTCGCTCGAGCTGAGCGCGCGAGACCGGCCTGGAAACCGCCGCATCGACACCCTGCGCGACGTGCTGGCGAAGGGACGCCAGGACCGTGCAGCTGCGCATCGTGCGCGGCGTCGACGCCAACGTCGAGGCGATGGTCAACGCGGTGCGCGCAGGCCTCCCTGCCCGCAGGCGAGAAGCCCACGAGGACGACGAGCGTCTCGAGACACTCTCTCCGAAATCCGCGCTCATCAGGATGCGTTCGAGGCTCGACGAGATGATTCACGCGGTCGAGGTCACCAAAGAGTAGCTTCGGGGACATCATCCGCGTCCTGCCGCGCGCCGTCGGCCACCGCCGCGGCGAGCGCGTCATCGAGGCGCATTCCGAGCGGTCGCGCGCGAAGAGGGCAACGGCGAGGATACGAGACCATCGCGGCCTCGGGCAGCCACGCAGACACCCTGCACTGGATCGACAACGACGGAGAAGTCCGCGAGGGGCGACCTGGTGCTCGTCGACGCGGGCGTCGAGGTCGACTCCTCTACACGGCCGACATCCGCGCACACTGCCCGTCAACGGCCGCTTCACCGAGGTCAGGCCCGCGTCTGCCAGGCGGTCGCCCTGACGCCTGCGAGGCCGCTCTGGCCCGCGCCAACAGCCGGGCTGCCGCTTCAGGACGTGCACGACGCCGCCGCATGAAAGTCATCGCCGCCCGCCTGTACGAGTGGGGTATCCTGCCCGTCACGGAAGAATCCCACTGGCACCCGAGGGCCATTGGCACCACCGCTGGATGCCGCACGGCACCAGCCACCACCTGAGCCTGGACGTGCACGACTGCGCGAGGCACGCGCCGAGCTCTACCGGGGCGCGCTGCTGGAACCGGGCATGGTCTTCACGATCGAGCCGGGCCTGTACTTCCGCGCCGATGACCTGCTGATCCCCGAGGAATACCGGGGCATCGGCGTGCGCATTGAGGACGACGTCGTGGTGAACGCCGACGGCACGGTCACGCGCATCTCCGAGGACATCCCGCGCACGATCGCGGGCGTCGAGTGGATCGCAAGCGTTCAGGCCCGCTGAGCGCACGCGAAGACAGCTGAGGTTACGCCTCGGTCTGGTCCTTTTCGGGGGACGAGGCCGGGGCGTCCTCGCTGTGGACGCCGCGTTCTCGGGCGCGCTCACAGTGATGGGAGCGGGGGCCTGGGGCGTGCTCGCTACCTCGGCGCTCGCGGGCGCGCCAGCATCCGGCGCCACGGCCTGAGGCGTCGTCGGGGACACCGCCTCGCTCTCCTCGCTGACAGCCGTTCCGGCCGGAACCTCGCCGTCCTTCGTCGCCGCACCGAAGCGGGGGCGGCCGTCGGGGAAGAATCCGACGGAATCCTTCTTCTGGCGCTGCTCCTCGGTGCGGGGACGCACGACGCGCGCCCGAGTGCCGGGGGTGCGCTGCGGGATCTGATAGGCGCGGTCGATGTCGGCCGAGGCCAGGACCGCTAGCGCATGAGCAACGACCTGCTGGGAGGAGACCAGGTCGCGGCTGCGACCCCGGATGAGGAACGCCAGGGCGGACAGCGCCATACCCGCCAGCGCGCCGACGACGATGCCGCCCACGACCCACGCGCCCGTGCCGCCCGCGTTCTGTCCGGCGGACATGAGCATGCCTGCGAGGGCTCCCACGGGGCACCGCTCGACGCGCCGGACATCGAGGCGCGGGCAATCGTCATACGTCCCGTCACCCGCTCAACCGGGTGGAGATCCGTGCCCACGATCGTGATCGACGAGACGTCGAAACCGCTGTCCGACAGGAAATCGACAGCCGCACGTGCCTGCGCATAGGTCGGTAGGAGGCAACCTCCGTGCCCGTCGGCATCTGCGGGTCCATCACGACAGCCATACTTTCTCCTTCGTCACGGCCTCGGTGGCATGGAACGCATTGTTCATGCGGCGACCGGCTCGTCGTTACTCTTTCTTTGTCAACAGCCTAAGATGATTGTGTGAGCATTGCATCCTATTGAACTCGGCACCAAGGGTCGGCGCGTCTACATCGGAAAGCTCGCTGGTACCAGTGATCTTTAGAGCTTTGGGCGACCGGGTCGGCAAGATTCACGATGTCGTTGTCATCTTCGGCTAGCAATCCGAAACCAACGTCATCGGCTTCGTCGTCGAGGTCGGCCACGTAAGCGTGTCCTGCCGCTCACTCGGTGACCGCCATCGAGTCCGGTTTACCGTCATCACGACGGGCCTGCTCAACATCCGTTCCTTCACGCAGCGTCCCATCGAGAACGCTCGTATAGCCTCAGCTTTTCGACCGCGTCGTCACCATGAACGACAGCTCGGGCCAGTGCGTATCCTCGACGTCGCGATGCGCCAGCGCCGCCCTAGGACTGGGTGATCTCTACGCTGCACGTTCGGCGTGCGCACCTCATCCCTCGGTTTCACGCGCAGCAGCGAGACCCTCACCGTGGACGTCTCCGAGGTCTCCGGCCTGCTCAAGACCGACTCAGACCAGGCGGCGACCGCGCTCGTGCAGTACACGGAGGACATGCCGCCCCGCGGACCTGGCGGACTTCATGCACACGCTCCCCGCGGATCGAAAGATGGCGGTCGCCATGCGGCTGACGGATGCGCGCCTCGCCGACGTGCTCGAGGAGCTGGGTAACGACGACCGTATCGCGATCGTCTCCGCACTGGAAGCCGCCCGTGCCGCCGACGTTCTGGGACGTCATGCAGCCTGACGACGCGGCCGACCTCGTCGCCGAGCTGCCCACCGCGAAGGCTCAGTCCTGCTGGCCCTCATGGAGCCCAGAGGCCGAGGACGTGCGTCGACTCACCGACCTACGACGAGTCAACGGCGGGTTCGCTCATGACCACCGAGCCGGTCATTTTTCGGCCCCAACGCCACCGTCGCCCAGATGTTGGCTGCCGTACGACGCGAGGACATCCGGCCTCGATCGCGACCGTCGCCTTCATCGCACGCCCACCCAGGAGACCCCGACCGGCCAGTACCTGGGTATGGTGCACATCCAGCGCGCACTGCGCGTAGCCCTGCAGACTCTGCTCGGCACGATCCGGACCGCGACATCGAGTCCGTGGACCCCAACGCGCACATCGCGACCGTGACGCGTCTGCTGGCTACCTACAACCTGACGGTCCTGCCCGTCGTCGACGAGGACGGGCACTTACACGGCGCCGTCTCGGTCGACGACGTCCTCGACGAGCTGTTGCCCGAGGACTGGCGAGACTTCGACGACGACGTGACCGACACGCAGATGGCAAGGAGCATCGATGGCTGATCGCCTGGATAACCCGATTGACAAGCGTCGGTGGTTCTTCCGCCGCTCGTCGGGCGGCGGCGACGCTTCGGCCGCTTCGCCGAGGCCACCGCCCGTTTCATGAGGCTCGCCCGCTTCGTCCTCTACATGACGATCTTCGTCATCGCGTGGATCGGCGCGAACCTGATGCTCGCCGGCATCAGCGAGGAAGCCGCCTGGGACCCCTACCCCTTCATCCTCCTGAACCTCGCGTTCTCGACCCAGGCCTCGTACTCGGCCCCGCTGATTATGCTCGCGCAGAACCGCCAGGACGCCCGCGACCGCGTTGTGGCCGAGCAGGACCGACTTCGCGCGGGCGCGAAACCTCGCCGACACCGGTACCTGCCCGCGAGATCGCGGGCCTGCGCCTGGCGCTCCAGGACGTCGCCACGCGCGACTCGTGCGCTCCGAGCTGCGCGACATGCTGGAGGACCTGCGTGCGGAGATCGCGCGCAGACGCGGCCAACGCCTCGTCGAACGAGGCGGATGCTGAGGCCGAGGACGACGGTGCGCTTTCGTCCCCTAGAAGATGGGCACACCGGCCAGTAGGTGGGTCCATGCCAGTCACGCGATTCCGTCACTGGAGGCTCTCGGCGAGGTCATCGACCCGAGATCGCCGCCCCCATCACCGACCTCAACATGGTGACCCCCGACCTGGTCACGATCGACGGTTCCCTCCGTCGCCGTCAGAGTCCTGCTCACCACCGCTGGATGCCCCTGCGCACCCAGATCACCAAGGACGTCACCGAGCGCGTGAGCGCCATCGGCAGCGTCGCGAACGTCTCCGTCGAGATGGGCGTCATGGACGAGGCCAGGAAGAAGGCGCTGCGCGAGAGCTCAACGGCGGTCGTCCCGAGCGCGAGATTCCACTCGCCCCGATTCCCTCACGCGCGTCATCGCCGTCACCTCCGGTAAGGGCGGCGTCGGCAAGTCCTCCATGACCGCGAACCTGGCCGCCGCGCTCGCCGCGCAGGGCCTCAAGGTCCGGCGTCATGGACGCGGACGCTCGGCTTCTCGATCCCGCGTACTCGGCGTGGACCACGACCCGCAGGTCATCGACGGCATGATGATCCCGCCCGTGGGCGCCGGTGGCGTCAAGTCATCCTCGATCGGCATGTTCGTGCCCGACGGCCAGGCCGTCATCTGGCGCGGCCCCATGCTCCACCGCGCCCTCCAGCGAGTTCCTCGCGGACGTGTTCTGGGGCGACCTGGACGTCCTGCTCATCGACATGCCTCCGGGCACGAGGCGACGTCGCGATCTCGATCGCGCAGCTGCTGCCCAACTCGGAATCCTCGTCGTGACAACCCCGCAGGTCGCGGCCGCCGAGGTCGCCGGACGCGCCGGTTCCATCGCGTCGCAGACGAACCAGAAGGTCATCGGCGTCGTCGAGAACGTGTCCTTCCTGCCTCAGCCCGACGGCTCGCCTCGAGATCTCCGGCGCGGGCGGCGGCGGAGTCCGTCTCGCAGCGCCTCACCGCGCAGCTGGGATACTCGGTGCCGCTGCTGGCCCAGGTGCCCCTCGACATCGCGCTGCGCGAGGGCGGCGACCGCAACGAGCCCGTCGCCGTCGCCTCGGGTCCGGCCGCCGAGGGCTCACGGCCCTCGCCAAGCAGCTCTCTTCGACGAACCGCGGCCTGGCGGGCCGCCCCTCGAGGGTCTCCCCATCCAGTGCACTGAGCGCGGCTTCGCCCCGGCCTCGCCCCTCTCGACGAGGCCGGGGTTTCGTCTGCTTGCCGGGTGAGGTTTTCGCGTGTTTTCGGAGCGCCAGCGCGCCCATGCGCATCCTCGCCTGTACCCTGATGCCTGGGGAGGGCGTGGCGCGTGCGCGCCCGTTACCCCGGCGATCAAACACGAGTGAGGATGACGGCGATGGCGGACAAAGGCCCAGACGTGGGTATACACCGGGGATTACGTGGCGAAAGCGACGCGCTGACTGCCGCGCGCGCTGTTGCTACCGAAATGGGTGCCACTCCTGTCTCTCCCGGAACGGGAGCGGCCCTGCGCATGCTCGCCGCCGTGTCCGGCGCTCGTGCCGTCCTTGAAATCGGTACCGGTGCGGGTGTGTCTGGCCTGTGGATCCTTGACGGCATGGCCTCCGATGGCGTCCTGACGACGATTGACTCCGGTCCGAACTCCTGGGACACGCGCGCCGAAACTTCGCCGCCGCCGGCCTGTCCTCTCACCGCACGCGCCTCATCGCCGGGCGCGCCCTCGACGTGCTGCCGCGCATGGCTGCCCGCGGCTACGACATGGTCGTCCTGGATGGCGACCCTGGAAGAGACTCCGCAGTACCTCGATCACGCAGTGCGCATCCTGCGCCCCGGCGGAACGATCGCTTTGTGCACGCCCTGTGGCGCGATCAGGTCGCAGATCCCGCGCGTCGCGACGCGCACACCGTGGTCGCCCGCGAGGTCGTCAACTATCTGCGCGACTCCGATGAGTTCGTGCCCGCGCTGCTGCCCGTCGGCGACGGCCTGGCGGTTGCGGTCAAGCGCTGAGCACCCCATTCACGCAGAAGCGGCGGAACAGGATCTCCTGTTCCGCCGCGCTCTATGGATCAGATGGCCGCGCCGGAAAGCTCAGCGAGTTCCGCCGCCTCCTGCGCGTTCAGCTCGATGACGGTAACCGCCCCTTCCGTGGGGATACGCGCATGACGATACCCGCGCCCTTCGGCGCTGACTTCGAGGGTCCATCCCCGTGCGAGGCTTCATTGCTGCCATGAGATGCCTTCTCAGAGTTATGCCCGCGCCTCCTCAGGCGGGGTAACAGACCTATTTTACCGGATAAGCGCCATTTTTCCTTAACAGTTCGCAAGAGAAATCAAAAGAAAATAAATCCCATCCGATCAATTAGAGCCCTATTTCGCAGCATTTTCAGCGATAAAGACCCCCACAGAAAGAAGAACTATCCACTAGGCACCCGTCGCGAGACGAACCGCTTCCTCCGGATCATCAACGACGTGGAGCAGGTCCACGTCACCGGGAGAGATCATCCGGCCTCGACCATCGAGGAGCGAATCCAGTCGACCAGACCCGACCAATAGTCCGTGCCCACGAGGACCAACGGGAACGAACGAATCTTCCCCGTTTGCACGAGCGTCGCGGATTCGAAGAGTTCGTCCATGGTCCCAAAACCACCGGGCATCACGGTGAAGCCCTGGGAGTATTTGACGAACATCGTCTTGCGAGCGAAGAAGTAACGGAAGTTCACGCCCAGGTTCACCCACTGGTTCATGCCCTGTTCGTGGGGAAGCTCGATACCCAGGCCCACGGACGTACCCCCCAGCCTCCCAGGCACCCCGGTTCGCGGCCTCCATCATGCCCGGACCACCACCCGTGACGACGGCGTAGCCGCGCTGCACGAGAAGCTCACCGATGCGCTGCGCACACGCGTAGAGGGGATCGTCGGGCGGGTGCGGGCGGACCCGAAGACCGAGATCGCGGGACCGACCTCCGGAGGGCCTCGAACCCTTCGACGAACTCAGACTGGATGCGCAGGACGCGCCACGGGTCCTCGTGCTTCAGTCGGCGCTCTGGGTCCGACTGCAGCAGGGATGCGTCAGCCGTCAGGTGCGGGATCTGGTCCCGCGCAGGACAACGGATCCGCGGCGGTAGGTGTTCGTCGGCTTGGTCATGGTCATACCCTCCTGTGTGGTGCCGGCGTCGGTGCTCAGCTGCGCGAGCACGAACGCGCGCAGCGTATCGTGCACTCTGACAATATCCGATACCGGCGTGTGCTCGTCGCGTGTGCGCCAGCAGCGGGTCACCCGGGCCGAAGTTCATGGCGGGCACGCCGACCTCGCTGAAGCGCGCAACATCGGTCCAGCCGACCTTCGCACTGAGCCTCAGCTCCTCGCCCCGCGATGCTGCGACCTGGCGGGCGACCGACAGGAAGCGCTGGGCGACGTCAGAGTCCGCTCCCGGCCTGGCCCCCTCACAGGTCATCAACCTCAATCGTGACACCCGTGCCCTCGAAGAGGCCGCGCACCCACTCCAGGGCATCGTCGGCGCGCTTCGAGGGGGCGAAGCGGTAGTTGACGGTCATCGAGGCGACCTCGGGGAATCACGTTGTTGGCGATACCGCCCTCGACGCGTACGACCGAGAGGGATTCGCGGAATTCGAGGGCCATCGACCGTGACGACGGGATTGCCGTAGGCGGCGATACGCTCGATGACGGGAGCCATCGCGTGGATCGCGTTGACGCCCATCCACGCGCGCGCCGAGTGCGAGGCGCGTCCTGGGAAGCGCGCGATGACACGCAGGGGTTCCGTTGCAGCCGCCTTCCACGTGGGCGGCAGTCGGCTCCCCCAGCAGCGCTAGGTCGCCCGCCAGCCACTCGGGGTGATTGCGCTGCACGCGTCCCAGTCCGTTGAGGTGGGAGGCGACCTCCTCGTGGTCGTAGAAGATCCAGGTGACGTCCACGCTCAGCGCGGTCTCATCGCCGCCACGGATGGCACCCCCGGCCTCGCAGGCGAGCGCGAGGGCCGCAGCGCAGCCACCGAGCATGTCAACAGAGCCGCGTCCCCACAGGACCGTGGCCCCGTCGCGCTCCTCAAAGCGACCGGGAACGTGTCTGCGATGGGCACGGTATCAAGGTGCCCAGCGAGGACCACACGTTGGTCGAGACCGAGCCGGGTCCGCGCGCACACGGCGTCCCCGTCGCGCAGGATCTCCAGGGACGGGAGCGTTCCGAATCCGGCATCGCGCAGGGCCGCCTCGACGGCGTCAGCCAGAGGCCCTTCGTCTCCCGACACCGAGGGAATGTCGATCATCTGGCGCGTGAGCTCGACCGGGTCCGTCAGGTTCGTCAGCTGCATGATTCCTCCTTCGTGGATGCCTCCAGGATAGCGGCGCACCTCCACCCTGCGTCCCTCCACCGTTCCCCGGGAGCGAGCCCCGGCCTCGTTCCTGACACCCGTTTTTGCGCGGGCCACCCGAAGTGTTACCCTCAGCACATGACACGCTGTGCTAGCCCGTTGCTGTTTGCGGGTATCGCTTCTTTCCCTGTCCGCGCGTACCGGTGGACGTTTCCGCCTGATCATCGGCTACGAGACCCCTGAGAACCATGACCTGGCACGCGACGGCGCTGCAATCATTGAGAGCCAGCGGGAGGTCATGCCCTCCTCATGCCGCGCGCGCTCCCCGCTCCCCTGACGGCATTTTCGGTGCGCATGGTGATGGCGGACGGTGCCGTGTACGTGAGCGCGTCGGGCAAGGCGCTCATCTACCTGGGCGGACGCGCGATCGACCGCTCGCGCGAGGGCGCTCTTGCCCCGAGGCTGAGTTGGCCCTCATCGACGAGGCCGTGGCCGCGTGCGGCGACGAGGCATCACTTCCCCGTTCACAGGGAGGCTGGGGAGTCCGTGGGCGACGGAATGATCGGCGCGTACGTGGACCGTTGCGCCTCGCGCATCGGATCGCTGGAGCCTTCCGGCCCGCGCGTGGCCTCCGTGTCGATCACCGAGGCCTCGGGACTGCTAACGGCCCTCCTGGAGCGCCTGAGCATACCGGTCGTCGAGGAGGGCGCCGCTCTCTCGCTGAGCATTTCCGCGGATGGACGTACCCTCACCACCTCTCTACCCGATGAGCGGGTCCGCACCGCACTGGCCGACGCACTCACGACCTCCCCGGCCGTCCCCACAGGCACCGGCCTGTACTGCGTAGACCCAGCCTTCGTACTCGACGCGGATGCCCTGTGCGCGGGCGCGGCGCCAGCCTGTGCTGGGAGAAAGCTAGTTTCATTCTCACGATCATCAGCGAGACGCAGATGAGCATGGCTGATCGTAGCCTGCTCGTATGAGTGAGAACACCCCTGCGACCGAGAAAGTTCGGCGCTTCGACCTGCTCCCCGCATCTGCCATTCCCCTACAATCATCCGGTAGACACAGTGGCGGAAGGTGGAACATGGCTCTGACATCGATTGAGATCTGTGCCGGTGCTGGTGGCCAGGCCCTCGGCCTTGAGCAGGCAGGGTTCGATCACCTCGCCGTCGTTGAAATCGATCATCATGCCTGTAATACCCTTCGCGAAAACCGCCCCACACTGGAATGTCATCGAGGGGATGTCGTTCCGTGGATTAAGGAACACGCGCACGAATACCGCGGCGTCGATCTGGTCGCAGGGGTGTTCCATGTCCGCCATTCTCGTACGCCGGAAAGCAACTCGGCGCTGACGATGAACGCGATCTGTTCCCCGCAATGATTGAACTCGTCCGTGTCGTCCGCCCGCGTGCCATCATGATTGAGAATGTTCGTGGGCTCCTCGATCCCAAGTTTCAGGAATATCGCAAGGGCGTTGAGGAGCACCTGGCGGAGATCGGCTATTCCTTCGGTGGAAACTTCTGCAGGCCTCAGATTTTTGGTGTCCCTCAGCTTCGTCCGCGCGTCATTGCTGTTGGTTTCCGCGATGACGTGTCAGTTTCTTTTTAACTATCCCACGCCTCAGCAGCTTCCTGCCCCAACGGTGGGAGAAACCTTGGCCGATCTCATGGCTGCACGCGGGTGGAAGGGTGCACAGGCCTGGGCAGCTCGGGCCAACCGTATTGCTCCGACGCTCGTCGGCGGTTCAAAGAAGCACGGAGGCCCTGATTTAGGACCGACCCGCGCACGCCGCGCGTGGGCCCGAACTTGGTGTCAACGGATCAACAATCGCACCAGAGGCTCCCGATCCTGACTTTTCGGGTGATCCTCGTCTGACTGTCCGCATGGCTGCTCGCATCCAGGGGTTCCCGGACGACTGGGCAATTACCGGAGCGAAGACACGCGTATCGTCAGGTTGGAAATGCGTTTCCCCCACCCGTTGCGCGAGCTGTCGGCCTGCAAATTGCGTCGGTCTTGACTGCCGCAGACAAGACAGGTGAGGCAGTCGCATGAGTCTGGATCTTTCTCGCGCACGGAGGTTATTCCACCGTCATCTCATCAGTTCACACACACTGTCCGTCGACTCAGCTGATATCGCAAGCAACGCTGACAAGTCACAAAAGCTGTCATGCGAACTAGCTTTTGACATCGCGCGCGCATTAGGCGCGCCTCAAGGCGGCGAGAAACTGAATGGACAGCGTTCCGGACAGAACTTTGAGGAGGCCGTCGGCGCCTTCCTCAGTGAGACGTTCCACGCTCTCTTCACTACGTCCTGGTCGCTGGAACATTTTAAACGTTGGCAGCTCGCGCAGGGGGCATTCTCTCTCCCAGTACGAGCCCTATCGTCATCTTGACGAATTGGCTGCTGCCATTATCGAGTAAGCGCTTTGCCGCGATCCTCGGCAATTCCTACGATATTTCTCCAGATGTTCTCGTCGTGCGCCAGCCAATTGGTCAGCGAGGGAGCTGAGTGATTCTGGAATCGTCGTTGACGGGGTTGCGTCATATTCCCCACTGCTAGCTCACAATCAGTCTTCACCGATCATTCATGCCGTCGTTTCATGCAGGTGGACGCTCCGATCAGACAGAGCGCAGAACGCACGTTCAGAAGCTCTGAATCTGATCAGAAACAGGAAGGGCCGCACGCCGCATATCGTGGTTGTTACCGGTGAACCGACACCATCGAGGCTCTCTTCACTCGCGCTAGGGAACCGGCGACATCGACACTGTCTATCACTTCGCTCTTCCTGAACTCATCGCAGCAACCCAGGCATCAGAAACGAGGAAGCGATCAAGACTCTCGACACACTCGTTACCGGTCAAAGGCTGCGCGACATCGCGGATCTCCCACTCGACCTGGCCATCTAGGCCTTTTCTCACGAACGTATAAGTTGTGCCCCGGGGACGCATCCCCGGGGCACAATCGTGTGCGCAGTCAGCTCACACGTCGAAAGGCGTGGAGATAACCATGCCGCCCGTCTCGATCTGGCCGGCCATGTCGGACAGGCCCAGCTTCAGGTCGGAGGAGAGCATCGGCGTGTAGGCGCCGAATCCCGTGAGGATCACGCCGCCCGAGGCCAGAGACACCGGCACGACGGAGGCCTTCTCACCCGCGCTCGCCTGGGCGATGAGGGTGCCCATCGCCTCCTTGTAGTCGACGACGATGCCGGTCAGCACGGGAGCGCCGATGGCGGAGCGGACCTCGTCTGAGATCTGGATGTAGCTGAACGCGTCCGCGAAGGACTGGGTGTCCACCTGCTGCGACACCGCCGCGCCAGACTGGCCGGACATCGGGACGCTGTCCGCGGACTGCGCCTCGTCGCGGGTCAGACCCTTCAGGTCGGCCTTCGTCAGGCCCGACCACACGAGGCGAACCATCGGGTTGGCGGCCTCGGTAACGGCGCGCGCAGCACCCTCGTTCGCCTCACCGGCGAAGGGGAGCGATGATATCCGCGCCCTGAGCAATCGAAGTCGGCGGTCGCGGCACGCACTTCGTCGGCGCTGCCCGCGTACGTGCCGCCACTGGTCACGGGGTTCCAGCCGAGCACGCTGATCGACGTGCCGTTCGCCAGGTTGTAGGCGTCCACGCCCTGCGAGAACGCGGACATCTGCGAGTTGGTGACGTTCTCAGCCGCCCCGCCGATGACGGCGAGCGTGCCCGTGGTCGTCATGCCCGCAGCGGCGTATCCGGCCAGGTAGGGCGGCCTGCGAGGCGTCCACGTCGACGACGGAGCCGTTCTTCAGGGAGGTTGCACCGCCCTTGCTATCCACGAAGGACGCGCCCACGAGGGCGAAAGCGCACCTTCGAGTTGTTGCGCGCAGCCTCGGAGACCGAGGTGGCCATGGTCGAGTCCGTGCCCACGATGAGCGTACAGCCCGAAGCCACGAGCGATGCCGGGAATTCCACACCGCTGGCAGCCTCGTAAGCGACAGAAGCGTCGTTAGCTGCATTCGCGAGGGCAACTGCGACAGGATCCGTGGCGGTGTCGCCATGAACCCCGAGACGGCGGCGCATACCTTCGCGCTGTCTGCGGGGGCGGCGGCAGGCGTCGTCGAGCAAGCTCCAAGGGCCAAGGAGGCCGCGGTCACGGTGGTTGCGAGAGCGGCGATGGTCCGCTTGTTCACGTGTGATGCCTTTCGTCGGGGCTTGTTGCTGCCCATCACGCTACCAGCCCTCACGCCTGCAGGCGGCGGGCGAGGCGGCGCACCTCACCCGAGAGCGAACAGGGGCGCGGCGAGGCCGAGGCCCCCGTCCGGAGAGGCCTTCCAAGCGCGTCGGTGACGGCTTGTCAGAGCAGGTCAGAGCGCCCCTGCTCGGCGAGCTGATCAACGACGGCCTTCACCGACTGCGCGCGGTCGCGACGTGTCACGAGGATCGCGTCGGGGGTCAGAGCGACGGCCACGTCGGGCACGCCGACGAGTGCGACAACGGGTCCCGCACCGTCTTGCGCGAGGGAACCGAAGACTCGCCGCGCCATCCGATTCGACGCGCAGCGCCTCGCCCAGGTGGCCGTCCTGCGCGACGATGCCGGTCAGGGCCCTCGAAGTCGCCCAGGTCCGTCCAGCCCAGCTCAGCGTCGGCGGGAACAACGGCCACTCCCCCGTCGGCAGCAACGGGTTCCGCGATCGCGTGGTCGATGGCGATCTTCGTCAGGTGCGGCCAGTTCTGCGCCAGCACCTCGTCAAACTCGGGGTACCCCACGCGCGCGCAATGGTCTCCAGGCGCGCGTGCATGTCGGGCAGCAGGCGGGCCAGGTGGGAGGCGAGCACGCCCGCCGACACGATGAACATGCCCGCGTTCCACAGGGTAGCCCCTGCGACACGTAGCGGGCGGCGGTGTCGGCGTCCGGCTTCTCCACGAACTCGGCGACCCGGCGGGCACCGCGCTCAGTGTCGGCTTCCCCGGAGCCGTCGGTGAGGGCCGGACCGGGCGCGATGTACCCGTAGGCGGTCGAGGCCTCGGTGGGCGTCAGGCCGATCGTCACGACGTAGTCTCGCGGGCGGCGCCGATCGCGGTCTCGACGGCGGCGCGTAGCAGCTCGGGGCGGGCAATCAGGTGGTCAGCCGCGAGCGACCCGACGATCGCGTCGTCCCCGAAGCGTTCGCGAACGACGTAGGCGGCGAGGCCGATCGCGGCCATGGAATCGCGGCCCGACGGCTCGATGAGGAGCGTGCGGCTCTCCGAGGCATCGAACTCGGGCAGCTGGGCCAGCACGCCGTCGCGGTGCGCCTGGCCGGTCACGATGCTCACCGACGAGGCCGACTCCTCCAGGCGGTCAACCGTGCCCTGCAGGAGGGTGCGGCCCGTGCCCGCCAGGTCGAGGAGGAACTTCGGGCGGCGGCGCCGCGACAGCGGCCACAGGCGGGTGCCGGCGCCACCGGCGGGGATGATCACGTGGAGGTCACTCATGCCCCAAGTATCGCAGATACGACGAGGGGGCGAGGCATCAGCCTCGCCCCCTCGTGGAAAGCGTATGCTACGCGAGTGTCACTCGGCGGCAGCCTCTTCAGCGGCCTCTTCGGTGGCTTCCTCAGCCTCTTCAGCGGCGGCTTCCTGAACGGCCACGATGACCGTCTCGGGATCGAGCTCGACCTCAACGCCGAGCGGGCAGCTTCAGGTCGGAGACGTGCACGGCGGAGCTGGCCTCGAGACCCTCGACGGAAACCCTCGAGGCTCTCGGGGATGGAGGTGGCGGCGGCCTTCACCAGGATGGTGAACTCCTCGAGCGAGTGAACGGTGCCGGGGGCAGCCTCGCCGACAACGACGACGGGGACCTCAACGTCGACCTTCTCGCCGGCCTTGACGGCCAGGAAGTCGGCGTGCAGGATGTCGCGACGCACGGGGTGAACCTGAACGTCCTTGACGAGGGCGAGCTGGGTCTTGCCCTCGATCTTCAGCTCAACGAGCGCGTTCTTGGTGCCGCGAACGATGAGGAAGAGGTCGTGACCGGGAACGTCCAGGTGACGGGGCTCGGCGCCGTGGCCGTAGAGGACCGTGGGGACCTTGCCGGCGCGGCGGGCGCGGCGGGCAGCGCCCTTACCGAACTCGGAACGCTCTTCAGCAAGCAGGACGGGGTTGTCGCTCATGTGTCTTTCCTTCGTTTCTCAGGTCCGGCGTCGGTGTCGGCAGAGTGAAGGAAACGCGTGGCATTTCGATTCAGGCCCTGTCGATAACGGCGGATACGGATCCGCCCTCGCCGGAGCAACCCCAATAGGTTACCTCACGGCGAGGGCGGATGTGAAGCGGGAGGCGCTCAGTTAAAGAGCGATGTGACCGAACCGTCTTCGAAGACCTCGTGGATCGCGCGAGCCAGGAGCGGCGCGATGGAGAGGACGGTGAGCTGATCGAAGCGCTTCTCAGCGGGGATCGGCAGCGTGTCGGTGACGACAACCTCGGCGGCGCCGGACTCGGAGAGACGCTTCGCGGCGGGGTCGGAGAGGATGCCGTGGGTGGCGACGACGATGACCTTCTTGGCACCGGCATTGTTGAGGACGTTGATCGCCTCGGTGATCGTGCCGGCGGTGTCGATCATGTCGTCCACCAGGACGCATTCCTTGCCGGCGACCTCACCGACGACGCGGTTCGCGACGGCGACGTTCGGGCGGGTGGTATCGCGGGTCTTGTGGACGAAGGCCAGGGGTGCGCCGCCCAGCTTCTTCGACCACTTCTCGGCGACGCGGATGCGGCCGGCATCGGGAGAGACGATGGCGGTGTTGGCCAGGTCGACGCGGCCGCGCACGTAGTCCACGAGGACCGGCATGGCGAAGAGGTGGTCGACCGGGCCGTCGAAGAAGCCCTGCTCCTGCGAGGCGTGCAGGTCGACGCTCATGATGCGGTCGGCACCGGCGGTGCGGTACAGGTCAGCCATGAGGCGAGCGGAGATGGGCTCGCGACCCTGGTGCTTCTTGTCCTGACGCGAGTAGGGGTAGAAGGGAGCGACCACGGTGATGCGCTTCGCGGAGGCGCGCTTGGCAGCATCAATCATGATGAGCTGCTCCATGATCCACTTGTTGATGTCGCCCTCGATGGACTGCAGGACGAACACGTCGGCGCCGCGAACGGACTCGTTGAAGCGCACGTAAATCTCGCCGGAGGCGAAGTCGTAGGCCGTCACCGGCGAGACCCCACATCCGATTTCCTCGCCCACGGCGTGAGCCAGGTCCATGTGAGCTCGTCCAGAAACGAGGACGAGGTTCTTCTCTCCGGTGGTCACCAGTCCGCTCATGCGGTTGTCTCTCCTTGTGTTGGATCAGGCGCGAGGCGCCGCGATCAATGTGCCGATGGTGCTGTATGGCGTGACCATCGTATCGGCTGCGACGCAGCCCTGACCGATCCACGCGGTGGGAACCACACTGCGATCCCCAATTTCCGCATCAATCAGCGTGGCGCTAGGACCGATTTCACAGCCGGTCCCAACGGTGGTTGTCCCCCGCAGGCAGGTACCGGGGTAGATGGTGGTGTCGGCGCCGACGCTCACGTCGACGTCGATCCAGGTGGAGGCCGGGTCGACGATCGTCACGCCGGCGCGCATGTGGGCCTCGCAGATGCGGCGGTTCATCTCGGCGCCGAGTTCGGCCAGCTGGACGCGGTCGTTCGCGCCCGCGCTCTGCCAGTGGTCGGTGAGCTCGAGGGCGCCCGCGGTGCGCCCGGCGGGGGCAGCAGCCGCGAGGACGTCGGTCAGGTAGACCTCGCCCCTGATCGTTGTCGGTACCCAGGGAGGCCAGGGAGGTGCGCAGGAAGTCCGCGTCGAAAGGCGTAGATGCCCGCGTTGATCTCGTTGATCGCGGCCTGCTCGGGCGTGGCGTCGCGCTGCTCGATGATCGCGGTGACCGTGCCCGAGGCGTCGCGGATGATGCGGCCGTAGCCGGTCGGATCTTCGACGCGCGAGGTCAGGACGGTGACCGCGTGGCCCGCGCCCTCGTGGGTGGCGACCAGCTCGGCCAGGGTATCCGTGGACAGGAGGGGAACGTCGCCGTAGGTGACGACGATGGTGCCGGAGACGGGCTCGACGGCCTGATCGAGGGCCTCGAGGCCGCACTGGACGGCACGGCCGGTGCCGGGGATCTCGTCCTGGTCGGCGATGATGGCGCTGGGCAGCACGCGCTCAATCTCGGCGGCGACGACGTCGCGCTGGTGACGGACGACGGCGACCAGATGCTCGGGGTCGAGGCCGTGGGCGGCGCGCAGGGCGTGTCCGATCATGGACAGGCCAGACAGGGGGTGAACGACCTTCGGGAGGGCAGATTTCATGCGCGTTCCCTGACCTGCGGCCAGGACGATGACGGCGGCGGGGCGAGACATGTTCCTCCTCGGGGGTCTGCGGTCCCATCGGGACCGGTCGCTCCGCCCCTAGGATTCGAACCTAGACTAAAGGCACCAAAAACCTCTGTGCTGCCGTTACACCAAGGCGGAATGCGTCCACTGTGATGATACCTGCACCCCTCGCGCGCTTTCAAACGCGACCCCGCGCCCGCTGGGTGGTCTGAGCGTAGACCAGACCCATGCCTCGTGTGATACTGGGGGCATGGCTGAGAAGAGGACACGAATGAGCGGCTTCGCGCGCCGCGAGCAGCTGGTGGCCGTGGGGCGTTCCCTGTTCGCTGAAAAGGGCTTCGGCGCGACCAGCGTCGAGGAGATCGCCGCCCGGGCGAAGGTCTCCAAGCCTGTGGTCTACGAGCATTTTCGGGAGGGCAAGGAGGGCCTGTACGCGGTCGTCGTCGACCGCGAGGTGCAGGCACTCATCTCTCCCTGCAGTCCTCCCTGGAGTCCTCCGAGCGCCCGCGCCTCATCCTGGAGAACGCGACCCTGGGCCTGCTCGACTACATCGAGCGCAACACGGACGGCTTCCGCGTGCTCGTGCGCGACGCCCCCTCGGATCGCACGGCGGGTTCTTTCTCCTCCGTGATGGGTGACGTGGCGACCAGCGTCGAGCACATCATCGCCGAGCAGTTCAAGCGCTCGGACTTCGACACCACCTGGTCTCCCCTGTACGCGCAGATGCTCGTCGGCCTCATCGCGCAGGTCGGCCAGTGGTGGCTGGACGATCGCCGCATGAAGAAGGACGAGGTCGCCGCCCACGTCGTCAACCTCATCTGGAACGGCCAGCGCGGCCTGCGCCCCCACCCCACGCTGCGGGTGCGTTCGGGCGAGGGACGCTGAGTTAATCTGTTCGCAGATACGACGAGGCCGTGGCGGGTAATCCCAGCCACGGCCTCGTTAATGAGTCGAGACTCAGCGCGCCTCGTAGGAGAGGCAGTCCGCGGTGCCCGCGCCGACCGAGATGGAGGCGGCGGTGCACTCGAGGGCGTTGTTGTGGGCGCAGTCGGCCTTCTGGCAGGCGCCGACGAAGGTCTCAGCCTTGGCGAGGCCGCCCTTGACGGTCAGCGGGATGAAGGTCGTGCAGGAGGTCGAGTAGCCGACGGTGATAGCGGCGGCTCCGCAGTTCTTCTCCTTGTTGTAGGAGCAGTCGGTGACGGAGCAGTCGAGGATGCGGGGCATATCTGCCATTGGAGTGTCCTTTTCAACGTGGCCCCGTGGGGCCTGAATGTAGCCGGTCGCGACCGGGGTGGCCGCGCTGTTGACTCCAGTGATACGCCTTTTTGCAACACATCCAAAACGTAGCGAGTTTTCGTTGAAATTCCAAGGGTGCTCGCGCGCCTTTCGGGGAGCTATTTTCGCATTCACACCATCACTAATTACGCAAATAAATGCGGCATTTCTTTTGCGTAATTCGGATAGGTGAGCCTGCGCTGCGCGGGTGTGGCACGCCTACCCTGATCGGCTCTACGCACGCAATCGCCCGCGCCACCGAGGGGCAGCGCGGGCGATTGCAGAACGGAGACGTCAGTCAGAAAGCGATCACTTCGCGGACCAGAAACGGATCACGATCATCGTGCCGTCGTCGGCGGGCTGCGAGCGCTCCAGATCGGCGACGTAGTCGTAGGAGCCGGAGAAGTCAGTCGACGTCGACAGGTACTGGGGCAGGTCAGCGAGCGTCACGTTGTAGACGCGCTTGCCGCCCTCAACGGAGTACTCCATGTCGGGCGTAATAGCCACGCCGTCCGCCTTGGAGACCCAGTAGCGGTTGATCGTGCCATGAGCGCCGCGCTCGTCGCGCTGGTACCAGTAGAGGCTGTAGTTCTCCGTCTCGGGGACGGTGCGCACGACCTGGTCACCCACCAGCACGTGGTTGATGATTGTCGTCTGCACAGTGTCCATGGCCTCGTCGTCGCGCTTGTTATCGCGCAGCGTGATGCCACGCTTCTTCAGAGTCTCAGAATCAAGATCGAAGTTCGCGCTGATCTCTTCGGCGTAGGGGCGCACGATGAGGTTATCCGTCACGGCGACGTTGAGAACCTGCCCCACCTCCAGGTCTTCCTCAAAGTCGATCGCGCCCCGCTGTTTGCCATGAAGTCATCGGTCGTACCCGTGCGGACGAGCTTGTTATGGGTGATCGTCATGCCCGCGTGGTTGTACGTGAAGTTGCGGCCTTCGAAGACGGTGCTGATACGAATGCCCGCTCCGGAGAAGTTATTGACAATGAGGTTGTCCTTGACGACGTGACCCTCGCCTCCGAACAGTCCGATACCGCCTGCTCGCCACCCCAGCTCGATGGTGTTGCCGATGAACGAGTTGAACTTCGAAGCATCGGCATCGCTCTGGGAGCGCAGATCGTTACTCGCCCAGGAGGCGAGGCTATCGTCACCGTTGCCACGCACGGAGGAGTTCCGGACCGTGGAGTTCTTGGTGCCCTGCACGAAGTTGACGCCGTCGGCGAAGTTGTTGCGGATGCGGGAGTTCTCGATCACCATGCCGTCGGTGTACGTCATGAACTTATGCTCGCGATAGTCGCCCATCCAGAAGCCGCACTCGAAGTGCTCGACCCACACGTTGGAGACTCGGGTGTTGCCACCGGCCGCGCCGGCAAAGCCCTTGTACTGAGCTCCTTCACCGAAGCGAGACTTTAGGTTCGAGGACATGTAGAAGTCGGTCAGCGTCTCATTGCTCGCACCTGGATTGAAGACGATGCCTCCACCCTCTCTCTGATCGGAGGTGAAGAAGATGTTGGTGTACCACAGGCCCGCGCCCTGGAACGTCAGGCCAGGGTGATCGATGCCGATCTTGCGGAGAATTCCCACGTGCCTGCGGGAAGGTAGACCACCTTGGAGGAGGTGTTCGCCGCCGCATCCATCGCCGAGATGAGGGCATCATCGTCAGCAACGCCATCGCCGGGTTTCGCACTGTTGTAGTCGGCGATGCTCACGGCACCTTCGGGGCGCTCGATGGCCGGTGCGGCCTGCTCGAGCTCGATGAAGTCGATGCCGTACTCGGTATCGTTCTGATCGACCTTGACGATGCGCACATGGTCGCCCTGCTGGATCTGGCCATTGAGCAGCGTGTGCACCTCATCAAAGCGGAAACGCTTGTGGGCGGTACCAGGCGCCAGGGTCGGCTCATCATAGACGCTCTTTTGTAGACATACTGCCAGGCGGTCTCGGAAGACAGGGTGAGGGTCGCAGCAAGATCGTTATTGATGTAGACCTCGCACCTGACCCGACTTGTGATCGGGCAGGGTGAAGCGCAGGTCGAGGGCGTTGGCTGCGGACGTCGCAGTGAAATCCAGGGAGGAATCCTGGTCCTTCAGCGCCACGTAGGACTGGCCCGAGGCCTCGATAGCCGTCGATTCGAGGTCGTCGGAGCGCTCAAGCGTCGTCCCGTCAGAGCGGCTCGCCTCCTCGGCCTCGTATCGCGTGTAGGGGACGGTCGCGCCGTACTGTTCGTCGGCCGCGACCGCACTGGGGACCAGTGCGGGCACCAGCGCGATGACGCCGAGCAGGCCTGCTCCGGCGATAAATGGTCCGCGTTTCATCTGACTCTCATGCCTCTTTTCATGCCCTAAAAGGCGCTTGAAGCGCCGCTTCGCTCCTAGGTTCCACTTGTTGGAAGGAACCCGGGCACATAGTAGCGGAATCTGACCACTGTCAAAGAGTTGCTCGGAAATTTTCCCAGTCAAGACCCTTGCAATAGCAGGGAATGAGCCGCATGCCAATATTTGCACTGTAAATATAAATTTGAGATTCCGATAGCACGGCAGAGATTGAAGATGAGGATAGCCGAGGCTCGGCTGCTACTGCGCGCAAGGCGCTTGCCGCTACGGCGAGGCGTCAACTGAGGAAGTCCACAACCACCACAGAAACCCCATCAGCTTTGCCGAAGAGCGGACTTCCGCCACTCCGCCCAAGACCGGTTAGCATCCCCACGCTCCTCATGGGTTACCCAACGACGAAGCACGCCACCATCTTCACTAGCATAGGCTTCGAGTAGCTGCGGCGGGGTCAGGTCATGGACCCACGAGAGCCGACTAGCGTAGCCATCAACATCCTGAAAGATCACGCCTTCATGGCGGCCATAGCTCCGCGCGAAAGGCCAGCCCTTCCTCCTCGATGGAAGCTCAATTGCCGCGTAGCGCAAGGCGTATCTCACCAGAGGCGCCTTACGCAGCACCAGCACCTTAAAGGCAAGCTCAATATTCGTGGTCGAAAAAGAAGCAACAAAAGTCCCCCCGCTCAAATCCTCCGAAATGGTATGCCCCATCTAGAACTTGAAGCTTGTATGCTGGCAACCCTTGCCATTTGCTGTAAAAAAGACACTGCTCCCTTGCCGCATCAACCACAACCTCATCATCGACAAGCAGCTCACAGAACGCTTTGAGCTCATCAAGAAAAAGCTTCAGCACCACTGCTGTCTCTGAAGAAACCACTACTAAAATCTACTCCCACTCGCCCAACACTATCCCCTCATTTCGCCCCTAATCTACCCGCCGCCTTACTACCAGCCGAGCCAACACCGACAACGTCAGGAAAGCCACTGACGCAGAAACGAACCCCTGCTGGATCCATATATCCAGCAAGGAGTTCATCGAAATCGATTTGCATCACCACGAGAGTTGATTGAGTTCCGGACGCACCGGGACGATTGTGCGCATCTCCATCGGGACATATGCGCCATCCAAGGTTAGGCGACCGGTGATAGGGGTCAGCTGCTCGAAGCCCCACTGGGGCGACACATTCTCCAGCCCCGCAGGAACATCGATTTGCGGCCACCCGCGGCGCCACCGCGCTTTTTCACCAATGCGATGATCGCCCATTTCAACATGATCTCACCGTAGTCGCTGAGCTCATCATCGAATATACGGACGCCCAAGCCACTGACGAAGCAACGGCCCGCCGTCGGGAAGCATGTACGCATTGAGCAGCTCGGAGGGAGTCACGTCGTAGAGCCAGGCGAGGGACACGCAGTACGCAGGAACCTCTGCTTCAAAATCAAGGCGTTCACCATTGGGGCCTTCTAGCGCGCCATACCTCACACGCCCATTACGATTCAGCGACCACCCAGCAGGAAGATCGTCAACCTGCGTCGGCACGCCTAACGTCTGCAGCCCCAGGGAGCTGCGCAGAATTGAAGCCGTGTAGTTGACCATCACCTTCTGAGTCAGCTCGATCGATGCGGAATTGAAAGCGCCCCGCTTTCTCACCTGGCCTCGCTCCTCTTCATCAAAGCAGTATCGACCGCCGTCCAACCACAGCAGCAGTCCGTCAATCCCAACATCAACCGAGAGGCTGGCACGCCCCCATTTGAAACCATTACGCACCTTAACCCGAGCGTGCCGGTTCATGACCGCTGCATACTCGTCCAGGAAGGCCATCGGGTCATTCCTATCCTCGGAGGTTCCCCTGCCGAAGATTCGTCCCAATGCGTTCAGCACCATCTTCCTCCCGATTGCCAGTCACATTCGATAGCTGATGAGCACAGCGAGTACCGCCCGCACAACTCGTTCGAGTGGACGGCACAGCTACCACACATTCACTCACTCGAGCAAATCGGCTGCCTCGAGCCAAGCCTCCTCCAGCTCGTCCATTTCGGACAGGACGTCCTCAGGGCTGCGGAGACCTTCGTCAGCTCGGACACCGCAGACGGATCCGAGGCCACCTGAATCGACAGCTTCTCCAGCTTCGCCTCCAGGGACGAGGCCTCGGCGCGCAGGCGCTCCAGCTTGCGTTCAATGCGGGCCACTTCCTTCTTGGCCGCGCGCCGCGCCGCAGCGTCACTCACGCCACCGCGAGCGCTTCCCCTGCCCCGCACCTCCCTCGCCCGAGGAAGCATCCGCGGAGGGAGCGGCGGCGCGGGAGGCGGAGCCTACCGTCGGCGCGAGAGGACGAACCAAACGCCCCGAGGTTGCCGGAGGCGCGCATGTCGAGGTACTGCCTCGACGCCGCCGGGCAGCGCGCGGATCTGGCCGTCGCCGAGGAGGGCGACCTGGTGGTCGGTGACGCGCTCGAGGAGGTAGCGGTCGTGGAGACGACGACGAGGGTGCCCGGGAAGGTGTCGAGCAGGTCTTCCATGCGACGCCAGGGTGTCGGTATCGAGGTCGTTCGTGGGCTCGTCGAGGAGCAGCACGTTCGGCTGGCTCATGAGCAGGCGCATGAGCTGAGGCGGCGGCGCTCGCCGCCCGAGATCTCGCTGATGCGCGTGTAAGCACGGGCCCGCGTGAATCCCATGCGCTCCGTCATCTGCGAGGCGCTGACCTCCTTGCCGTCCACGACGACGGTCTGGGCAACGTCGGCGACGGCCTCGACGACGCGCATGTCGGCCAGGGCGTCGAGCTCGTGCGTGTCCTGGAGAGGGTGGCGACCTGACGGTCTTTCCGCGCTTGACGCGCCCCGAGGTGGGCTCGAGGTCGCCGCGCAGCAGGTTCAGAATCGTCGTCTTACCGGCGCCGTTGACGCCGACGATACCGACGCGCTCGGCGGGGGCCAGGCGCCAGGTGACGCCCTCGAGGATGCTCAGGCGCGAGCCGTCGGGGCGCGTGAACGACACGGAGACGTCCTCGAGGTCGATGACGTCCTTGCCCAGGCGCGCGGTCGCCATCTTCACCAGCTCAACGGCGCTCGCGCGGGGCGGCACGTCCGCGATGAGGGACTCGGCGGCGGCGATGTGGAACTCGGCTTCGAGGTGCGGGCGGGCGCCCACGGCGCAGCCACGCGAGCTCCTTGGTGAGCAGGTTGGCGCGCTGGCGGCGGCCACGTCCGCCTGGCGCATGCGTTCGGCGCGGGCGAGGGGTGTAGGCGGCGTAGGAGCCGTCGTAGATTTCGACGTGCCCGGCGATCTGCGCGCGGTCGCCGCCCGGGTCGACGCCGGGGACGACCTCCCAGATGTGCTCGCACACGGCGTCGAGGAACCAGCGGTCGTGGGTGACGGCCAGGAGCGCACCCGACGCGCCGGGGCGGGCAAAGCGGGCGTTCAGGTGCGCGGCCAGCCACGCCACGCCCTCGACATCGAGGTGGTTGGTGGGCTCATCCAGGCACACGATGTCCGCGGTGGCCGCAAGGACGCGGGCGAGCGCGACGCGGCGGCGCTGTCCGCCCGACAGGGTACCGACGAGAGCGGCGGGATTGATGTCGGCGAGGAGCCCGGCATGAATGTCTCGCACGGCGGGGTCGGAGGCCCACTCGTACTCCTCCATGCCGGGGTGAACGGCCTGGATCACGGTGTCCTCGGGGTCGAGGGTGTCCGCCTGGGTGAGGACGGCGACGCGCACGCCGTCACGTCGGGTCACCACTCCCCCATCGGGTTCCTGCGTGCCGGCGACGATGCGCAGGAGCGTGGACTTTCCGGCGCCGTTAGGGCCGAGGATGCCGACGCGGCTGCCGTCGTCGAGGCCGACCGTGACCCCTTCGAGGAGCTTGCGCGACGCCCGCGAGGGCGCCGACGTTTTGGGTTCCGAGCAGGTGCGCCATCAGATGGCCTCCGTCGATTCGATGCGGGCGCCGCACGCGGGCCCGTGGGTGGGGGATTGCGCGCGCGACCGTGGGCGCGTCGCTCAAGGTTGCCGCGAGCGCGCGGGCGTGCTCGGCGTCGCGCGCGAGGGCCGCGACGGTCGGGCCGGATCCGGACAGCGTGACGGCCAGTGCTCCTCGTCCTTCGCGGCACCGATGGTCTCGGCCAGCTCGGGCGTAGGCGCAGGGCGGGCGCCTGCAGATCATTGACGAGGCAGTGGCGCAGTTCCTCGGGTTCCCCGCACAGGGCGGCGACCTCCTCGGGCATGGGTTCGGCCAGGGCGGGCGCACCCACCGCGTCGACACGGTCGAACTCGCGGAACACCTCGGGGGTGGACAGGCCCTCGCGGGACAGGAGCATGACCCAGTGGTGGCGGCCCTCCTCGTCCCCCTCGCGTAGGACGCTCATGTGGTCCCGCGCCCGGTTCCCAGCGCAATGCCGCCCGCCAGGCACGCGGGCACGTCGGCACCGAGAGAGCGGCCGATGGCCTGGAGTTGTTCGCTACCCAGGCCCAGCTCCCACAGCTCGTTGCAGGCCACCAGGGCGGCGGCCGCGTCGGCGGATCCGCCCGCCATGCCGCTTACGACGGGGACGCGCTTGTCGACGCGGATGCTCAAGCCCGCGGCGGTGGACGCCCAGGGGCCCGCGGCGGCGAGGCGCTGGAGGACGCGCGCGGCGCGCACGGCCAGGTGGGTGGCCGGGTCCACGTCCGCCATAGCACGGGTCGTGGCCTCGTCGACGCTGCCGTCGGGCAGGTACGCGATCGTCCTCGACGCGCACGCCGGGCGTCTTGGAGGTGCGCACGGTGACAGTCTCGCGCAGATTGAGGGCCCTCGAAGACCGTGACGAGGGGTGGTAGCCGTCGGGCGTGGCGCGCCGACGCGCAGGGTCAGGTTGACTTTTTCCGGGCGCACTGGCGCGCACTTCACGCATGGCGTTCCTTCTTCCTGCCGATTGTGTGACCGGCGGCCGTCAGCGGGCTGCGGTCGACGCCGCGAGGGTACCGTTTGCGCGGGCCTCGATGACGGCGCGTCCCCAGTTCAACAAACTCGTCGATCGAGAGGGTCTCGCCGCGGCGCGTCGGGTCAATGCCGGCGGCGGACAGGAGGGCCTCGGAGGCCTCGGGGCCGCCCGCCCAGTTCTTGAGGGCCGCACGCAGGGTCTTGCGGCGCTGGCCGAAGGCCACGTCGGTGACCTCGAAGGTGGCGGCGCAGCTCGTCGTCGCCGCGCGGGCTCTCCAAGCGCGTGAGGCGAACGAGGGCGCTATCGACGCCGGGCACGGGCCAGAACACGGAGCGGCCGATCGTCCCAGCGCGCTCAACCGAGCCGTACCAGGAGGCCTTCACGGAGGGCACGCCGTAGGTGCGCGATCCGGGGCTCAGCGGCCAGGCGGTCCGCGACCTCGGCCTGGACCATGACGACAACTCCCTGGATGGAGGGGAAAGGCCTCGAGCATGTTGAGCAGAACCGGCACTGCCACGTTGTACGGCAGGTTCGCGACGAGCTTCGTGGGGGCGGGCCAGTCCACACCGAAGTCATCGACGCCGCTGATTTGCGTGGCATCCATGGTGACGACGTGGAAGCGGTCGGCGGCCTCGCTCATGCGGGCACGCACCGTCTCAGGCAGCGCGGCGGCCAGGGGCGGGTCGATCTCGACGGCACGCACGCGCGCGCCGACTTCCAGGAGTGCCAGGGTCAGGGAGCCGAGGCCGGGGCCGACCTCGACGACCTCGTCGCCCTCTTCGACGCCTCCGGCTGCGACGATCTTGCGCACCGTGCCCGCGTCATGCACGAAGTTCTGGCCGAGCACCTTGGTGGGGCGGATGCCGAGCGCCTCGGAGATAGCCTTGACTTCGAGGGGACCGAGCAGGCCCGTCTCGGAGGGCACGGCTCCCTCGGGCAGGGTCGGGTCGAGGCGGCTGCGCGTGTCGCGCTGGTTTCGGGGGCTGGAGGATCGGCTCACGCTGGCAAGTCTAGTGCACGGGGCCGACGAGGCCGGGGCAAGCAGCGCTGTGAGGCTCGGCCATCTGTGAGGCTCGAAGCGTCACTGGGCGGGAGGAGGCGGCAGAACGACGCGCACCTCGTACTTGCTGGCCTGCTCGCCAAGAACAGCGTTGACTTGCTTCTTCACAATGTCTTCCACACGCCCCTGCGCCTTGTCGAGCAGTCCCTTGGAGATGGCCTCGTCTGCGGCAGCGGTCTCCCGTTCCGCCAGGAAGGTGGTGACGTCTCCGACCTCGATCTGGTTGACGATGGAGAAAGACTGGTCGTAGGTCTCGACGGAGGCAGGGTCGATGGAGGCGGAGAGAACTTCGACAGCAGGCACGGTCACCGTCACGACGTGACTTGCCTCGTCAACCTCGACCTGAATCTGGCTCACATCGGCCACCCCGGCCTTCACCTCACCCGAATAGGTGATGAGGTAGTGGCCGCCCGTGCCCGGCACTTCCATGCCGAACACCTTGGTTCCCTCCTCAGAGTATTTCCCCACCTGGGTGAAGTTGTAGGTCTCGGTGGCGAGTTCACCAATGTCCGCGAAAGAGTTTTTTTCACAAGAGTCGTGTCAACGGTGACGACAGGTTCCGCACCCTGATCCTGCGTGGACCCAAAGCCGAGTACGGGGGCAGCCTTCATGCCACCCGCGAATCCTGCTCCTGCAATCGCCAACGATGCAACCACTCGAGCAACGCCGGAAAAACCCATGATGACCTCACTGACACAATCACGATGAATATTAGGTAACCTTCATGGGAATTGTATGGTAAGTGTCAAGGTGATACAACAGCGGCGCCACGCAGATAGGTCACGCACATCCGGATAGGTTGTACGCTTCCGGATAGGTTAGCCATATCCGGATAGGTTAATAAGCCATCCGGATGCTCATAACCTATCCGGATGTTCGTTACCCTATCCAGATGTTCGTTACCTATCCACATCTTCACAACCTATCCACATACCAACGGCGCGCCAGACTGTCACCTTCCCCAAGAATCTCGCACGTAATTTAACTTGTTCAGTTTTTAGCCACGGCTCAAAACCGCATGTTTTCAACGATACGATTTCAAATCTTGAAAAACACGGCAGGAAATTACGTGCGAAATTGTGGCTGGAGCACGCATGAGACCACAGGAAAAGGCCGGGCCCGACAACCTTCGTTGTCAGACCCGGCCCTCACAAGCTCTCAGGCTTAATACCAGCCCACCGCGTTGGAGTGCGCCCATGCGGAGCAGGGCGTGCCGTAGCGACCCTTGATGTAGCCGATACCCCAGTTGATCTGGGTGATCGGGTTGGTACGCCAGTCAGCGCCGGCCGAGGCCATCTTGGAGCCCGGCAGCGACTGTGGGATGCCGTAGGCGCCCGACGAGGCGTTCTCAGCGTAGGGGTTCCACTGCGACTCGCGGTTCCACAGGAGGACCAGGCACTGGTACTCGCTGTCGCCCCAGCCCTGGGCTGCGACGAGGGGTTTGGCCAGCGAACGCGGATCCTCACCGGAGTAGTTCGTGGGGACTGGCGTCAGCGGCAGCAGCGGCAGCGGCGGCGGCAGCGGCGGTAGCAGCGTCCGCGTTCTTCGTGTCGGCTGCGATCGCGGCGATTTCTTCCTTCGTGGAGATCGTGCCAGCTTCGCACGGTAGCGCACGGAGGTCGTGCCGTCCGGCCCTCGGTCTTCTCCTCGAGAGTGGCCTTGGGATCAATGCCGGCGGCAACAAGGGCGGCCGGGGTGGCCTCCTTCGTTCCCTCGCTGCGCACCTGGGTCACGGGCTGCGAGGTCGAGTGCTCGGTGATCGGCACGGAGGTCAGGACCTCGTCGCCGTTCTTTTTCCCGCCACACAGTCCACGTGGTCACGCCGTTGATGCCAGCCGTGGTCACCTGGGACTCGCCCACGAACAGGTCGGAGCTGGTCGCCGTCGTCTCACTGAAGGGGATTTCGACGGTGGTCGTCGCCTCGCCGCGGGTCACGCGGCTCACGTTGATGGTCAGTTCGCCATTGGGGCCGTTCGAGACGGTCACGCGGTCCAGAGGGTGAACGGACACGCCGGCCGCTTCGAGGATGGCGCGCGTCCTGACCGGGGCGCGGCGACCTCGCGGGTCGAGCCGTCCACCGTGACTGCGACGTTACGAGCGCGCGACACGAGCGGGGTCAACTCGTCACGGGACGAGGAGCGATCCGCGGCAAGGGAGACAGCCGAGCCCAGCGGCGCAGCGTCCGCGAGGATGCTATCCGCCGAGGAGGCGGTGGTCCACAGGGTGCGAGTCTGGCCGTCGACCTTCACCGTGTAGGCCTTGGAGGTGCGTACGACAATCGTGTCACCGTCACGCACGGCCTCAGCCGGGCCGGGCTGCACGAGGTCGTAGCTGCCGATGCTCACACCGGCAACCTTGAGGGCGTCACCGACGGTAGTTACTCACGAGGTCACGGGACGGGACACCCGTTGACCTCGAGCATGACAGAGGTGTGCGAGGAGGCGACGCCGACACCGGCGATGCCGAGAACACCCGCCGAGGTCAGGGCTGCAACACCCAGGACGACGCGCGGAGAGGGGGCAAAGGAGCGCAGACGGCCACCGAGGACGTGCAGGGCGCTGGCGGCGGACGCACTCAGGGAGGTGTTCAGATGATGGCTCACAATTCTCCAGTTACTCGCTATTGGTATTGCTGGTCAGCTTAGCGTGAGCGCTCGCTGGCACGCCAGAGTCCTGGCATGCCAGCGGGCAATGTCACGTCAGACGAGGCCGAGCCTGTAGGCGCAGCCCCACTGGCCCCAACCGGAACGCTGCTGAAGCATGCGCGCACGCATGGTCTGCTCCTCGACGGAGGCGTCGGAAGGCAGGCCGGAGCCGCCGACGGAACGCCAGGTCGGCAGCGAGAACTGGTACATGCCGTAGTAGCCGTTGCCCGTGTTGATCGACGGGTTACCGCCGGACTCACACTGAGCGATGGCCGCCCAAATCGCAGCGTCGTCACCGGAGACCGCGGCAGGCGCGGCGGCGGACGAACCGGACGAGGAGGAACCGGAGGAAGCAGCACCGGAGGACGACGAGGCCGAGGCATCCTCAGTCTTCTTGGCCTTCGTACCCTTGGAAACGACGCGCTTGGTGGGCTCGGTGCGGGTCGTGGACAGGACGGCGGAGACGGTGACGTTCCCGTCGATGGTCTCCTGGTAGGCCCTCGGTCACCCCCAGAGCTTACCACGCCTTCCTGCACGGTCTTCTCGGTACCCTCTTCGGCCTCGGCGTCCTCACGCTCTTCGGTCTCGTAGGGAATCTCGGTCGTGGTGGACACGGTGCCGCGCACGACGCGAGCCACGCGCAGGGTGGTCTCGCCGTCCTTGTTTTCCAGGGTGACGCGGTCGATCGGACCGGCGCTCACGCCAGCCTTCTCGAGGATCGCGGTCGTGCCCTCGGGAGGACGAGGCAACGATGTCGGTCGGTGCCGTCGGCGATGACGTGGATGGTTTCACCGGTCTCGGCGACGGGCATTTCGGCGCGGGTGTAGGAGCGGTCGGCCGCCATGGACGAGGCAGACGCCGGCAGGGCCGCGAGCACGCCGGAGATAGACGGAGCGGTGGACCACGCGGTGGTCTGGTTTCCGTCGACCGTCACATCGTATTCGGTGGCGGTGCGCACGACGACGGTGTCGCCGCTCGCGACGCGCTGGTCGGAGGCGGGGGCGACGAGGTCGTGAGCGCCGACGGAGACGCCGGCCGTGCTCAGGGCGTCGCCCGCGGTCGTGAAGAAGCCGGACACATCGTGGGGGACGCCGTCAACCTCGACGGTCACGTGACGATAGGAAGTTCCGACGGCAGCGGCAGCGGTGCCGGCCACCAGAAGGGCCGTCGCGGCTGCAACGGAAATGACGGTTGTACGGGAGGGCTGAACGCTCACGTGTCTCCAGAGTTCGTAGGTTCCGTTTCGAGGGCCTCATCAACGCTTGCCACGCGGCGCGCGAATAGTTCAGACGAGTAGCCCGAATCGGACTGACACACCCACCGTAACCAATTTGTTACCGTTGCGCGACCACTTTGACGCAATTCACCAGTCAGAGAACACCGTCACAACACCACGCAGACACCAGCGCTCCCCTATCGGGAGGAACGAAAACCTCACCAGGTACCGTAGACCGCCTCGGTGTTCGCCCGCAGTTGGTCGCACGCCGCCGCCTCGCTAACGCCCCACTGGTCCGCGATGAAACGCACCGTGTGCGCCATGACGTAGGAGGCGTTGGGGCAGCCGCGCCACGGGACGGGCGTCAGATAGGGGGCGTCGGTCTCCACGAGGACAAGCTCGCGCGGCAGGACCGCGAGAGCTGCGCGCAGGTCGGAGTTCGCGGGGTAGGTGATGGGGCTGACGAAGGATGCGTACCATCCGCGCTCGGCGAGGCGGCGTGCCATCTCCGCGTCCCCCGAGTAGCAGTGGAAGACGATGCGCTGGTCCGCGCTCGCGCGCTCGTCAAGAATCGCGAGGGTGTCCTCGTGGGCGTCGCGGTCGTGGATCTGCAGGGGAGGTCGGCGCGCTGCGCCATGTCGATGTGCGCGCGGAAGGATTCCTTCTGCGCCTCGCGGCCCGGGTCGGCGGTGCGGAAATAGTCCAGGCCGCTCTCCCCACCGCGACGACCATCGGGTCGCCCAGGCGAGCCTCGACGGCGGCCAGGGCCTCGTCGAGGGGCACGTGGTAGTCGCGCACCTTCGGGACCAGACCGTCGGGCGAGGGGTCCGTGCAGCGAGCGTGCAGGGCCGCGTCGTTGGGGTGGATCGCGATCGCGACGCGCACGCCCTCGTGAGCGCGCGCCAGCTCGATCATCGGATCGAAGTCGGGCAGCTCGCAGGCGCTCGAAATCATCCGAGTCACGCCGACCTCGCGGGCACGCTCCAGCTGCTCCCTCGAGGCTGAGCGCCACGCCCTCGCGCCGAGGGATTTCGCCGACGTGGGTGGGCAGGTGCGTGGGTTGTCCACCACGGGCGCCGCCAGGGGCGCGAGCGCGTCGGGCCAGGGACGAGGCTTACGCGGGCTCATGCGAGGGTCGCGACCTTTCGGGAAGGATAATGAACGAGGCGGGTGCTCGTCAGCGGGCGAGCACGACGCCGCGGGCGACCTCGTCAACGACCTCGTCGCCGAGAAGGTAGCGCACGATCTCGAGGCCGAGCTCCAGGGAGGTGCCGGCACCGCGGCTGGTGATGATGAACTCGTCGACGACGACCGGGTTCTCGTGGACGATCGCACCGCCCCTCGGCGATGGCCTTGACGAACGCGGGGTTCGCGGTCGCGTGGCGGCCGTCGAGGACGCCGAGCTCGGACAGGATCGAGGGGGCCGCACAGATCGCTGCGATGGGCTGAGACGCGTCGGAGCGGCGCAGCACCTCGGCCTGGATCGCGGGCGTGGCCTTCAGACCCAGGGTGCCGGGCATGCCGCCGGGCAGGAAGAGGAGGGTGTAGGTGGACAGGGTCCACGTCCTCGAGCATGAGGTCGGCAACGACGCGGATGCCGTGCGAGCTGGTCACGTGGCGGGCGTCGGTCACGGAGATCAGGTCGGAGCGCACCCCGGCGCGGTACAGGACGTCGGCGACGGCCAGGGCCTCGACCTCTTCGAAGCCGTCGGCCAGCATGATGGCGACGGTGGCGTCGGTGGCAAGCTTCTCGGGGAGTGGGCATGATTCCTCTTCTTCGCGGCTACTCAAACAAGCGTTACGTCCAGGTTAGCGCAGCCGCGCGCACCCTGGAAGCGAGCCACGGCCTCGCCCCGAAAGGGACGAGGCCGCGTGCGTCACTCGGAGCGCAAGGCTTCGACCGGATCCTGACGCGAGGCGCGCGAGGCCGGGATGACGCCCGCGATAACGGTCAGGCCGACGGACACCGCGATGAGGGTCAGGGCCGTGAGCGGCGAGAGCTGGGCGATGTTCTCCACCTTGAAGGAGGAGTATGCGATGCCGTTCGCAACCGCACACAGCCCGTAGGTGACGCCCACGCCGATCAGGCCCGCCAAGAGGCCTTCGATGACGGTCTCGGCGTTAAACACGCGGGACACGTCACCCTTCGAGGCGCCGATCGAACGCAGAATACCGATCTCCTTGCGACGCTCGAGCACCGAAATGTAGGTGATGATCGAAATCATGATCGAGGAGACCACGAGAGAGATCGACACGAAGGCGATGAGCAGCCAGGAGATGATGTCGACGATCTTGGTCACCGAGCTCATGAGCGCGCCCATGACGTCGGAGTAGGTGACGACCTTGTCTCGTCGCGCCCGCCGCCTTATTGTCGGCGTTGTAGGCGTCCAGCGCTGCCTTCACCTTTGTCCTTGTCCGCGAAGGACTTGGGGTAGATCGAGATGTTCGACGGGGAGGCGATGTCCGCCCACCCCAGGTTCCTCAGGTTCGTGTCCAGAGTCGGCACGTTCGTGGAGAACATGGTCGCCAGTGAGGGCCGCGAGGGACTTCTCGTCCACGTTGATTGGAAGGCCCTCGGCGAAGGCCTGCGGATCCATGGAGAAAGCGCTCGACATGTTGGTCGCGAACTGCTCCATGGTGGAGCCGATCTGGTCACCAATCGCGGTCGACAGCTGCGTCATCATCGAGGTCATCGCATCTCGTCATGGCCTCCTGCATGACCTGGCCGATGACGGCGCTCACGCCCTGCGTGAGGGTGGAGCCCAGCTGGGCGGCGATCTGCGCGGAGATCGCGTTCATGACCTGAGTGGAGACATCGGTACCGATCTGGGCGAGGGCCGGGTCGTCCCCGAGAGCCTTCGTCAGGTTCGCGGCGAGCTTGTCGGAGTCGACGACCTGGTCCGAGGAGACGGCCGCTCGCAGCTGCTCGAGCACCTCGGGCTGAGAGAAGTACGCCGAGGCCAGGGTCGCGAAGTCGGTCGTGCCGCCCGCCCTCGATCTGCTCGCGGGCGTAGTCCTGGAAGCCCCTGGGCGATCTGGGGATGCCTGTGCGCTCAGGTAGTCGGCCGCACCATCTCTGACGGCTCCGTCGGCCAGGGCCGAGCGGATGATCGTCTGGAAGTCGACGTTGGCCAGCTGCGGCAGGTCCTTGCTCAGCTCCCCAAAGTCGAGGCCGGACAGGTCGAAGGCCATGCCGGACTGGGCACCGGACTGCGCGGCGAGGGCCGACAGGTCAATATTTGACAGGTCCATGCCCGACATGTCGAGGGTGGAAAAATCGAGACCGGACAGGTCCATGCCGGAAAAAGTCCATGCCCGACAGGTCCATCTGCATCTTGCTGGGGTCGATCTGGAAGGCGGCGGAAAGCTTGGACTCGTCCACCGTGAACAGGGAGGACATGTCGAAGCCGCCGGACTGGCTCTTCTGGCTGTCCGCCAGCTCCTTGAAGGTCTTGCCGGTGAACACATCGACGTCGGGCTTGGCGCGCTGAGCCTTGACGATCGGGCTGGCCGTCGCCTCCTCGATGATCTGGTAGGTCAGGGCGGGCGTGTAGGCGATGCCCTGGCGCAGGGCACCGCCCTTGTCAGAGTTGGGCTTGACGATGCCGGAGATCGTCAGCTCCCTGGCCGCCGTTCACGAGCTTCTTCATGTAGTCCGCGTCGGATGAGCGGTCCGTCCACACCTTGTAGGTGTCGTCCCACGTGTACTTGTCGAAGGCGTTGACGCGGCGGAAGGTCGTGCCCAGGATCGCGGAGTAGTCGTAGGTCGCGGTACTGGCCCCAGACTGCGCGCCCGACTGCGCCCCGGACTGCTTCTTATCCCCCAGGGCACCCTGGTAGTACTGGCGCATCAGGTCGTCGAATTCCTTGTGGTCCTTCAGGCCGAGCGTGTACTCGAAGAGGTTGGGAATGTTGCCGTCCTCGTCAAGGACCAGGACGACCTGGTTCGCACCGCTCGGCCAGGAGCCGGCAACAACGTCGTACGCGGAGGTGTACAGCGAGGAGGTCGCGGGCATCTGATAGAAGGCGTTCGTCTCCATCATCGACCCGAAGGCCCCGGAACCGAAACCGGCTTCCATCTGCTTCATCGACTGGTCGGGGCTGACCTGCACGGTCGCCTTAGACGTGTCGGACTGGTAGATCTGCGGGACGATGTCGTAGTCGTACTCGATCGCGTTAACCATCGTGTTGATGCCGCCGCCGTTGTTGTCCAGGTAGGTCTTGAGGGAGGCCAGGTCGTTGGTCTTCGCGTCGCGGATCGTGTCGGCGAAGGTGCGCAGCTTAGAGACGCCGACCTTGCCGTCGGGCGCGGGCTGAGAGTCTTTGAGTCCGAGGCCGACACGGACAGCGCGGCTGTCATGTCGATGCCCGTTTTCTGGATCGTCAGCGGATACGCGCCCAGCGTTTCCTCTTCGGTTTTGGCGATATAGGCATTGGTTCCGTTGGCCAGCGCGAGGATCGCGGCGATACCGATGATGCCGATGGACCCCGCGAAGGAGGTCATGAGGGTGCGGCCCTTCTTCGTCATCAGGTTGTTGGCCGACAGGGACAGGGCCGTCAAGAAGCCCATCGAGGTGCGGCGCGCGGGCTTAGCCTCGCGGCGATCTTCGGCGGCCGGCACGAAAGGATCCGAGTCGGCGACGATGCACCCGTCGGCCAGCTCGACGATGCGGGTCGCGTACTGGTGGGCCAACTCGGGGTTGTGCGTCACCATGATGACGAGGCGGTCGCGGGCCACGTCGCGCAGCAGGTCCATGACTTGCACGCTGGTTGCGGAGTCGAGGGCACCGGTCGGTTCGTCAGCCAGCAGGATCTCGGGGTCGTTGATGAGCGCGCGCGATGGCGACGCGCTGCATCTGGCCACCCGACATCTGCGAGGGCTTCTTGTGGACGTGGTCCTTCAGGCCGACACGCTCGAGGGCGTCGAGGGCGCGCTTGCGGCGCTCGGAGCGCGAGACGCCCGACAGGGTCAGGGCTAGCTCGACGCTGGCCAGGACGGACTGGTGCGGGATCAGGTTATAGGCCTGGAAGACGAAGCCGATGCGGTTGTTGCGGTAGGCGTCCCAGTCGCGTGCCTTGTAGTCCTTCGTCGAAATGCCGTCGATGACCAGGTCGCCGCTCTGGAAGCGGTCGAGGCCGCCGATGACATTGAGCATCGTCGTCTTACCGGAGCCGGACTGGCCCAGCACGGCCACAAACTCGTTGTCGCGAAACGCCACGGAGACCTTGTTGAGCGCCACCTGCACGAGGTTGGCGGTCTGGTAGGCCTTGACGATCTCCTTGAGCTCTCAGCACGCTTCATCCTCACATCTGCTGTTGATTCCGCAGACAAGTCTAGGGCGAGCGATCACCGCACAAGACCGCTGCTGTTCACTGACTGACCCCTGATCGTCCCCCTGACAAGCCCCTGAATACGTATCTGCCACATCACATCACGATCCCCGAAACCCAGCCCGGGCCTCGTTCAACGAACGGCCTGCAGGGGCACGCGAGACCGAGCGGCTAGACTGTCCTCATGACCGACCTCACCCAGATTCCTGTGCCCAACGAAGGGCCAATCACTGACAAAATCAAGGAAATCTACGAGCGTTCGTTCCCGCCCGAGGAGCAGATCCCCTTCCCGAGCTGCTGACAAGCGCCCAGCTGGAGGAGGTCTCCTTCCTCGCGTGGATCGATCCATCCCTGCCCGCGGGCGAGGACGGGGCCGGCAACGTGGTCGCCCTGACCTTCTCCTTCGTATTCCCCGACCTGTTCTACCTGGGATTCCTCGCGGTGGACGGGCGCACGCGCAGCGCGGGCTGACGGCACGCGTATCCTCACCCACTTCCGCGAGCGCTACGGCGATCGTTCCGCAGTTGCTCGAGATCGAGCCGGTCGTGCGCGAGGCCGGAACTACCAGCAGCGCGTGCGACGCCCTGGCGTCTCTACGAGCGAAACGGTTTCACGGTGACGAACATGCTCACGCACGAGGCCGACCAGACCTACTGGTCCTGGCGCGCGACGGGATCGTGAGCCCGCAGCGCCTGGAGGAGGCACTCAACTCGGTGACGGACGACCCGGCGTACACCTCGCGAGTGACGATGGACTGACGCGCACCTCGTTCATAAAGTTGATCGGGCCGCTCCCTTCACGGGGTGGCCCGATTCTCATGCCGTCTGACAGAAGCTGCACGCTACGTTAACGACGAGACAGCGATGATCAGTTGTCAACGCCGCGGCTGGAGACCAGCAGGATTTCTCGTTGTCGAGTCGGGCGAGGGCCCCTTCCAGGGCCGCCGAGAGAAGATTCCTCGTCGCGGGCCTGCAGGAGGGCGTCGCGCTGGGCGTGAATGGCCTCCAGAGCGAGTTCACGGATCTGGTCGCGCGTGAAGGAGCGCTCAACCTCCTCTCGCCTGCATGTCGACGGTGCCGTGACCGTCGTCGTCCGTCTCGCTCGCGGAAGCCGCGTCCTGGGTGGGGGCGGCCTCGAGATCGTCATCCGCGCACCGGGGCACAGCCCATCGCGGGTGGCCGCAAACTGGGCGGTCGTGTCCCGCAGGATGTCGGTGAGAACGCGGTCGGCCGTACGGGCAATGCGAGCACTCGCAGCTTCATCCTCAACGGGAGACCGCGTGACCGATGCGTGAGAGGGTGCGCGAGACGCTTTACCGACAGCAGGGTGTGTCCGTCGACCTCGTGGATCGCCTGGGCGAGGGCGGTGTCCACCAGCGCGGAGCCCATCACCTTCAGGAGCTTGGCGCGCTCCTCCTCGGAGATATCGCCCGTGGCCATCTGGGGCTTGACGATGCGAATGAGTCCGGGAGGGTCAGCCCTGGATGACGAGGGCACCCGCCGCGATGAACAGGGCGATCGTGAGCACGCGCGCGCATCGGCGCATGCGTCGAGATAGTTTGCGCGGCGGCCAGGGTGATCGCGCCTCGCATGCCCGCCCACACGATGACGCTGCCCCGCGCGGCCCCCAGCGGCTCATTCGGGCGAAGTAATCCAAGTCCGATCCGCGCATCGCGTTGTGGCGCGCGGCGCCGCTTGAGGCGGCGACGATAGTGGTTAAGCGCGTTCTCCCAGTGCTCGGGGGCTCAGGTCGCGGGCCCTCGAGCATGTCGGCGTCGACTTCGCAGGCCTTGTTCATGCGTTTCTCGAAGCGCGCGATTCGCGAGTTCCCTCAACTTCGTAGCGGCGTTGACGGTGGGTACGGCGGTGGTCCAGCCAGGCGAGCATGATGGCGATGAAGATGGCTCGCATGACCATGATGAGCGCGCCGAGGATAACGGCGAGGAACGCGGCGAAGGCCAAGCCGCCGGAGAACGCGGCGGTCTCCTCAACGATGCCGAAGGCCTGCAGGCCCATCGTCAGGAAGATCCCGCTCCAAGACGAGCGTCATGGTCTGCCAGTTCTGCTGGAGAATCGCCTGTTCGCCGCGGAGATCGTGGCGGCGCGTCGGCGCGAGACGACCAGGTTTACGACGACGGCCGCAACGAGGCCGGAGCTCCCCAGGTGCTCGGCGGGGAACCGATGCGATGAAGGGCATCGCGAAGGAGAAAACCGTGTCGGCCGAGGGCTCCTTGATGAGGGCGCGCAGACGCACGCCGACCTCGCTGACGACCCATCCGATGCTTAGCGGCGATACTGAGGGCGATGGCCACCTTGCCGATGAGCAGGCCCGCGTGAGGGCGTGTTCGTCGGCGGCTAGGCCCTGCGCTCATCGCTGCGGAGAGCAGGACCAGCGAGGTCGCGTCGTTGAAGAGCCCCTCGCCCTCGAGGACCGTGATGATGCGGTGGGAGACGCCCGAGCGTTTCGCGATCGAGATGGCGACCGCGTCGGTCGGCGACAGGACCGCGCCCAGCGCGACGCCCCAGGGCAGGGAGATCGCGGGACCAGCCAGTTGATGACGAAGCCGACCGCGAAGGCGGACAGGAACACGAGGGGAATCGCGAGCATCGCGACGGCCTGCATCTCGCGCCGGAAGTCCATGGTCGGCATACGCACGGGCCGCCGAGAACAGCAGGGGCGGCAGCACCATCTCGAGGATGATGTTCGGCTCAATCTCGATGGCCCCCACCTGCGGCAGGAACCCGATCACCAGGCCGACGACCAGCAGGATCAGGGGGGCTGCCACGCGCACCTTGGGCGCGACGAATTGGCATGCCACGATGATGAGCATTCCGGCCACGGCGATAAGAAGGGGTTCCATAGGTCAATTGTATTGCGAGCAACCCCACCAGCGCCGTTGCCATCTCACTACAGCGGCTACGCGCGCCGCGAACTCGCGCGGGCGTACCACGCCCCGCCCGCATGGCCTCGACACCATCCCCGAATGTCAAACAGACCCACACTGATCAGAGCACGTTGTACAATCGACGCATCGTTTCAAGGAGGTTCTCATGACCGCTTACAACCACTCGTCGGGGTACACCTACGGCACCGATGCCGTCCCCACATCCCCGCTCACACTCGAGGATCTACGCCAGATCGAGGCCGCCGCACACGTCCAGCCCGGTGACGCAGAGCTGCTCTCACGAGCAGAACCCATCCTGGCGCCACACGCTATGGAAATGGTCGACACGTGGCGCGGAATTCTGGCTCAAAAAGACGTATCTGGCAGCACATTCCGCGCACCCGGACGGGCAGCCAAACCCCGAGTACGCGCAGGCGTCAAAGCCGCGCTTCGCCCAGTGGATCATCGACATGTGCACGCGCGAGCGTGACCAGGCGTGGTTGGACCACCAGTGCCACTTGATCGGAGCACGGCATATGTCTGCGGCGAAGAACGCGGCGGATGGGGCGGACTCGACGCTGTCCGGTGCCGCTACGCTACGTGCTCGCCTTTATCGCGCCCACTGTGGAGGTCGGACAACAGTCTCCCTGCGGAGGGCTTCGAGGGTGAAGAACTGAGCGCCGTCCGCGATGCCTGGACTCGCGCTGTGACTGTCGCCGTGACAGTGTGGGGCGTATGCCCATCGAGATCACCCCGAGCAGTTCTGATCCGGCACTCGCCACCTACGACTCCCATCGGTAGCCCTCACGCTGGCCGCGCGGGGCGGTGCGCTCGTCGGCTGTGGGGTGGCCGGGCAACGCTGGTTCTCCTACGGCATCGACGAGGCCCTCGGCGCGCTCCGCGCTCAACCCGACCTCGCCCGATTCCCGGGAGGTTGTCCTCGCCGAGGCCGGGTGGGACGAGGCCGACGCGCGAGCTCTGGGCGCGGCGGCGGCGTGGCTCGACGGATACTCACGGGCGAGGCCCCCACTCCCGCTTGCGTCCCCTCGCGCCTGAGGGCACGGACTTCCAGAGGCGCGTGTGGGCGGCGATGGACGCTATCCCCTACGGCGCGACGCACACGTACGGGCATCCGCGGCCACGCTGCGGGACGCAGGTGTGCCCGCGTCGGCTCCAGGCGATTGGCGGAGCGGTGGGGCGTAATCCCCTGCTCCCTGATCCGCCCCTGCCACTGGTCGTGGCAGCCACCGGCGCGGGTGGCTACGCGGCGGGGTGGACGCGAAAGCCTGGCTGCTTGCGCACGAGGGCGGCCACGGCCTCGTCGGCCAGCTGACTCAGCCGTTCGCCCGGTCGGCCTCGATCGCCTGCTCAACCAGTGCCTCGTCGACGGGCAGAGCCTCGCGCGCGTAGGCGGCGGCATCGTCCCGGGTGTCTGCGATCTTCTCGGCGATCGAGCCGGCCTCGCGGCGCAGCGCTCGGCACCATCAACGACCGAGGCTCATGGGCGAGGGTTCGCGCCTGAGCGCGGTGCTCGTCCGTGTACTCCAGGTCGTCGGCGTGCTTGCGCACGAGGACGCGGATGAGCTTTGCGACGCAGGTTCTCCCTCGCGCAGGACGGCGGAGCGCTCGCGCAGCCAGCCGACAGCGAGGACGACGAGGAGGGCGACGCCCAGCCATCCGATGATCGGGTACATGCCGCCGATCAGCTTCTTGAAGCCCATGAGGGAGGCCGCGTAGCCCACGGCGACGACGCCGACGAGGACGATGCGCATGCGTCGGGTCTCCCCGCCCGAGAAGCGGCGCGCCGTCGAGTAGAACAGCGAAAAGACCGTGTTGTAGATGAGCGCGAAAATGATGAGCGTGTAGACGAAGGCGAAGGCCGGGTGGATCGAGCGCGCGATCTCGAGGGCGGGACGTTCACGTCCCAGATGCGATCCATGTTCAGGCACAGGCACAGGGCGTCCGCGCCGATGACGAGGGCGATGATGAGACCGCCGATGCGCCCGGCGCGGCGAGCCTCGCCGATGCGCAGCACCGAACCACCGAGCACGAAGGCCATCGCGATGCCGTTGACGACGCACAGCGCGAAGTAGTTGATCGTGGAGAGCCACAGGTTGGGCAGCGCCGGGGTGACCTGAGTGGCGGCGGCGTTGAGCTCGGCGACGCCCGGGTGCGGGGTGGCCAGCGAGTAGATGGTGAGGATCGTGATCGCGACGATGATCATGGGCGTAAAGACGCCGATCACCTTCATGATCCGGTCGAAGTCGAGGAAGGCCGTGAGGATCACGAGCACCGCGCATAGGGCGCTACCCGCCCACGCAGGCAGGCCAAACTGCTGCTCGAGGTTCGCGCCGGCGCCCGCGAGCATCACGAAGCCCATCGCGAAGCCTGCGAAGACGAGCACGACGTCGATGACGCGCGCAGCGCCGGGTGGGTGATGCGTTCGAAGACCTCGTCGTGATGGCCGGATCGGTAGTAGAGCCCAGTTGAGCGCAACGACGCCGAAGACGACGTTGAGGACGCCCAGGACCGCGATGCCGATCAGGCCCTTCGCGCCGAAGGAGAGGAAATACTGGAGCAGGTCCTGGCCACTCGCCAGGCCCGCGCCGATGATGACTCCCACGTAGGCGAAGGCAACAGAGAGGTACTTCTTGGACATAGGGTCCTTCCGATTGCGAACGTTTCACGAGGCCGGGGCCTCGTTCCACGGTAGACGCTCGGCTGTGAGCGCACCCCGCTATGCGGCATTGTTCACGAAAAGGTAAAGGACCTTTATTTACTACTTTCCTTCGAGGAGCTGGATCGGCGGGCGCGGCGCCTGCATCGCGTTGATCGGAGCCTCGATCGCGCGTAACCGAGCGCAAAACCGGTGATGAACCGGTAGCCCTCGGGGATCTCAAACTCGGCTTCGACGGGCTCGCGCCACGTGGCGAGGATGCCGACCGGGCAGAGTCGATGCCGCGCGACTTGGCGGACAGGAACAGGGTCTGGAGCATGAGTGGCGTCCATGGCGCTCCACGGCAGCATGTCCTCGTGGACGAAGACGAAGCCCATGACGGGAGCGTCGAAGGCCGTGACGTTGCGGCGGTTCACGCGGTTGCGCCCCTCGATGTCGGCGCGCTCGATGCCGTGGATGCCGTAGAGGAGCTTTGCGACCTCGATCTGGGCAGGTCGTACTCGTCCGGGTAACGCTTACGCACCGGGAAGTCGCCGTCGGGCACGGGGATTTCAACGGTAGGATCCTCGGCCTTGCGGGCATGGGCGGCGATCTCCTCGTCGAAGAGACGGCCGTAGTGCTGACGCAGGCGAGCGGCGCGCTCGCCCGTGGCCAGGGCGATGCGGAAGGCGCGCGTGTTGGACCAGGACGGCGCGGTCGTCGCGTCGGCGAGGATCGCGTCGAGGACCTCGGCGAGGATCTCCCGGTCTGTAAAGGCGCGCGTGGAGCGGCGCGAGGCGGTCAGGGCGGAAAAGTCGTTCTTCTTCGTTGAGTGTCATGCGCCCAGGCTAACCTGGCGCCGCTCCCCGATCCACCCGACCCACCCACTGGACGGCGTCCATTTTGCCAGCTAGCGATCCCCGTTCAGCTCTCGCGAGATACCACGCCCAGCCTCCAGCTCCGCAATACCGCGGTCAAGATGAGCAAGGTTGGAACGCGAGTAAAATCCATCAACCTCCAAAACGAAGGGAATCCGCTGCTCCCGCGCCACCTTCTTCGCAAAGATCGTGAACGCGGTATTCATAGAGAGACCCATCTCTTTGCAGGCACGCTCCATCGCGGCCTTATCCTCAGCATCGAGCCGAACAGTCACCGTAGCGGTCGCCATGCAACACCTCCACAATCAGCATATCGATAGCGACATGCTATCAGACTGACATCATACTGAAGACTTTGAGAGCGCACACCACCCAGAGAACGCAGAAGCTACTACCTTTACCGGGCCAGGGCTTGCTCGAAGGCCACCACGTCCTCCTCGGGGGTGGCCCAGGAGGTGCCGATGCGCGCGAGGTAGCGGCCATCGGGCAGGGGTCTCCCAGATGCTGTAACGCACCTTGTCCGACAGGCGCTCATGCCCGGCCCTGATCGAGGGCCACGAAGGTCAGGTTGGTCGGCGAGTCCATGGTGACGACGTAGCTTTACAGCGCTTGAGGGCCTCGCGGATACGCGCGGTCGCTGTGACGGCGGGCTCGCCGATCGTCAGGTAGAGGCCGTCCTCGAAGAGCGCCTCGAACTGCACGCCGAGGAGGCGCCCCTTCGCCAGGAGCGCGCCATGCTGCTTCATCTGAGTGACGAACTGGCGGATCGAGCCACGCTCGGGGATGACCACGGCCTCGCCGAAGAGAGAGCTGCACTTTGGGTGCCGCCGATGTAGAAGACGTCGGTCAGGCGCGCCAGGTCGGCCAGCGTCACATCGTTGGCGGGCGAGGCCAGCGCGTAGGCGAGACGCGCGCCGTCGACGAAGAGCTTGAGGTCGCGCCGGCGACACACGGCGGAGAGCTCCTCGAGCTCCTGCAGGGAGTAGAGGGTGCCGTACTCGGTGGGCTGCGAAATATAGACGAGGGCGGGGGCGATCATGTGGTCACGCGCGCCGTCGCCCTCCCACGCCGAGCAGATGCGTTCGACGTCGGCGGCATTGATCTTGCCTTCGACGGCGGGAGTGTCGAGGATCTTGTGGCCGCCGCGCTCGACGATGCTGCCTACCGTGCATGTTGATGTGGCCGGTATTGGGGGCGATGACGCCCTGCCAGGGCAGGAGGATCGCATCGATGACGGTGGCGTTCGTCTGTGTGCCGCCGACCAGGAAGTACACGTCGGCGTCGGGGGCCTGGCAGGCCTCGCGGATCAGGTCGCGGGCGCGCCCGCAGTGCTCGTCGGTGCCGTAGCCGCTCGACTGTTCCATGTTGGTGGCGACGAGGGCGTCGAGCACCCGGGTGTGCGCGCCTTCCTGGTAGTCACTGGAGAAGTTCGGCAGCGTGGCAGAAAAAGTCATTGGGTCATTATTCCACGCGCTTGGCCGGATGATTCCCCGTGTCCTCGTGAAGATCTTTTCTCGCTGGAACTGAAGCACTATCCTGACTGTCGCCGGGCGATGTCGCCAGGCTTCCCGATACGAAAGTGAGGGCATCGCATGATGCCAACCACGCACGGAGAACAGTCGAGCACAATTAACCGAGACTCGCAGGCCTATTGGAACAAGAGGGCCGCGACGTTCACGAGAGACGCGACCGTCGAGTACGAGCGTTGGCTCCTGGACCTCCTCGCACTCGAGGCGGGCGAGGAGATCCTTGACATGGGGGTGCGCGACGGGCACGCTCGCCATCCCCTCGCCCGAGCCGGGCACCGCGTCCACGGCTGCGACTTTCGCCGAGGCCATGCTGGCCATCCTCGACGAGCGCACAACCGCCGACAACTGCCAATCACCTCCCACCTGCTCGCCTGGGAGGACGACTGGGAGGAGGCGGGCCTGGGTAAGAACAGCGTGGACGTCGCCTTCGCATCACGCTCCCCTCGCGAGCGGGGACGTGTCCGCTGTGTACGCAAGCTCGACGCGGCAGCCCGATCACGCGCGGCGGTCGTCGTGCCCGACAGCCTGCTCCCGTCCGTGACCCGCGTCTGCTCACCTACCTGGGACGCTCGGCGAGGCGCCCCACGTCGTCCGCGACGTGACCCGTGCACTCGCGTCCCTGGGGCAGATCCCGGTTTTCGCGACCACACGGACCTTCCGTCCGATGCGTTTTTTCTTCCTTCGACGAGGCCCGCTCGGACCTTCGTCGCCTGGCTCACCCCTAAGCCGTTCACCGCGCGCGAGCAGCGACTTTTCGACGCGTACGCGGCCCAGCATGTCGTTCACAAGGACGCAGCCACCGCCTCGGGACAGGCAGGGGAACAATGGGTCCTGGACTATCGCCCGCCCGTCACCTGGGTGTTTATCGGCTGGCGCACCGACGGGAGCGAGTGGGCGTAGGCAGCCCCCGACCTCGTTCTTCTTAGTCCGCGTCCGGGCGGCGTCTGCGAGCCTTGACCTCCGAGCGCCTCTTCTTGTCCGCGAGGCGGCGCAGCTTTAGACGCGCGCGTCGGCTTCGTGGGGCGGCGCGGGATGGGCGGGACGAGGGCCGCGCGTAGAACTTCCGCGAGGCGCTCGCGCGCGGCGGCGCGGTTGCGGCGCTGGGAACGGGTCTCGGCGGCAGTGATGGTCAGGACGGTCCCGGTGAGGCGATCCCCAGTTCTCGCAGGGCTCGCTCGCGCTGCTCGTCATTCAGCGCGACTGTCGCAGCGAGGTCCAGGCTCAGCTGCACGCGCGAGTCCGCGGTATTGACCCCTGGCCACCGGGGCCCGACGCGTGCGAAAAGCGCTCGATCAGCTCCCCCGCGGGCACAACGAGGCCGCGCGGGCATCCGGGCCCGGGAGGGATGCGCAGATCGTCCATACGCTCCAGTGTGCACCACGCGCCGCGCCCCGGCCTCGTCAGGCGAGCAGGGAAGCGACGCGCTCCTTCAGGTCGGGCAGCACGTCGGCGGCGAACCAGGGGTTCTTCTTCATCCACATCTGGTTGCGCGGCGAGGGATGGACCAGCGGGAAATACGTGGGCAGATACTGCTTGTAGTCGCGCACGACCTCGGTCAGCGAGGCCGAAGACTTCAGACCGAGGTAGCGCCTGGTGGCGTACGCACCGACAAGGATCGTCATCTCGAGCTTCGGCATGAGTTCGAGCAGGCGCGGGTGCCACGTGTCGGCGAAGTCCTTGCGCGGAGGCAGATCGCCGCTCTTTCCCGTGCCCGGGAAGTAGAAGTCCATGGGGACGATCGCGAGCTTCCCGGACTCATAGAAGGTGTCCCTATCGACGCCCATCCAGTCACGCAGACGGTCGCCGCTGCGGTCGTTCCACACGATGCCGGTCTCTTCGGCGACGCGCCCGGGCGCCTGACCGACGATCAGTGATGCGGGCACTCGGGTCCCGCGTAGAACAGCGGCTTCACGCCTCGCTTCGTGAACGAGGCATTGGCTGGGTCTGCGGCAATCTCCTCGGCGATTGCGCGGACGGCCGGGTCGGTGATCTCAGGTGTCATAAACCCAGGGTATGCCCACCCCGCGAGCGCACGACCCCCGACGACTGACAGCTCACACGCCACGGGATGCGGAGTTTCCCACGCAGCACCGTCCCCTTATGCGTGCTTATAAGCGTTCCTCTCCCAAATTCCGCATGCAATTCCCCAATCGACCGTTTCACCGAACCCCACAAACCCCGGAATTCCAACGATTACAATTCAAATCATGAAAGACCGGCGGGGGAATTGCATGCGGAATTGGAGGAGAAACGTAGCGCAAAACCCGCCACGCCAGCAACTATCCACAGACACACCGATGAGTAGCGATAGACACACCGATTGGTAGCGACGCAGCGGGCGGGCATACAGTGGAGAGCATGAGTACAGGTGAACGCATGACGATGAACGGGCCGAGGCGCGGCCAGTGACAACACGACTCGTACGGCAAAACCAATAGGTTCCGTATCACCGCCATCGTCGCGCTGTGCCTGCTTGCTCCTCGCGGGGGTCACGTCGTTCGCGCTCAATCGTTCGGGCCACGGACAGAAGGACCCCACGGCCATTGCCTATGAAGATTACGAAGAAGACGAAGACCCACTCAGCCGAGGCCGTCGCCTCCCTCATGGACACGGCCAAGTCGCTGCACGGCACGATCGACACGATCACCTACGAGCAGAGCTACGAGGGAACGACATACACGAAGCAGGCGTACGTGTACGTTCCCGCGTCCTACTCCGCAGACAATCCCGCGAACGTCCTCTACCTGACGCATGGCTGGTGGGGCAACGCGGCTGGCCTCGCCGATGGCGTCGCGCCGGTCATCGATGAGCTGGAGACCGCTTAAGCAGGCCACACCGACACTGGTGGTGTTCGCGACCTACTATCCGAATCGATCCTTCGCGACGGACGACTACGAGGACGACTACGCGCTCAATCGCTTCTTCGCGACGACCGAGATCGACACGTTCATCGAGGCGGTCGAGTCACGCTACACGACGTACGCACGCGGGGACACCTCGGACGAATCGTTGCGTGCCTCGCGCCGCCACCGCGCGTTCGGCGGTTTCTCGATGGGTGCGACGACCACATGGGACGTGTTTGCCCTGCGCCCGCAGTATTTCTACGGCTACATGCCAATGGCGGGCGAGTCCTGGATCGGGCGCGAAGAGGAGGCCGACTCCCCTCGCATCGCCGAACTGGTGACCGCCGGGGTCGAGCGCGCCCACTACGGGCCACGCGACTTCCTCATTCTCGCGTCGGTCGGCTCGCAGGACCCAGCCCTGTGGGACATGACCCCGCAGATTGATGAGCTCCGCGAGGACTATCCGGACCTCATGACCGAGGAAAACCTGCAGATGTGGATCGACGAGGGTGAAAGCCATTCCATGGCCTCGGTCGGTAACCAGGTCGCGCATAGCTTGCCGCTGCTGTTCCCTCCGCATAGGGCACCACCTCCGAGCGTGCCAAAGACACGCACGTCACGCCCCTATCCATTGACGGATGCCGACCCACCACATACTGTATCTGTATCTGATACAGAAACGGGCACGGTGATGGACACTCGATTCTCTTCCGCGATTCACGCGCTCATCCTCATTTCCGAGGCGGAGTCCCCCATCAACTCGACCGCCATCGCGGCGAGTGTGGGCACCAACGCCAGCTACATCCGCAAGCTGACGGCTCCCCTAGCGAAGGCGGGATTCATCGAATCCAGCCGCGCGGCGGGCGGCTTCACGCTCACCAAGCCCGCCCAGGAGATCTCCTGCGCGACGTCTACTGCGCCGTCACCGACACGGATCAGATCCAGCTGACATTCACGAGAACCCGAACGACGAGTGCATCGTCGGGGCACACATCCGCCCTGACGCTCGCCGACGTGTTTCACAAGCAGAACGAGGCCGTCGAACGCGAACTCGCACAGACCACCCTGGCCGACTGCATCGCTCAGATGCGCTCACATCTCTGACCCACGCCGACTCCCCACGAACCGAAGGACCATCATGAAGGCAGCTATCCTCACCCGCTACGACAAGAACGCCACCAACCTCGAGGTACGCGAGATCCCCACCCCCACCCCCGCCTCGGACGAAGTGCTCGTCAAGATCCACACCGCGGCGGTTAACCCGCTGGACAACATGATCATGCGCGGCGAGGTCAAGCTGATCACCCCTACGCGCCCCCCTGGTCATGGGTAACGAGTTTTCCGGCGTCGTCGAGAAGGTAGGCACGAACGTGACCGGTTTCGAACCCGGTGACCGCGTCTACGGACGTATGCCGTTGGGGAAGATCGGCGCGTTCGCCGAGTTTGCGGCCGTGGACGCTCAAGGCGCTGGCTCACGTCCCCGATTACCTGTCATTGGAGGAAGCGGGCGACCGTGCCGCTGACGGCTCTCACCGCCATGCAGTCCTTTGAGCTGATGGACGCTAAGCCCGGCCAGACGGTGTTCATTTCGGGCGGCACCGATCCCTCGGTGCGATGGCGATTCCCCTCGCCAAGAGCCTGGGCCTGACGGTCGCTACGAATGGCAACGGAGAGAACGAGGAGCGGGTGCGCGCTCTCGGCGCGGACATCTTCATCGACTACAAGAAGCAGAGCTACGCGGACGTCCTGTCCGAGGTGGATCTGGTGCTCGATACGCTGGGCGACCGCGAGCTGCCGACCGAGTTCAAGATCCTGAAGGAGGGCGGCCACCTCGTGTCTCTGCGCGGCATGCCCAACGGCCGTTTCGCGCGACGCATGGGACTTCCCTGGTACAAGCGCTTCCTCCTGTCCCTCGCGGGCCTGCAAGTACGACGCGATGGCCTCGCGCAAGAAGCAGACCTACGATTTCATCTTCGTTCACGAGGACGGCGCGCAGTTGGAGAGCATCGCTTCCTGTTCCCGGCTGAGCGCCCACTGACCGCGTCCATCGACGCGACCTTCACCTCGACCAGATCAACGAGGCCCTGGCCAAGGTGCGCGTTACGGCTCGCAGGGTAAGACCATCGTTCGCATTGGGGACTTCCAGTGAACTACTGACCGCCCCGGCCTCGTTCCTTTCTCAGGGACGAGGCCGGGGCGAGCTGATAGATAAGCGGGGCCGTTATGCGCGGGGCTGGCGCTCCGCCCACT
>BNJV01000749.1_pt1 | contig 55420 bp, 57 predicted proteins | sample 8540591 | NCBI WGS metagenome assembly BNJV01 (sample SAMD00202457, study PRJDB9452) | human saliva metagenome | host: Homo sapiens | reverse complement strand
TGGAAGTTGAGCTGTCTATCAAGGGTCACTGCGTACATCCCTAGATATGGCGTCGACAGATACACCGCTGCAGATTTCTATGTCCAGCGCAGGCATTGGCTCCGTGGGGCTCGCCTGCTGGTTCCGGCATTCTTTGACGAAGTACTTACCCCCCGCCCCGGTAAAAACCTTCTGGTTTACCATCGTTATTGCGGGATATATCTGTCTCAAACTAGTTGATAGCACAGTTTTAGCACTGCAAATAACTCCGAAGGGCAAGTTATTAAAAAGAATAACAATTCTTATTAGGCCTATAAAAGGGAGCCGGACCAATTATTCGGCAAACCCATGCTTTTCATGGATACTATTGGATTCGGTATAAATTTATCCTCAAGAAGATTAACAATTTTTCCTTGCCACGATGAATTAGGGGATATAGTTCGCAACAAAAATGCCATAAGGACAAGAGTGCCATAGATCTGTTCACTTTGCCCGTCAGGTAAAGTAGAAAGCCCATGTACCGTACGCAAAGCATTGGTAGAGGCAGGGGTAAAAGACTTATTCCAGAGTCTTCCATGATGAGCACACGTATTCCTCACAATGGATAGCTGCTCAAACCAGCGTACAAGTGGATGACTGCGAAGTGTTTTCCTCCGCAGGTTTGCGGACAGCAGATTTAGGTCAATAGTCACGCCTAAATCTTCCGCCAATTTATATTGATCAGTTGTTTTCAACCCTTCATACAGCTTTGAAATATCAGAAAAATCAAGGACATCAGCAAGAACCCAAAAAGGGTATTGACCACCATATTGATCTGCATAATGCTTAATAGATTCATTACGTCGCATAGCACGAGAAACGCGTTTATCAGCAGTTTCTAGCCATTCTTCATGTTTAAAATTAGGCCGAAATATAATCTTATTACGATAACTTAGTGATCCTTCAGAAACTAACAACTCACCAATACGAGCTCGTAAAGCTACTTCAATACGTTCGATACCATCATGAATAAGCGTACGAAGCTTACGATCAGCCTCATAAAGAGCTATAACATCTTCAAACGAGGTTCTGGGCATAAACAGGTCACCTCTACATATTTGTCCATCAGAATTTTTAGTTATAATTCGATTCGGATACCAATACGCTGACAAACGGTAATAAGAGATATTACTTAGCCACTGCTGAGCTATATCATCTTCGATGCTCATCCCCCGCTTACGTAGCCGCTCAATCTGCTGCTCAAGCGTCGTTGGTGGCTTTAGAGGTATTGTTCCCAATGTATCCGCCTTTGATATATAAAAAGAGATCCAGCCCACTCTCAACGTAAATCGAGGCGGGCTGAACGATTGCCTCCATTCTACACGTTCTTGATCCCAATATCACCCCAAAAACCGTGCTAGGGCAGTAATTTACCTCTCAAGTCGCTACACTAGAGAACAAGCTAAAAAGGATTCATTTCCTATAATCAAGCCTGAATCAAGGAGCCCCATGAGCGACACATCGAACACCACACCGGCAGAAGAAGTTCCCCTCGTTCCCGTCCCTAAAAAGGTTGAGCATATTCGTGAGTATCACGGCGATACTTTTATCGACCATTACGAGTGGATGCGCGATAAAGAAGACCAGGAAGTCCTCGACTACCTGAACACGGAGGCAGACTACACCGCCGCCGTCACAGCGGATCAGCAGCCTCTACGCGAGCGCATCTTTGAGGAGATCAAGTCCCGCACCCTGCTCACAGATTTGACGGTTCCGAATCGCATCGGCGATTGGTGGTATTACAGCCGCATGGTTCCCGGCGGTCAGTACCCGATTTTCTACCGTTACCCTGCCCTGCATGAGGGCGACGAGGTGGTGCGCTACACTCCCCCGGTTATTAAGCCCGGCGAGCCGCTGGAAGGCGAATCGGTGGTGCTTGACTGCAATGAGTACGCCAAAGACATGGAGTTCTTCGCACTCGGCGTGTTCCAGCCTTCGCGTAACGGTAAGCTTCTGAGCATTTCGGTTGATGAGAAAGGCGACGAACGTTACGAGCAGCGCTTCCTCAACCTGGAAACCGGCGAGTTCCTGCCCGATACCATCCCGAATATTAGCGGCGGGTCGTTCTTCATTAACCATGCGCAGCAGATCGTGTACACGGTGCCGGACGATTCGTGGCGGCCCTACCGCGTGTATGTGCACGATATTGGGGCGAGGCACCGAAGACCACCTGATCTACGAGGAAACTGACCCCACCATGTGGCTGGGCTCTGCAATGAGCGCCGACCGTTCATCAATCGTACTCTCCAGCGGCAACTCCGAGTTCACCGAGGTTAGCCTGGTGCCTATTGCCGAGCCGAAGAGCCCGCCACGCGTGATCATTCCGAGGGATGCACGCATTGAGTACCAGGCGGAGCCGATCACGATTGCCGGTGAAACCCATCTGCTGATTCAGCACGACTATAAGGCGCTGAACTCGGAGCTGGTGCTTGCCGATATGCCGAAGGACGGCGAATCTTTAGAGGAGTATTCGAAGCGTTGGGTTCCGGTGATTCGCCACAGCGAAAATGTTCGCCTCGAAGGGTTCACACTCTCTGCGACCCACCTGGTGGTGACCGCCCGCGCGGATACGACCACCCGCCTGTTCCTTGCCCCGCGGGAGCAGCTGCCCGTGCAATGGCGCCGCAAGAAGCCCGCAGGCATCACGTTCATGGAGCCTGCCGGGTTTGATGAAGAACTGTACACCGCTGGCGTGCTGCGTGCCGAGAACTATTCCCCGGTTATCCGCATCGCCTACACCTCATTCCTAACTCCGCGCCGCGTATACGATTACTTCCCCATGTCACAGACCCTGCTTCTGCGCCGTGAGACCCCAGTGCTTGGCGGTTATCAGCGTGAGGATTATCGTGCCTACCGTGACTGGGCACCCGCCGCCGATGGAACCCTCATCCCTATTTCGGTGATTCACCGTGCCGATCTTGACCTGACGCAGCCGCATCCGGTGCTTCAGTACGCTTACGGATCCTACGAAATTTCGATGGACCCCATGTTCTCCATTCCCACACTGTCGATTCTGGACCGCGGAGTAGTGTACGTGATTGCGCATATTCGCGGTGGCGGCGAGATGGGGCGCACCTGGTACCTCAACGGCAAGAAGCTGCACAAGAAGAACTCATTCACTGATTTTGTGGATGTCACCGATTACCTAGCGACCAAGCCATGGGCGGATCCTGCACGTATCGCCTGCTATGGTGGCTCTGCAGGCGGACTGCTCATGGGTGCCGTGCTGAACCTGGCTCCTGAGAAATATGCGGTCTCAATAGCCCAGGTCCCCTTCGTGGATGCGCTCACCACCATCCTTGACCCTGACCTGCCGCTTTCTGCTTTGGAATGGGAAGAATGGGGCAATCCCATTGAAGATAAAGAAGTGTACGAGTACATGAAGTCCTACACCCCCTACGAGAACATCCGCCCTGTGCGCTACCCCGCCATCGCGGCAGTAACCAGCTTGCACGATACACGCGTGTTCTATGTGGAGCCCGCCAAATGGGATTGCAAAACTGCGCGAAACCATCGACCCGTCATCCCCCACCCCACTGTTGAAGATCGACATGACCGGCGGACATGGAGGCGGTTCCGGGCGGTATACCCGCTGGCGTGAGATCGCGTGGGATTACGCCTTCATCCTGACGAATCTGGGGATTACCAAATAAGCGGGTATACCCTTCTGCACGCAGATTTGGTACCTCGCGCGCTCGGACTCTGCATGCTCCAGCCCGCTGGCGTGAGATCGCCTGGGACTACGCCTTCATCCTCACACACCTAGGGGATTACCGAATAAGCGGGTATACCCTTCCGATGTGTCCCCTTCCTCAGGGGCACAAAAAGGCTCTTTATTCGAATAAAGCGGCGAATAATACGCTGTATTGGAATAAAGAGCCTTTTTTAGCAGGTTGTCAGGAATGCCCCACAAGCCCGCGTTCTAGGGCGGCCGCGTGCACATCATCCCAGGTTCCGGAGGCTACAAGCTCGCCGTCTTCCATCACAAGCACCTCATCGACCGCCGCCAAAACCTCGGGAACCGTACGGTGCGTAATGTAAACAAACCCTTCCATGCTCTCGAAAAGAGCACGCTCAACCCGTCCCGCCGTAGCGTGGTCCAACCCAGTGGTAAGCTCATCCACAATATAGAAAGAGCGTTCGTGCAGGAGCATACGTGCAAGTAAGATACGCTGTTTCTCCCCGCCGGAAAGCGACCTCAAATCGTCGCTCAGCATATAATCAAGACCCTTCGTGGAAACCCACTCGCCCAGACCTGCGCGCTCACAAGCCCTGAAAATCTGCACATCCGGCACCGACGGATCGTACAGGCGAACATTTTCGCGCAGACTATCGTGCAGCAGATGGCTGTCCTGCGCAAGCAGACCCAAGGAAGCGTGCATATCCTGTTCGGCAATCTCACGCAGATCGCGCACTTGCGCCGATTCGTGCACCTCAATAGTTCCGCTGTATTCGGGGTGATTTCCAAAAAGAGGTTTGAAAAGCGTAGATTTGCCCGAGCCGGATGCGCCAATCACCAGATACTTTTTACCCGTCTCAAACATGAAACTCACACCATACCCCGCCGACTTTTCGCCCAGCGGCTTGACGTCACGATAGGTAAATGCGTCCAGTGTGAGAGGCTCGCCCGGTCGGTCATCTTCCGCAGCGGGTACTTCCGCATCAATCTTGTGAATAATCTCACGACCTGCATAATACTGGGTCAGCAAACCCGTAGACATAAACAGCGGCATACAGATCATACCGGTCAACTGGGCAAAAGCGACCACCTCGCCCACGCTCGATAGCCCCGAGAGCACCAACGCCCCACCGGCAAGCCACGTTCCCAAATACAGAAGTTTCGTGAACATACTATTGACGGCGTCTACACGCTCCTGCGTGCGCTGATAGCTCCGCGCCGCCACGTACCATTCACTCAATTCTTCAGAAAAGCGTTTAGCCACGAATGAGTATGCGCCAAGAATCTTCCACCCCAAAGCGCTGCGGATCGTATCACCGCTAACCTCGTTCAACGCGTCGGTCTGAGAGGCATAAGCTTTTGTCACGGCGCCAATACGTTTTCGAGTCAGCACCGGCATCAACCCCACCGGCAGGCTCAGCGCAAGAACGGCGCACGCCATGAACGGGTTCAGAATAAAAGCAGCCACAATGGCGAAGATAAGCTGCGCGGTGAGGTATCCGCCCCAGAAAATAACGTCAATATAGTTGGTTTTAATGCTTTCAAGCTGACTCGTGAACTGCGAAAAATAGTATTCGGAGCTCCTGCCCGTCAGCCGCGCTACGGGAGAAAGCCCGATGCGGCGGAACAGTTCTGCACGCAGATTATTCTGAATCTGCATCCCGGCAAGAGCGGCACGGTACTGGCGTACATAATGGAGAAACGCGTCAACAACAAGATATGTGGGGACAGCCGCAAGCATCCACGCAAAGAGGATGCGGTCATAAGATGTGACCGCATCAGTCAAGTATTTGATGATGACGCTCTCAAGAACCGAACTGGCCGACAAGATAAGGGTCAACGCTGTAAGCATGACAAGGGTTTTGGGTCTTAGGCTGCGCATAACCTTCATTGGTGTTCCTCTCCCTGCACCCACTATGTTGTTCATCACTACTTTACCGTATAGGGTTAAACGCACCGCATATCTGCTATTGCCCCATGCTGCAACGTAAAAAGGCTCTTTATTCCAATAAAGCGGCGAATAATACGCTTTATTCGGATAAAGAGCCTTTTTAGCACCCGGTTATAGCTTTTATCAGGGTGCTTAGGTAATTAGCCTTCCACACCGCAGGCCTGCAGAATAAGCTCACGCACGCGAGCCGCATCCGCCTGGCCTCGGGTAGCCTTCATGACTTGACCAACGATTGCGCTGCTGCCTGAACCTTACCGGCACGAATCTTATCGGCAACATCCGGCATGGCCGCCAAAGCCTCTTCAACGGCGGCGGTGAGCGCACCATCGTCAGAGACCACAGCAAGACCGCGAGCCTCGACGATCTCGGCAGGCTTACCTTCGCCAGCAAGCACATGCTCCAGAACCTTACGGGCGATCTTATCGTTGATCTTACCCTCGCCGATCAGTGCTTCAAGCTCCACCACCGTTGCGGGTTCAACTCCCAAATCGGTTAGCTCAACTTCTGCCTGCTTAGCTTTGCGGGCAATTTCACCCATCCACCACTTACGGGCAGCGGATGCGCTAGCCCCAGCGGCAATAGTCTGCTCAACAGCATCAAGAGCACCAGCATTGACCACGTCACGGAACTCTTCATCTGAGTACCCCCACTCCGCTTTCAACCGGCGGCGACGTTCCGCAGGAGGCTCGGGCAGACTTGCACGCAGCTCCTCAACCCACGCCGTCTCGGGTACTACGGGCACCAGGTCGGGTTCCGGGAAGTAGCGGTAATCGTCAGCATCAGATTTGGGACGCCCTGATGAAGTCTCACGGGTATCCTCATGCCAGTGGCGGGTTTCCTGCTGAATTTTCTCGCCACGCTCCAAAATAGCAGCGTGACGGCGAATCTCATAGCGTACCGCACGTTCCACCGAGCGCAGGGAGTTAACGTTCTTCGTCTCCGAACGAGTACCGAATTTCTCGCTCCCCTTGGGCATGAGCGACACGTTTGCATCACATCGCACGTTACCGCGCTCCATGCGAGCATCCGAGATACCCAAACCTTTGACAATCTCACGAATCGCTGCAACATAGGCGCGTGCCAGTTCGGGCGCACGTTCGCCGGCACCTACAATCGGGCGGGTCACAATCTCGATTAGCGGCACACCGGCGCGGTTGTAGTCCACCAGCGAGAATGCCGCACCCTGGATGCGCCCGTCGGCACCGCCCACATGGGTGAGCTTACCGGCGTCTTCCTCCATATGTGCGCGCTCAATCTCGACGGTAAAGACGGTTCCGTCTTCGAGTTCCACATCCAGCTTGCCGTTCTCAGCAATAGGACCGTGATGCTGCGAGGTCTGGAAGTTCTTCGGGGAGTCCGGGTAGAAGTAGTTTTTACGCGCAAAATACGAGATAGGTGCGATATCGCATCCCAGGGCAAGACCCAGCTTAATAGCTGATTCAACTGCCACCTTGTTCACCACGGGAAGCACACCGGGCAGTCCAAGCGAGACCGGGGTGATATTGGTGTTTCGGTTCATCCCCGAAAACGTTCGGAGCGGCATCGAACATTTTGGTGTTTGTATTGAGCTCTACATGCACCTCAAAACCAAGCACCGGATCATATTTCTCGATGGCTTCTTCGAAGCTGAGGACTTCTTCACTCATTACTTGGTACCCCCAAAGTCAAAGTCGCTAATCAGATTTTCGGTGTTGGGAATGCGGGTGTAGAACGGCGCGCCCCAGGTATCATTCAGAAGCGCTTCCAAACCGGCACCCACTCGGTACAGGCGTGCATCCTCGCGTGCGGGGGCGGTGAACTGTATGCCCACTGGCAATCCGTCTTCGTCAGCAACGCCTGCCGGGAGCGAAATCGCAGGGAACCCCCTGCAAGGTTTACCGGCACGGTTGCCACATCGCCCAAGTACATCGCCATGGGGTCGCCCTTGGTTTTCTCACCCAGTTTGAAGGCGGTCGTTGGCGAAGTCGGAGAAACCAGCACATCGCATTTCTCGAAAGCCGCGGTGTAATCGCGTTGAATGAGAGTGCGCACGCGCAATGCCGCACCGTAGTGGGCATCGTAGTTACCCGCTGAAAGCGCATAGGTACCCAAAATGATGCGGCGCTTTAGTCTCGTCGCCAAAACCAGCTTCGCGGGTAGCCGCCATGACGCGCTCAATGGTCACCGGGGCCGTCTTCGGGTATAACGCGCAGGCCGTACCGCACACCGTCGTATTTTGCCAGGTTTGAAGATACCTCGGAGGACATAATCATGTAGTAAGCGCTAATCGCTTCCTTCACTGAAGGAAGGGAAACTTCTACAACCTCAGCCCCAGCCTTCTCCAGCAGCTTTAGGGCGTCGTGGAAACGGTCAAGAACGCCCTGTTGGAAGCCGCTGCCGGAACCGCCACCGAGTTCTTTAATAACGCCGATGCGCATACCCTTTGAGGGATTCAGGGTTGGCACCCTCAAGAGCCTGAGCCGCAAAAGGACCGACTGGTTCATTCAAAGAGGTAGAGTCCAAGGGATCGTGGCCAGCGATAGCTTCGTGAAGCATCGCGGTATCGAGCACGGTACGGGCGCAGGGACCTACTTGGTCAAGTGAAGATGCCATAGCAATTACGCCGTAGCGGGATACCGAACCGTAAGTCGGTTTTACGCCTACAGAACCGGTGAGGGAGGCAGGCTGGCGAATAGATCCACCTGTATCAGTTCCAAGAGCTAAGGGAGCCTGGAAAGCCGCAACAGCGCTGGCAGATCCGCCGCCAGAGCCGCCGGGGGCACGATCAAGCGCCCATGGGTTACGAACTACGCCGAATGCCGAGTGCTCGTTCGAGGAACCCATAGCAAACTCGTCGAGGTTAGTCTTCCCCAAGATTGGCATGCGTGCTGCACGCACCTTACGAGTTACGGTACCGTCATAGGGGCTCATCCATCCTTCAAGCATGCGCGATCCAGCGGTGGTGGGCTGTCCCTTTGTGACAATCAAGTCTTTAACAGCGATGGGTACACCAGCGAGCGCGGGCAGCTCTTGACCTGCCGCACGGTCAGCATCAACAGCCTGCGCGGTCTCCAGGGCTTCCTCACGGTTGATGTGCAGGAAAGCGTTCAGACCGCTTTTACCGTCAGCGCGGTTCTCGCTGAGTGGGGTGCCATCGGTTGCTTCAATGCGATCTATATGCGCCCGGGTAAGCTCAACGGCAGAAATCTCACCGGCTGCAAGTTTTTGAGCGGCTTCAGCCGCAGTGAGCACAATAAGTTCGTTCACGTCTTCCCCTTAGTCTTCGTCGAGAATTGCGGGCACGCGGAATTTGCCATCCTGCGCATCGGGGGCACCTGAAAGCGCCTCTTCCTGGGTGAGGGTCTGCCCCACAACATCTTCACGCAAGACGTTCTGAAGCGAAATCGGATGGCTGGTCGGGGGTATGTCTGGGGTGACGGTTTCAGACAGATGCTCCATCGAGCTGACAATAATATCGAGCTCTGCCGCCATAGCGTTGAGCTCGTCCTCGGTCATCTCGATGCGTGCCAGTTCGGCAAGGTGCTAACCTGCTCGGTGGTGATGGCAGACATGATTCTCCGTTAGGTATACTTTCAATTCTCTATCTAGTGTACCCGCCGGCTCGCAGGTATGCTGACGTATTGGTGATCTAGCGAGAGAGTTTTTAGATTTAGCAGGGACTCCAAACCTATAGCCTGCACAGAATAGATTTTCGCTCTGGCATTCATAAGTCTGAAGTGTAAAGGGCAGTATCGTGCCTAGACGCATATGAGCCCCACCTTCCCGAAGGAAGGTGGGGCTCATATGTCTACGTTAAGGTGAACTCCCTAAATTATGCGGGGATGTTCAGAACCTGACCGGGGAAGATCAGGTCAACGTTGTAGACAACGTCGGTGTTAGCAGCTGCGATTGCCTGGTAACCACCAGCAACGCCGAGCTGAGCAGCGATACCGGAGAGGGTATCACCGGACTGCACGGTGTAGGTGCCAGCAGCGGTTGCTGCGGGTGCCTGAGCTGCAGGTGCTGCTTCCTGAACAGGTGCTGCGGGAGCTTCCTGAGCAGGAGCCTGAGTCGTAGGTGCGGGAGCTGCAGGTGCTGCTTCCTGAACGGGCTCGGAGTAGGACTGCTGAGCCTGTGCCTGAGGTGCTACCTCCTGCTGAGCTGCACCGGGATCGGTGTAGGAGGGGGTTGCGTTACCGGACAGACCGAGCTTCGAGGAGCATGCGGGCCATGCGCCCCAGCCCTGCTGTGCAAGCAGACGCTCTGCTGCCTCAATCTGCTGTTCACGGGAAGCGTTCATGGGGGAACCGGACATGCCGACACCGTTCCAGGACTGCTGGGTGAACTGCAGACCACCGTAGAAACCGTTGCCAGTGTTGGTTGCCCAGTTACCACCGGACTCACACTGTGCCAGAGCATCCCAGGTGGATGCCGGTGCTGCGTTTGCAGCAGGCGCGGCAGCGGCTGCAGCTGCACCACCAATAGCGAGAGCAGCAACAGTACGGCGGATTGCGGAAGTGTTCTTCATAATGCTCCAAATAAGGCCATCCACGCTCACTCCGTCCCCGGAGCTTCATAGCGTTACCGCTCACCCGTTTTAACAAATTGATTACTTGTCGAGGCTCTACCATGTGAGCGGCTATCCACGTGATTCGCGCTTCCACCATAGTCGCGTATTGCGGGGTAGACGGCAGAGGCGCATCCTCACGTGGGGACGTGCGGTAGAACCGGGCATCGTTTTGGGGTTTCCGGTCCCAAAACTAAATTTCTGATTGACTCCCAATAAAGGAATCGTTCTGCAGATAAAGATAGCTGAGAAAACTCAAGATTCCAACCTCTTCTATGCTCTCAGCAAGCGTTCTGAGTTCTCACAGGGAACTCCCAGGTAAATTAACTCAGGGTAGGCTAAGTTCAAACTTTTAAAACCTCGATTCCTACTCATCCATTGCCATACCAAGGAAGCATACAAGAACGACTCTTCTATATTCTGTTTCCGGGGGTGGGCTTTATCATTTCGTAATAGTGACCCTGCACCCATTTAAAAATTTTTTAAAAAATTTTTCGCTTGCGGCGTGTTTTAAGGGTTCATGACGACATGAGTCCCAACCCACTTAACAGCTCTGCGGCGCGCTGGCGCGCCTTAGCATATCTGCACGGTCTTTGGGGAGATTATGTGCTTATGTCACCCCATATAGAGCTATTTTCGGGCGTTAACAACTCTATTACCGGGTTTCAGGACCCTTCATCGCAGTACATCATGCAGCTGCGCTGCCCCACACCAAATACCAGCTACAGCGTGACCTTTCGCCGTTATTTGGTAGATAACTCGGAGTAAGAGTCCTACTCCCCCGGTGCTAGTGCATCGGGTCCCGTGGGCCAAAAGTTTCGTGAACCCGTCTTCATCAAGAACCGGAATTCCCAGGGCCTCGGCCTTATCGAGTTTTGACCCCGCAGAGGCTCCGGCAACCACAAAATGGGTCTTCTTAGACACAGACCCGGAGGCGCGTCCGCCCCGCACGATAATCGCTTCCTTCGCGCTGTCACGGCTATAGTTCACAAGGGTTCCGGTCACAACCACGGTCACGCCTTCGAGCGTGCGTTCTATTGACGCGTCACGCTCATCTTCCATACGCACACCGGCATCCGCCCAACGGGCAAGAACTTCGCGATGCCAATCCGTTGCAAACCATTCGATAATCGAATCGGCGATAACGCCGCCCACACCATCAACAGCCGCTAACCTATCCCGGTCAGCCTGGGCGATCGCATCCATAGAGCCAAATTCGGTGGCGAGGGCTCGCGCCGCGGTTGGCCCCACATGGCGAATCGATAAGGCTACAAGCACGCGCCAGAGAGGCTGCGATTTTGCTTTCTCAAGCTCTACGAAGAGATTTTGTGTGTTCTTCGTAGGAACAGGGTCTGGCTTTGCTTTCGTGGGCTTCGTATAGAAGTACGGAACAAGCTCAAACTTGCCGGTACCCACCCCCTTAACCTTCTTCTCGCGGCGAATTTTCACATCGCGTAGATCTTCGGCGGTGAGATCGAAGAGGAACGCCTCACTCGTGAGCGGAGGCTGCTCAGGCTCGGCGGGAGCTGTCAACGCCTTAGCCGCCTCAAAGCCGAGTGCTTCAATATCGAAAGCACCCCGCGACGCGGCGTAGTAGATGCGCTCGGTCAGCTGCGCCGGGCAGGAACGGTAATTGGGGCAGCGCATATCGACGTCGCCCTCTTTACCGGGAGCCAACGTCGTACCGCAGGAAGGGCACTCGGTGGGCATAACGAACTCGCGTTCATGACCGTTACGAAGAGCAACCACAGGCCCCACGATCTCGGGAATCACGTCGCCAGCCTTACGAAGAACCACTGTGTCTCCGATAAGCACACCCTTAGCCTTCACCACATCCTGATTATGTAAGGTTGCGCGTTCAACGGTAGAGCCCGAGACAAGCACGGGTTCCATCACACCATAGGGAGTTACGCGGCCGGTACGCCCAACATCCACGCGAATATCAAGAAGCTTGGTGTTAACCTCTTCGGGCGGGTATTTATACGCTACAGCCCAGCGCGGCACTCGCGAAGTGTACCCCAGTTGAGTCTGCGCTACAAAGTCATTGACCTTGATGACAATGCCGTCGATCTCGTGCACCAGGGAATGGCGCTTTTCACCGTACTCGGCAATATACCGAAGAATATCATCGACTGAAGTAAAAAGTTTGCTGTATGGACTGGTAGGGAAGCCCCCAAGCGGCCAATTGCTCGTAGGTTTGGTACTGGGAGTTCACGTCTAGCCCGGTCCGCGAGCCCACGCCGTGAACATACATACTCAGAGGGCGTTCAGCGGTCACGGCAGGGTCTTTCTGACGCAGGGATCCTGCCGCGGCGTTTCGGGGGTTGGCGAACGGGTTCTTCCCTTCAGACACCATTTTTTCGTTGAGTTTCTTGAAAGTCTGCCGATGAAATGAAAGACCTCGCCGCGTACTTCAAGCTCCGCCGGATGGTTCTCCCCCGCTAATTTCTGCGGGATTGAGGCTATAGTGCGCACATTATGGGTTACATCCTCACCCGTAGTGCCGTCACCACGAGTAGCCGCACGCACCAACACACCGTTACGATACAGCAGATTGACCGCAAGACCATCAATCTTCAGCTCCGTAAGCCACTGCGGTGCAGTACCGGTGAGAAGACGGGTATTTTCCTCGGCCTTTGTTAGCCATGACCGAAGCTCCTCAAGAGAAAAAACATCCTCAAGGGAGTACATGCGTACCAGATGGGTTACCGGCGAAAAAGCCTCGCTGACTTCTCCACCTACCTCTTGGGTAGGCGAATCGTTAGCAATCAACGCGGGATATTGTGCCTCAATCTGCTCAAGCCTGCGGTAGAGCCTATCATATTCGGCATCCGAGAGAGTCGGGGCATCTTCCTGATAGTAGTCATGCCGGGCGGCGCGAATAGTATCGGTCAGCTCGGCATATTCAGCGCGAATAGTATCGGTCAGCTCAGCGCTCGAATCTAGCGCCTTGAGGGCACAGTCAAGGGATGCGGGAGTTTCAGCAAGATTTTCAGTCACCCCACTAGTCTAACCGTTCGCTTTCCCCGATGCGCCGGTTAATGTCACGGGGAAAGACTAGTCTTGCGCTTCTATGGCGTCAGCAACAATCACGGTAATATTATCGCGACCGCCCGAGCGCAGCGCCTCATGCTGAAGCACATCGGCGGCATCTTGCGGGTGACGTATAGAGGTAAGAACACGCGCCATATATTCATGGGAAAGCTCGCCAGAAAGACCGTCCGAGCAGAGCATCAGACGGTCGCCCGCTCGTGCGGGAAGCACCCAAAAATCGGGTTCCCAAAAATTACCTGTACCTAGTGCACGGGTAATCACATTTCTGCGCGGGTGTGTTAGGGCTTCAAGCTGAGTAATCTGCCCTTCATCCACCAGATATTGAACCTCAGAGTGATCAGTAGTGACCTGCTCAAGAGATACATTGCCCTCGTTGCCCGGCAGGCGTTCCATTTCAGCATGGTGAATACCATCGTCTTCACGCATCAACCGGTATGTACGAGAATCGCCAATATTAAAGACAACCCACAGGTACTGCTGACCTATATTGGTAAGCCACGCGCCGGTTACGGTGGTACCGCCTGAACGCGAGAGCGCATCTTTAATACTGTCGTTCGTTTCACCCAAAATCTCACGTGTGCGATCAAGGGCACGCACAATTTCATGGTTCAGTTCATTTGTTAAACGACGATGACGCTGCTTTGAATTTTTATCTTGGTAGTCCTGTTTAATCTTTTCGACACGCTGGCGGTAGTTTTCTTGTTCTTCTTCGCTCATACCGCCGGGTCGAGTAAAAAAATGCGAATACGCCAGCTGACGTACACACAATCGCGATGCGACCTCTCCCGCTTCGTGACCGCCCATACCGTCGGCCACCACGCATAGAGACCCCGCTACAGCCATCGAGTCCTCGTTGTTGTCACGATGAGCCCCACGATGAGTCGCACCACCGGTGCGCAGGGTCAGGTTCAAGGGAGTTGCCATGATGTATCGTTCTCCGTTATGTAACTAGCGCCGGGCGTAACCGCCACAGGGTCTACATTACCAAAGCTACGCACGTTGCGTGTGCCTTGGTACGTCAGAGTAAAGCGGTCGCCATACTCTTTGAGCGTTTCGGCAGTCTCGCTGTCGGTCAGCACAGAACCGGGTTCCGCGAGAGATACCAGCCGTGAAGCAAGGTTTACGCTCGAACCATAAACATCTCCACGATTCGCCAGGACCTCGCCCCAAATAAATGCTACACGCACTTCTGGCAGTTCAGGGTCTTTTCCGATTTGCTCCGCCAGTTTCAGACTGATCTCGGCGATAGCCTCGGGAGCCTCCGTGAGGAAGAAAACTTCATCGCCTAGAGTCTTAATGATGCGCCCGCCGCTCGGAGCAATAATGTCGAGGCAGCTTTGTTCAAAACGGTTGATAAGACGCGCTAATTCGGGGGCACTCAGGTTACGAACCAGGGAGGTATACGACACCAAATCAACGAAACCTACACCCCGCACGAGGGGAAGCTGAGCTGGCTCCGGCCCCAGCTTTTTATTCTCGCGCAGAGCGAGACGAAGAACACCCGTATACATTTGACGACGATAAGCGTAGAGCGCGAGTTCTTCGAGAACCGGCATGAGATCTGCAAGACGGAAGAGAAGCTGACGGCGTGCCTGCGCATCGTCTACACCATCACGATCCATAATGTCGTGCACCAGCGTTTCAATCTGCCACGCCACAATGCGGTCGGTCAGCTGCCCTACAGACCGTGTCAAAGAGACAATGCTCTCTTCCGCAACAAGACTCGTTCGGTTGAGATTCTCCAGGTCTTCGAGCATATTGACGTCGAGTTCCGTGAAATGGGGATCGGCGGCGTGAATATCAGGAAAACCCATATTGCGCCAGATCCGGCGAGCATCTTCAAGGCTCATCTGCGCGGCAGCAGCGGCTTCTCCAGGTTTATACCGGCGGCCCTCTCCCAGCAGAGCGCGTTCAAGCACGCGCACGCCTTCTTTTGAGGTTTCGTCACGGTAAATATTGTTCTGCGCTAGGTTCTGCAGAATACGCAGATTCAGCATCTGGGTTTCAGGGCCCAACGTTCGGGGATTCTTATACGGGGTAGCCTCAACGCTATCGCCAGACAGGCTCTCATGAGTCATAGGCGTTGAGTTCTCCTTCCTTGTCCCCTGGATATATGCAGCACACTGTATTCGGGTGCAGTATTTCACATTAAGAATACCCGTGTGCTCTTCCGGGCAGACATAAAAAGTATGCTTGCCCACATTATTCTACCCTTACCAGGCAAAAATCTCGCCCGCTAGACCCTAAACATAACTAACACGTAACGGATAGTAGTCCTGCCAGGCATGCTCGACAATATTCCGGAACCGTTCGGGGTTTGGAAGGTGCATAAGCTGGTGCCGAAACCCTCCTGCATAATCAACATGGAAAGATCCGTACCCCATCCAAGCGCCCAGGCTACTCTGCGAAACCCAACGATTTCCCATGCCGTCAAGCAGCAAGGATATGTCAGCCTTACGGCGCATCAGGCCCTTAATAATCATGATGCGATGCGTGGTGATAGCGTACCGCGTGACAGACCAGCGCCATATCTTGCGAAGAGCTACCAAAGCGGTAACCGCAGCTACCACACTGCCCGCCCAGAAGAGCAGCCCCGAAGATCGTGCGGTCGAGGCAAAACTTGCGGAGGTAAAGGCCACCAGCAGGTAGACAAAGGTTCCCACAAGAGCGCCGGGATGAGCCCTCGTTAGGATAATGGTCTGTTCGCCGGGGTAGAGTTTGCCACGCAGTTTCATGCTTATGCCTTTGCAGAAGTATTAGGGGTTATCTCAGACGGTGTTAGCGTTGGAGAATCTTCCTGTCTGTGGGCAGGATAAAAATTACCGTAGCTTCCATCCGCCGGACGCAAATGTTCAATGTCTCCTACGGAATAGGCCTGCACGGCACCGGTTGTATCACGAATTAGGATGCGCCCTTGAGCATCAAGATCGGTTGCGACTCCGGTGACGATGCGTCCATCAGGAAGGTGCACCGATACCTCGGCTCCCAGCGTCACCGTGGCGGCACGTGCCTGATCAAGCAGAGACTGTCCGCACAACAAAGTTTTTTGGGGGTCTCCCCCCAACACTTACAAACTCACGATAGCGACGGGCAAAAATGGTCAGCATACGGTTCAAAACCACATGATTATCAACGGGTTCACCGCGTTGGATAAGAGCGCTCGTGGCGGTCGGTACAGGCACCTGGTCTTCACGCATATTCAGGTTCTGCCCAATCCCCACGACAATACTCATCTGCCCTTTTCTCCTCCGGTACTTGAGCCGGTTCGCTCAGAAGCAGGGCGAGAATACCGCATGCCTTACGACCTTGAATGACCAGATCATTGGGCCATTTCAAGGCGGCATCAAGCCCCAGTTCACGCCAGACATCGAGCACGCTCAGCCCGGCGAGCATGGTCAGCCAATGGTAGCTTGTGGGTGGCAGTTGTTGCCCAATACCAGCATGAGGGCGCACCACGATACTGGTGGCTAAGCAAGTACCTGCAGGAGCTGTCCACGAGCGGTCCATACGTCCTTTTCCGGCAGTCATATAAAGGGTGGTAAAAATCGATAGTTCCCCCAGCTCGGTACGTTCGCACGGTTCCCCACGTGTAAGGCGCCGAACAATTTCGGTGTTCGTCGTATCGACAACATCGTAAACGCGCACGAAGCTGTACCCTGCCTCACGTGCTTCGGGGAAGAATACGGGACGGATCAAGGATTGCAGGCCTCTGGTCTGGTAGCGACATATGTACCATCATAGTGGCTCGGAGCCTTGTACACTCTGTACTTCGTGATGCTGAGCTCTCATACGGGTGTGAGATAGTAGAGTAACTGGGGGTCTACGCCCTGCGCGTACCCTTGGAGACAGATAACCACCGGTAAATACCACAGGAAAGGAACCCGCCATGGCATACTATGTCATTTCTTACGTCTACGGAGACCCAGCCCTTCAGGATGCACATCGTCCGGCGCACCGTGAATACCTCTCTACACGCGTTCAGGAAGGTACGATCGTAGTTTCCGGTCCGCTTCTGAAAGACTCGGTGTCCGTAGGTGCTCTCCTAATCGCTCAAGTTGATTCTTTTGATGCCGCCGAGACCATCGTCAAGAACGACCCCATGAAAATTGGCGGTGCCGTCGAGTCCTACACTATCGGCGAGTGGAACCCGGTTCTGGGCAGCATCCGCTAGTTTTACTCCCTCAGCACCGTTTTCGACCCGCCGCTTTGTGCCCTCACCAGGCAACGAACCGGCGGGTTTATCACGATGGAGCATAGGAATCTGACGGCAACACGTATAACGAAAATACACGGGTACCTGGCACCATGACCGCCCCGCACACTATAGTTGATAGGGTAGTTTTTCTATCCTAAGAAAACCTACTATCCGTATCGACACCGCACGTCTAAACACCCTCTACGCATGATGCGTGCCGCACGAATCGAGGAATACATGTCTGAGAACGCTCAGGAATACGACTTGAGTACGACCGCCGGTAAACTCGCCGATTTTTATGCTCGTCGCGAGCAGAGCCCTTACCCCCGGCGGGCAGGCCGCTGTAGATAAACAGCATGCACGCGGTAAGAATACGGCACGCGAGCGCATCGACATGGTTCTCGATGAGGGTTCTTTTGTAGAGTTTGACGCCTTAGCTCGCCACCGTACCACGGCTTTCGGTATGGATAAGAAAAAACCACTCGGTGACGGCTTAGTCTCAGGCTACGGCACCATTGATGGGCGTCTTGTCGCTATCTATTCTCAAGATTTTACGGTGTACGGGGGTTCGCTCTCGCAGGTGAACGGCGAGAAGATCGTGAAGGTGCAGAAGTTTGCCCTCAAGAATGGCTGCCCGGTGATCGGCATTAACGATGGCGGCGGGGCTCGCATCCAGGAGGGGGTGGCCTCTCTGGCGCTGTTTGCCGATATTTTCCGGATGAATGTGCGTTCTTCGGGCGTTATTCCACAGATTTCAATTATTATGGGTCCCTGCGCAGGTGGTGCCGCATACTCCCCCGCGCTCACTGATTTTATTGTGATGGTCGATAAAACCTCACATATGTTTATCACGGGTCCGGACGTTATTAAGGCGGTCACCGGTGAGCAGGTTGACATGGAAACCTTGGGCGGCGCCCGTCAGCATAATGCAATGACCGGCACGAGTGCCTACCTTGCCGAAGATGAAGAAGACGCTTTCGATTTCGTGCGGGAGCTTTTGGAATTCTTGCCCTCCAATAACCTGTCAGAGTCGCTGCCGTTGGATCATGATCAGGAGTTTGAGGTCGTGGTGGATGATCTGGATCTTGATACTCTCATCCCCGATTCTGCGAATCAGCCTTATGATATGCGCGATGTGATCGAGTCCGTGGTTGATGATGGGCATTTCTTCGAGCTTCAGGCGTTATTCGCCCCAAATGTCATGATTGGTTATGCCCGTGTGGAGGGTCGCACAGTGGGTATTGTGGCAAATCAACCTACACAGTTTGCGGGATGTCTCGATATTGCCGCCGCTGAGAAGGCTGCGCGTTTTGTGCGTAATTGCGATGCTTTCAATATTCCGATTTTGACGTTTGTGGACGTTCCCGGATTCTTGCCGGGTACGGATCAGGAGTTCAACGGTATTATTCGCCGCGGTGCTAAACTGCTCTACGCCTATGCGGAGGCGACTGTACCGCTCATTACGATCATTACCCGCAAGGCTTTTGGTGGCGCATATATTGCGATGGGGTCAAAAACTCTGGGAGCCGATATTAACATGGCGTGGCCTACCGCCCAGGTGGGTGTGCTTAATGGTCAGGGTGCGGTCAATATTCTTTATCGTCGTGATCTTGCCGCAGCTGCGGAGGCTGGCGAAGATGTTGAGGGACGCCGTTCTGAGCTGATTGAGCAGTATGAGGAAGAGATTCTGAACCCGTACCAGGCCGCCGAGTTGGGGTATGTGGATGAGGTTATCGCTCCGCATGAGACCCGTGTGCGTATTATCTCTTCTCTTCGCGCACTACATGATAAACGTGCCGCTATGCCAGCGAAGAAGCATGGGAATATTCCGCTGTAGTTCTTGACCGCTCTTAGTTCACGTTGTGATGCAGTACTGACCGGAGTTCGAACCAAGATACTGCATTATCGGTTATTTATTGTCAGGAGGCGCCTGTGGCAGGCTACAATCCGCTGAATTATTTCTCCTTCGGGAAGAAGAAGGATGCTCCTACGACTCCCAAAGAGTCCGCTGATCAGGTTTTACCGCAGGACGGCGCTTCGGAGACTGCCCCGCATGCTGATACCGTGGATCCTGCGGATATTCAGGATGATTCACAATCTTCCGAGCAGCCTCTGCTGCGTGTTATCAAGGGTAATCCGACGGTTGAGGAGATTGCCGCACTCACCGTATTGGTAGCTTCATATCAGAGTTCGCAGGCTCAGCAGGAGCACAATTCGATTCTGACGGCGGCTTCTCGTTTGCTTAACCGGCGTCAGCGGCTGGGGGCTTCGCTGCGTCCCGGTCCGGGATCGTGGCGTAGGGCTCGCCCGATGTAGCCTTGCCTTCGCTGCGGCAAAATATCGAGTCTCGTGCGCTATAACGTACGAGGCTCGACGTATATGAAGAGAAATACATATGGATTCTCTGGAAGATATTTAGATGCCCTATATACTAGGTATATATAGCGAACCACACTAAAATGCCCGAAAGGTGGTTCAGGTATGTCTAAAGAATACAAAAATTATGCTGTGCCGCTTGAGGCCGTTGAGATTCTTTTTCTGCCGGCTCTGCGGCGGCTTAGCCGTGCAGTCCCCCGCACCGTGGCGGATATATCGCAGTCCCTCTCTGAACAAACACACGCTTTAGGCACCAAAGAAGAACTTCAGGATCTCAAATCCGATGCTTTTATGCACCAGGTCAAGGCTACGCTCCAGGCGATGGCTCGCTTGGGCTATGTGCTGGTCGTTCCCAAAACCACAACCTCAAAAACTCGCTATCTGCTCAGCGATTCCGGTGCCGACATTCTAACGGCGCAGATTCGGCGCCGCGGCAGCGTCATTCCCCAAAGCGCTCGATATGAGCTCCAAAAACTTTTTACTCCGCTTTATGCAAGCGCTCCTAAGGATCCAGACAAACTGGATTCCCACGATACCCCAGCCCAAGATAAACACGAACATAGTTCGTATACCCCGATGACCACGCCCGTTGAGTCCCGGTGCGTCTTTGCGGGATGCGCATCCCGATCTTATTTTGGCTCAGGCGGCATATGCGGCAGATTTTGCCGGTGATCTTATCGAACGTATTTATGCTGTTTCACCAACATATTTTGAATATATTGTGGCAGATGTCTTTAATTCTTTAGGGACTTTTCATGCAGCAGTTATAGGCGGCCCTAACGATCACGGGATTGATGTTCTTGTACATTATCCTAAAGAACTTTGTTTTCCGCCTATCTATGTTCAAGCAAAACATTATTGTGGATCATCAAAAGTAACCCTCAGCGATATTCAAAAATTTGCTGGAGCAGTTCTTTTACACAATGGGTTACAGGGTGTTTTTGTTACCTGTGGAGAATTTGCTGCGCAGGTTCCGCAACAAATGGAAGCTCTTCCCGGGGGCAACCGCATTGCTCTGGTTGACCGTGACCGTTTAGTTTCACTGATGATTCGGCACCGTGTGGGGGTCATTCATGCTCCGGGAGAATGCACCTACAGAATTGATGAAGAGTACTTCTCCCGCGGGATTCCGCAGGATTCTCATGGGTGATACCTTCGAAGGACAGCAGAATCCTGTATAAATAGACCGCAAAGCTGGATCAGCAGTTCTGCGCGCCTTCCTGCCATAATTCATCCTTTTGGATGAATACACTTATTCCTTTTTCCCGTTTATACTAGTAGAACAGTAAATATAGATATCAACAGGGGTACTTGTGACCATCGTAAATACGAACATGCTTCGGCATGAGAAAACACCGGTAGATAACATTCTTAAAGCGCTTTCCTGGGATGATATTCCAGAGGAGTACCGCGATGATTGCCGTGATATTGCGGTTCGAGCGGCATTAGCGCTTTTGCGCCAATTTGAACGAGCACATGAGCACGGACAGAAACTGCTTTTTCCCGAACTTTACACTCCAGTTGGGGTTGAAATAGGTTTCACCATGACCCAGCGCTATATTGCGGTGGGTAAATCCGTGTTATTTCGTGATGCGATTGACAAATTATTGTCGCATTCGTAAATCATGATTATCTTGATGTATCGCTCAGTAATCTGCATCCGGGAAATTTGCTCTATTCTTTGAGCGAACGTGGGCTTGATTTTCTTCAGCGCTCTGAGGACGAACAGCGTGAAATTCTAGAGGATCTTTTCTATCCCATTATTGGCACGCATTTGTTCTATATGCAGGATTACTATCCGCGACTGCTGGCTCAAATTAATGTGCGCAATATTGCTCCTATTGCCCTATCGGTTATTCCGCTGCATCTGAGCGTTACAGAGAGTAAACTTCGTGAGCTTGTGATGCGCGAATGTGGCTTTGTGCAGGGATGGTACGGTCTCACCCAACTGGAGCAGCAGCTTTTTGAGACATCATGCGCCGAATCTGTGCGTGGACTTCTTGATGCAGGCTACCTGCGCCCTAAGGAGCACCACGATAAGATCGCATATGCGCTCACGACCGAGGGTAAGAATCTGCGGTACAGTTTCCCGCACGGGGTACCTGCCCAAGCACTCAGCGATATTTTCGATGATGCTCCCGTCTCCCTGCTCACGGTGGATCAGCTTAAACACCATGAGAAACTTCTCATTCGTATGGGGCGCGTCATCATGGATGCGGTACTCGCCAAAGGCGAGAACGCGAAGCTGCCCCTGGCCGATGTGGATCGTGCTATTGCCCAGGATGCTGAGATTCAGCAGCTTGCAGACGAAGACTCTCCTGAGTATTTGCAAGGACGCGAACATGTTTATGACGTGCTGTTGGCGCATCGTTACCTTGAAGAGGGAGATGAAGATGAGCAAGAGGTCTTCATGGTGGGGTCTGCCTACGCCGATGCTCTTAGTAGCATAGAGGACGGCTCGATTGACGAGTTGATGCGCCGCGCGTTCCTCGATCCCGCGGCGGCGGAGCAGATTCCGCATCCGCATCATATGCTTTTCGACATTCTGACCTTGGTGCGTGACAACCCGGATATCAACTTCTACGATCTGTTCGCGAAGGTTGAGGACACGCTGGATTTGCCGTATCTGCAGGCTCGTTTGGCGCCGCATCGCTCCAATACGACTCCTCGCGTGCGCAACCGGTACGCGGTTGCGGTTCAGGTTTTGAAGCAGGAAGGCTATCTGCAGGTTCACGGTGGGCAGAGCGGTCGGCTTTCTCGTAAGGATCCCGAACGGTACACACTCACGCAGAGCGCCATAGAGCTTTTGGAGCGCTTCCCCAACGGTATTCCGGAGACTGTTGCCGCGCGTATCGTACCGCTTCAGAAGCAGGCACTTCGGCACAAACTTCCCGAGGATATCGCGGCTGCGCTCAATACTGGCCGTAAACCGTATGAGAAGCGAGAGCATTCTCAGGATTCCTATTCCTACCAGAATTCGCGCGGGTCATTACGGGTCGGGTCCCCGCTCGGGCTATGGTGCTCCCGTTCAGGCGACCCCGCAGAACATTGCCCAGGCACAGGGTGGTTCAGGTGTTTCTTCGGCAGCTTACGCTTCGCAGTCCTTCACCCAGCCTGCCCCCGCCTACCAGGCATCTGCGCCGGTACCGTCTCAGACACCCGGTGTAGAGCAATCGTCGGATGCGCCTTCGGACGCTCTCAGCGCCGTCGAAGCCGCAAGGAATGCCGTGCAGGATGCGCAGAGGCGCTACCGCGATGTTTTCAAACATGCTCTCCTTCAGCCCCAGCTGCAGGCGGTGACGAAGGACCGTTTCACCGATATTGCGGCAGATTTGTTCTCGGTACGAGGATATACGGCTGAACGTGCGGATGCTTCACAGGGTGTTCAGGTTATTGCTTACCCCTCTGGCGGGCAACGCGACCGCGCATTCTATGTGCGGGCTCAGCGTTCAGCCGACGGTGCGGTCAGCGTACAGGATATTACCAACCTGTACCTCTCTCTGGAACAATTGGGCGGTCAACTGGGTGCGTTTATCACGGATGGAACTTTCGGTGATGATGCATACGATGAGTACATTCGATGCTCCACCAAGTACCCGCATATTCTGGTGGATCTTATCGCGGGCGACGAGCTCATGAACCGTCTAATTGCCCATCGTTTGGGTATTCGTGACGGTCGGGTGCCCGGGACGATAGAGCTCGATGACGCGTATTTCAGCGGTTCTGACTCCGCTGCATCGTAATTATCTTAAGTACCCCTCACGCGACGGTGGCTGATAATCTCAGGATTGCTCAGCCGCCGTCGCGGCGTATGCGGCGCATGCAAGTTTCGGCGCTTCACGTACTGGACATACAGCGCAATAATGCCGTGCTGTATGCCACGCTACGTTAGTATGAAAAGTATGAGCATTCACCACGAAATTCCGGAGATTTACCGCGTCAAGCGAGCGCTGACCGACGTCGATCACATCGCCAACGAATTCTACGAAGCGGTTCTAGATTTAGACCCCGTCATTGCGACGGAGCAGGGGCGCACGGGTGTCGCGACTCAGTTTCGCGACTATTCCCCCGCCGGGGAGGAAGCCTATATCCAGTTAGTGCGCGCGACCCTCAAGAAGCTTGATCAGGTCATTCCCATAGACGATGTTGATCTTGTGACTCTTGATGCCATGCAGGAGCGCCTGGGGCTTAGTCTTGAGAGCCACCGTGCGGGGCTGGGCGGCTGGCAGTTAAATAACATTGTTTCGGTTCCTCAAGAGATTCGCGGCGGGTTCGATCTGATGGCGCGAAATACCGAGCAGGATTGGGCTAATCTTGCCGGGCGTCTGTTCAACGTTCCGCAGGCGATCACCGGGTTCGTTCAGACTCTGCATACGGCTCGGGTTGCCGGTCATGTCTCGCCGCGTCGACAGATAGAGATTGTTATCGAGCAGATCGCCGCGTATATCGCCGAGGGACGGTTTCTTTGATGAGCTTGCCGCCGAGATTACTCAAGCGGTACCGGATCTTGCCGAGCAGGCGCGGCGGGGTGCTAAAGCGGCAAAAGATGGGTACGCCACGCTCAAGACGTACTTGCACGAGGTGCTGCTCCCGGCAGCTCCCCAGCAGGATGCGGTCGGCCGCAAACTCTATGCCCTGCACTCTCGAGGCATCCTTGGGGGCTTCTGTCGATCTTGATGAAACCTATGCCTGGGGTGTGCAGGAGCTTGACCGCATTATCGCTCAGCAGCGGCAGGTTGCAGAGGAGATCGAGCCCGGAGCATCGATTGAACGCGCAAAAGAGATCCTGGATGCCGACCCGTCACGCACTCTGCACGGAACCGATGCGCTCCGCGAGTGGATGCAGTCGCTCTCGGACCGCGCAGTGCACGAGCTCGCAGGTACCCAGTTTGATCTTGACGGTCCAATGCTGCGTCTGGAATGCCGCATCGCCCCTACCCATGAGGGCGGTATCTATTACACTGCCCCTCCCCGATTTTTCACGCCCTGGGCGCATGTGGTGGTCTGTTCCTAAGGGCGACGATACATTTGGCACGTGGCGCGAGACTTCGACGGTGTACCACGAGGGCGTTCCGGGGCATCATCTGCAGACGGCTATTGCGCTGGTCATGAGCGAGAGCATGAATAAATGGCGTTCGCAGCTGATCTGGGTTTCCGGGCACGGTGAAGGCTGGGCGCTCTACGCTGAGCGTCTGATGGAAGAATTCGGGTTCTTGACCGATCCTGGAGACCGTATGGGCATGTTGGATGGTCAGCGGATGCGCGCCGCCCGCGTGGTTTTCGACATTGGCGTGCACTGTGAGCTTCCGATCCCCGATGCTTGGGCTGAACCGCTGGGGGTTGAACCAGGGCACCTTGTGGACTCCTGAGCTTGGGGTACGAGTTCTTGAAACTCAATCTAGAGGGTACCGAGAGCGTTATCCGTTTTGAGTTCTTGCGGTATCTAGGGTGGCCCGGGCAGGCGCCCAGCTATAAGGTGGGTGAACGTTTGTGGCTTCAACTTCGAGACGATGCGCTTCGTGATGGGTTGTCTTTACGTGAGTTCCACACGAAGGCTCTTATGCTCGGTTCGGTAGGGCTCGATACGTTACGACGTGCCCTCACCGATGAGGTCATGCCCCATAGTGATGATGAGGATGACGACGACGATGATTAAATCCCTGCACTTTACCGGGGAATAAATCTAAAACCCGTATATTGTGCTGCGTATCGTACATAAACCTACGAATATACAGCAAAGTGTACGGGTTTTAGCGTGGTCAAACGCGATACACCGGCTACGGAATAAGGTTCGGTTTGACCTGTACGAGATGCGGGGCGAAACGACATTCGTAGTCGGTAATAGGCCTGTCCGATTCGCGAATGCCCATACCGACCGCCTCGCCATTGACCATCCAGATGCCCAGCATCGGCAGGTTAGTGCGGTTAATAATCCCCGAGTACACCGGCGGGGCAACAAAATCCTGATACACAAATTCGCTTTCAGGTACGTTGATAAAGTGGTCATCGTCCTCATCACGCACAAAGACATCGTAATCGGGAGCATTGATCTCAATGCCATCGCCTTCGCGACCAAATATCGGTTTACGCACCCAGTTCTTCAGACCGCCTCGCGTACCTACATGCGTTTCTAAGAGGTTGGGATGGTTGGGGTATAAATCCCATAGAGCGGCGAGCAGAATCTTATTCGACAGGAACATCTTCCATGCGGGCTCAATCCAACGGTTCATCATATCGTGGTAGGCGAAGAGCAGCTTATCGTAACCGCTTTCGCTATCGGTCACCATATCTTCCCAGGGATAAAGCTTAAAAAGGTTCTCGATGCGCTCTCCCTCAGGGTCTTTCCAGATTTTTAGGGTCTCATCGAAAATAACCTCGTCGATACGGATAAGCTTCGTGGTCAGTCCCGCACGATTGGCGGCATGGGCTATAAGCCAGAGGTTGTTATAGTCTTCATCGTTAACATCGATTTCTTCGGTTACACTCGCTAAGTGCAGTCGTGGTGAACGGCCGTGAGAGAGATCGTGCGCAAACATTTGCCGCCAGCGTTCGGTAAAAGCCTCACCAATTTCACCCCAGTGTACGTAACCGCGGGTGTCGAGGCGTTGATCGCTCGCCCATGTCTTTTGGCTGATAGCGGCCTCAACGATGCCGGTTGGGGTATCGGCGTTGTATTCCAGGAGTTTGAGAGGATCGCCGGGCACCCCAGAGTAGATGAAATCGAAGCGACCGTAGAAATCCGGTTCGTGGCGGTTCCACGATTCTTTAGCCATGTTAAAGGCGGCTTCGGGAAGACCGAGCGTTCCGTAGGCACCAGATGCCATACGCTCAATGGCGTGCAGGCACATTTGATGAACCTCACGCGCCTGATCCCGCAGATTAGTCATTTCTGCGGGTGTAAAAACATAGGCCGCATACTCATTCCAGTAATGCTGCAGATCGTGTGGACCATCAACGCTATAGGTCAGGCCTTCATCAATAATGGTTTGTTCCCAGCCGGGGCGTCCCACCGGAAATTCTTCGCGTTTCATATTATCTTTCGTGATAAGACACCGCCGCTGAGTACGATGTGCAGTATAGGAACTTGTAGAGAATTCTCATCTGGGGGGCATATAGAGCAACCGGCGCAGGTATAGATACGTCGGCCGGGTATTTGTATCCCTTGAGAAAATACGCGGGGCGGGCTATCCGCCGGAGGTACCGCCTCCGGACTTCGAGCCTCCGCCGAAGCCGCCTTTACTCCCGGAGCCGCCACCTTTATTATTCGAGCTGCTTCCACCCTTACCGCCCGAGTTATTCCCCGTCAGTCCCGTTCCCTTAGAGGTCGTGGTCTTGCCGCCGCTGCGCGATTCCGTCACCTTGCCCGAGGAATAGGTGGAAGTCTTTTTAGCACTCTTATAGGAGGATTCAAATCCGCCGCCGCTGCGGGAAAGACCGCTGTATACCGTTCCCGAATTGGGGCGTGTGGTGCTGCCGCCGCTCAGGGATGAACCTACGGCGGGAATGGAGGTAGTACCGGCGCTGCGGCGCCCTAGGTAGTACCACAGGAACGCATTGGTGGTACCGGAATGGTGTGTCGTGCCCGAATTACCGGAATTCTGAGTTCCGGAATGAGAATCGCCCGAAGAGCCAGAGCTGGAATCCGAAGAAGTATTCCCGACCTCTTTCTCTGCCCTCTCGCATTGCTCATCCTCAACGCGCAGCCCGGTGTTGGCAGTCTTGACAAACCTGAGCGTATTCTTCACCGTCCGCGCTGAAGGCTTCCTCGCTCTGATGCAAAGAGTTATAGGCAAATATGCCGCCACCTGCCAAAAGGGCACCGGCGCCGAATACTGCGAGCGCTTTCTTACCGGTACCGCGTGCAGGAGGGGACTTGAGGTCTTGATTGTCCTGTACGTTCTCCGGATGCTCTACGTCTGCGGCATCTGCGGTTTGATGTTCGGCCCCGCTCACGGGTCATTTCTCCTTCACACTATCCTGTCTCGGTGATAACAGGCTCTTTTCAGGATACCAAGCACGCCTCGCACAAAGGCTTTTCTGAGCCGATAAAAATTAGCAATAATACGTGCCTCGGGTCTTTTTCGGTGGCGCTTGCACGGTCACGCTATGTCATACAGTCATAGTTCGTCACACTAATTACCGCTGTTTTCTCTTACGGGTCTACAGTAACGCCATGCCTACTACACTGAAACACCGCAAAAATCCAGATTTCCCAGCTGGGCTACTTCTTTCGGACATCAAATTATAGCTTCCCTTATTCTGGGCATCGCGCTCGGGTACGTTGCGCTCACCCTCGGCGGCGATGCAAAAAATAACCCCAACTGGCTCATGGCCACTCTAGACGCTGTCGGCACGTCCTATGTGACTCTCCTTAAGGCCGCGGTGATCCCGCTGGTGTTTACCGCCGTCGTTGCCTCAATCTCGAATCTCTCGCAGGTGACGAATGCGGCGCGTTTAGCGGTTAAGACTCTTATCTGGTTTGCTATTACAGCATTTTTTGCGGTCTCCATCGGTATCGTACTGGGGCTGCTCGTTCAGCCTGGTGTGGGTGCCGAGGTAAGCGCTTCGGGCAGCACCAGCACCCGGGGATCATGGACAGCATTTCTGACCGGGATTATCCCCTCCAATTTCTTAGGGCTTGAGGTCACCACGAAAACCACCGACTCCGGTATAACTTCTTCGGTTTCCTTTAACGTGCTCCAAATGCTCGTGATTTCGGGGGCTATCGGTATTGCGGCTCTGAAGGTGGGCGATGCGGCTAAGCCCTTTATTGATATCGTCAAGAGCGCGCTCGCCATTATTCAGAAGGTGCTGTGGTGGATTATTCGCCTCGCTCCGCTGGGCACGATCGGGCTGATCGGGCATGCCGTCTATGCCTACGGCTGGACATCCATGGGCTCGCTGGTGAAGTTCATTGCGGCACTGTATGCGGGTCTGCTCCTCGTGTTCCTGGTGGTGTATCCCCCTGATCGTGAAGCTCAACGGGCTCTCTGTGAAACAGTACTTCTCGGGCGTATGGCCTGCAGTGCAGCTTGGTTTCGTATCGCGGTCCTCGATGGGCACTATGCCCATAACTGAGGCCGTTACCGAACGTAATCTCGGCGTGCCGCGTGCATACGCGTCCTTTGCAGTGCCGCTGGGTTCTACGACCAAAATGGATGGATGCGCCTCCGTGTACCCCGCGCTGGCAGCTATTTTTGTGGCGCAATTCTACGGAGTGCACCTGGATATTTCGCAGTATCTGCTGATTATTCTGGTGTCGGTGTTGGGTTCTGCCGCTACGGCAGGTACAACGGGCGCTATCGTGATGCTCACTCTGACCCTTTCGACTGTGGGTCTTCCCCTTGATGGAGTGGGTCTTCTATTGGCGATTGACCCGATTATTGATATGGGACGTACCGCCTTGAACGTGGCCGGGCAAGCCTTGGTTCCAACGATTGTCTCTAAGCGCGAGGGTATCCTCAGCGCCGAGATCTACAATGCACCGCGCAGCGCTAACGGGTTTGTGCCGCAGGATCTTGTGGAAGCCGCCCAGTCGAAGCTGATTCGTGGCGAGGATACCTCGCCTAGTTCTGCCAAGGTTACCGCTGCGTCCTAGGCGGTTCTTGGCTACGGCATAGGGTATGCAGCGCATCGGTATGGTACGGAGGTCGTTCTCTCGTATGAAGACCAATCTTGATACTCGTTCTAAAATAAAGATATGACTTCCCAATCTTCTGTTCCATCCGGTGGTGCGTCGCATTCGGCATCAAAGCCCGCACCGCGCCTGATTCTGGCTTCCGCATCACCCGCGCGTAAAAAGCTCCTTGAAGACTCTGGCATTATGTTTGATATTCATGTCTCCGATGTCGATGAGGATGCGGTACTCGCCAGCGCTGCCCAAACGCGCCCGCGAAGAGGGCCGCACTGACCTAACCCCGGCGGAGGTCTCCGGCATTCTTGCGGAGGCAAAGGCACGCGCGGTTGCTGATTCTCTCGCCGCCCAGGGTATAGTAAACGCCTTTGTACTCGGATGCGATTCGGTCTTTGAGTTTGAATCGGTTGCCTACGGCAAACCGCACGCCCCTGAGAAAGCACGCGAGCGCATCGCCGCGATGAGTGGCCGAAGCGGGGTGCTCCACACCGGACATTGCCTCATAGATTTACGGGATGGGATCGGTGAGACCAAAGATAAACAGCTTCCCGCCGTTCAGCAGGTACGCAGCGCTACCGTAAACTTTGCGCCGATGAGCGCCGCAGAGGTTGATGCTTATGTTGCCACGGGTGAGCCACTTCATGTAGCGGGTTCCTTTACCCTCGACGGATATGGTGCTGCCTTTATTCAGGGCATCTGCGGGGAACCACATACGGTGATTGGGCTGTCGGTGAATGCACTCAAAGAAATGCTCTCACAATATGGGATATCGATAAGCTTTTTCTGGAAGTCCTCATCAGACTAACGACCGCTAAGCCCAAAACCCAGTATAAGCATCCTCACTTTTCTTATATTTTTCGCGTCATTCGGCGCTATATATTCGCCATTCTCAGCTTTTCTCGCTATGCTTTCGGCAGGATAAAAAGGAGAGCCTCAGTGACTCACAACCCGGCAAAAGCCATCAAAAACTTTACAGCTGTTCCCGGACACCATACCGGTCCGGTCAGTAAAATTCTTATTGCTAACCGCGGCGAGATCGCGGTACGTATTATTCGCGCAGCCCGTGACGAAGGTTTAGAGACCGTCGCCGTTTATGCAGAACCGGATCGCGATGCCCAGCACGTTAAACTCGCGGACGAGGCTTACGCTCTAGGAGGGGCGACCGCGCCCCAGTCATATCTGGTGATGGACAAGCTCATTGAGGTAGCTATTCGTTCCGGCGCGGATGCGGTGCATCCCGGCTACGGTTTCCTTTCAGAAAACGCCGAATTCGCCCAAAAAGTCATTGATGCCGGGTTAACCTGGATTGGTCCCTCCCCCGAATCTATTACCCAGTTGGGCGATAAAGTCGCCGCGCGCCATATCGCCCAGAAAGTGGGTGCCCCCTTGGTACCTGGGGACCAAGGACCCCGTAGAATCTGCTGATGAAGTACTCGCCTTTGCCGACGAGCATGGTTTGCCCATCGCGATCAAGGCAGCGTTCGGTGGCGGCGGTCGCGGCATCAAGGTTGTGCGCAACCGCAGCGATATTATCGAGCTCTACGAATCCGCCGTACGGGAAGCGGTCGCAGCCTACGGCCGCGGAGAATGTTTTATTGAGCGCTTCCTAGATTCCCCGCGCCATATCGAAACCCAGTGCCTGGCCGATGCTCACGGCAATGTGCAAGTCGTTTCGACCCGTGATTGTTCTCTTCAACGCCGTAACCAAAAGCTCGTAGAGGAAGCCCCCGCCCCATACCTTACGGAAGAACAAAGCGACCGGCTCTATGAAGCATCCCGCAAGATTCTGCAGGAAGCCGGATACCAGGGTGCGGGTACCTGCGAGTTCCTGCTTGCCCCGGACGGAGCGATTTCCTTCCTAGAGGTGAACACCCGCTTGCAGGTTGAGCACCCGGTTTCTGAGGAAGTATCGGGCATTGATCTGGTGCGTGAACAGTTCCGCATTGCCCGCGGCGAGAAAATCGATCCGCAGAGCCCCCAGCTGCGCGGTCATTCCTTTGAGTTCCGCATCAACGGCGAAGATGCAGGGCGTTCCTTCATGCCAGCACCGGGTACCATCGAAAAACTTCGTGTTCCTTCCGGACCCGGTGTGCGCTGGGATTCCGGATTCGTAGAAGGCGATGCTATCAGCGGCAACTTCGACTCGATGCTGGCCAAGCTCATCGTAACTGGTGCTACCCGCGAGCAGGCAATCGAACGCGCTCGCCGAGCGCTAGACGAGCTCACACTCGACGGCCTTCCGACGGTGGTTCCTTTCCACCGCGCAGTTCTGGACGAACCCGATTTCGCCCCCGCTGCAGGAGCAGATTTCAAGGTTCACACCCGGTGGATCGAAACCGATTACAAGAACACCATTTCGCCCTACTCCGGCGCTCCCGGCAGTGTGGATGATGACGATGCCGAACGTCAAACCGTGGTCGTTGAGGTTAATGGTAAGCGTCTTGAGGTTGTTCTGCCTGAGCTGGGCGGTACTCCTGCCAAGAGCAGTTCAAAAGCCCACATCGAAGACCCGTAAGTCCCGTGCTCGCGGCGGTTCAAATGCGGTCAGCGGCGACGATCTGACAAGCCCCATGCAGGGTACGATCGTGAAGGTCTCCGTTGCCGATGGAGACACGGTCGCTGAAGGCGATCTGATCCTGGTGCTAGAGGCTATGAAGATGGAACAGCCTATCAACGCGCATAAGGCCGGTAAGATTTCCGGGCTGTCCTTAAAGGCGGGCGATACCGTCACCGCAGGTGCCGTTCTAGCCACCATCAAATAGCCTTCTGACGGGACTCTATACCCTATAACCGCCGGATGCGTTCTCTCATACGCATCCGGCGGTTTGTTTCGTGTGTTCCTGTTTTTTCATCCTCGAACGCTGAAATACAGCTGAATAGTCCAGATGATGAATACAGGATGTTGGCACCGCATCGCGAGGCGTAGAATATAAAAGTTGAAAATCTACACTCACAGCATCGAGCGTAGTCGCTACTATCCCTTTTCAGGAGCTGTTCACGATGAGCACACACGCGCCCGACGTTTCCGCCGGGCACAGCACGCAGGTTAAGAATACGACCCCCAAGAGCAGAGTTATTATCGCCTCTCTGGTGGGCACCACCATCGAATTCTACGACTTCTATATTTACGCCACCGCAGCGGTAGCGGTTTTCCCGGTTCTGTTCTTCGCGTCCAAAGACCCTACCACTGAGCTGCTAGCTTCATTCGCATCCTTCGGCGTTGCTTTTATCGCCCGCCCCTTGGGTTCTATCGTTTTCGGTCACTTCGGCGATAAGATCGGCCGTAAAGCAACACTCGTGGGCGCTCTACTCACTATGGGGTTAGCGACCTTCCTCATCGGTTTATTGCCCACCTACCATCAGATTGGTCTGTGGGCACCGGCAATGCTAACCATTATGCGTTTCTGCCAGGGTCTAGGCCTGGGCGGCGAATGGTCGGGTGCGGCTCTGCTCGCCAGCGAATATGCCGAAGAAGGCAAGCGCGCACGTTCAGCTATGTGGCCCCAGCTGGGCGCGCCCATTGGCTTCGTTTTTGCTAACGGATTCATGCTGCTTTTGACCAGCTGGATTACCTTCAACTCCGCCACAGACGGTAAGAACCTCGATCACCCCTTCCTGATTTGGGGCTGGCGTGTTCCGTTCTTGCTCTCCATCCTCATGGTTGCCGTGGGTCTGTATGTGCGTTTCAAGCTCGAAGAAACCCCTGTCTTTGCTCAAGCCGTCGAGAACGATGAGAAGGTCAAGACCCCGTTGGTTGAGGCGTTCAAAGTTGCCTGGTGGCCCATGATTCAGGGTACCTTTCATTATGGTGGCATGCTACGTGCTGTTCTACCTGATGACTGCATGGATTCTTTCCTACGGTATTGGAAAGGTTAATGCGGGTGGTTTGGGCATCCCCTACCACAAGTTTCTTGGAGATTCAGCTCATCTCTATCATTGGTTTTGCGCTCTTTATTCCCCGTCTCGGGATGGTTAGCCGACAAATACGGTCGCCGCAAACAGCAGCTGTGGACCACTATCGCTATGGCTGTCTTCGGCGGTAGTTTCACCCTATTTATTGCACCCTCCGTCGTGGGTACCGGAGCACAGGCCAATACCACCGCAGTTACCATCTTCATGTTCATCGGAATGTGCCTGATGGGGCTTTCTTTCGGCTCCATGAGTGCCTACCTGCCCGAGCTGTACCCCACTAATGTGCGGTACACCGCCAGCGGTATCGCCTACAATATGGCATCTATTCTGGGTGCAGCCTTGACCCCGTTCGTGGCGGTATGGCTGAATACGAAGTTTGGTGTTGGGGCCGTCGGATACTACCTAGCAGGTGCATCCTTGCTGAGTGTTCTCTTCATCCTGCTCACGCATGAAACCCGCGACGTCGATATGAACGCGGTCAGCACTAAATAACCTGAATACTGTATGCATTTGAGGGGCGTGACTCTACACGAGTCACGCCCCTCAAACCTCTATCAAGAGCTATGCAAAAAACTAAACACGGGTGTGAAGCTGCCGCGATGCCGTAGAAATCGCCTCGGACAGAGACGGGTATACAGCAAAGGTAGCGGCCAAATCATCCACCGTCAGCTTCTTCTCGATAGCCAGCGCAATAGGATAGATAAGTTCGGATGCACGCGGACCGACCACGACCCCGCCAATCACAGTACCGGAGTGCTTACGGGCAAAAATCTTCACAAAGCCGTCTTGGAAACGCCATCATCTTTGGCGCGCGGATTCGTAGTCAACGGAAGCATGACAGCCTCGCCTCGGTAAACCCCGGCGGCAAGGTCTTTCTCACTAATACCCACGGTCGCAATCTCCGGGGTGGTGAAAATATTCGCTGCCACTCGATCGGTGCGAAGCGGATGCACCGTATCACCCAAAAGATGCGCCATCGCTATGCGCCCCTGCATAGCGGCTACGGAAGCCAACGGGTACACACCCGTGCAGTCTCCCGCAGCGTAAATATGCGGTACTGACGTGCGTGAAACAGCATCGACAACCACATATCCCGACTCATTGGTCTCTACACCAGCGGCCTCAAGACCCAGTCCTTCAGTGTTGGGAATAGAACCAATTGCGACCAAGCAATGCGTACCAGAAACCTTGCGTCCATCGGAGAGAGTCACCACCACGCCGTCGTCGGTGCGTTCCACGGCGCTCGCACGCGACCGCGGCATTACCCGAACACCACGGCGCTCAAAGACGTCTTCCAGCACACGCGCGGCGTCTTCGTCTTCGCCCGGAAGCACACGATCTCGCGAGGAAATTAGGGTCACCTGGGAGCCAAGCCCGTTATAGGCAGATGCGAATTCGGCACCGGTAACACCCGAACCAATCACGATGAGTTCGCGGGGTACCTCACGCAGATTATAGAGCTGTGTCCAGGTGAGAATCCGTTCCCCATCAGGCTGCCCGGTCGCCATCTCACGTGGGTGTGTCCCGACTGAAAGCAGAATAAAGTCTGCATGCAGGTCATATTCCAGCCCGGTATTATCGGTAACCGCGACGGTATGCGGGCCGGTAAGCTTACCGGTGCCGCTGATAATTTTGACCCCGGCGGAGGCAAGGGCTCGTTTGATATCGGCGGATTGTTGATGCGCTAGATCCAAAACACGGCTATTCACCCGGTTCATATCTACTTGCAGCTGCGGCGCTTTGCCCTTGGTATTTTCGATCCCCAATCGCCCAGCATCAGAGAAACGAGTCATCATATCTGCAGTAGCGATAAGCGTTTTCGAAGGTACCACATCGGTTAGGACTGCGGATCCGCCTAGAGCATTACGTTCGATGATTGTTACGTCAGCATTTGATGATGCCGCCACAAGCGCAGCCTCATAGCCGCCGGGCCCAGCGCCTAGTATCACGATTCGTTGGGATGCATAGTTCACTGTTGAAGTCACACTTTCATTGTGTGCTATCACACTGAAATACTCAACCGAAACCGCCGTCGTCTCCAGGATATTAAATGCCGACTTTTTGGTGCCGAGTAGGTACCGTGAGGCCTGCAGGAGCGACAGAGTCGTCGAGAACGCTACGGATACATCTTGCTGCCTACGAGAGTCTTATATTTGCTGGGTAACGTCATGAACCATATTTTGAAGTTGCGCTGCGTCATAAGTGTGCATTCGTGCGGGTAAAAACACTATACTTGAGAAAGGATTTCTCGGTTTATAAATGTTTATAGGGCACTGAAACCGGGGTGAAGCACACACATCATCGACCCAATGCGGGTCGCTACAGATGAAGGAAAATTATGGCTAAAACGACGAAACCTCCCGCCTACTCCGGGCAGGGCAGGCATCTTGAGAACGCAGTGTTGTTCATCGGCTGCTTCGTATTTTTGCTTCTATCCCTCTACTTGCTGGGCACCTACCCCGAAGGCGGTCCGGTTCTGTATGCCGGTGCCCTCGTTGCGTTTGGAATTTTCTTTGGTGTTGTGTTCCATCTGCTGCCCTCGAAGACAACCCGTAAGATTACGGATCAGAACAAGGTACAGAAGTAACTGAAGTACCCCATTTTATAGTTTTTCTTATCTGCCGGATGGTGTCACAGTCTATAAGAATTGTGACACCATCCGGCAGTATGTTGCTCCCACGCTATTCCTTGCTGCCAAACTTTACCGGTCCGCTCGTGCCAAATTCTCCGCTGCGAACCTTAGCTCGATGGGCGACATAAAACAGGAGGGCAGGTGCACCACAAGCAACCGCGATCAGCAGGTACGCCACTACAATGAAGTACATCGTTAACCCGTATGTGCCGAAAAAGACCCAAGCAATCGTGCCTAAGGTGACAATGCCTAGCGCCGCCCATCCCACGATACTCAGCAGAAGTCGCACCCAGCCTTTCGGGGTGCGCGGGGTAGGTGCCGATGACATCATGACTCCTCCAATGCTTTCGGGTCTGCCGAGTAGATAGAGTTAATGAACTTCGAGCACCATTCCAGCATAGGACCGTCGATAAGGTCCACGCCACCGACCGGCAGAGTCTTAGACGCGGAACCAGCGTCAGCCACGTGTCCAGACCCTTCGGTTGGGTGTGGGTTGAGCCGGGATACACACGTTTGAGGCGCATCTGCCGTGATTCCGGCAGCGGCTCACCGCTGACCACGCGCAGTTTCGGCCCCAGCGCAGTAATCTCATGGATGCCTGCTTCCCGTGCTTCGCGGCGCAGCACCGCCACCTGAAGCAGATTCTCTACGGGTTCGGGCAAGGCACCGTAACGGTCATGAAGCTCTTCGCGTGCCTCCGCGATCTTCTGATCGGTGTCTGCGGAGGCTATCTGGCGGTATGCCTGCAGGCGTAGACGTTCCGCATCAATATAATCATGCGGAATATGGGCGTTGACGGGAAGATCAACCTTAACCTCGACCTCGGTGTTCTCCTGTTCGCCGCGGAAGTTTGCCACGGCTTCTCCCACGAGACGCAGATACAGATCAAAGCCCACACCCGCGATATGCCCTGACTGTTCGCCGCCGAGCAGGTTACCGGCGCCGCGAATTTCAAGGTCTTTCATCGCCAGCTGCAGACCGGCACCCAGCTCGTTATGGGTAGCTACAGCTTTGAGGCGTTCATGCGCGACCTCGCCCAGGCTCTTATCCGTCGGGTACAGGAAGTAGGCATAAGCTCGTTCACGCCCGCGACCCACACGCCCGCGCAGCTGGTGCAGCTGACTCAGCCCGTAATTCTGGGCGTTATCGACAATCAGGGTGTTGGCGTTTGAAATATCCAATCCAGTTTCCACGATGGTTGTACACACCAGAACATCGAAGCGTCGCTCCCAGAAGTCCACGATAATCTGCTCAAGCCGGGATTCGCTCATGCGCCCGTGTGCTGTGGCGATGCGCGCCTCCGGCACGAGCTTACCGATTTCGGCGGCAACAGTATCAATATTCGCCACCCTGTTATGGACGAAGAATACCTGCCCTTCCCGCATAAGTTCGCGTCGAATAGCGGCAGTAATCTGGGCATCGGTACGCGGCCCCACAAAAGTGAGCACGGGATGCCTCTCTTCCGGCGCGGTCGCCAACGTTGAGGTCTCCCGAATACCGGTAAGCGACATTTCAAGTGTGCGCGGAATCGGGGTGGCGCTCATGGCAAGCACATCCACATTAGTGCGCATCTGCTTGAGCTTTTCCTTATGTTCCACGCCAAAGCGCTGTTCCTCATCAATAACGACGAGTCCAAGATCTTTGAACTTCACGTTTTCCGAGAGGATGCGGTGGGTACCAATCACCACATCTATACTCCCGGAGGCAATATCCTCCACGATAACGCGGGTTTCTTTAGCCTTTTGGAAGCGCGATAGCACCTTAATTTTGATGGGGAATCCCGAGAAACGCTCGGTAAAAGTCTCAAAATGCTGCTGCGCCAGCAGGGTTGTGGGTACGAGTACGGCAACCTGTTTACCATCCTGCACGGCTTTGAAGGCCGCCCGAATAGCGACCTCCGTTTTAGCCAAAGCCGACGTCCCCGGAGATCAGGCGATCCATGGGGATTTCCTTCTCCATATCCGCCTTAACCTCGTGAATAGCGGTAAGCTGGTCGGGAGTCTCATTATAAGGAAAAGATTCCTCAAGTTCCCGTTGCCAGGGAGTATCTTCTGAGAATGCATGACCGCGCGAAGCTTGCCGCGCCGAGTAGAGTTTCACCAAGTCAGCGGCGATTTCTTTAACTGCTTTACGTGCGCGGTTCTTTGTCTTAGCCCAGTCGCTCCCGCCCATTTTAGAGAGGGTCGGGGTTTCGCTTCCCACATAGTGCGAAATGAGATCCAACTGATCGGAGGGTACAAAGAGGCGGTCGGGGGCTCCCCCGCGTTTTGGAAGGCGCATACTCGATCACCAGGTATTCTTTCAAAGGGGTTTCCCCATGTTTTGAGGACACTCCAGCGACTGGGCGCGAAGCCATTTCAATGAATTTACCGATACCGTGGCGTTCGTGAACGACATAATCGCCAGGGGTTAGCGCCAGAGGATCGACGGCGTTGCGTCGTTTACGGGGTTTGAGTTTTTTGCCGCTCGCGCCACGTGGCGCGTAGGTGCCGCGCCTGCCCAAAATTTCACCTTCAGTCAAGACAGCAAGGCGCGCCTCAGGAATTAAAAATCCGGCAGAGGCTGGGGTCTCACAAACTTCGACGACTCCGGGCTGTAGAGCGCCTTCCGTTCCCCGGTCGAGGGTTTCCCGGCGTATGGCCGGAATTGGGTCTTCTCCTGAGATACTCTCGCGGAAAAGTTCGATGAGGCGGTCGGTGGATCCTCGCCCATTGGTAAGCGCCAGTACCATCCAGCCGTCACGAACCAGCGAACCAACCTCGTGAAGCATTTGTTCTACCGAGCCGGTGAAGGACGCTGGAGCCTGTGCCGCGACCGTCATAGTTGGGATGTCGTCGCCGAGAGCATTGTTGAGAAGGTTTACACTATCGACAAGCTCGGTGATTTCCCACCAGGATAGGTTACGGTCCAAAGATTCCTGCTGGGTCGCGGCAATCGTGCGGAACCCGCTGTCGCTGACCCGAAGCTGTCCCAAGTCTATAGGCGCACGCGAGCCCGCATCGGCGGAAGCATCCCAAGCGGCCGCTAAAAACTCCTCATTGGTTGCCACAAGGTCTTCGGCACGGGCACGCACCCGCTCAGGTTCCAGAGAAATAATGAGTGATTCTTCGGGGAGCAGAGACACAAGAGTCTGCATTTTATCGACAAGAAGCGGGGTTAGAGATTCCATGCCTTCGACATAGATACCTCCCGCGATTTTCTCAAGCATGCTTGATGCCGCCGGATAGTCCGTTTTGAGTCGGGCAGCACGTCCCATAACTTCCGGGGTAATGAGAAGCTCACGGCATGGGAGTAAAGTAACGTGCGTTGGGTGGTCTGCTTCCTGCCCTAGAGTGCGCTGGTCTGCCGTTGAGAAGTAACGTATTTCGTCAAGTTCGTCGCCGAAGAATTCCAAGCGAACTGGATGCTGTGCGGTAGGTGCAAAGACGTCGATAATACCGCCTCGAACCGCATATTCACCACGCTTTGCTACGAGATCTACACGCGAGTATGCGGCATCTGTTAGACCTTTAATAACGTCTTTGAAAGAGTATTCTTCACCGCGTGCCAGGCTTACCGGTTCCAGGTTCTCAATACCAGCCACGAGGGGCTGAATGACCGCACGCACCGGGGCTATAACAACCTGTGGAGTCGGCGTTTCAAGATGAGTTATAGAGCGCAGAACATTCAAACGTTTTCCCACGGTATCACTACGTGGCGAAAGCCGTTCATGCGGCAGAGTTTCCCACGCGGGAAAGCTCTCGATATGGTGATCAGGCAAATATGAGTGCAGGGCATGCGCGGTATCCTCAGCCTGTCGCTCGGTTGGTGTAATAATGAGCGTCAGCGGAGTTTTTCCGGTTCTGGACTGGCGCCGTACTGCAACGGCAAGATCAGCTATAAGGGGTGCCTGTACACCGGCAACGGCGCCAATCAGGGTTTGGACAGGACGTTCCGCAGCGGGAACATCGCAGGCTTCAAGAATATGACGGTAGAGGGCTGTTCTGCCAGAAGACGGCTCAGTCCAGTTAGTTTCACGGATACTCCTTCTACCGGATGCGGTGGCTATCAAGGCGGCGCCTCCCAATAACGCGTGCGCTCTATATTGCCACGTTGATGCGTTTGGGTACCCGTCTATCTTATACCGTAGGGGTATCTCGCTCAGGCTTTTTGTCTATCTCCTCGACTACAGCCGGTGGGGTGGACCTTCACGATAAAATCTATTGTTCATCGGTTCCTATCTGCTCATATTTTTGAGGATGGCATGCGAAATGCATATTTTTAACTGTTCATGAGAGTGTCCTTAAGGTATATCCCCTTATAAATCCTGACTTTAAGGCTGCGGCTAGGAAATTTATAGTAAGGGTTTGCCCGCCTCCCTTCTCCCTTGTTATCACAGGGAACCTGTTTTCTGGGGGTATATACTATTATTTTTTATTTGATAGGTAAAGTATGTGCCAAGTCTCAGAACGTATATTGAGTGCATATTTATAAATTTAAGAGCTTCAAGTATCTTTCAAGTAGACTCAGCTACCAAAACCTACCTCCTCAGAAGTTTTATAGGTATTTTATGAGTAAATTTCTATACACGAGAACAACTATCAACTTTGTATCGAAACAACCATTTACACCTTTCTTTTGATAAGGGTTCATAAAATATTTATTAGGTTTTCTTATAGTATTTGTCCACCCCTCGGACTATCCGCGAGTATTGTGACCTCACCACGGTCACAACTCTCGTTCGCTGTGCTAGCCTATAGGTATCCACGGAAAGTTCTGTGCCTTCATGGCGCGGTGTAGCCCCATGGAAAATAATAGAAACCAACGGGTACTCCCGTCGGCAATAGCAATTCACTCACTTACAATTACACAAAGGGTGGGTTGTCGTTATTGTTGGCAGAAGTGCCTTCACTTTACCGATAACCAACCACCTTACAACTGAACGAGAAAGATCGTGCTTCGTACGTTTTCTTCACTTCCGAAACAGCGACGGGCAGCAACGGGCTTACTTCTGAGTTTGTCTCTGATAGTCCCCCTTGCGGCATGCTCTCAGCCATCAGATCAACAGACTGCGAGCCCTGGCAGCTCAGCTTCAGCAAGCTCGTCATCTTCTGCTTCCAGCGCATCTAGCGCTTCTTCCGCCCCTTCTTCTGAAACTGCTACTTCCTCTGAATCTGCACAGGCTGAAGTTCCTGCGCAGGACGAAAATTATCCCCAGGCAGAGCAACTCAAAGACGCTAAAACTGTCTCGACTGACGCGGCCGAGGTTAAAGAAGTCAACGGTCTCGTAAACTCCTATGAGCAGACCATGTCTTCTGTTCCAAGCGCGCCTGAAGGTTCAGCAGATACTGCTTCATCAGATTCCGGTCAACCCCGGCAGCTTTGTTGATGAGGCAACCATGAACTCCATCAACAAGGTAGCTGTAGACAATGCCGCCGAAGAATACGCGGCATCCGCTGCCGAGTATGCCCAGAACGGTTGGCATTACGAGGGTACCAGCACGGTCGTCGGCAGCCCCAAAGTTGCCGAAGGAACCTACCAGGGCAAGCGTGCACGATTCGTCGAGGTATGCCTGGATTCCTCCCAAGTCAAGACCAAAGACAGCTCGGGTCGGGAACTCCAGAGCGGGGGCAAACGGAGCTCTCAATATATATACGCTGGTCGAATCTGACGGCACGTGGAAAATAGCCCAACACGACTTCCCTAACAATCCCGATTGCTAAGCACATGGTACGTCGTACCTACAGGCATCATAAGGCCGCTTTTATCCTTCGGTGTCTGCCCGTGTTTATTCCATTCCTTCAATACGTATTCAGCATTCAACGGAGGTGCAATAAAACCATGAAATTTGCTAGAAAAGCGACTACGGCGGTAGGGCTTGCCCTGACGCTTGGACTTTCCGGGCTAGCCCCGGTAGGTCCCGTAGCCTACGCTGCTGAGGATGCGGTCGTTCACGACGGCTCCTCCAGCGACAAGGCAGCCGCTTCCTGTTATGAAGCTAAACAAAGTCAACAAGGATGCAAAATCCGGTAAGTACTGGCTGTACACCCCTTCGATGTCAGCTCCACAGCAGTTCTACTGCGACCAGGAGACTAACGGCGGCGGTTGGGTTCTGATTGGTCGCGGCCGTGACGGTTGGACCGAGAACTACCACGGTCGAGGTGCTGCATCTAAGCTGTACACCAGCCCTGAGGGTGACGACGCAATGACTCCGGTACAGCTGCCCTCCACCACTGTTGATGAGCTGCTGAACGGTCAGAAGCCGCAGGATCTTGAAGATGGCGTGCGCTTCCGCCGCGCCCTGAATACTGACGGCACGGAATGGCAGAACATCACGGCGCACCGTGATCAGACCGAGCGTTGGACCTGGGCTCTGCGAAGCAACAATATCTGGTCCAATATTGACGTCAGTGCGGATAACCCCCAGTACATGCAGAGGGATCGTACCCACTTCGACAAGACCGAGGGTCATATCCAGCAAAATGGCACCTACTCGGTGCTGAACTTTGATGAGCAGCGTGAGCAGGGATGGAAGCTCGGCTTTAGCTACAGCCGTGATGTTCGTGCTAACGGAAATCGCAATGAGAGCGCAAGCAACTCATATCTGTACCGCCCGAGCGGTTCCAACGCTACTCCCTTCGCTTTCACTCAGGTCTACCTGCGCCCGAAGCTAACCCAGCAGAACATGGGGTGCACAGGCTATTGGCGATAACGGTACCGCGGCAAGTAACCGCCGCGCACTGCCCAAGAGCGGTTCTATGCCATGGAAGTGGCGCACAAGCGATAAGTCTGGAACCGGTAACGTCAACGAAATGAACACCTACGTTCAGGCTATTACTCAGGTAGGCGACACTGTCTTCACCGGCGGTGACTTTGCATACCTGGAGTCTGCAGCCGGTGCTCATGTGGATCAGTCTTATCTTGCTGGTTTCAACGTCAATACTGGTGAACTGGTGCAGACCTTCAAGCCGAAGTTCAATGGTCAAATTAAGTCTCTTGAGGCTCTGCCGAACAACAAGTTGGCCGTTGGTGGTGAATTCACCGAGGTTAACGGCGAAAAGGTGCCCGGTTTTGCGGTGCTTGACCCCGCAACCGGACAGCTTGACCGCGAACTGAACCTGCAGGTTGAAAACAATGTTTCCGGTTCAGCTCTTTCTGTGAAGACTCTGCAAGCTCAGGGGATTACCTGTACTTGGGCGGTACGTTTACCCATCTCAAGAGCTCAGGAACCCCCAATAAGGTTTACTCCCGTAACGCTGCTCGCGTGAAGATCTCCACCAACCAGGTTGATCGCACGTGGACCCCGCGTTTCAACGGAACAGTAAATGGTATGAGTGCATCGGCAGATAACTCCGAGGTGTTTGCCGCCGGTTACTTCACCGAGATGAATGACCAACGCGCATTCCGTGTGGCACGTATCCTCGATTCCGCCAAGAAGGTCGGAACATGGGAGGTCACTCCCTCATACCTTCCGGATCCACAAACCCGCGAGAAAAGGGTGTGGGGCTTCCACTTTGACGTTCAGGATGCTGGCAGCTCCGTATGGCTTGGCGGTACTGAGCACATGATTTCTCAGTACACCAAGAACGAACCAATGACCCGTTTGAGCTCGAGTATTACCCGCAACGGCGGTGATTTCCAGGATCTGCATCTCAACGGTAATAACATCTACGGCGCCTGCCACTGTGGTGACTTCCTGTACCAGGGCAGCGGCACCCACGACTACGCATGGCGTGGTTCTACCGTGACCGACAGCATCCGTTTGGTTGCTGCGTTCGATAAGGACAGCGGTAAAACTCTCCCCGAGTTCGCTCCTACCCTTAAGGGTAAGAGTGGTCACGGCATCTGGGAATCCTTCGTGGACTCCAATGGTGTACTGTGGGTTGGCGGCGATTTGAACCGCTCCCTAGGTGAAAATGGTGTGCAGCAGGAATCTGTTGGCTTCGTACGCTACGCACCACGCGATGTTACTCCCCCGCCTGCTCCGAGTAACCTGACCGTTACTCAATCCGGTGATAACGATCAGCTGAACTGGAGCGCATCTGGCGAGGCGGGTGCACGTTACCATGTGCTCCGTAACGATCGCGTGATTGCTACTGTGAACGGCACCAGCTACCGGGTAAAGCACACCGACAACGCTCGTTACTTCGTGCGTGCGGCTGATGCAAACGGTAACTACTCTGCTTCTACTTCGGTTGCTGTATCTGGCAAGAAGGCTGAGCAGCCTAAGCAGGAGAACCCCAAGCAGGAGAACCCCAAGCAGGAGAATCCGCAGCCTAAGCAGGAGAACCCTAAGCAGGACGATCCTAAGCAAGAGGACCCCAAGCAGGAACAGCCCAAGCAGGACAACCCGCAGCAGGAAGATCCTAAGCAAGAGCAGCCTAAACAAGAAGATCCCAAACAGGACAATCCTAAGCAAGAGCAGCCCAAGCAGGAGGATCCTAAGCAGGAGCAGCCTAAACAGGATGATCCTAAGCAGGATGACAATAAGAATATCGTCAAGCCTCAGCCGGAGAACCCCATCCAGGACGATCCCAAGCAGGAGCAGCCTAAACAGGAAGATCCTAAACAGGATGAACAGCCTCAGCCGGAAAACCCTGCGACAGACGACCAGGTTCAGCCCGCTGATCCCAACGATGATCTGAAAGCCGAACGAGCCTAAGCAGCAGGAGAACCCGAAGCAGGAGCAGCCCAAGCAGGAAGATCCTAAACAGGACAACCCCAAGCAGGAGCAGCCCAAGCAAGAGGATCCGAAGCAGGAGCAGAAGCCCCGGGGCGATCAGGTTCTCGTCGATAGCGGTTCTTCATGGGTCTACCGCGTAGGCAGCGACCGCGCCGAAAGCGAATGGAAAACTCGTTCATGGCTCGGCGGCGCATGGTCTCGCGGCAAGGCTCCCCTGGGTGCTGGCTCGGTGAACGTTGAGACCGAGGTGAATACCTTCTTTGGTACTCCGATGAGCATCTACGCCCGTAAGGACGTTACCCTCACGAAGGAACAGGCTCAGCAGTATCTGAAGCTCACCACCTACGCAGATGACGGTACTGTGGTTTATGTCAACGGCAAGGAAGTTGCTCGTAAGAACATGCCGCAGGGTCGTATCTCGGCTAACACCCCCGCAACCCAGCGTCCGGAAAGCCAGAACGCTCAGCTGTTCTCAGTTGACGTTCCTGCTGAGTACCTGCGCGAAGGTCGCAACGCAATCGCCGTTGAGGTTCACGCTAACTCGCACTGGAGCAACAACATCAGCTTCGATATGCAGGTTATTTCCACCGCGCAGCACCAGAATCCCCTTCCTGAAGTACAGAATCAGGAGGATAACGGTCAGCAGCACCGTCCCTCAGGTCTGGTACTGGTACTACCCGGAGTACTACGGCAACTATGGTAACGGTGACTACTACGGTCGTCGTAACCAACGCGTAGCCTATAACTACGATCACCGTGGTTTTGGTTACATGGGTGGCTTCGGTTATGCCCACGGATTCTTCGGTCGTGCATTCTACGACTACGGATTCGGTTGGTAATCACCTAGCCCCTTTGTGGGGACTGCATAAACGCTCCTGTAGCTGGATTTAGTATTCGGCTACGGGGGCGTTTTTCAGCGCGATACCGTCTTCAATGTTTGACTAAGAGTCAGCAAAATAAGGCGCGCCTGGCAAAGTCCTACTTTTTAGAGCATTTTATTTCTATAATCTTTATGACTTACTTTTTGCTCGGACACTCGGTTTTAGATCGCATGTCTTCCGGCGGGCTTAGGTAACAGCAAACGTCGTCATCACCCGCGGCACCACCTCAAACTTTGATCACCGATTAGGATTCTTCACATGGGTCACATCACTACGCCAAGCACAGCAGAAACGCCCCGGCTTTTCGGATACTCTGAGAGCGCTTGAGCAGGCGCAAAAACCAGGTATTGGAGTTCCCGCATACACCCGATGGGTAAACCGCAGGATTGCACGCTATTTTGCTGCTGCCGCTGTCTCTCTCGGTATTACGCCCAACGGCGTTACGGCGGTCAGCGCAGCTGTCTCAGCGGCAGGTGTTATCGTTCTTCTAACCGCTCCCCCAACAATCCTGACAGGCGTTATCGTTGCGCTTCTGTTTGCCCTCGGTTACGGGCTTGATTCGGCGGACGGGCAGGTAGCCCGCGTGACCGGCGCATCCTCACCAGCAGGAGAATGGCTTGACCATGTAGTAGATTCCATGCGAGTACCCACCGTACACCTAGCGACGCTGGTAGGTTTCATCCGTTTTCCCGAATACTTCTCTGTATCACATACCGCCGATGGTTTTCCCGGTGGCTGGATTCTTTGGGCACTGCCCATGGCGTTCACAGTACTCACCGCCGGACATTTTATGAGTCAGATTCTCGCTGAGCAGCTGCGCAAAAACCGTAAAACTGCGGCACCTTCGACCGGGGGTAACCTCCGTTCCTTCATCAATCTGCATATGGACGCCGGTACGCTCTGCTGGATCTATATTTTTTGGGGTTTTGGCGTGATCTTCGTCTTCGTCTATGCGCTTCTTTTCTTGGCAAACGCGGCGACCGTTTTGCTGTCTATGCACCGTAAATACGTCACGCTCGCAACCCCCGCATCGTCCCCCTCGCAGGAGGCATAACCGTGAAGTTTGAATCTTCAGCTCCCGCCGTAAGCGCCGTGATCGCAACTAACGGTAAACGTCCCGAAACTCTGCGCACTGCGGTACGCTCTATTCTCGATCAAGATTATGCGGGGTTTATCGAGGTTGTCGTGGTGTATGACCGGGTAGAGCCCGATCTACTGGAAGACGTGCAGGTTCCGGAAAATCGGAAACTCAATACGATAGCAAACACACGCACGGGCGGGCTTGCGGGTGGTCGTAACAGCGGGATTCTTGCCGCCACTGGAGAAATTATTGGCTTCTGTGACGACGACGATTATTGGATGCCCACCAAGCTGACCGAACAACTCGCACTGTGGAATGCTCACCCGGAGGCGGTCGCGGTTTCTTCGGGTATCACCGTTCGCTCGGGTGGGCGTGATATTGAGCGGCTGGCGCCTAAAGCGTGCATCCTTCGATGACTTTCTGCTCTCACGCATTACGGAGATTCATCCTTCCGCTATGCTCTATGCGAGGCAAGACCTTGTGACCGACCATCTCGGTTTAGTCGATGAGGAGCTGCCAGCTTCCTACGGCGAAGACTACGATTTACTCTTACGAGCAACCCGCTACGGCGACGTTTTTTCAGTGCAGAAACCGCTTATTCTGGTGCTGTGGGATCGTCCCTCATTTTTTGCCGGTAAGTGGCAGGCTATGGCGGACGGGCTTACCTATATACTGCAAAAATTCCCCGAATTTGAGCGTAGCCCGCGTGGACTGGCACGTATTGCCGGGCAGATAGCTTTTGTGCATGCGGCGCTCGGTCACCGTGATCTTGCTCGTTCCTACGCCCGCTCGGCCCTTAAACGCGATAAAAAGCAATTACGTGCCTGGGCGGCATACGTGGTAGCACTGGGGATTGTGAAACCTCAGCTGCTTCTTGATCTCGTTCAGAAGACAGGAAGAGGTCTGTAATGTCTACTGCTCTAGCTCTTCCAACCCTCGGTGCTTCAAGGAAGCTCGCGTCTACACCCGCGGCGGGCGGTGCATCCGCACAGGCACCCCGTAAACGTCTTCCTGCGTGGCCTCTTCTCACCCTGTTCTATGGGTTCCCGGCATTCTGGGCGTTGGGGCTGCTTCAGATCGTGCCGCTGGTGCTTTCGGTTACGATGGTCATTTACTTGACTATCCGCGGCGGCGTGCGAGTGCCCCGCTCGCTCTGGATATGGGCTGCGTTCATCTTCTGGGTGATTGTCTGTACCGTCTCGTTAGAAGATGTGACAGACTATATCGCCTGGACGCTGCGCTTCGTCAATATTCTCAACGCGGGCGTGTATGCGCTCTACTATTTCAACGCTAAAGAAAGCATCTCGATCAATCAGCTCTTGGGCAGCTTAACTGCCCTGTGGGTTACGGTTGTCGTACTCGGATGGGGCGGCGTGCTCTTCCCGGAAGTGCGCGTTCAAACACCAATGAGCTACGTCGTGCCACAGAGTTTCATGTCGAACTCTTTGGTGAAAGACTATATGCTCCCACCCTTCGCGGAGGTTCAAAACCCCTGGGGGGCGCCTGAACCCTACGTGCGCCCCGCCGCTCCTTTCCCCTACGCCAATAGCTGGGGTCTTGCCTTTACCGTGCTCACCCCCGTCATGTTCGCGTTCTTTGCGCGCACACGCTCGTGGCTTCTGCGCATCTTTTTGGCGATCGTCCTCGGAGCGTCGGTCGTGCCGCTCGTTGCGACCAGTAACCGCGGTATGTTCATTGGTCTGGGTTTTGCGACTGCATACGTCATTATTCGCCTGATTATTGGTCGCTACTGGGGCCTGGTAACGGCGGCCGGGGTGATGGTTGTCGGGGTGGTGACCGCGTTAATTGCCTCCGGCACGGTGGCGGCTATTTTGGGTCGTCAGCAGTATTCTGACTCGACCGGCGGTCGCGCGGCGCTGTACCGCTCAACCTGGGCAGCGTCCTTAGAGTCTCCCATTGTGGGGTATGGAACCCCCGTATGGAATTGAGCGTGGGTGTTTCGATGGGTACTCAGGGGTATCTATGGACTCTAATGTTCTGTTTCGGATTTGTGGGTCTTGCTATATATGCCCTCTTTATTCTCAGTATTTTGGGTGAAGGGTTGAAGGTGCGCACCCCCGCCGGATTCTGGCTGCATTCCATTCCGGTCTGCAGCTGTGTTGTCATTATTTTCTACAGCTTCGATGTGGCACAGCTCAGCGTTCTTCTGCTCAGCGCCATGGCTTGCATTCGTGCACGATATTACAGAGAGGAGCTTTAATGGCACGTCATGCTTCTTTAGCACGCAGCGGCTCGCTGGCTTCTCTCTGTGTGATGTACGGTGCCGGTATTGCGTTCGTTACAACCCTCGTGGTCTCAAACGGAATCGGCGCAGCCGGTGCCGGTGAATTCTTCCGTCTAATGGCACTCTTTGCGATCGGAACCTCGCTCTCAGTCTTTCGGCGCGGATACCGGGACTTGTACGCACGATGTCCGCACAGCGTGCCCTAGGACGATACTCTGCGCTCCCCCAGCTTATCCGCTTCGCTCTTTTCCCCTCGGTACTTCTTGCCGTTGTCGTAGCCCTCGCAGCGCTGGTGTACAGCTTTGATCATGCCGGGAAGCGACGAATACGCCACCGCTCTACGGGTGAGCGCTCCGTTCCTGATAATTGCCGCCGCCATGACGGTGGGGTTCGGAGCGTTACGCGGTCTAAACCAGGTAGTGACATTCACCCTCCTGCAGAACGTGGTGCTCCCGACTCTCCGTCTAGCTGGCGTAGCTCTTGCGGTGATTCTCGCGGGTTCTCTGATGGGCTTAGTATGGGCATGGACTATTCCGGTGATTATCACCACGGCAGTCACCGCATACCTGCTCAACCGCCCTCTTCCCGAAGAAATGAGCCAGGATGCGCCGCCCACCACGAACGAGCATCAGGACGCTCCCGGAAGAAACGCTGCGTTCTTTTTGGATGTTCTCATCTGCCCGCGGTGTTGCCGCCATTGTCGAGACCGCACTCGAATGGATTGATGTGCTGGTTATCGCAGCATTCCTCGGACCGGCCGCGGGCGGTGTCTACGGCGCGGTAAACCGGTGTGTGCGTGTTGGCACTATGGTCGAACACACCGGGCGCATCGTGACCGGACCATCGATCAGCGCGGCGCTGGCAACCCAAAACTTGGTTCGTGCCCGTGAAATCTTCCTTGCGACCACCCGCGTGCTCACCGCCCTAGCCTGGCCTTTCTACCTTTCACTTGCTTTCTTCGGCCCGGTTTTGCTGCGTTTCTTTGGTAAAGGTTTCGAGTCTGGCGCCGGTATTCTCTGGGTTATCTGCCCGGCGGCGATGCTCGCGATGAGTGCGGGCGGCGTGCAGTCGGTTCTGCTTATGAGCGGTAAAAGCCGTTGGCAGCTTCTCAATAAGCTCTCCGCTCTGGTTCTGGCGATTATCCTGAACCTTACCTTGGTTCCGTTATGGGGGCTCTATGGTGCCGTCACCGCTTGGGCGGCGGCGCTGCTGATTGATACATTCTTGGCAAGCTACCAGGTCTTCAAGCTGGTGGGTATTCGCGCTACCGTCAAGGAAATGGCTCCGGCGCTCATCCTTGGCGGTGCGGTACCGACCGTATGCGCCCTTATTCCGCTTGCGGTTCTGGGGCAAAGCCTAGTAGCTCTTGTGCTGTACCTGGTTCTTCTGGTTCCAAGCTACGGTTACCTGCTGAAGCGCTTCCGCAAGCCGTTGGGCGTTGAACGTTTCCTCTCGGCACGCAAGAAACCCGCAACCGCGGAAGAAGTTGTTGCAGCCCAGACCCCGGAAAACGCGCCTACCACGGTGATGGCGATCGTTCGCTCCCCCAGCAAGTTTTCGGCGGTGCGTGCCGCTATTGCTCAGGGGCGACGTGAGGCGTTCCCGCAGTATACCGATTCCGGTGCCGATGCACAGCGCTTGAATGATGCGCTTGCCCACGGGGCAACGATGGTTCAGCTCGTCGGGGTTTCTCCGCAGCATCCTCAGCGCTCCTCCAGCATTGCTTCTGCTGTTACTGCGGCGCTTTCAAAAACATCACCGGCGCAGTCTTCGGATGCGCCCTCTCAGCAACATACCGCAGCTGAGACACATCTGTCAGCTACGCCTCCCGCCGAGGGAACGGCGGTTCACCACGAACAACTTCACGAGAAGGGACAAGCTCCGCACATGGGGAGAGAACAAGAGTCTGCGCTGCAGGCTAACGCATCGTCGCAGGATCACAGCAGCCCCCAGACGGGGAAAACACCGCATATCGAAAAATCGCCAACCGTGCCAATATTCCTGGGTGCGGCGGCTGGTGATGAGCCGGGTTCGCCCGATTCTGCGGTTGGTACCCTCAGAAATGCTCTGCCGCAGGATTCTGCACAGCCTGAAGCCGATAAATCTCCCGAGCCAGCTCGACCCGTGCAAGCCGTGAAGAAGCCGAGGCTTCCTGCGATTGCACAGGCTACCGCGAATGGTGCCCCGGATACGCCCACGGGCATGATACCCGCGCAGCCCGCCGCTAAGACTCAGGCGACACCAGCGGAAAGTACAGACGCCGAAGCCCCGGCGAAGTCTTCTGAAGATACGACAGACTCTCACAACACAACACCGATCACAAACCACGAACGACCCAGGATTATCGTTCAGAAAGAGAACACCATGGAAAATTCGAGCACTTCCGAGAAACAGCCTTCGGCATCTTTGCTTGAGCAGGTTCAGCGCATATGGCGCCATAAGCTCATTGTTCTTATTCCGATCGTGGTGATGGCGATTCTTGCGGGAACCTACGGAGTGATTTCCCCTGCGTCATACGCCGCGAAATCAACTGTGGTGGTTTATCCGCTCGTGAACGACCTTTCTGGAACCGGCAGCGCGAACTCCTTGAAGGTCGATATTAACACCGAGTCCCGTGCGGCAAGTTCCCGCCAGGTTGCCGGGCGTGCCATTACCAAGGCTCAGGCTAACCAAGAGGGCCCCAACTACCAGGCGATGGACGTTGATAAGCTCATGGCTGCCACAAAGGTAACGGGTACTTCGCAGTCGGCCGTTTTGGATATTGAGGTGACTCTGCCTAACGCCCAGCAAGCGGCTGACTACGCAAATGCCGTGGCTGAAGCCTATCTGGAGGTGCGCAGTGAAGGCCTCAAGGCTAATGTGGAGGACCGGCGCAAGAAGCTCAATGAGAAGATTGACGAAGCACAAAATAGCAATACCATCCCAGCTTCCGAACTTACTCAGCTTCGTGAACGCCTTTCTCAGCTTGAGCTGATTTCTCAGGAGGGCGGTCGTGTTGTATCTTCGGCTCAGGTTCCAAAGAGCCAGAAGGGACTCTCCCCCATGGTTCTGACTGTCGTTGGCGGTGCCTTCGGTCTGCTGGTGGGTATTGCTGCAGCATACATTTATGACCGTTCGATGCGTACCTTAGGCTACGCTGGTCGTCTCAAGGAAATGGGTATCGATTCGCATGAGCTCAAGCCGAACGACACCGAAGGAGCGCTTTTGCTGCTGCACCGTGTAGGCGCTACGGATGGTGACCTCAAGAAAGCCGGTTATGCCGGTATTACCCTCAGTTCTGCATCCGGCAAACTCGCTTACCGTTTGTACCAGGCTCTCTACACCGCGCTGCCAAGCGATCAGGTGCGTTTTATCGACTACAAGTCGCTCAAAGACAGTCACTCGCTGCAGAACCCCGAGAAGTATGTTGCGGGTAATTCCATTCCCGTTGTGGTTGATTTGGGGAATTCCGCTACGCTTCCGCAGGTTGTGCGATTCAGCAATGCCACTCGTTTGTGCCTGATTCCGGTGAACAAAGATACTAACCGGGCAAAGCTGCGCGAGCTCTTCTCGTACCTGCAGACTCTTGAAAATACCGTGAGCATCGCAGTATTTATGGAACCGCAGAAGGAAGGGTAAGCGATGACTAATTCGTCGGATAAGTCCGCAAAGTTACTTCTCGTCTCTAGCAGCGGCGGGCATTTGAAGCATCTGACCGAGACCGCTTCTGCATGGGAAAACTACGAGCGAGTGTGGGTGAGTTTCAAACAGCCCGATGTTCAGGCGGCGCTTGAGAACGAGCGTGTGCATTGGGCCTACTACCCTACGACCCGCAATATTAAGAACGCTATTCGGAATTTCTTCTTGGCCTTGAAGGTTCTTCCTCAGGAGAAACCGCAGGCCGTAGTGTCTGCGGGGGCTGGGGTTGCGGTTCCGTTCTTCGTAGCGGCGAAGCTATTTCGGGTCAAGACCATGTACATTGAGTGCTATGACCGCCCAACGCTGCCGACGATGACGGGGAAAAATGCTCTATATTCTGGCTGATAGCTTTAACGTTCAGAATGAGGAACAGCAGAAGAATTTTCCGGATTCGACGATTCTGCACCCGATTTTCTAGGGCGCAGCACCGCATTATATGCGCGGGCGTGGGATTAATAATTTTCACCGCTTTCATGACCGTGAAGTTTTACTTTAATCCTGCGTCTGCGCGTATATACTTAATACATAACAAACTGATAACAACATCTGCGGGCGAGCATTACCTTCGACTAACCACCGGAGTCAATCGCAGAAACTCTTCCGATTTACCAACCACTCGGGGTTAGCTGGCCTACTTCCACTCTTTAGGCTGACCGATTCCGCACTCACCGATTAGAGTTAGGATCAGACATATATGTCTATTCAGAACGTGTCCCATACTGCGGGGCATAGCATTATTCTCGATCCGGCGAGCTTCACTCTCGCCCAGGCTCCCTCACGTCTTCCGGCGGATACTTATGATCTTGTGGTTTCTCTCGGAACCGACTATCACACCTTTGACCGGCTGCTACGGTGGGTCAAGGCTTATTTGGCGGAGAATCCTCAGGTACGATGCCTCATTCAACACGGCCATACATCCCCCGTTGAAGGGGCAGATAACGTTAAACTTCTGCCCGCAGGCACCCTCAAACGCCTATATGCCAAGGCGCAGGTTGTACTGGTTCAGGGTGGCCCGGGGTCTATTCAGGATGCGCGTGCCACCGGCGCTATCCCCCTCGTTGTACCGCGCCGCGTTGAGTTTGATGAAGTTGTCGATAACCACCAGGTCCCTTTCGTTACCATGATGGAGAAGCAGGGCGGCGCCGTTATCGTTGAGAGCCGCGCAGACCTGTTCGACAAGCTTACTTTAGCCTTTGAAAATCCCTCACTTTTTCATGCGGCACAGCCCTATGTGGCGAACCCAAGTATCGCAGCGGGACAGCTGGCGCAGGGGCTCGATAACCTGCTTTCGGGGAAAACTCGCCGTGCTGAGGGATATATAGCCCGTTTCAAGCAGGCAGCACGTGCTCACGCTGCGGGTAAACAAGAAATGGCTCGAATTAACGCTATTACACCCAGCGAGTAGAATCTAAGTAGCTATCGACGATATAGTGCACATGTATCCGCCGAGTTTTCAGACGTAAGGCTACACCGGAGCATCCGCCACTATATGAGGCAGAAGACCGCACATATACGCGGGTGTTCCACTCAAGTTGTGCAGCCACGAAGGCTGTTACCTGTTAGGTACGAAAGCCTCGGAGCGCTTATCTTCCGGATAGGATGCCCGGGGCTTCGCACGCGCCATGGAAGGAAAAGAGAAAATATGGCAGTTCAAGAGTCCAACGACGTCAACGTGTCGGTTGAGCAGATCGCTGCAGCATACGCCAGCGAAGATTTCGCACGCTTTGTATGCAACGAGGTTGGTGTTAATTTCGTCAGCTTCAACCTTGACGGTGACCCCGCCGGTGAGTACACCATCACCACCGAGCGCACCATCCCCGCAGACCGCGTGCCGGATATTGCGAAGAAGTTCGTCTCTAACGGTGTGGGTATGACCCAGACCGATAAGGTGAGCGCACCCGCTGCCGACGGCACCCGCACCGTGAACACCGAGGTTAAGGTTAGCGGTATGCCTGTAAGCGCGCAGGCTACCCAGACCCTCACTCCTGTGAGCGACAGCCAGGCACGTGTGGACGTCAATGGTGAGGTCTCCTGCTCGATTCCGCTGGTGGGCAAGAAGATTGCTGCCGCTGCCGAACCTCAGGTTGGTCGCGTGCTCAAGGTTCTTGGTACCTCGGCTGAGAAGTGGACCGCTCAGCAGGGTTAATTACTGACCTGCTAGTCTACCTGCTAAAAAGGCTCTTTATGTGAATGAAGCGGCGGAAAACCCGCTTTATTCGAATAAAGAGCCTTTTTATGTTGGGTACTGAATTGCTAACGACCGATGGGGCTTTAGGATGCTTCGGCTTCTGCCGCTCCCACGGGGGCCTCTGCTTTAGCGGCGACTACCGCCTCATGATAGGCACGGTCACCAAGAAGTTCGGCGAAGCGACGCATCTCAACACGCAGGTCGTGCTCAGCTTCTAACAGGTCAACAACTTTGCGGAGCTTGGTGCTTGAGGTGTGCTCCGTATAGGGGAAGTAGTGCACGCTCACGCCGACCTCTGCGAAACGTTTTTCGAGGGCGAGGCCCTGCGGGGTTCCCTTCCAGTCGTCGCCTTTGAAAAAGACGTTAAAGGGCTTCTGGTGCCATGTTTCGATCTTATCGGGGGTGGTTTCGATATAGACTTCGTCCACATAGTCGATATGACTGACGATTGCGGCACGCTCATCAATGGGGATAACGGGGACGGCGCCCCTTGGTTTGTTCAAGAACGTCGTCGTGCACGACACCGGCGATAAGGTAGTCGCAGTTTTCCTTCGCCTTACGCAGGATTTCGAGGTGCCCGTAATGGAACAGGTCGTAGGCGCCAGCGGCGTATCCAATAATCATAAGAAACCCTCTCTTAGGGTACGTGCTTACGGCAGACGCCTGGGGCACATTCACACGGTGACT
>BNJV01001878.1_pt1 | contig 55461 bp, 81 predicted proteins | sample 8540591 | NCBI WGS metagenome assembly BNJV01 (sample SAMD00202457, study PRJDB9452) | human saliva metagenome | host: Homo sapiens | reverse complement strand
AATACAGCGGAAATTTCTATTTTTGTAGCTTGTTAGAAATAAATCATTTATTAATTCAATTAGATATGTAATTAAAACATATTAGTTGTAAATAATCCGTTTGAGGATACCTGAAAAACAGTAGGTCTGTAAAGCCTATGATGACCGTTGCTTGCTGGTTTTACTGAAATATTTTTTTCAAAACCATATTAAAAACATTAGTTTACAAATTATCTTGAAAAATATTGCATTTAAATAGGCTTGAAACTATCTTTCTGAAGTATCTGGAAACGGATGCGGATTGAATGTAACCAGACAACAAGTTAATCCAATTATAAATCGGATAGGGTTTAGGAAGTCGATGAGAAGGGCAAGCGTCGTCTGAAATTTTCAGACGACCTCACAGGTCTGTCGGCGTGGATAAAGAGCGGAATCCGGTTTGTGCCGGTTGTCGGAAATATAGTGGATTAAATGAAATCAGGACAAGGCGACGAAGCCGCAGACAGTACAGATAGTACGGAACTGATTCACTTGGTGCTTCAGCACCTTTAGAGAATCGTTCTCTTTTGAGCTAAGGCGAGGTAACGCCACCCTGGTTTAAAGTTAATCCACTATATTACATTATCTTTATTGATTTCTATATTATTCCGCGCTGTTTCACCATACTTACGCTTTATTTTGATAACAAAGGCTTTTTATGAACCATTTGCTTCCCCATTGAAACCGTCGCCGTTTTCGTGATTTTTGTTCAGAGCGCGATTGCCATCGATTTATTCGCCCATCAGGGACAACAAACCGATGTCGTTGAAAAAGTGCCGCGATATGGTCGCTGTTTTGGGTATTGATATCGGTTTTGTTCGGCGCATTTTTATGGGTCGTCATCACGGTGAAGCCGCCAGCCTGTTCTTTACCGGCTATGCTTTTTGGAAAAAGTACTGTCCGTTGATAATCTGTTTTTAATGATGGCGGTTTTCGCCTGGTTTAAAGTGCCTGAAGGTCTGCGCCACCGCGTTTTTGTACTGGGGGATTATCGGCGCGATTATTTTCCGCATGATTTTGTCGCCATCGGTGCCGGACTGTTGGCATTGGGGGCCGATTGTGGAAGTGGTTTTTGCCGTCATTGTCGGCTAGTACCGCCGTGATGATGCTGCGACGGGATGAAGAGGAGGGCGAAGAAGATGCCGATTATTCCGAACATTTGGCATATCGTGCAGTCCATCGCTTTTTCCCTGTGTTTCCTCGTCTTTACGGCAGCCATTTTTTCTTAAAAGGCGAGGAGTTGAAAAGCGCATGAGCAATATCCTGATGTACGGCTTGAGCCGGCGGGCGAAGACCTCAAGCATCCTGAAAATAACCATCCTCAGAAAATGCGTAAAGGGCAGTTGGTCGCAACGCCGCTGTTTTTATGTTTGGCAGTGATTGAGTTGTCGGATGTGATGTTCGCGTTTGACAGCGTACCTGCGGTGATTGCCGTATCTAAAGAACCGTTGATTGTTTACAGCGCCATGATAGTTTGCCATTTTGGGTTTGCGTACGCTTTATTTCGTATTGGAAGCATTGAAAGGCTATTTGGTTCATTTGGAAAAGGCAGTGGTCGTGTTGCTGTTTTTCATCTCTGCCAAGCTGGGATTGTCGGCGAGCAATCATATGTTCTATCACGGATGGGATATCGTTTCCCAATACGTCTTTGCTGGTTGTATTGGTTGTGCTGACCTGCGGATTGCTCACTTCCTTCATTTTCCCTGACAAGAAAATAAAGGTAAAGCCGATTCGTGACCGCGTTTCATCGCAGTATAGTGGATTAAATTTGAATCAGGACAGGCGACGAAGCCGCAGACAGTACAGATAGTACGGCAAGGCGAGGTAACGCCGTACTGGTTTAAAGTTAATCCACTATAAAACGGAACAGTAGGATTTGCGACTTTCGAGAAACACTTTGCAGGCAGCCGGAAAGTCATTTCTCCGGCTGCCGAAGTGTTTTGATGCTTTTTAAGCTTCCATCCGTTCTGCGCACTTCATTTTCGCATCAATCCAAGCGTCACCGCCGGGCTGTCACGATTTTTGAAACCAGTTTATCCAAATCATTCAGATAGTTGGTGGCATTCGGACTGTTAATCACCACCACCACGATCGTGGGGTTTGTCTCCCAGCCAATATCCGGCGAGGGCGCGTACGTCTTTGAGCGTTCCTGCTTTTCAGGCGTAGGGCGGACCCGCCTGTTTGAGGCGAGCATTTTCAGCGTGCCGTCTTTGCCGGCAATGGGTAAGGTATCGATGAAGTCTTGTTTGAACGGGCTGAAATAGGCTTTTTCCAGCATTTGCGCCAACATATTGGCGCTGACGCGTTCACGGCGGGATAAGCCTGAACCGTTTTCCAAGACCAAGTTTTCCGTATCCACGCCCGCGGTAGCCAATTCACGTTTTACGGCTGAAGAGGCTTGCTGCAAGGCGGAGTTGCCGGAATGCTCGCCTCCCAATTTCAGGAATACGGAGCGCGCAATCAGATTATTCGAATATTTGTCTGCGTCCGTCAAAAATGGCAGACATGGGTTTGATTGGTGTACCGCCAGCGTTTTGGCATGAGGCGGTACGGATGCTGCCCCGATGCCGTCGGTACTTCTCCGCCTGAGTAACGCCATTGGTTAATAAAGCTCTTTTGTACAAATTCACGCATGTTTAACATGTTGACGTACATTTCATTGCTCAAACACGATTCCGGAACTTTGCTGAAACATGCAATACGCCGCCTTTGTAGTTTGCGCGCATATGGTTTTGCAAGGCTTTGCAGGATGTGTTTGATGGCGTGACGTTGATTTTGTTGTCGATTTTATATCGGAAGCGTTGGTCACAAGATCCACACCGCCCATGTCGTTACGCCTCCGGTTTGACCGATACGACTTTGTGAGCCAGCATATTCGGGCTCAGGCGGCGCCAGAAATAGAGAGCCGATATCAGATTCGAAATCGCTCGGATTTTGAATGTCTCCCCATAAATGGCGGTCGAGTACCAAACCGCCGGTGATTTTGCGTATGCCTTTATCGCGCAATTGCTGCTGCACCCCGACCAAGCCTTCTTGGTCGAAAACAGGGTCTCCGCTGCCGACCCAGTAAATATCGCCTTGCAAGGTATCGCCTTGAATCTTGCCGTCGCTTTTAAATTGGGTCGTCCAGCGGTAATCGCTACCCAAGGCTTTAAATGCGGCAAACGCTGTAACCAGCTTCATAGTCGATGCGGGGTTGACCGATACATCCGAACGGTGGTCGACCAATACTTTTCCGCTGTCCAATTCTTGGACATAGACGGAAATTTCGTTTTTAGGGATGCGGCCGAAATCGATGGCAAATGCCGGCAAAGAGAGGATGGACAGCCATAAGACAGCGGCTGTTTGTCTTAACTTCATGATAGTTCTGAAAAACACATAAAGCATAATTATAAAGCGAGGTCGTCTGAAAAACGAGGATGGCTGCCAGACGGATGAAAAAGTTGTTCCTTATGGATGAAATGTGTCGCTATTTCGTTCCGTGCAGACAATCAGCGCTTAGGATGAACTATGATAGAATCTGTTTTTAAAACAAGATAAAAAGGAATACATTATGCGACTCGGCTTACAATGTTGCGCGTTGGCAACCTCGAAAAATCTTTGGACTTCTATCAAAATGTTTTAGGTATGTCTTTGCTGCGGCGCCACGATTATCCTGAAGGACGTTTTACTTTGGCGTTTGTCGGTTATGGCAATGAGGCTGAAAATACCGTACTGGAATTAACGCACAACTGGGATACGGAAAGCTATGATATCGGCAATGCTTACGGTCATATCGCGGTAGAAGTGGATGATGCGTATGAGGCTTGCGAACGGGTCAGACAAAAAGGCGGAAAAGTCGTGCGCGAGGCAGGACCGATGATGCACGGCACAACCGTTATCGCTTTTGTCGAAGATCCTGACGGTTATAAAATTGAATTTATCCACAGCGGCAATGATTCGGTGAAATACTGATTTTCCAATCGTTCGATAGTGGTCGTCTGAAAACCCTTCTCAATCGGGTTTTCAGACGACCTTGGTTTTAATAGCCTTGATTTACTCTGCAGGCGGCATTTGGGCAACGAGTTTCCTGCGCCCATGCCATGGTTTCGGCAAAGGCGGGACGGGCGAGGTGTTTGGCGGCGTAGCGTTGCAATACATCGGTTTCATCGGCAGGCAATACTTTAAAGTTTTTCGCGTTAAGAGCAGAATCAGCCCGGAATAGTACAGATCCAGCGCGGTAAAGCTGTTGCCGATAATGTAGTCGCGGTTTTTCGAGTGCTCGCGCAATGTGTTCCATGCGGTATCAAAATCGCCGTAACCGATTTGGCGGCGGCGCTCGGGCGTATCGACAGGCAGGTTGTGCAGTTTGTTGAAGGCTGCGTATTCGAGGTGCAGCGACAGGCACATCCAGCGAGTAGTATTCGCCGCGTTCCAATGTGTCTGCGGCAGGGATGAGGTGTTTGTTGGGGAACTGTTCCGCCAAAAAGGTAATGATGGCGAGCGATTCGGTCAATACGGTATCGCCGAATTTGAGCGCGGGAACCCGCCCTTGGGGATTGATGGCGAGATATTCGGCGGACTGAATCTGTGCGCCGAATTGGATGGGGACGACGGTGTATTCCGCGCCGCATTCTTTCAACATCCATACGACGTATGTGCCGCGTGAAAAGGGATGGGTGTAGAGCGTGATGTCTTGCATGTCTTTTCCTTTTGCGTTGTGAATGTTTTTGGCGAAACCCGCGCAGTAGGTTTCAGACGACCTTTCGGTTCTAATAATCTTGATTTATGCCACCGGCGGCATTTGGGCGGCGGTTTCCAGCATCCATGCCGTAGTTTCGGCGAAAGCGGGGCGGGCGAGATGTTTGGCGGCGTAGTGTTGCAATACGTCGGTTTCATCGGCGGGCAACACTTTCCAATTTTGCGTTAGTGCAGAATCAGCGCGGAGCAGTACAACCATCGCGGTAAAGCTGTTGCCGACGATGTAGTCGCGGTTTTTCAAGTGTTCGCGCAATGTGTTCCATGCGGTATCGAAATCGCCGTAACCGATTTGGCGGCGGCATTCGGGCGTATCGACGGGCAGGTTGTGCAATTTGTTGAAGGTTGCGTATTCGAGGTGCATCAATATGCACATCCAGCGGTAGTATTCGCCGCGCTCCAACGTACCTGCGGCGGGGATGAGGTGTTTGTCGGGGAACTGTTCTGCCAAAAAGGTAATGATGGCGGTCGATTCGGTCAGTATGGCATCACCGAATTTGAGTGCGGGGACTTGACCTTGTGGATTGATGGCGAGATATTCGGCGGATTTCATTTGTGTACCGAACTGGACGGGTACGACGGTGTATTCCGCGCCGCATTCTTTGAGCATCCATACGACGTATCTGCCGCGTGAAAAGGATGGGTATAAAGCGTGATGTTTTGCATGTTTTCTTCCTTTTGCACGATGAATGGTTTTGGCGAAACCCACAACAGGGGTTTTCAGACGACCTCATCAATAGGCGATGCTTTTTGCCGCTTCGTTCAAACCGTTTTCCAAAGATTCCAGCATGGCGGTATAGCCGTCGCCTTGTTGCGGGGTGGTAACGTCAAACGGTTTGTTGCGTCCGTCCGGCCACAGGGCGTAGCCGCTGACGGTAGTCTGACCCTGATAGCTGCCTTGGAAGGCTTCGATATAGATTTTCAGAGTTTGCCCGCTTTGGCTGCGTGAGGCGGGAACGAAAAGTATGGCGCGGGTTGAGGCGGTTGAGTTTGTTGCTGAGGTTTGCTGCCAACGCGCCGTCAAGCGGCGCCGCCCAAAGGTGGTTCTTCGCCAGATTCACATGATACGCGTCGGTTTGGTAAACGAGGCCGCCGTTGGCAAGCGGTTCGGCAAGGTTGACTTTGACCGCGATTTCACTGCCTTGCGCCGCCGGCCGGATGTATTGGCTGTCGGGCAGGGACGAAATATTGCGGGCTTTGCGTAGGCCGCAGGCGGCAAGCGTCAAGGCGGCGGCAATCGGGAAGAGGCGCATTATCGGCTTCCTTTCGGGATGGGGTCTTTGCTGCTGCTGTTAAAAATCAGCGCGTTGGGTTTTTCTTTCAAAGTATTAATGACGGGGCTGTACGTCTCTGAGGGTTCTATCCAGGCTTTGCAGGGTATTTTGCACGTCGCCGTAGATGGGCGATTGCGGCGATACGCCTTGCAGGGTTTGGCGCAATTCTTTCAGGGTTTGGTTCAGCTCGTTCGGAATGTTTTGCGTTTGAGGTTTGCCGACCAGTTTGTCAATGGAGCTTAGGGCGGCATTGGCAGATTTGAGGGTGGATTTGAGTTCGGCAAGCGAGCCGTTCAACCCGGCAACGGTTTTATCCAACGGCAGATTGTTGAATTTCTCTAACAAATCCGCCACTTTTGCCTGCAAATCATCCAAACCGCCGCCTTGTGTGGCAATGACGGTATCGCCTGCGTAAACAGTGTGCGGTCTCAGCTCATGGCGAAGACGAGGGTTGGTCGGTCAGTTCGACCATTTTGCTGCCGGTAATCAAGTTGTTGCTGGAAATGGTGGCGGTCAGACCTTTGCCCAAAGCTGCTTTGGAATTGTTGTTTCCAATGTTCTTGCTTTGTTCGTCGGCATTGATTTCCATGCGCGACGGCTCGATGCGGATGCGCACGGGAATCCAGCCGTTTTCAAACATATGCAGGCTGTCGTTTCGGTCGAAATAGGGAACGTCGGAAACAACGCCGACATTCAGTCCTTTATATTCCACGGGCGAGCTTGCGGTCAGACCGCGCGCACGGACTGTTTGAAAAACGCGGTGTAATACAACGAACGGTTGTCGGGCAGGGTTTGCCACTTCGCTGCGGCTGTCGTAAAGCGTGAAACTGTCTTCACTTTTTCACATTTTTGCTGTTTTGGTTTCGGCGAATCAAAACGAAATTGCACCGGACAGCAAGGCGGGCAGGGGAGCGGAATTGAGTTTCACGCCGCTGCCCGTGGTTTCGATATTGATGCCGCTCTCCAGCCAAAAGCGGCTTTCTGAATTAATCAGTTTGTCGTTCGGGCTTTGGATGAAGATGGTGTAATGCACGGTTTGGTCGGCAGGCTCGAAATGCGCGCTTTCTACCTGTCCGACCATAAAGTTTTCATAAAGCACGGGGCTGCTGACGTTGAGGATTTTGTCGTTTTGACCGACCAGCTTCAGGCGCAGGCCGCTTTGCCCGATGGCGGCAATCGGCGGGATGTCCTGTACTTCAAATACGTCCTTCGTTTCATTGCTTTTGCCCGGCGTAAACGCGATATACGAGCCGGACAGCAGCGTGCTCAAACCGGTTACGCCGCTTTGGTCGATACGCGGTTTCACCACCCAAAACTGCGTATCGCTGCGGATAAGGTCTTTCGCATCGGCGTTAAGCTGGGCGGTGACTTCCACGCCTTTTTGATCGTCGCGCAGCTTGATGCGGGTAACGTGTCCGACATCGACGTTCAACACTTTAATCACCGTGTTGTTGACTTCAATGCCTTCCGCGCTGTCCATCAAAAGCGTGACGACCGGACCTCGGTTGCGGATGTCCTTTACCAGCAGCCAGCCGCCCGCAATCAGCGCAATCAGCGGAATCAGCCACACGATAGATGTGAAGACATTGGTTTTTTTGACACGCGCGGGTGCGCGATGTGTTTGAGAAGAATCGTGTTTTTTCATTGTTTCTGGTTATCGTCGGAATCAGGGTCGTCTGAAAGCTGCTGGTGTCTGTCCCAAATCAGGCGAGGGTCGAAATAATAGGCAGACAGCATGGTCAATACCACCACCAGGCAGAAATAAACCGCCGCCCCGCCGGGTACGACGCGCGCCATATTGGTGTGGAACGAGCTCATCAAAATAATAATCACAAAAATATCAATCATTGACCAGCGGCCGATGGATTCGGTAATCCGGTAAAGCACCGACATTTTCGGCGCACTCATCGGCGGTTTGAAATAAGCGGACGCAATCAAAACCGCCATCGCGATAATCTTCAATACCGGCACCAAAATACTCGCGCTGAAAAATAATCACCGCAATCAGCCTGTCGCCGTCGTTCCACATATACACAATGCCGTTGAAAATCGTATTGACCTCCAGCGCGGTAGGGTTCGACGAAATCATAATCGGCAGAATATTTGCGGGGAAATACAGGATAAACGCCGCAATCAAAAACGCCAGCGAAATGCTCAGGCTTTTCGGGCGGCGGCGGTACAAATCCGCACCGCAAACCTCGCAAGGCTGCTCGTCTTTATCGCGGAAATACAGGCAGCGGCTGCAACAGGTTTTGTCTTCAGATGCCGTTTGCACCGCGTCTCCGCCCGTCAGCCTGTGGATTTTATAATAAACCCAATGTTGAGGAATCGAGACTGAAGTCCGAATCAGCATGACCGACAGCGCAAACATCAAATAAAACGCCGAGCCGAATTCAACCTCCGCCACAGACGAGAGCTTGATATACGCCACCAAAGTGGAAATAAAAAACACATCCACCATAATCGCATGGCGCAGCCTGACCAAAACCCGCGTGGCAAACCGCAGCGCAGGATACGCCTGCTCGCGCACCAGCGCAGTATAAACATAGAGGCAAAAGCAGTAAAACAACACCGGCGCGCCGAAAGTCAGGACAAACATCACTTCCGCCAGAAAGCCGTAATCTGATAAATCAAAGCCGCATCATTTCCGGCAGCGTCAGGACGGATGTTACGCCGAAGAGTTCCACGCGGATATAAACCATGCTGTACGCAAACGCCATCAAAAATCAGCGAAGTCGTCGCGTAAGCCAGCGGCGCAACATAAGGATTGTTTTCAACCTCGACCACTTCATGATTGCACACAGGACAATGCGCCTCCTGTCCCTCAACCGCAGGCGCGGAATATCCATGCGGTTGCCGCGGTCCGGGCAATCCACCGTATGCGCCGGCAGCGATGCGTCGGGCAGGTAGGATTTATAACGCCACCAGCGCGTATAGCTAGAATCGGTTTCATGGAGGAGGAAGAGGTCAAGAGCAGGTATTATAAAGGAAAACATAGGGATAGCCCAAATTGCTTACATATGGGGAGATAGTGTCTGGAAAATAAATTATGACTATATAAATAGTATTGTTTTAGTGATTAACAAAAGGTCGTCTGAAACGCTTTCAGACGACCTTTTTGGCATATTTGTTGCAAATATGTAGAAACAACAGATTATGTAAATAATAGCAAGTTAAATTCTTGCTAATGTAATAGAAATGATATATATTCCTGAACTGTTTTTGTAATATGACAGATTTCATTTGTTCATTCGTAAACAATTAGGTATATAAGTATCTAAAAAATCATAAATTTCCATTCTCAAACACAGATTTCCCATCACTTATTTTTATTGATTCGGGCAGCCTCCATTTGAGGTCGTCTGAAAAACCTGCTAGTACAGGTTTCGTCAAAACTGTCAATTAAATTTTGTAGATCATCAAAGGATATTCACATGAGCGAAACACAAGAGCTGACTTTTTTGCCAAACGTCTGAAAAGAGCAAAACCACCACCGTTCACGACAGCGTGGGACAACTTGGTTACGTCTGTCGAGCCGTTTACCAACAAAGAGAACTACATCAAATTTCTTTGTAAAACTGCAATCCGTGTTCCACAAAGCGGTCGATCATATCTATAAAGACCCCGAGTTGAACAAAGCCATTCCCGAGCTGGAATACATGGCACGTTACGACGCGGTAACGCAAGACTTGGCTGATTTGGGTGATAAACCTTACGAATACGGGAAACCGCTGCCGCATGAAACCGGCAATAAAGCCATCGGTTGGCTGTATTGCGCCGAAGGTTCCAATTTGGGCGCAGCATTTTGTTTAAACACGCGCAAAAGCTGGATTACAACGGAGAACACGGCGCGCGCCACCTCGCTCCCCCATCCGAACGGGCCGCGGCAAACATTGGCGTGCTTTTTGTCGAGACATCTGAATGTTTTTGGGTTTAAGCCCCGAAGCTGAAGCCGAAGCGATTCAAGGCGCAAAAGATGCATTTGCGTTCTACAAAGTCGTGTTGCGTGAAACGCTCGGTCTGCCTGAAGGTGCGGAAGCTCCGGAAGGCTTTGTTCCGCACCGCCACTAAATGCAGGTTATTGATAGGCCAGCGATATGTTTTTCCGGCGCAATATTTTGCGCCGGAAAAACAGTTGAAGTCTGAAATATCAATCCTTACATATGGTATGGGCAAGGAAGGCCGTTTTTATCCGGTTTCCGTTTCCGTATTTAAAAATTTATTGGCCATCCGTTATAGGGATTTATATTCGTCATTGCTTTCAATGGAAATATAAATGATTATCAAAAATTTTTCATTGTTGAATTAAGCTGAATATTGGTCAATTTTATTGTTTCTGAGGTTTTGAACCATGAAATCATCACACATACTCCCTATTGCCGCCCTTGTCGGCAGTATTTTCGGCAATCCCGTGTTTGCGGCGGATAATGCTGCGCAATCAACGGCTGCCGAGCCCATGCAAGCCGAACTGAAACAGGTAACGGTAAAAGGACATCGCAACGCGCCCGCCGCCGTGGAACGGGTCAACCTCGGCCGTATCCAACAGGAAATGATACGCGACAACAAAGACTTGCTGCGCTATTCCACCGATGTCGGTCTGAGCGACAGCGGCCGCCATCAAAAAGGCTTTGCCATTCGTGGCGTGGAAGGCAACCGTGTCGGCGTCAGTATTGACGGCGTGAGCCTGCCTGATTCGGAAGAAAACTCACTGTATGCCCGTTACGGCAATTTCAACAGTTCGCGCTTGTCCATCGACCCTGAACTGGTGCGCAACATCGACATCGTGAAAGGGGCGGACTCTTTCAATACCGGCAGCGGCGCCTTGGGCGGCGGTGTGAATTACCAAACCCTGCAAGGACGTGATTTGCTGCTGCCGGAGCGGCAGTTCGGCGTGATGATGAAAAACGGTTACAGCAGCCGCAACCGCGAATGGACGAACACAGTCGGCTTCGGCATGGATAACGGCAGCGTCGATGCAGCCTTTGCTGTATTCACAACGGCGCGGCCATGAAACCGAAAGCGCGGGCAACCGCGGCTATGCAGGTGGAAGGCAAGGGTAGCGGCACGAATATCCGCGGTTCGGCACGCGGCATTCCTGATCCGTCCAAACACAAATACCACAGCTTCTTGGCCAAAAATCGGTTATCAGATTAATGAGAACCACCGTATCGGCGCATCGCTCAACGGCCAGCAGGGGCACAATTACACGGTTGAAGAGTCTTATAACCTGACCGATTCTTCCTGGCGCGAAGCCGACGATGTAAACAAACGGCGCAATGCCAACCTGTTTTTACGAATGGACGCCTGATTCAAATTGGTTGTCGTTGTTGAAGGCGAGACTTCGATTATCAGAAAACCAAAGTGGCGGCGGTTAACAACAAAGGCTCGTTCCCGATGGATTATTCCACCTGGACGCGCAACTACAATCAGAAGGATTTGGACGAAATATACAACCGCAGCATGGACACCCGCTTCAAACGCATCACCCTGCGTTTGGACAGCCAGCCGCTACAACTGGGCGGGCAGCACCGCCTGTCGTTCAAGGCCTTTGCCAGCCGCCGTGATTTTTGAAAAATTTAAAACCGCGACGATTATTTCTTCAGCGGCCGCATCGTCCGAACCGCCAGCACCATCCAGCATCCGGGTGAAAACCACCAACTACGGTTTCTCGCTGTCCGACCAAATCAATGGAACAATGTGTTTTCAAGCCGCGCGGGCATCCGTTACGACCACACCAAAATGACGCCGCAGCAACTGAATGCCGACTGTCATGCCTGCGACAAAACACCGCCCGCACCCAATACTTACAGCGGCTGGAGCGGTTTTCGCCGGCTTGGCGGCGCAACTGAATCGAGGCTTGGCGTGTCGGTTACGACATCACTTCCGGCTACCGTGTCCCCAATGCGTCCGAAGTGTATTTCACCTACAACCACGGCTCAGGTAACTGGTTGCCTAATCCGAACCTGAAAGCCGAGCGCAGCACCACCCATACCCTTTCTCTGCAAGGCCGCAGCGAAAAAGGTACTTTGGATGCCAACCTGTATCAAAGCAACTACCGCAATTTCCTGTCTGAAGAGCAGAAACTGACCGCCAGCGGCGAACCCGGCTGCACCCAGATGGATTATTACTACGGTCTGTGCAGCGCCCCCTACACCGAAAAACTGGATTGGCAGATGCAGAATATCGACAAGGCAAGGGTTCGCGGTCTTGAGCTGACAGGTCGTCTGAATTTGGACAAAGTAGTCTCTTTTTGTCCCTGAAGGCTGGAAGCTGTTTGGTTCTGTGGGTTACGCGAAAAGCAAGCTGTCGGGTGACAACAGCCTGCTGTCCACCCAGCCGCTGAAAGTGATTGCCGGTATCGACTATGAAAGTCCGAGCGAAAAATGGGGCGTGTTCTCCCGCCTGACCTATTTGGGCGCGAAAAAGGCGAAAGATGCGCAATACACCGTTTATGAAAACAACGGCTGGGGTACGCCTTTTGCAGAAAAAGTGCAGGATTACCCGTGGCTGAACAAATCGGCTTATGTGTTCGATATGTACGGCTTCTACAAACCGGTGAAAAACCTGACCCTGCGTGCGGGCGTGTACAACCTGTTCAACCGCAAAGACACCACTTGGGATTCCCTGCGCGGTTTGTACAGTTACAGCACCACCAACGGGGTCGACCGCGACGGCAAAGGCTTGGACCGCTACCGCGCGCCCGGTCGCAACTACGCCGTATCACTGGAATGGAAGTTCTAAGCTAATTTTTGATTGAAGAAACGGAAACAAACCGCCCGAATGTCCTGTTTGGCAGAACATTCGGGCGGTTTCATTATCCGTCTGTTTAAAAGTTTGCCGTCTTGTCCCATTCTTATAGTGGATTAACTTTAAACCAGGACGGCGTTGCCTCGCCTTAGCTCAAAGAGAACGATTCTCTAAGGTGCTGAAGCACCAAGTGAATCGGTTCCGTACTATCTGTACTGTCTGCGGCTTTGTCGCCTTGTCCTGATTTAAAGTTAATCCACTATATTTTTCCAACTGTTTAATTGGATTGGGTTTCGTTGCGGCTAACTGTTTCCTTCATATTAAACGCGCTAACGTAGTTTGAGGGATGTGTTTGATTACAGGGATCTTCGGAAATACCGGCCGATTTGGTGAGTACTGCAATTTACGCGCCATTTATCGCTGTTTTGCCAATAATAATCTACGATGATGCCTTGATCGTCAGTGTAGAAAAATGCGGTCTTGGTCTTGTCCGTAGCAGACGTTGCTATAGTAGTTGGTAATGATGGGCCCATTTTGGCTGCTGCCTTCGTATTCACGTCCAGCGTAGGAGTAGTAGGTATAGCGCCAGAGGTAGGCATAGCGGTCGTTTTCCGATTTGACTCCACCTTCTGTGGGTTTGACGCCATAGGATTTGATAACGGCATCGATAGGGTTTTGCCGACGAAACGTTTCATACGTTTGTCCAAGCTGGCACAGCCGACAGTGAGACAAACGAGACCGGCCAGGAGGGCTGCGCGGCCTATGGAGATTTTTGGAGGGCATAATGCGTTTTCCTGTCATTAAAATGAGGGGCGGAATGATAAGAAAGGAATAGGCAATTTGGCAAGAGGCTACCCGAAAAACATAAAACGTTTTTCAGGTAACCGCTTGGTTGATACACACTTTGCCTTCCTTAATCATGCGGTGGGATTTTAATGAAGGGTTTGTATGTATTGGGGAAAGGGGGTGCAAGATTTTTTCAAAACAGGGGAGGGGTCGTCTGAAAACAGTTGCCCCCATTCTGTTGTAAAAAATTCTTTTTGCATAGACATTTCATCCCTAATTTGCTTCACTTGTCCGAACTCAATATAAATTCCGCCCTATATCCGCTATAATCGCAAATCGATTATCAATGTACAAGACAGGAAAATTCATGTCCCAAAGCCGTTTCAACCAAACCGGCCCCAAAATCGGTCTGAGCGTGCGCCTTGCGGAAACGCAGGCGGAAATTGAAGCAGCACAACGCTTGCGTTATCAGGTATTCGCCCAAGAGCTGGGTGCAGAAATCGAAAGCGACGACGGTCGCGATGTCGATCCTACGACGAACATTGCCACCACCTTTTGGCTTTTGACGATGCAACCGGAGAAGTCATCGGCTGCTACCGCCTGATTACCGAAGAAACCGCCAAAAAAGTCGGCGGCTGGTATAGCGAACACGAATTTGACTTGTCCCCTTTGAAAGACATCTTGCCGCAAACCGTCGAACTCGGCCGCGCCTGCACCCATCCCGACTACCGCAACGGCGGTTTGGTCATGCTTTTGTGGTCGGGTTTGGTCAAATTCATGAAAGACGAAAACCTGCGCTTCATGATAGGCTGCGGCAGCATTGATATGCACGACGGCGGCAGCGATGCGGCGGGTCTGTATCATGCCCTGAAATCCAAATACCTCGCGCCTGAAAAATGGTGCGTCAAGCCGCTCAATCCGCTCAAATGGGACGAAATTACCCCGTCGGACAAGCCGGACGTCCCGCCGCTGATTAAAGGCTACCTCAATGCGGGCGCATGGTTCTGCGGCGAGCCTTGCGTCGATGAAGCGTTCAACTGCGCCGACGTGCTCATCATGATGGACATCACCCGCCTGGCAGACCGTTACCTCCAACGTTTTGCCCTAAACCATAAAGACTAAAAGGTCGTCTGAAAACCTTTTTCAGACGACCTCAACTAATGAAATCAACCCATAATCAATTTGGGCGATCTCACCCTATACCAAGATTGCACACACACAACCTTATGATTGCCAAATTACGTTTTACCTTCCGCCTGCTCTGCATCGGCATTTGCCTGCTTTACGGTATGGCGGAAATGTTCTTCCTGTTTCCCTTTTACAGCAAACGGCGCAAACTGCGTGCCATCCAAATTTGGTCGCTGCGCGTCCTCGCTTCATGCGGCATGAAGCTGAAACCTTCGGCACGCTGCCTCAGGAAGGGCAGGCGCAGTTGTTAATCAGCAACCATATCTCTTGGTTGGACATCATGGCGGTCAACGGCGCATTTCCGGGTCGGTTTGTAGCGAAAGACGATGTCGCCAAATGGCCGGTAGTCGGCTATCTCGCCACGCAGGCGCAGACCGTTTACGTTTCACGCAATAAAGGCACCAAAGGCAATACCGCTAAAATCGCCACGGTAACCGAAGCCCTTAAAAACGGCGATACTGTAACCATTTTTCCCGGAAGGGACGAGTACGGAAGGTTATGAAATCCTCCCGTTCAAGCCCAGCTTTTTCCAAACCGCCTACGATGCAGGCGTTCCCATTATCCCCATGCTCTGCCGCTACCCCAATCCCGACGGCACCAGTCCGAACCTTCAGGCGGCTTATGTGGGCGATACCAGCCTGTGGCAATCCATCTGCATGATCATCAGCCAGCCTTCCAGCAAGGTGGAGCTGCATTTTTCTGGAGCCGGTTCCTGCCAAAGAAGACCGCTACGAAACGGCGCTGGAAATACACGGCATCTTGAGCCGAGAATTAAAAAAATTGGGCTGACAGGTCCAAACAAACGAAAAGAACTTCAAACCGCTATCCGAACCGTTTCATCAAGCCAAAACAATAGGAGAAGCCAAATGGAAGAAACATTCGTCCAAACGCTGACCATCGCCGGCTCGGATTCCGGCGGAGGGGCGAGGGATACAGGCGGATTTGAAGACGTTTCAGATGCGCGGTGTGTTCGGCACCAGCGTGCTGACCGCCGTGACCGCGCAAAAATACGCTCGGCGTATCGGCGGTGCATCTGGTTCCGACCGACATCATTGCCGCGCAAATCGAAGCCGTCCGCGCCGATTTTGAAATCCGCGCCTATAAAATCGGGATGCTGGGTACGGCTCAAGTGATTGAATGCGTTGCCGAAAATTTGAAAAAATGCCGTTTCGGCAAGCGCGTCCTCGATCCGGTGATGATTGCCAAAGGCGGCGCGCCGCTGTTGCAGGATTCCGCCATCGAAGCGATGAAACGTCTGCTGTTACCCGACACGGACATTCTGACGCCGAACCTGCCCGAAGCGGAAGCCTTGACGGGCGTGCGCATTGAAAACCGCCAAGATGCGGAACACGCCGCCAAAATCCTGCAAGATTGCGGCGTGAAAAACGTGGTGATTAAAGGCGGGCATTTGGGCGACAGTCGCAGCGAATACTGCACCGACTGGCTGTTTACGCCGGATGACGTGTTTGAATTTGCCGACCGCCGCTTCCCGACGGCGCATACGCACGGTACGGGCTGTACGTTCTCCGCCTGTATCGCCGCCGAGCTGGCAAAAAGGTTTCGAAACACTCGAAGCCGTGCAAACCGCCAAAAATACATTACCGAAGCGATTCGCAACCCTTTGAATATCGGCGCGGGACACGGTCCGGTCAATCATTGGGCGTATCGGGATTGAATAAGGTCGTCTGAAACGGAAATTTCAGACGACCTCTTCTATTTATCAGTCAAATTTGTTTTACAATATTGGGCAAACCAACTTCAACTTCGCGGAAGAGACATCATGCAAGTTACATCAAAATGGATAGACGGAATGTGCTTTGTCGGCACGACCGAAAAACGGACACAGCGTCGTCATGGAAGGCGCGGCGGCGGAAGGGCAGGCGAAACGCGGCCCCAGCCCGATGGAAATGCTGCTTTTGGGCGTGGCGGGCTGTTCCAGCATCGATGTCGTAATGATTGCCGAGAAACAGCGTCAAAAGGTGGTGGACTGCCAAGCGACGGTTACCGCGAAGCGCCGACGATGCCCGCGCGTGTTCACCGAAATCCACATCCATTTTAAAAGTCATCGGACACAATTTGACCGAATCCGCCATCGAGCGCGCCGTGCAGATGTCCGCCGAGAAATATTGTTCCGCCTCGATTATGCTGGGCAAGGCGGCGAAAAATCACCCACAGTTTTGAAACCGTCGAAGCAGAGTAATTTTCAGACGACCCCTCGTATCCTTGGGGTCGTCTGAAAAAGCGTTTATAGGCGGAATACTGTTTAAGCGTGAATAAAGACCGCTCGACTAAAAAGCAGATATATTCACGCTACACCATGAATATATCTGCTTGCTTATTGTGGATTCTCTCTCTATCAGCCTTCATAACTTGGCCTTGTGAGGATATTGTGCAAGCTTCACTAGAGATTGTCAACAATTTTTAATTATATCTTAATCAGATTTTGTGCTATATCGAAATGGAATCAAGCAAAAAGCGATAAGGGGCGGGTTGCTGCCGTTGCAAAAATTTCTGTTATTTCAAACGATATGACACGCCAGACTATGAGGAGAGCTTAAATAATGAATACCGATAACGATACCCTCCATGCGCCTACCCCTTCTTCCATGATGCCCGCAGGCAGGCATGATTCGGAGCTGTTCCGCGTTTACGCCCTGATTTTGGACGGCATTACCGACCATGTTTTGCTGCCCGGCAAAAAAACTGACCGAATCCGAGCTTTGCCGCCAGATGGTCTGCTCGCGTAACACCGTGCGCGGCGCGCTGTCCTTGTTGGCACACGACAAAATCGTCGATTTGCAGCCCAATCGCGGCGCGTTCGTCCATGTTCCCGATTTGAAGGAAATGCAGGACGTGTTCAACGCACGTATCGAAATGGAAAGCATGATTTTGAACCTCCTGTCCGATATGCCCGATTTGGAAACCCGCCTCCAGCCGCTCTACGCCATGATCGAGCGTGAAGAACAGGCGTCCGACAGCGGCGACCGCGTGGGTTGGAACCGCCTGTCCAACGCCTTCCATGTCGAACTGGCGCCTGATCGACAACAATGTTTTGTTCGACATCATGAACACCCTGTGCGCCCGCTCTTCGCTCATCGTCGCCGTCTTCGATGCGCAGCGTCATGAAAAGCGCACCATCAACACCCACACCCATTCCGAACACCGCGAAATCCTCGACCTGCTGGTCAACGGCAAACGCAACCGCGTGGTCAAAGTCATGCGCAAACACTTAAGCGCGTGCGTGGAGCGTTTGGAACGCAAATACGAAGCGGAATAACACGAACACGGCAAAAAGGTCGTCTGAAAAACCGGGATTCAGGTTTTCAGACGACCTTTGGTTTTGGGTAAAGCCGAATCGGCGGCAGCCTTTTCCGATTTTGGGCAAAAGGCGTACAATCCGAATTCAAACGAACCGGAACGAATTGAAACGAATCCAGATGAAACCGAAAAATACAAAGACACGAACACATCCTCGCCCTGGTACGCGAGCAGCATTTCATGACGGTCGAGCAGCTTGCGGAAGCCTTTGGACGTGACCCCGCAGACCATACGCCGCGACATACAGGGAATTGAGTGAAACGCGGCAGTTGAAGCGTTATCACGGCGGAGCGTCGGTCGGCGATATTTCCGGCGGCGTGGCTCAAGGCAAGCGAAAACACTGCCAAAAATGAAAAACGCCATCGCCCGCCTGATTGCCGCCCACATTCCCGACAATTCGTCGCTGTTTATCAGTATAGGCACGACGATGGAAGCCGTTGCCGCCGAGTTGGTCAAACAGCGCAAAAACCTGCGGATTATCACCAATAATATTTACGTCGCCTCCATTACGTCCGCGCGCACCGACTACACCGTCATCATCACTTCCGGCGTCGTGCGCCCCTTGGACGGTGGGATTACGGGCGTGGCGACGGTCGATTTTATCAATCAGTTTAAAGTCGATTATGCCGTTATGAGTACGCACGGCGTGGAAAGCGACGGCTCGCTTTTTGGACTACGACTATAAAGAAGTCAGCGTCATGCAGGCGATGATGACCAATGCGCGGGTCAGGTATTTGGGCGTGGACCACAGCAAATTCAACAGCAATGCCTTGGTCAGGCTGGGCGACATCGGCTCGTTTGACAAAGTATTTACCGACCGCGTACCGGAAGCCGCCATGCAGAAGGTTTTGGGCGATGCGGGCGTAGAATGGCTGGTTGCCGAACCTGTGCCGCTTTGATTTCGGGGGTTACAAAAGGTTAATGAAATTCGGGTACAATGGGGAAGCGTTTTCAGATGGCTGCTATTGGATGGGTAGGTCGTCTGAAAACTAAGCATCCATCCATGAATGTTTTTTTATTTAGAAGAACAGTTTTGAAAAGTCATCAAGATGAATTTCCCCCGTATTAGCGAAAAGAACATTTGCCGGCCTATCATTGGCTGGCAGTATCGTTATTATCATCACGACCTCGATATGGTTCAGTCAGGGCAATACCCGATCGCTTCGAGCTTACATTGATTGCCGGTATGTTGATGCTTGGCTCGGCGAATCTGGTTTATGTCTTGTTTTTCCCATCGTTTGCGACCTGCTACTGTGGCGGGCAGCGTGTGGATAACAACCATACTTTGGTTGTTGTTTATGATGGCGGTAGACAGTGCTGACAGTCATAATGACCCTTACTCCCCTAATTACGATCATCACGGATCAGCTTTTTGTGGCTAGGATTGCCTGTATTTTTATGTTGGTTCGCTGATTGCTTCCATTATCGCCACCGCAGCCCGCCCCAAGCTGCTCTCTTTGGAAAAATCCTCGCTTCAAGCATTTTGGGCGTCCATGCGCTGGTCTTTTATCGGCACTACCGGTTTGCTTTGGATTTTTACCCAATCGCAATTTTAGTTATTTTGGGTATTGTTCTGTTGATTAACCTGCTGGTCAATTTGATCGATTCCTCAACCGCATTCAAACGTCCGGAAGACAATGCTTCCGACCATTCCAATCTTTCATCCGATTCGTAATTGTCCATACAGAGGTCGTCTGAAACGGTTTTCAGACGACCTCTGTACCCTGTATTGACTGTAAAAGCCGTCCTGTTTTCAGGTAAAATCGGCACGACATCATATTTTCAGATAGCTCTCGACCATGCTCAACAAAGACCAATTCGCGGACAACCATTTCATCCGCACCATCATCGAAGAAGACCTCAAAAGCGGCAAACACGAAGCCATCCAAACCCGCTTCCCGCCCGAACCCAACGGCTACCTGCACATCGGCCACGCCAAATCCATCTGCCTGAACTTCGGTTTGGCGTATATTTACGACGGCTTGTGCAACCTGCGTTTCGACGATACCAACCCCGAAAAAGAAAACGACGAATACGTCAACGCCATCAAAGAAGACGTCGAGTGGCTCGGTTTCCATTGGGCGGGCGAGCCGCGTTTCGCTTCCAATTATTTCGACCAGCTTTACGACTACGCCGTCGGTTTGATCAAAGACGGCAAAGCGTATGTCGATGATTTGACGCCCGAAGAAATGCGCGAATACCGAGGCACGCTGACCGAAGCAGGTAAAAACAGCCCTTACCGCGACCGCAGCGTCGAAGAAAACCTCGACCTGTTCACGCGCATGAAAAACGGCGAATTTCCAGACGGTAGCAAAACCCTGCGCCTGAAAATCGACATGGCATCAGGCAACATCAATATGCGCGACCCCGTCATCTACCGTATCCGCCGTGCCCATCACCACAATACCGGCGACAAATGGTGCATCTACCCGATGTACGACTACGCATTGCATCTCTGATGCCATCGAAAGGCATCACGCATTCCTTGTGCACGCTCGAGTTTGAAGCCCACCGCCCGCTGTACGATTGGGTGTTGGACAATATCCCCGCGCCGCACGCCACACGCCCGCGCCAATACGAGTTTTCCCGTTTGGAGCTTCTGTATTCCATCACGTCCAAACGCAAGCTGAACCAACTGGTTTCAGACGGCCACGTTACCGGCTGGGACGATCCGCGTATGCCGACCATTTCCGGCATGCGGCGCCGCGGCTACACGCCCGAAGGCCTGCGCCTGTTTGCCAAACGCGCCGGTATTTCCAAATCTGAAAACATCGTCGATATGAGCGTGCTGGAAGGTGCGATTCGTGAAGAGCTGGAAAACTCCGCCCCGCGCCTGATGGCAGATCTTGAACCCGCTCAAAGTGACCCTGACCAACTTTGAAGCCGGCGAAAACCCAAAAGCCGCCGCGCCGCGTTCCACCCCAATCACGAAGAAATGGGCGAGCGTGAAATCCCGTGTCCCAAAACCATCTACATCGAGGCAGACGACTTTGCCGAAAAATCCGCCCAAAAGGCTTCAAACGCCTGACGGGCGGCGAAGTACGCCTGCGTCACGGCTATGTCATCAAGTGCGATGAAGTCGTAAAAGACGCGGCAGGCAATGTGGTCGAACTCAAATGCAGCATCGACCACGACACCTTGGGCAAAAATCCCGAAGGCCGAAAAGTCAAAGGCGTGATTCACTGGGTTTCCGCCGAACACGCCGCCGAAATCAAAGTCCGCCTGTATGACCGCCTCTTTACCGTCGAGCGTCCCGATGCCGTGCGCGGCGAAGACGGCGAATACCTGCCGTTTACCGATTTCCTCAACCCAGAATCCATTAAGAAATCACCGCCTACGCCGAACCCGCAGCCAAAAACCTGCCCGCCGAAAGCCGTTGGCAGTTTGAGCGTATCGGCTATTTCGTGACCGACCGCAAAGACCACCGCCCAGAGCAGCCCGTGTTCAACCGCACGGTCACGCTGAAAGACTCTTGGCAGCCCAAGTAATCTGTTGGCAACAGCCATATTGAAGGTCGTCTGAAAACTTGGAATCGGGTTTTCAGACGACCTTTGTTGATTAAAGGAATGAGATGGAACGTTATTCTGTACATTTGAAACTGCTGGGGATGGCGGTGTTGTGGGGCGCGTCTTGGCCGATGGGGCGGATGCTGGGGCAGTCGCTGCCGCCGCTGACGGGCAGGGGCGGTTCGGTTTGGTGTTGGCTTCGGTTTTGTTGTTGGGTTGGCTGTTTGCGCGCAGCAGGGTTTGCGACTTTGGCGGCTTTGTCTGCACGGCAATGGCTGGGCTTTGACGGCAGCCGCTTCCGTCGGGGTGTGCGGCTATGCGGTGTTTTTTATGTTGGGTTTGCAGGCGATGCCGGCGGGTAAGGCGGCGGTGGTGGTGGCGGTGAATCCCGTGCTGACGCTGCTGCTGGCGGCTTGGCTTTTCGGCGAACGGTTAAACGCGCGAAGATTTTTGGTGGGTATGCTGCTGGCGGTCAGCGGTGCCATTGTGGCGGTCACGCAAGGACAGCCGTTGACGGTATTGTCGGGCGGCATCAAGGCGGGGGAGTGGCTGATTTTCGGCTGTGTGGTCTGCTGGGCGGCCTATACCTTAATCGGGCGTGCGGTTTTGCGCGATAGACGCGTTGACGGTAACGGCGGCAACTTCGTTCATCGGCGCGCGGATGTTGTCGGTGGTGGCGTTGTGGACGGACGGATTGCCGTTTGAGGCAATGGCGGCGATGGATGCACGCGGTTGGACGGCATTGGCGTGGCTGGTCATCGGCGCGACGGTATTGGCCTACGCGTGGTATTTCGAAGGCGTGAAGACTTTGGGTGCAGGCAGCGCGGCGGCGTATATTACGTTGGTGCCGATTTTCGGCATGCTCAGCTCGGCGTGGGTTTTGGGCGAACCTTTGCATATTTCGCTGATTGCGGGCTGCGCGGCAGCGGTCGGCGGCATGACGCTGATGCGGTATGGGCAGAAGGTCGTCTGAAAGATTCAAGAGAGGATAAGTTCCTTATCAAACGATGGATGCTCTGTCAGTGTTATAGAAACTCAATCCAGTAGTCTCGGTGTGGTTCGATAATGACCGGTTTGCACCAGAAATATTTGAGGTATCCCAAATTGGCGGGCGTTACGGGGCGGTTGTTCATATTGAATTTTTCAGCACTTTCCCTAGTCAGGAAACATTTGACGGATACATAATGTTTACCGTCTGATTCTCTTTGAATGCCTTCGAAACCGATTCTGTCTCCCACCTTAAACTCTTTGGTAAGGAGTTGTCCGAGAAAAATAAACGGTTTTGTTTTTCATCAACTCGTAGGCTTTCGCATTTTCTATTTCGGCATTTGTTGCTGCAAACATAATGCAAAAGCTGTCGATAAGGTCTTTCAGGGGCTGCAAATCGTCTTTGGAAAAGATAATGTCCGATGTATCAAGTCCGGATATAACAAGGTTTACATAATAGGGTTTGCCAGATAACCGCATCAAGAGACATGCCTAAAGGGATGGTTTGCGCTTTGTAGCCGGTGATTTCAAACTTTCTCCTTTCTTTTTCATATGCCTCTGTTGAAGCAAAGACATGAAGGTTCTCCACTTTCCTGAACGGCCTTTTTTTTACGAAAGCAATGACAGGCCTGTCCAGTTGTTCGAATAAATTGAGGTTGTAGTATTCAATAGAAATTTTTTGCATTGAGACCTTTCTTTTCTATGTTTCGTGGTTTTATTCTAACATATCGCTAAAGCGGCTGTTCCGTTTGCGATAACGTTGTCTGTCGGCTTGTAAACTTGTTTCAGGACAAGGCAGGGGGGCGTCTGAAAAGGCGGCTGTCGTTTTATTTTGCGTCCGATATTTTCATTATCAAGGAAATCATTATGTCCGCTCCGCTCGAAATCGAAACCCACCCTTTTCCCGCATTATTGCCGCCGCAGGCGACGGTAATGATGATGGGGACGTTCCCACCAAGGAAGACAAACGCGCGATGCGGTTTCATTATCCGAATTTCCAAAACGATATGTGGCGCGTCTACGGGCTGGTGTTTTTAATGATGCAGCGCATTTCCAAATGCCGTCTGAAAAAGCGTTTGATGCGGAGAAAATCAAGGCGTTTTTGCGCGAACGGGGGATTGCGTCCTGCCCGACCGTGTTGAAGGCGGTGCGGGAACACGGCAATGCGTCGGACAAGTTTTTGCAAGTGGTCGAAACCGTCGATTTAGCGGCGGTGTTGGCGCAGATGCCCGACTGCCGCCATATCTGCACCACCGGCGGCAAGGCGACGGAAGTCCTGCTCGATATTCAGGGCGGCGGCATCAAAAATGCCAAAAACGGGCGAAACCGTGCCGTTTCCGTTTGCCGGACGGGATTTGACCCTGACCCGCCTGCCGTCCACTTCGCGTGCCTATCCTTTGAGTTTGGCGAAAAAGGCGGCGGCGTATCGGGCGTTTTTCGAAATGGCGGGTTTGTGTGAAAAGCAGTTATAATTGCCGACAATTTTCCCTTTCAGACGACCTTCTTAAAGCGAGGTCGTCTGAAAAAACAGACAAGGAAGAAATCCGATGAAAAACTACCAAGCGCCCGACGAGAAGGGCTTTTTCGGCGAACACGGCGGACTTTACGTCTCCGAAACCCTGATTCCCGCCTTGCAAGAGCTGGCCGATGCCTATCAAGCAGCGAAAAACGACCCGTCGTTTTGGGAAGAGTTCCAACGCGATTTGAAACACTACGTCGGCCGCCCCAGCCCCGTTTACCATGCCGCGCGATTGTCCGAGCATTTGGGCGGCGCGCAAATCTGGTTGAAGCGCGAAGCTTGAACCACACCGGCGCGCACAAGGTAAACAACACCATCGGTCAGGCGCTGCTTGCCCGCCGCATGGGCAAAAAACGCGTTATCGCCGAAACCGGCGCGGGTCAGCACGGTGTGGCCTCCGCCACCGTTGCCGCCCGCTTCGGCATGACTTGCGACGTGTACATGGGCGCGGACGACATCCAGCGTCAAATGCCCAACGTGTTCCGCAGCGAAATTATTGGGCGCGAATGTGGTCAGCGTCGACAGCGGCAGACCGCACGCTGAAAGACGCGATGAACGAAAGCCATGCGCGAATGGGTTGCCCGCGTGGACGACGTTCTACATCATCGGCACCGCCGCCGGCCCCGCGCCGTATCCCGAAATGGTGCGCGATTTCCAATGCGTCATCGGCAGCGAAGCCAAAGCGCAGATGCAGGGAAGCCATCGACGAGACAGCCCGACGTCGCCGTTGCCTGCGTCGGCGGTGGCTCGAACGCCATCGGCCTGTTCCACCCGTATATCGGCGAAGAAAACGTGCGCCTCGTCGGCGTGGAAGCCGGCGGTTTGGGCGTGGATACCCCGACCACGCCGCGCCGATTACCAGCAAAAGCCCCCATCGGCGTATTGCACGGCTTCCGCAGCTACCTGATGCGGGACGAAAACGGCCAAGTCTTGGGGACGCACTCCCGTTTCCGCAGGCCTCGACTACCCCGGTATAGGCCCGGAACACAGCCACCTGAACGACATCAAGCGCGTCGAATACACCGTCGCCAAAGACGACGAAGCACTCGAAGCCTTTGATTTGTTGTGCCGCTTCGAAGGCATCATCCCGCGCTCGAATCCAGCCACGCCCTCGCATGGGCAGTTGCCAACGCGCCGAAAATGGGCAAAAGACCAAGTGATTTTTGGTCAACCTGTCCGGCCGCGGCGATAAAGACATCAATACCGTGGCGAAGCTGAAAGGGATTGAGTTGTAGGGATGATGTGAAGGTCGTCTGAAAACAAAAATATGATGATTCTCCCCAATTGTTACAGCTATTTCCGTATGGTGTCCGACCACAATTGTGCCGATGAATTGACGCAACTGATCGGTATCCAGCCGTTTTCTGTTACCCGGTGTGGAGAGACGCATTTAGCTAATGGAATGCTACGCCCACAGCCGGCTGATTGGAGCGCATGGAATGGCTGCCGCCAAGATCAGCCGGTCAATGATGCGAAGGACAGTGCCTGCGGATTGTCCGCCAATTGCACGGGAACATTGATGCACTTGCCCAATTCCGTCGGCAATACCAAGCAAAATTTTGGTTGGAAATTGTCCCTGAATATGTTGTGGATGCAGAACAAAATCCCTATATAGGATTTAGTCGGGAAATCATAGAATTTTGTTATCTGACGGGTACGGAAATAGACGTCGACGTCTATCATTACTGCAATTTCTGCGACTCTGATGAAGGACAAAACGGTACGCTGCATTAATCTGCCTTCATTGACCTGAATTTGTCTTTTAATGTCTTTGGTTTTGGGATATCGACAGAATATAGGGCGTATTCATGTTCACGCCGTGATTAGCTATCTCACTTGAAATTCTCAAAAACAAAGCCGTTTGAAAGTCCGCCTTTCAAACGGCTTATTTTTAGGTTGCCTGAAATTTTTCTGCATACTATGCCGGATATGAACCACATCACCGAAAACAGGTTTTCAGACGACCTTTCCCTTATCCGATAGAGACTTTTCAGGGTCGTCATCTAATCAGAGTGGGTTAAAATAGCGGAATTTGATATAAACCCTTCTCCAGAAAAATATGTTGCCCGAACACACTTCCTCCTGCTCGATTTCGACCGCGTCCATCTGCTCCATCCCTATACGTCCATGACCGATCCGTTGCCTGTTTATCCGGTGCGCCGTGCGGAGGGTGTGCATATCGAATTGGCGGACGGTACGCGGCTGATTGACGGGATGTCGTCTTGGTGGTGTGCGATACACGGCTACAATCATCCTTTTTGAATCAGGCAGTTGAGGCGCAGATTAAACAAATGTCGCATGTGATGTTCGGCGGTTTGACGCACGGGCCGGCGGTGGAACTGGGCAAGTTATTGGTCGGGATTTTGCCGCAGGGTTTGGACCGTATTTTTTATGCGGATTCGGGTTCGGTTTCGGTGGAAGTTGCGTTGAAGATGGCGGTGCAATACCAGCAGCGCGGGGTTTGACCGCGAAGCGAGAATATTGCGACGGTGCGGCGCGGGTATCACGGCGATACTTGGAACGCGATGTCCGTCTGCGATCCGGAAACGGGGATGCACCATATTTTTCGGCAGCGCTCTGCCGCAGCGTTATTTTGTCGATAATCCGAAAAGCCGTTTCGACGATGAATGGGACGGGGCGGATTTGCAGCCTGTCCGCGCCTTGTTTGAAGCGCATCATGCGGATATCGCCGCCTTTATTTTAGAGCCGGTCGTGCAGGGCGCGGGCGGCATGTATTTTTATCATCCGCAGTATCTTCGCGGTTTGCGCGATTTGTGCGACGAATTTGATATCGTGCTGATTTTTGACGAAATCGCCACCGGATTCGGGCGAACGGGCAAGATGTTTGCCTGCGAACACGCGGAGGTCGTGCCGGATATTATGTGTATCGGCAAAGGCTTGAGCGGCGGCTATATGACGCTGGCGGCGGCAATCACGTCGCAAAAAAGTCACCGAAACGATTTCGCGCGGTGAAGCGGGCGTGTTTATGCACGGCCCGACATTTATGGCGAACCCGCTGGCGTGTGCCGTTGCCTGCGCTTCGGTCAAACTGCTTTTGTCCCAAGATTGGCAGGCAAACTATCCGCCGCATCGAAAGCATCCTGAAAGGTCGTCTGAAAACCGCATGGGACATTCGCGGCGTGAAAGACGTACGCGTTTTGAGGTGCCATCGGCGTGATCGAGCTGGAAAAAGGCGTGGATATGGCGCGTTTTCAAGCGGATTGTGTGGCGCAGGGTATTTGGGTGCGCCCATTCGGCAGAGCTGGTGTACCTCATGCCGCCTTACATCATTTCAGACGACCTCTTGACCGAACTTTCCGACAAAACCATACAAATCTTGAAGGAACACAGCAAATGAAAGGCGTTTACTTCGTCAGCGGCATAGACACGGACATCGGCAAAAACCGTCGCCACCGGAGTGTTGGCAAAACAATTGTTGCAGCAGGGCAAAAGCGTGATCACGCAAAAGCCCGTGCAAACCGGTTGCCAAAACATCGCCGACGACATCGCCGTCCACCGCAAAATCATGGGCATACCCATGCAGGAAGCCGACAAACAGCGGCTGACCATGCCCGAAATCTTCAGCTATCCCGCCTCGCCCCATCTCGCCGCCCGTCTGGACGGCAGGACTTTGGACTTGGACAAAATCCGCACCGCCACGCAAGAATTGGCGGCGCAATACGAAATCGTCTTGGTCGAAGGCGCGGGCGGATTGATGGTTCCGCTGACGGAAAACCTGTTAACCATTGATTATGTTCAGCAACAGGCTTATCCCGTCATCCTCGTTACCAGCGGACGGCTCGGCAGCATCAACCATACCCTGCTCAGTTTCGCCGCGCTCAAACAATACGGCATCAGCCTGCACAGCCTGATTTTCAACCACATCCACGACAGCCGCGACGAACACATCGCCCAAGACAGCTTGGCATATCTAAAGGGTCGTCTGAAAACAGATTTTCCCTGATGCGGAGTGGATGGAGTTGGATAAGGTAGAGACGGACGAAAGGTCGTCTGAAAACGATTAACACATGAAACACATCAATCTAAACCCCATGAATCCCCTTTGAATTGGCAAGACAAACTTCCCGACGAGCTGCCGCAGGGCTGGGGCGAACGTGCCGCCGCTTTGTGCCAAGCGCAATCGCTGACCGCCGCTTTACGCGCCTTGGGCGGCAGCTTTACGGTAAAAGTGCTGTATATGGGCGAACTGGACGGGCAGGGGCAATTCGTTTGGCGAAAAACCATGCCGAAACCGCCGCCCCGCAATTCGTCCGCGATGTTTTGCTGCATCTGGACGGCGTGCCCGTCGTACAGGCGCGCAGCGCGTGCAGCCCGCAATCCCAAGCCTGGCGCGGCGTGTTGGATTGCGGCACGCAGCCTTTGGGCGAGCGGCTGTTTGACGGCACGCTGCCCCTGAAGCGTTCGGCGTTCGAGTTTTGCCTGATGGAAAACGCAGGCGGTCAGGATGATTTCAGACGACCTGTCGCTGCCCGCAGGTCTTATTTCGATTGGGATGGCGAGGTGTTGGAACTGACGGAATATTTTTTGGCGGGGTTGGCGCAGTTTGTGTAGGGCGCAGATATGCCGTTTTTGTATCTTTCTGTAAAAGTTGGGGATAAGGGTCTAAATAAAAATAGTAAAAATCTAAAAATTGATTTATAATGAACATAATACGCTAAGCAATAATTACAAATTGATTTATTATACCAATAACATATTTTTCACATTCGCATGAAGATAAGACGTGTTCTCCTACATTTTTTCCCGCGCTATGCCGTCGGACGGATGGTCATATACGGCAAATTGATGCGCATCGACAAGCCTATCGGCACGTTGTTGCTGCTTTGGCCGACCTATTGGGCGTTATGGGTCGCTTCGGAAGGTATTCCGGAAGCGGATATTTTTGGGCGTTTACCGCCGGTACGTTCTTTATGCGCAGCGCAGGCTGCGTGATCAATGACTTTGCCGACCGCGATTTTGACGGTTCGGTCGAGCGCACGAAAAACCGCCCCTTTGCCCGCGGGTTGGTTTCTAAAACGGAAGCGATTCTGCTGACCGTCATCCTCTGCCTGCTTGCCGCCCTCTGCATGACGCCGCTGAACCTGTTGACTTGGGTGATGAGCGTTCCCGCGCTGTTTTTGGCGATGACTTTACCCCTTTACCAAACGGTTTTTCCCGCTGCCGCAGTTTTTATTTGGGGCTGGCGTTTTCTTTCGGGATTCCGATGGCGTTTGCCGCCGTCCGCAGCGGCGTGCCTTCTACGGCGTGGCTGATGTTTACCGCCAATGCTTTGTGGACGCTTGCCTACGACACGATTTATGCGATGTCGGACAAAGAAGACGATTTGAAAAATCGGGATTAAAAACTTCGGCCATCACGTTCGGCGATCACGATATTTCCGCTTCTATGCTCTGCCATTTTTTTGGTTTACCGCGCTGATGGCGGTGTTGGGTGTGAAAATCGGCGCGACATGGCCGTATTGGATCATGCTGCCTGCGGTGGTGTGGCTGCAAATCGGTCAATACCATGCCATCAAAACGCGCGACCGCCAGACTTGTTTTAAAGTGTTTCTGGATAACAACTATATCGGTTTGCTGTGGTTTTTGGGTTTGGCGGGGCATTATTTGTGGGCTTTTGGCTGCCACGCGGTTGTAAGGCAATAAAAATGGTTAACACGTCGTCTGAAAAGGTTTTCAGACGACGTTTTGCTTTTGGGGTAGGGGCGGGTTGACGATGGTGGCGGGGTTTTTATCTGGTATCCAAACCCGCGGTAAACCACTTGCCGCCGTTTTCAGACGACCTTGTGTATGAGTTAAGAAATATCAAAAGAAAGCAGCGTTTCTTGTTAGCAATCTGAGTGTAAATTGCGTGTTCAGGATTGAGGTTTGTACAGACAGTCGGTACAATTCCATTTCATTTTTGCCACATCAAAAGAGATTTCTATGAGCCTTTATCGGCGAAATTTTGCCTTTGTCCCATATCGTTTTAGACTTGGAAGTCGGCAGCAAAAACGCTTGTTTGAAGAAGCGGGCCTGCTGCTTGAACATGAAGCAGAATTACCTCACGGCGATGTCTTCGACTGCCTGTTTGCCCGCGAAAAGCTGGGTTCGACTGGTTTTGGGGCAGGGCGTTGCCATCCCGCACGGCCGTCATGCCTGCGTGAAAAAGCGACCGGCGCGTTTATCCGCACGAAAAGAACCGGTTGCTTTCGATGCGCCCGACGGCAAACCCGTATCCCTGATTTTTCACTTTGTTGGTGCCGGAAAATGCGACCGGCGAGCATTTTGGAAGTCTTGTCCAAACTGGCGGGCAGGGTTCTCGCAAAAAAGCCGTCCGTGAAGCCTTGATGTCCGCGACCTCTGCCGAGGAGGTGCGCAAACTTCTGGCAGAAGAGTAAAGAATGCCCAGTATATCCGTCCGCCGCCTGTTTTTCCGACAATCAGCACAAGCTCCAACTTGCTTGGGCGGCAGGCAATTCGGGTGCAGACAACCGCATCGGAGTAGAGGCCGACAAACCCGTTTTGGCGTTGGTCGGCCATTTGAATTTTATCCATCCCAATCAAATCCAAGTCGTCGGTGTTGCCGAAGCCGAATATCTCAAGCGCCTCGAATCGGGCGAGTTGAATTACGATTTCGGCGAACTTTTCGATATCCCCATGTCGCTGGTCATCGTTGCCAACGGTCTGGCGGTTTCGCCCAAATTGCGCGACTACTGCCATAAAAAAACGACATCCCGCTCTTGACTTCAAGCTCGAAAGCCCTTATTTGATGGACGTGTTGCTGGATTTATCTGCAACGCACGTTGGCGACTTCCATCGTCAAACACGGCGTATTCCTCGATGTATTTGAAGTCGGCGTGCTGATTACCGGACATTCCGGTTTTGGGTAAAAGCGAGTTGGCGTTGGAATTGATTTCGCGCGGACACAGCCTGATTGCCGATGATGCGGTCGAGCTTTTTCCGTACCGGCCCTGAAACGCTCGAAGGCCGCTGCCCGCCGATGTTGCGTGATTTCCTTGAAGTGCGCGGATTGGGCATACTCAACATCCGCCACATTTTCGGCGAAACCTCCATCCGTCCGAAAAATCCTCCAGTTGATTATCAACCCTAGTCGCTGCCGACGACGATTACGTGAAGCAGCTCGACCGCTTGAGCATACGCACGGAAACCGAGTCCATCCTCAACGTCAACGTCCGTTCCGTCACCCTGCCGTCGCCGTGGGCCGCAACCTTGCCGTATTGGTTGAAGCGGCGGTGCGCAACTACATCCTCCAGTTGCGCGGCAAAGACAGTACCAAAGAATTCCTCGAACGCCATCAAACACAACTCAAAGAAAACGAACAAAACCATGAAAATCGTCCTGATTAGCGGATTGTCCGGCTCAGGCAAGTCCGTTGCCCTCAAACAGCTTGAAGACCTCGGCTATTTCTGCGTGGACAACCTGCCGCTGGAAATGCTGCCTTCGCTGGTGCTGCACCATATCGAGCGCGCCGATGAAACCAAACTCGGCGTAAGCGTCGATGTCCGTTCCGGCATCAACATTCAGGAAGCGCAGGAGCAAATCCAATACCTGCGCGATGAAGGCCATCAGGTCGAAGTATTGTTTGTGGAGGCAGAAGAAAGCGTGCTGGTGCGCCGTTTTTCCGAAACGCGGCGCGGCCATCCGCTGTCTGGACTGAACCTTACCCTGCTGGAAAGCCTGCAAAAAGAGCGCGAATGGCTGTTCCCGCTCAAAGACATCGCCTACTGTATCGACACATCCAAAATGAACGCGCAGCAGCTGCGTTACGCCGTTCAACAATGGCTCAACATCGAACGCAGAGGGCTTTTTGGTTATCCTCGAATCTTTCGGCTTCAAATACGGCGTGCCGAACAACGCCGATTTCATGTTCGATATGCGCAGCCTGCCCAATCCCTATTACGATCCCGAGCTGCGCCCCTACACCGGCATGGACGCCCCCATTCAAGCGTATCTCGACCAGCAGCCCTGGCGCAGGAAATGGTGGACGACATCGACCACTTTATGAACCACTGGCTCCCGCGCCTGCAAAAAGAAAGCCGCAGCTACGTTACCATCGCCATCGGCTGTACCGGCGGGCAACACCGTTCCGTCTATGTCGTCGAAAAACTCGCCCAACGCCTGCAAGGGCATTACGAACTGCTGGTCCGCCACAGACAGGCGCAAAACCTGTCCGGACGCTGATTCCCCTTTTCAGACGACCTTTTCGATATATAATGGATTAAAATAAAAATGAGACAAGGCGGCAACGCCCGCCGTGTACGGGTAGTACATAAGGGGCGTTGGCAACGCCGTATCATTGCAATTTTTAATCCACTATAAAAGGAGAAAACCATGAAACCCATCATCACCCTCGCACTCGCCTGCACACTCGCCGCCTGCGCCGCCGAAGTCCCCGCCTACCGCTGGCACCGCACCGGCGCAAGCGAATCCGACGTTTCCCGCCAAATCAACGTTTGCAAATCGCAAGCACAACACGACGCCAAACACGGACGCGAATCCAAATCCCTTGAACAATGTATGGACGAAGCCGGCTACTACCGCTACGAACACGGCAACCTCTAAACCTTGAGCGCTCCCAACCCCAAAGGTCGTCTGAAAAACCGCGAAGGCTTTCAGACGACCTTGCACTGAAAAACGGACAAACCTCAGGTCGTCTGAAAACACCGCCGAACCACTTTTTCAGACGACCCACCGCAAATCAGACAGAAAGAACAAAACATGGCAATCCAATGGTTTCCCGGCCACATGAACAAAGCAAAAAGCCATCGCCGAGGCGCGCCAAAAAGCGTCGACATGGTGATTGAAAATGCTGGACGCACGAATGCCCGCCTCCAGCGAAAAACCCCCTGCTTGCCCAGCTTTCCAAAAGGCAAACCCAAACTCAAAATCCTCAACAAACAAGACCTTGCCGACCCCGAACGCACCAAAATCTGGCTCGAACACTACAACAGCCGCCCCGACACCCGCGCCATCGCCCTCGATTCCTCTGAAACCGGCGCACACGGCAAAATCACCCAAGCCTGCCGCGCCATGATTCCCCACCGCCAAGGCATAGAAAAACCCCTGCGCGTCCTCATCTGCGGCATCCCCCAACGTCGGCAAATCCACCCTCATCAACGGCATGATAGGCAAAAAATCCGCCAAAACCGGCAACGAACCCGGCATCACCAAAGCCGAACAGCGCCTCTTCCTCGCCGACGACTTCTGGCTCTACGACACCCCCGGAATGCTGTGGCCGAAAATCATCGTTGAAGAAGGAGGGCTACAACCCTCGCCGCCGGCGGCTGGTCGGACGCAACGCGCTGGACGAAGAAGAAGTCGCCCTCGAGCTCCTAGACTACCTCCGCCGCCACTACCTCCCCATGCTGCAAGAACGCTACCAAGCCGACAAAGATCCCAGCAGCCACTGGGACGACAACTCATGGCTCGAATGGATGGCCAAAAACGCGGCGCAGTCCTCAGCGGCGGACGGATCAACTACCAAAAAGCCGCCGAGAACATCCTCACCGACTTCCGCGAAGGCAAAATCGGCAGAATCACCCTCGAAACGCCGAACCAATGGGAAACATGGCTCAAAAAAGCCCGCCAGAAAGAAGCCGAACTCAAAAGCCATTCGCGAAGCCAGAAAGGCAGAACGCAAAGGGCAGAAGCCTGCGGACGAGTAGGGCAGTATAGTGAAAATGCCAAAAGATGTTTCACTGCCCTCAAAAAGGTCGTCTGAAACCTCAGATAGATTGTTCAGACGACCTGTTTGTAAAATTTAAAAACCAATATATAAAAAGAAAAAGAACCCTTATCCAAGACTGTCCGACCAATATTAAAACAATTAAATCTTAACGTTATGACTGAAAAACTCCCTCCAGACGCGCTGATTGAAGCCGCGCTTTTGACCCAAACCGAACCCCTAAACGAAAAATCCATGCGCGAATTGTGTGTTGCCGCCGCTGTCTCAGGACAAATTAATCGACGTGCTGGCGCAGTTGAAAACGCGTTGGCAGGGCAGGGCGTTGCAACTGGTGCATACGCACGAGGGCTGGCGGTTTCAGATTGCGCAGGCGGCTTTCGAGCGGCTGGGCAGCCTTCAGGGAACAGCGTGCGCCGCGCTATTCCCGTGCTGTGATGGAAACGCTGGCGATTGTGCTACCAGCAGCCGGGTGACGCGCGGCGATATCGAGGGCATACGCGGCGTGGCGGTATCGCAGAACGTGATGCAGACCTTGCAGGACAGGGGGTGGATTGAAGTAATCGGGCATCGTGATTCGGTCGGTCGACCTGCGTTGTGGGCGACAACGCCGACGTTTTTGAGCGATTTGCGCTTGGACAGTTTGGAAGATTTGCCCCCGCTGACGGAATTGGGCGAATTGGTTTTGCCTGATTTGATCGAAACGCCGCCGACAGACGAAGAAGAGGAGCAGGAAGAAACGCCGGAGCGGCTGATTAATTAAATCAGGCGGGATTGGCAAAGGTCGTCTGAAAACTGGAAATATAGTGGATTAACTTTAAACCAGTACGGCGTTGCCTCGCCTTGTCCTGATTTAAATTTAATCCACTATAGGTTTTCAGACGACCTTTTTAAAATAATATCATTGTATTCAGTTTGTTAGATATAAAATAAAGAAAACCTTATTCAAACTATAAAAAAATCTTAGTTATAATCAGCATATCTAAAGTTAGCCGCCGATGTGCGGTCGATTTACTAAGGAATACTACCATGCTGTTGGCACTTTCCCTGCGCGATTTTTGTCATTGTTGAAAACCTCAATCTGGATTTCCAAAGTGGTTTTACTGTTTTGACCGGCGAGACAGGCGCGGGCAAATCGATTACGTTGGATGCAATCGGGCTTTTGTTGGGCGACAAAAGCCGATTACAGCCAAGTCCGCAGCGGCGCGAAGGAAGCGCAATTGTCGGCATTGTTCGACATCAGCCTTTTGCCCGAACTTAAAGCCCAATTGCAGGAGCAGGGTTTTTGGACGAGACGCGGAAGAACTCAGCATCCGCCGCATCATCGACGCCAAAGGAAAAAGCCGCAGCTTCATCAATAATCAGGCAGCCACGCTGGCGCAGCTTAAAAGCCGTCGGCGGGCAGCTTATCGACATCCACGGGCAAAAACGCCCACCATTCCCTCAATCAAGAATCCGCCCAGCGCGAATTGTTGGACGCATTTGCGGGCAGCAAAGCGCAGGCGGAAACCGTCGAACAGCTTTATCAAAACTGGGTTAACGCTAAAAAAGCCCTCCAAGAGGCGCAGGAACACGCCGAGACCATCATTATCGAGCGTGAGCGTTTGGAATGGCAGTTCAACGAATTGAACCAGTTGGACGTTAAACAAGGCGAATGGGAAGCCCTCAGCCAAAAGCCACGACAGCCTTGCCCATTCTGCCGAGCTGTTGCAAGCCGCCGAAGAAGTCGGCGACTACATTGATGGCGACAACGGCATCCAACGCCAAATTTATCAATGCCAAAAGCTATTGACCAATCTGCAAAACATTGAGCGCGCGCTTTGCCGAAAGCCTGAATATGCTGGCGAGCATTGAAGCCGAATTGGGCGAAATCAGTGCCAATATGCGCGACGTTGCAGGCCGCAGCGACATCGATCCCAACGAATTGGCGGCGCAGGAACAGCGCATGGGCGAGCTGATGGGGATGGCGCGGAAATACCGCATCGAGCCTGAAGCCCTGCCGCAAAAGCTGGCTGAAATCGACGAACGCTTGCAAAGCCTGCAAGCCGCTGCCGATTTGGAAGCGTTGACGCAAACCGTTGCCCGCAACCTTGCCGAATATCAGGAAGCCGCCCATGTTCTTTCCCGCCATGCGCCATCAGGCGGCGGGCAGGTTGGGCGAGGAAACGACCGGACATATGCAGCATCTCGCCATGAAAGGCGCGCGTTTCGACATCGTCCTGCTGCCGTCTTCCCCCACTGCGCACGGTTTGGAGCAGGTACAGTTTCAAGTTGCCGCCAACAAAGGCAATCCGTCCCGTCCGTTGAACAAAGTCGCGTCCGGCGGCGAACTTGCCCGCATCAGCCTTGCCTTGCAGGTGGTTACCAGTCAATACACGCAAGTCCCCACGCTGATTTTTGACGAAGTCGATACTGGTATCGGCGGCGGCGTGGCAGAAATGGTCGGCAAAGCCCTGCGTGCTTTGGGTAAAAAACATCAGGTGCTCGCCGTGACCCACCTGCCGCAAGTCGCTTCCTGCGGTGAAAACCATTGGCAGGTGCGCAAACACAGCGAAGGCGAACAAACTGTCAGCGAAATCAGCGTGTTGGACCATCAGCAGCGTATCGAAGAAATCGCCCGTATGCTTGGCGGCGAAATCATTACCGACACGACCCGCAGCCACGCGGCAGAGTTAATCAGCCTTGCCGCCGCTTAAACGCAGAATCGAAGAGGTCGTCTGAAAAGGAAGTTTGTGTAACCATTCACAAACTGCTTTTTAGACGACCTCTTGGCCAAACCGCCCGCGCCCTTTCAGACGACCTCAATACAAGGTATGATTACGTCGTTTGTTTATAAGGAAGTTCCTATGAAAGTCCTGTTTATTGCCGATCCGATGGCAAGTTTCAAAACCTACAAAGACACCACCTATGCCATGATGCGCGAGATGGCAAAACGCGGCTGGCAGCTTTTCCATACCTTGAGCGGTGAATTGTCCGTACAGCAAGGATTGGTGACGGCTCAGGCTGCGCCGTTTGAGTTTCTCGGTGCAAAAAGCGACGATGACCATGAATGGTTTAAAGCGGCAGATAAAGTTCAGACGACCTTGAAAGACTTTGATGCCGTCATTATGCGCACCGACCCGCCGTTCGATATGCAATACCTCTACGCCACCCAATTCCTGACGCTGGCGGAACAGCAGGGCGCGAAAGGTCTTTAACAGCGGGCAGGCGATGCGCGACTTCAATGAAAAACTGGCGATTTTGAATTTCAGCCAGTTCACCGCGCCTACGCTGGTTACGACCCGTTCCGCCGATGTCCGCGTATTTTTGAAAGAACACGGCGACATCATCATCAAACCGCTGGACGGCATGGGCGGCATGGGCATTTTCCGCCTGACCGAAAAAGACCCCAACATCGGCAGCATCCTCGAAACCCTGATGCAGCTTGATTCCCGCACCATCATGGCGCAACGCTACATCCCCGAAATCGTCCACGGCGACAAACGCATCCTGATTATCGGTGGCGAAGTCGTCCCCTACGCTTTGGCGCGTATTCCGCAAAACGGCGAAACACGCGGCAACCTTGCAGCAGGCGGGCGCGGCGTGGCGCAGGAATTGAGCAGAACGCGATCGAGAAATCGCCGAAACCCTCGCCCTGAACTCAAGCGCCGCGGTATCCCGCTGGCAGGTTTGGACGTCATCGGCAGCAATCTGACCGAAGTCAACGTGACCAGCCCGACTGGTTTCCAAGAAATCATGAAACAAAAAAACTTCGACGTCGCCGCGATGTTTGCCGACGCTGTCGAAGCTTGGTCTAAACAATAATCCCAAAAGGTCGTCTGAAATCCGAATCCGTTTTAGTAAACCCCGCTTCACTCGTTTTGGCGAAACTCGCTTCGCTCGTTTCAGACGACCCTTTTTACAAATATAAATATTGATACAAACATTACTTATGAAACCATCTTCTTACGCTGCCGATAAAAAAGGTAAAAGCGGCATCAAACGCATCATCAACGCATTCGGCTATTCCAAAGACGGGCTTGCCGCCGCCTACCGCTATGAAAGCGCGTTCCGCCAAGTATTGTGGCTAAACCTGATTTTGATTGTCTTGACCTTCATCCTCAATTTTGACTCCGCGACCAAAAATGCTGCTGATTATTGCGTCGTTTGTTTCGCTGATTACCGAATTGTTCAACACCGCCGTCGAAGCCGCCGTCGACCACACTTCCACCGAAAAACACGAGTTGGCAAAACGCGCCAAAGATGCCGGCTCCGCCGCGCAATTGCTCGCTTTGACGATGCTGGGTATCGTGTGGGCGATCGCATTATGGCACGGGTATGTTTAAATTTACTTTTGAGATGATTTATACTTACTAAGTATTAATTCTCATGAATTAATTTGAATCATTTTGTTTAATCTGAGTCAAAGCATTCAGACGACCATTGCATGTGGGATGAGAACAGTATTACCGACATGCAATGTCGCGCGGAAAAGCTTTTGCCGCAATAAAACCACCCATTTCATCATAAAAGGAGCAATACATGAAAAATTATTGGCAACCCTGATCGCAGCAGGTTTGGTATCCACCGCTTCCGCAGCCGGTGTTCACGTTGAAGACGGTTGGGCGCGTGCCACCGTCGAAGGCATGAAAATGGGCGGCGCGTTCGATGAAGATCCACAACGATGAAGCCAAACAAGACTTCTTGGTCGGCGGCAGCAGCCCGGTAGCCGACCGCGTTGAAGTGCATACCCATGTCAACGACAACGGCGTGATGCGCATGCGCGAAGTCAAAGGTGGTGTTCCTCTGGCGGCAAAAGGCGTAACCGAGCTGAAACCGGGCAGCTACCACGTTATGTTCATGGGTCTGAAAAACCGCTGAAAGAAGGTGAAAAAGTACCGGTTACCCTGAAATTCAAAAATGCCAAAACCTCAAACTGTACAACTGGAAGTGAAAAACCGCGCCGCAATCCGGCATGGATCACGGTCATGGTCGCTGACCACGGTGGCGCGCATCAACACTAATCGTTCATCGTTTGAACTCAAAAGGTCGTCTGAATATTTTCAGACGACTTTTTGTTTGGGATCAGTTTCGAGTTAATCCACTATATCTGAGTTTACGATAGTCCTGTTTCTTGCCTTCCATCAAAAGTCAAAAGGTCGTCTGAAAACTTGCCACGCTCGTTTTCAGACGACCTTCTTCATCAAGCCGGCGATTAATCAAACAATTCCCGCTGCGCCTGCTCTTTGGTCACGCGCACGTCGGTTTCGCCGTCGGCAAAAGTGATGTGCAGTTTCTGCCCTTGCTTTAAAACATCGGCGTTGCGGATGACTTGTCCGCGTGTGTTTTTGACGACGGAGAAGCCGCGCTCCAGAATCTGCTGCGGCGATACGGCTTCGAGCAGGGCGGTTTGGGCAGTCAGGCTTTGGCGGCGGTGGGCGAGCAGTTGGCGGAAGGCGTGCGACAAGGTCGTCTGAAAGCGGTCGATGTCTTGTCGGTAAACGGAAATATCGGGGCGGCAATGTTTCAGGGCTTGGGTTTGGCGTTCGAAACGGGCGGTGTGGGCGCGGACGTTTTTGCGTCATCGAGTAGGACAGGGTTTGCGCCAGTTTGTGAATGTAAGTGCGCTGTTCGTCGAGTTTTTGGCGCGGGTGGCGGGATTTGCCGCGCAAGCCAGTCGAGCTTTTGGCTGGCATCGAAATAGCGTTGTTCCAAAACAGTTTTCAGACGACCTTGGGCTTGGGCGAGGCGGTGTAACGATTCTTGGCGGTTGGGGCTGACCAGTTCCGCTGCGCCGGTCGGCGTGGGCGCGCGCACGTCGGCGACGAAATCGGCGAGCGTGAAATCGGTTTCGTGTCCCACGCCGCTGACGACCGGAATCGCGCAGGCTTCGATGGCGCGCATGACCATCTCTTCGTTAAACGCCCACAAGTCTTCAATGCTGCCGCCGCCGCGACAGACAATCAACACATCGCATTCGGCGCGTTGCGATGCGGTTTTTAATCGCTTGGGCAATCTGAAACTCGCTGCCCGCGCCTTGAACGGCGGTCGGATAAACGATGACGGGAATTTCGGGCGCGCGACGTTTCAAAGGTGGTCACGACGTCGCGCAAAGCCGCCGCCGCCAGACTGGTTACGATGCCGATACATTGCGCTCGGGCGGGCAAAGGTTTCTTGCGTTCCGCCGCAAACGCGCCTTCCGCCTGCAACTGCGCCTTCAGCCGCTCGTAGGCTTCAGTAAAGCTGCCCCAAGCCTTTGAGCCGCACTTCGTTCACGGTAATCTGAAATTCGCCCCGCGCCTCGTAAATACTGATTTTGCCCGCCACTTCGATATGGTCGCCTTCTTTCAAAGGTTTCGCCAAACGTGCCGCCGCCCCTTGAACATGGCGCAACGCACCTGCGCGCGGCTGTCTTTGAGCGAGAAAATAATAATGTCCGCTGGCGGCACGGGTCAGGTTGGACACTTCGCCCGCAATCCACAAGCCGGCAAGATGGTCTTCCAGCAAGGCTTTGGCGAGGGCGTTGAGTTCGGATACGGAAATGGAGGAGGGCGCGAAGAGTTCGGACATCAGGGAGGGCAGGAAGAAAGGGAAAGGTTGGATTATAAGGGGTTTCAGACGAGGTTTGTATGGGAAAGGTCGTCTGAAAACCTCAAATCCGAGTTTTCAGACGACCTCTTTTATGGGCATTTCAAATTAAGCCAAATTTTTCCAGCATCCATTTTGACGTAGCGCTCGACGCCTGCTTTGACATCCAAAAAATTCTTCCTTGTATCCGGCTTCGCGCAGTTTAGTAATGTCGGCTTGGGTGAAGCTTTGGTATTTTGCCTTTGAGCGCGTCGGGGAAGGGGACGTAGCGGATAAGTTCTTCTTCTATCAGCTCTTTTAAGCTCAATTCAGATTTGCCTTCGGCGGCGCGGCAGGCGTTGACGGTGGCGGCGGCGAGTTCGTTGAACTGTTGGCTGCGGCCGGTGCCGAGGTTGTAGATGCCGGAGAGTTCGGGGTGGTCGAAGAAGTAGAGGTTGACTTTGGCAACGTCTTCGACGCTGACGAAGTCGCGGGTTTGTTCGCCGTTGCCGTAGCCGTCGTTGGCACCGAACAGGTTGACGTAACCGTGTTCGCGGTATTGGTTGAAATGGTGGAAGGCAACGGATGCCATGCGGCCTTTGTGTTGTTCGTGTTGTCCGTAAACGTTGAAGTAGCGGAAGCCGACAACTTGTGCGGTCAGGCCTTCTTTCATGCGGCGGCGCAATACTTGGTCAAACAGGAATTTGGAGTAGCCGTACACGTTGAGCGGTTTTTCAAGTTCGCGCTCTTCGCGGAAGATTTCGCCTTTGCCGTACACGGCGGCACTGGAGGCGTAGAGGAAGGGGATGCGTTCGTCCTGACACCAGTCTAGGAGGTCGAGCGTGTACTGGTAGTTGTTGTCCATCATGTAGAGACCGTCGTGGTTCATGGTGTCGGAACACGCACCTTGATGGAAGACGGCTTCGATGTTTTTCGTAGGGCAGAAGATGGCCGCGCACTTGGCGGATGAATTCGTGTTTGTCGAGGTAGTGGGCGATTTCGCACTCGGCAAGGTTTTTGAATTTTTCGCCACGGGTCAGGTTGTCGACGGCGACGATGTCGGTAATACCACGTTGGTTGAGGGCTTTGACGATGTTGCTGCCGATGAAGCCGGCCGCGCCTGTTACGATGATGGTCATATTGGGTTTCCTTTGTTTTTGGTTTTAGCGAAACTCGTTGCACTCGTTTCAGACGACCTTGGAAAGACGGGGTCGTCTGAAAAAGAAATTACTGCTCTTCCAATGCTTTGTTCAATTCTGCAAACGAGCAAACCGTCGTGCCGAGTTTGGCGACGACGACACCGGCGGCGGTATTGGCGAGTGCGTAGCTTCGGGCATGGTGGAGCCTCGCCGCCAGCCCCAAACCCACTCCGGCAATGACGGTGTCGCCTGCGCCGGATACGTCGTAAACTTCTTGGGCGCGGGTGGGCTGGTAAATGGGTTCTCCTTCGCTGAACAGGGTCATGCCCTCTTCGCTTCGGGTCAGTAAAACGGCGGTCAGGTCGAGGTGGCGGCGCAGGTTTTGCGCTTTTTCGGTCAACTCGCTTTCGTTTTTCCAACTGCCGACCACTTCTTTTAATTCGGCTCTATTGGGCGTAATCAGCGTGGCGCCAGCGTATTTTTCGTAATCGTCGCCTTTGGGGTCGATTAATACGGTTTACCTGCGCGTTTTTGCCCAATCTATCATATCGGAGATGTGCGACAGGCCGCCTTTGCCGTAGTCTGAAAAAATGATTGCGTCGTATTCGGGCAATACTTCGCGGTATTTCTGCTTGATTTGCTCCAACACTTCGCGGTTGGGATGTTCTTCAAAATCAAGGCGGATAAGCTGCTGGTTGCGGGCGACGACGCGCAGTTTGACAGTGGTGGCGATTTGTTTGTCGCGCATCAGATAGGAGTCGACGCTGTCCTGCGCCATCAGCGCGTCGAGCGCGTCGGCGGCTTCGTCGTCACCGGTTACCGACAACAGCCCTGCTTTTGCCGCCCAACGAAGCGATGTTGCGCGCAACATTCGCCGCACCGCCCGCCCGTTGGTCGATTCGTCCGATTTTGGCCACCGGCACGGGCGCTTCGGGCGAAATACGGGACACGTCGCCAAACCAATAGCGGTCGAGCATCACATCGCCGACAACCAGGACTTTGGCTTGTGCGAAGCGGGATTTGAGGGTTTCTTGTTGGAACTTGGTGGGCATATTGCCTCCGTTGTGTTTTTCAGACGGCCTCAACCTGTAAGGTCGTCTGAAAAATCAGTTCTTCAAGGTTCGCTACGCGTTCACTTCGCGCAATACGGCTACCGGATTGGCGGCTTGGGTAACAGGGCGGCCCATCACCAGATAAAGTCGAACCTGCCGCCAATGCTTCGGCAGGCGTCATGATGCGGCGTTGGTCGTCGTTGTTGCCGGCAATGTCCAAACGGATGCCGGGCGTTACCAAGACAAAATCTCGCCCCAATTCGCGGCGCAGCGCGCGGCTTCTGGCGCGGAGCGAGACCACGCCGTCCAAGCCCGGAACTTTTGCGCCAGTTCCGCCAAGCGGATGACTTGTTCTTCAGGGGCGATGTTCAAACCGATTTCCGCCAAATCGCTTTGTTCCATACTGGTCAACACGGTTACGCCGATCAAGAGCGGCTTTGTGCTATCCGGCAACGGCTTCGGCGGCAGCTTCCATCATGCGGCGGCCGCCCGATGCGTGCATATCGACCATCCACACACCCATGTCGGCGGCGGCTTTGCAGGCTTGCGCGACGGTGTGGGGAATGTCGTGGTATTTCAAATCGAGAAAGAGTTTGAAACCCTGATGAATCAGGCTTTCCGCCAAACTGCGCCCCGTGGCGGTAAACAGCTCTTTGCCGATTTTGATTTGGCAGTCAACGTCGGATCAAGGTTGCGGACGAATCCGAGCGTGTCTTTTTCGTTGGCAAAACTCAAAGGGCAACGATGACGGGGGTGCGTTGTTGCGGAGTTTGCAGTCGGTGATTAAAGGATTCATGCGTTTTCGTTTTAGGTTTTCAGACGACCTTTATCGTCTTTTTCACAGTATAGTGGATTAACTTTAAACCAGTACGGCGTTGCCTCGCCTTAGCTCAAAGAGAACGATTCTCTAAGGTGCTGAAGCACCAAGCGAATCCAGTTCCGTACTATCTGTGCTGTCTGCGGCTTCGTCGCCTTGTCCCGATTTAAATTTAATCCACTATAACAACGTAAATTCAAACCGTAGGTCGGACATGATGTCCGACCTACGCGGACTCAAGCCCCGACAAACTGTTTCGGATGATTTGAACCGGCACATCAGCCGTCATTCCCGCGCAGGCGGAACTCACTGATAAAACTCAGTTCATCAGATTTAAACAGCGATTGCCCAAATTCAGAAATGGATTCCCACCTGCGCGGGAATGACGCCGAATGATTATTTTTCGGTTGCAACACGCTGTTTGTCGAAAACAGGTCGTCTGAAAACCTGACTTTCTGTTTTGTTTTTCAGACGACCTTTTCGATTTATTTGCCCAATGCGCCCAATACTTCGGCTTTCACGGCTTCTACCGGCTGATGCCGTCAACTTTGATGTATTTCGGCGCGTGTTCGCCTTCCAGTTTGCTGTAAAAATCGACCAGCACTTCGGTTTGCTCGTGGTACACGGCAAGGCGTTTTGACGGTTTCTTCTTTGTCGTCGTCGCGCTGAATCAAATCTTCGCCGGTTACGTCGTCTTTGCCTTCGACTTTGGGCGGATTGAGGTAACCTGGTAGGTGCGGCCGGAAGCCAAGTGAACGCGTCGGCCGCTCATGCGGTCGACAATCACGCTGTCGGGAACGTCGATTTCAACGACCGCGTCCAAATCCACGCCCGCTTCAACCATTGCTTCGGCTTGTGCCAGCGTGCGCGGGAAGCCGTCAAACAGGAAACCGTTTTTGCAGTCGTCTTGCGCGATGCGCTCTTGACCATGCCGATGATGATGTCGTCGCGCACCAAGCCGCCTTCGTCAATGATTTTTCGCTTCCAAACCCAGCGGCGTGCCTGCTTTTAATCGCAGCGCGGAGCATGTCGCCGGTGAAATTTGCGGAATGCCGAACGCAGCGGTGATGAATTGTGCCTGAGTGCCTTTGCCCGCGCCCGGCGCGCCTAACAATAATACTTTCATGGGTGTTCCTTTTTGTTAAGTAGTATGGATTTGAAACGTGATTCAAATGATTTTACACGGCTTGCGTTTATCGTTCAAAACTTCAGACGGCCTGTTCCGCGCCGAAATGTTTCCATGCGTCATCGCGCATTTCGGCAAACCATGTGTCTTCGGGAAAACGCTCAATGCGTCTTTCAAAGTGGAAAGCAGGTTTTGCGATAAAGTCTTCGCCAAATACTCTTCCTCATTGGCTTCCGCCGCCTTGTCCGCCTGCTGCGCCAAACCGCGCGCGCGGGTCTGATGCCCAGTGTGCCAAGTAGTTGAGCGCAATCACCTTTTTGCGCCCAAAAGCTGCGGAATTTCAGGGCTGTCTTGCAGCAATACCCGACAAAATCGACACGGCACTGTCAGCCTGCCGCCGTTCGAAACGCAAATCCAGCGAACGGTTCGGCGGCAGCGTACTGAGCGTTTCCGCCATACGGAACCAAAACTCGCCGCTGGCTTCATCCGGCGCGGCGGCTTTCAACATCTCATAGTTAAACTCTTGGTCGTCGTTTTGAACCAGCAGGGCAACATCGGCAAGCAGTTTTTGCTCTTCGCGGCTCAAATGGCGTAAATCGGTCATAAAGGGCTTTCTGTCGGTGTTTTGGGTAAAACGGATTATCGGGTTTGGTGTTTACCGAAAAACGGCTTTTTACGGCTCATCGATTTTCAGACGACCTATCTCAATCTGTTGGATATTGATAAGGCTCGTCCAAATAATAAGGTTTCTTTTTCAATCTTTCCCATTTGACTTTCGGACGGTCTTCTGACGAATCGAACATATTGCCGCCTGTCGTCTCTTCCGCTTTCCCGTCAGATAATTGTCGCTGTACTCATTAATTTCACCTGAAGCTCTGTGATATTCGTAATGTGAATACCCAATCAGGAGAAAGCGGTCGTTTTGGTAACGGAATAGGTAGTCACTGTGACTCATCCACCAGCTTCCGCAACTGTAAAAACCATTCAAAATGGACTTTCAGACGACCTTTATTGATGGATACATCAGAAAGAGGGTCAGCAAGACAGCCATTATCTTTATCGCTTTCAGGCGGAATCAACGTTGTGTTTTCGACAGCCGTCTTGTAACCGTCTGCCTGCTTGAACAATACTTTCAACATCCTCGGGTTGGTATCCAAATCAGGTAGTCCCATAGAGTCGTTTGGGATGATGTTTGCCTTGTCTTGCTTTTTGCAGCACCAAAACGGCATCGGCTTGATTATCGCCGTTTAAATCCCCTCCACGCTTTTGATGATTTTCCAACCTTTTTGGAACGTGCGCGGAAAAACCGGCGGCGTAAGCAGGCAGGGCGATGCAGGATAAAAATATCAATATGCTGCGTTTCATAGCAATTCCTGATGATGGCAAATTCAATAGCCCGTAGCACGGGCTTCACTTGCGAAACCTAATGCCGAAACCGACTGATTTCAGATTTTGGCGAAACCCGCTTCGCCCAATTTCAGACGACCTCAAACGCGGCCCTGACCCTGTCCAAATCCTCTTGCGTATCCACGCCGGCGGCTGGGGCTTCTTTGGCGGTTTCGACGGCAATCGGGTAGCCGTGCCACAGGACGCGCAGTTGTTCCAGCGATTCGATGGTTTCGAGCGGTGAGACGCTCATTTCGGCGTAGCGTTGCAGAAAACCGGCGCGGTAGGCGTAGATGCCGATATGGCGCAGGACGGCGGTTTCGGCGGGCAATTCGCGTTTTTCGGCGCGCATGGCATCGCGCGGATAGGGAATCGGGGCGCGGCTGAAGTAGATGGCGTTGCGGTTTTTGTCGAGGACGACTTTGACGACATTGGGATTCATAAATTCGTCGAAATCGTGCAATTCGTGCGCCGCGGTCGCCATCTGCACGTTGTTTTCCACCAAGACTTCGGCAGTGCGGTCGATGAGTTCGGGGGCAATCAGCGGTTCATCGCCCTGTACGTTGACGACCACCAGATGTTGCGGCAGCTTCAGCGCGGCAGCGGCTTCGGCAAGGCGGGTCGTGCCGCTTTCGTGCCGGTTGGAAGTCATGACGACTTCGACGCCATGCGCCTGACAGGCCGTCTGAATGTCGGGATGGTCGGTGGCAACGACGACGCGCGCGGCTTTGCTTTTTGCCGCCTGTTCGGCAACGCGCACGACCATCGGTTTGCCGTGGATGTCCGCCAAGGCTTTTCCGGGCAGGCGCGATGAATCCAGCCGCGCCGGAATCAATACGACGAATTCGGTCATGCTTTGAGTTCCTCTTCGCTCAACGCTCGTGCTTCGTTTTCCAGCATATAGGGAATGCCGTCTTTAATCGGATAAGCCAGCTTCGCCTGACGGCTCCACAATTCCTGTTTGTCCTGATGATATTCCAGCCTGCCTTTGGTAACGGGGCAGACGAGGATGTCTAAGAATTTTTTTTCCATGGGGTTTCTTTTCGGGTTTGATGGTTTGAGCGAAACTCGCTTCACTCGTTTTGGCGAAACTCGCTTCGCTCGTTTTCAGACGACCTCAAGCGGCATTATTTTTTCCGTGCCGGTTTGTTAGGCTGTTTGGCGCAGGCTTGGGCAGGATTTTTGCCGTTGCACATGATTTGGCGGATTTCGCGCCTCAGGTTTGCGCTTTCCTTGGATTGGGTGTATTTACCGGCAAGGATGTTCATCATCGGTTTCATCGTTGCCTCAAGATAGCGCGGCGTTTTGTCCATTATCGATTGGCTCTACCGCTGTGCTGTAAAAGCCAATCAATGCGTTGACTTCTTCCTGCGTATAAACCGTCTTCATGCCGTCTAAAGCCGCTTTTACGCAACTGGGCGCGCACTTGCGGCGTGTTGATTTTCGGCAATCGATTGGTTTGCATACTTTTTCAATACCGCCTCCAACTGCGGACGCTTTGTCTTCCGGCGCATCTTTCAAAAATTTCTGTACATTCGGGTCAGAAAGCACAATGCCTTCCATGCTTTGGAAAGACTGGTCCAACAGGGCATCCATCTTCTGCACTTCAAACAGACGCTCCAGCGACGCGTCGCTGGGTGTAGCGGCGAAAAATGCGTTGGCACACAATGCCAGCGCGGCGAAGGGCACAATAAGGTTTTTCAGTTTCATATCCACCCTTTTAATAAATGATTAATGCAGATAAAAATACAACCGGCTTTCCATTATTCCTGCGCAGGCAGGAATCTGGAGATTTAGGGATTTCTGAAGTCCCCAGGCATTTCTGAAAATTCAGGTCTCGATTCCCGCCTGCGCGGGAATGACGGTGTGAGGGATTCTTATTCGAGTCCATGATAACTTCGCCCAAACCGTGCTTTCAGACGACCTCGAACACATCTTCCAGCCGTCCCAACACAAATTCCGCCAAATCAGGTTCGATTATCGCACAAACGGGCAACACCCATACATGGTTCAGATTGAGGGTCGTCTGAAAACTTGACCGCATCTTTTCTCCGTAATAATGACCGCGTCCGCATTGGGCAAATCTGCCGCTGCGATGTCGGCATGGTCGGGCAGCGCGACGGTTTGGTTCAAGGTGATGCCCATGTTCCGCAGCAAATCGAAAACGCTCCGGTTTGGCGATACCCGCCACGGCGGCGACGGTTTGGTTTTTCAGACGACCTGTATCCAGTATTTCGGACGGCTGGTTCAAACGGTAAATTTGTCCCGTTTCGATACGGCTGTGAAACATATTTTCAGACGGCGCAAACGACGTATCCGCCTGACCGCCGCTGACGACGACCGCATCCACCGAATCCAGCCGCGACAAAGGTTCGCGCAAACTGCCGTTGGGCAGCAAATCCAAATCCGTCCGCCCCGTATCCGCCGCCGGAAACACCGCGATTTCCACATCCCGCCGCAGGGCATAATGCTGCAAAACCGTCGTCTGCCACAATCAGCCCGATGTCGGGTGCGCCGCCAGCAACGCCCTGCCTGCCTCCGCACGGCTGCTGCCCACCGCCGTCGGCGCGCCGGTTTTTCGGAACAGCAGCAAAGGCTCGTCGCCCGCATCTTCCGCACGGCTCTCGGCATTCAATACATGAACCGCCTTACTCTTGCGCCCGTATCCCGGCTGATGATGCCGACCTTGATACCTTTTTCCTGCAAGCCCGACACCAGCGCGGCGACAATCGGCGTTTTTCCCCGTCCCGCCCGCATGGATATTGCCGACCACGACCACGGGCACGGGCAGCTTTTCGCTTTTTCAGACGACCTAAAACGAAATCATCGCGCCGTTTAGCCGCAATTTTGGCAAAAAAGCATGGATAAGGGTTTGAGCAGGAGAGATAAAAACGGATTGGGGCGTTGCCAATGGCGTTCGATGATTTGATGGAGTTTGGGCATTCAGACGACCTTATAGCTGCGTTTCTTTGTAGTACACCATTTTAGCGGATAAGTCGTTCAGGCTAGGGTTTCAATGCGGTTGTCGGGCATGACCAGCCAGACTTTTGCCTGTTTGGCGCGGGCGGCGGTACGGATGGCGGATTCGTCCATGATGGAGAACGCGGTGGAGAAGGCATCGGCAACGGCGGCAGTCGGCGCCATGACGCTGACGCTGCGGTAGCGCGGTGTGGCAGTACCGGTGCGCGGGTCGAAGAGGGTGGGTGAACTTGCCGGCTTCGTCCATCACGGTACCGTAGCCGCCTGAGGTGGCGAAGGCTTGGTTTTGCATGGGGATGGTCAGGAGGGTGGCTTCTTCGTTTTGGGGATTGCGGATACCGACGTTCCATGTGCGTTGGTTGTCGGTGTCGAAGCCGCGGATTTCGCCCATATCGACGAGGGCTTGGCGGATGCCGTGTTGTTGCAGCAGGGCGGTGATTTTGTCGGTGATGTAGCCTTGGGCGATGCCGTTGAGGATAAGCCCATGCCTTTTTGTTCGAAGAGGATGGCTTTTTGGTCGAAGACGACGTGTTTGAAACCGACGAGTTTGAGGGTGCGCCGGATGTCCGGTTCGGACGGCGGGGTTTCGGCACGCGGGTTGCGGCGGAAATGGTCTGCGTAAAGGTTCCACAACACTTGGACAGTGGGGTCGAACGCTCCGTTGGTCAGGGCGTGGATGTCGCGGCAGATGCTCAACAGGGCGAGGAAATCGGGCGGCGGATTGTTCAGACGACCTTCTTTGTTCAGTCGGTTGATGAGGCTGTCTTCGCGGTAGAGGCTGAAGATTTTTCGAGGCGGGCGACTTCTGCGAGGACTTTGTTGACGAGGATTTCGGCTTCTTTGCGGTCAACGCCGAAGAGGCGGAGCTCGGCGCCGGAACCCAGCGCGATGCCTTTCCAAATGACGGGCTCGCCGGTAGTTGGTAACGGGGCAGGGCGGTTGCGGTTCAGGAGGAAGGGCGTGGCCGCTCCGGCGGCAGTCAGGGCGGCGATGGCGAAAAACGGCGGCGGGTGAGCAGGGATGTTCATGGGTTGGAATGGGTCGTCTGAAAAGGGCGGGGTATTGGGGGACTGCGTGAAATCGGTTTATCTGGGTTTGCGTTTGAAGGACGTTGGGAAAGTGCTTTTAGAAGCGCCGCCATTTTCCGCACAGGGATTTTTATGGTTACGGAAAGGACGGCAGGGCGACGGCTGAGGCTTGATTTACGTTGCGGCAGAACTTGTTTTGCTTGCCATCAAGCCTGCCTTCACGCTTTGAAAGCAAGCGACAACCGCCCCATCAATCGCCCATTGCCGCCAGAAGCTCTGCCTGATGCTCGGCAATCAGGGCGTTGGTGATTTCTTCCAAGTCGCCGTCCATCACAAAATCCAGCTTGTGCAGGGTGAGGTTGATGCGGTGGTCGGTCACGCGGCCTTGCGGGTAGTTGTAGGTGCGGATGCGCTCGCTGCGGTCGCCGCTGCCGATAAAGGGATTTGCGTTCGGCGGCTTCTTTGGCTTGGGCTTCGCGTTTTTGCGCATCGTTCAGGCGGGCGGCGAGGACTTTCATCGCCTGCGCCTTTGTTGGCGTGTTGGCTGCGGCCGTCTTGGCATTCGACCACCATGCCGGTGGGCAGGTGGGTGATGCGGACGGCGGAGTCGGTTTTGTTGATGTGCTGACCGCCCGCGCCGGATGCGCGGAAGGTGTCGATGCGCAGGTCGGCGGGGTTCAGTTCGATGTCTTCGAGTTCGTCCGCTTCGGGCATGACGGCGACGGTACAGGCGGAGGTATGGATACGGCCTTGGCTTTCGGTGGCGGGGACGCGCTGTACGCGGTGGCCGCCGATTCGAATTTCAGACGACTGTACGCGCCCAAACCGACAATGCGGGCGATGACCTCTTTATAACCGCCCAACTCGCTTTCATTGGCGGAAACGATTTCGACCTGCCAGCGGTTGCGCTCGGCGTAGCGGCTGTACATACGCAGCAAATCGCCTGCAAACAGCGCGGCTTCATCGCCGCCCGTTCCGGCGCGCACTTCGATGAAGATATTTTTGTCGTCGTCGGCATCTTTGGGCAGCAGCAGTTTTTGCAGTTCGGTATCGAGTGTGTCGATTTTGGCTTTTGCCGCTTCGACTTCTTCGGCGGCGAAGTCTTTCATTTCGGGATCGGACAGCATTTCTTCGGCATCCGCCAAGTCGCTTTGCGCCAGCTGATAGTTTTGGAACACTTCGACCACGGGCGTCAATTCGGCGTGTTCGCGCGTGAGCTTGCGGTAGTTGTCCATGTTGGACGTGGCTTCGGGCTGTCCGAGGAGGTGGGTGACTTCTTCCAAACGGTCGGATAGTTGTTGTAATTTTTCGATGATGCTGGGTTTCATGTAAGTCTTTCTTTGAAGGTCGTCTGAAAGGTTTTCAGACGACCCGTTACGGATTGGCGCGGATGATAACCGATTACTTTTCCGTATTGCAGATCAGTGCGGTTTGCGGGTGGTGATTTCTGCCGCTTTTTCCTTCAATACGGGGATGTAGCTGCTGTTGCGGTACATCACGACGCTTTCCTTCGGCGATGCCGCGCCGACGGCAGCCAAAATCAGCGTGTCGCCCTGTTTGTAGAAGGCGATGTCGGATTTGTGTTGCGCGAACCAGTTTTCCCTGATGCTCGAAATCTGTGCCTTGCGGGGCGAGGGCTTCGAATTCTTCGCGGTTCAAGCGCGGGTAGGGCGGGTAGAGCGCGTCAAATTCCTTTTTCACTTGGTGAAACGTTTTTAGACGGTATCAGCATGATGTTTTTGCAACGTGTCGTGCGTATCATCGAATTGGAAAAACGATAATCGAACCGTCTGCATCGGGCATTGAGTAGGCATTGTTCATCGGAACGGACGTGCCGTTGCTGTAGCCTATGGTGCTGGAGGCCGCTTTGGCAAGTTGCGGATGCTTTTTCAGCGCGTCGGCCACTGTGGCTTTGCCCATGGTCAGGCCGTAGGGGCGACGGATTGTCGGGATGAACGGCTTGTTTCGCCTGTGCGTCGGCGGCGGCTTTGATGGCGACACTGTTGTCGGTGCGGGTGGTTTCGTTGACTTCGAAAGAACAGGCTGCCAGTATGACACAGGCTATCAGAGAATATAGGGCATTTCATGGCATTTTCCTTATCGTGGCCGTGCTGTTGCTTTTCGGTGGCGGACAGCATTTCTTCAGCACCCGCGGGATGTCCGAGGAGGAGGTGACTTCTTCCAGTCGGTCGCTGAGTTGTTGTGGTTTTTCTAAGATAGACGGCTTCATAATTCTTCCATAACAAATGCCGCCGGGAGTCGTCCGCGACGGCTCGAGGAGGCGATATTATAATGGGTTTGGTTGGAAATTCAAAAAGGATATGGCGGGGTTTCTGATGGGCTGCGGCAATGTCGGTTGGCTTTGCGTTATCGGTTTGAAGTTCGTCCTTCGTTTGAACATTTTGTCATACATAACAAAGGTCGTCTGAAAACCAAAATCCGGTTTTCAGACGACCTTGTCTTGATTGGGCTTACTTAGGTGCAGCCAAGATGCCTGTCAGGGTTCAGCAGGAACAAAACCGTAAATCCGGTCAGGTAAATCAAGCCGAGGATGGCGAGGAGGTCCATCCTGCCGTCAGCTTTATGGCGTTTGTCGCCTTTGACGAGGCGGTAGTTCAGCCAAGCGAACACGGGGGCAGAAACGAAGGCGGTAATCATGGCGAATTTGAGCAGCTCCGCCATCGCGCTGTTGAACCAGAAAATCACTGCCAAGCCCGTACCTGCGACCCAGATGTTCCATGCAAACAGTTCGAGGTTGCCGGTTTTGTCTTTGCCACGCAGCAGGCGCACCGGCTCGGCAATCGCGCGCGCGTAGCCGTCCACTACGGTAATCGTTGTGCCGTACATACAGGCGAAGGCGATGAATGCGACCATCGGACGCGACCAGTCGCCGATGGTGACGGCGTACATATTAATCAGTTGACCGACGTATTTGCCACCCGCCATTTGCACTGCCTCTCCGTTGCCGTACTGCACATACGCGCCCAAGGCGAGGAAGACAACCGCCAACACTGCGCTGGTGATGTAGCCGACGTTGAAGTCGAAAATACCGTCGCGGTAGCTGGAAGGATTGATGCGTTGTTTTTCCGTTACCCACAACGAGTTGATGGCGGAAATTTCAATCGGCGCAGGCATCCAGCCCATCAGCGCGATGAGGAAGCCCAAACCTGCCAGTGTCCATGGGGTAGGCTCGATAAAGTCGGGTTTCATCTGCATGCCGCGCGACATGGCGATGGTGGCGGCGGCAACTGTGGCAATCGTCAGGCTGACGATGATGATTTTGGAAACGTTGTCCAAGGCTTTGTAGCGTCCGCTTGCCAGGATAATCAGGCAGGGAAGCCATAATCAGGTGCGGAGATTGCGCCGACATTCAGCGTCGGCGAAGGAATCGCCATTTTTACAATGGCGGCGGTCACGATGGCGACCGCACCCGCGTTAATCGTTGCCGAGATAACGCACAAAATCAGGAATACCCACAAATAAACGCGGCTTTTCTCCGCATAGCCTTCAATCAGGCTTTTGCCTGTATCCAGCGTGTAATGCGCGCTGAAACGGAAAAACGGATATTTGAAGAGGTTGGTCAAAATGATAATCAACGCAAGCTGCCAGCCGTAAAGCGCGCCCGCCTGCGTCGAGGGCAATCAGGTGCGAACCGCCGACCGCCGCCGAGGCCATCATGATTCCGGGCCCCAGCGCATTGATTTTGCTTTTTCCAAGTCGAAGCGTGTGTGTATGTTGTTCAGACATCTATTCTCTCCGTCTTTTTCAGACGACCTTCACAAAAAAGGCATATTTTAACGTAAATCAAAATCCTGAATGGTGAATATTGGAAAACATTATGCTGAATTTTTGGATAAAAAAATACTAATCAAATAAAAATAGGGTATTCAGGAAATTTTATGCCCAAAAACCTTTTTCAGACGACCTTGTATCGCTTTTTATTCCTGTTTGTCCGTGTTAAAAGGGGAGGTGTTGGAAAATGGGCGGAAACCGACGACAAGCGCGCCATAGCGGTTTCGTTAGGGTTTCACTATAATATTCAACCTGTTCTACGCTAGGATGGGCAGGCGGTTCGGTCTATATAGTGGATTAAATTTAAATCAGGACAAGGCGACGAAGCCGCAGACAGTACAGATAGTACGGAACCGATTCACTTGGTGCTTCAGCACCTTAGAGAATCGTTCTCTTTGAGCTAGGGCGAGGCAACGCCGTACTGGTTTAAAAGTTAATCCACTATATTGTGTAAAAAGGAGGTAAGGCTGCGTTTGAGCTGATTCAACGTTTTATCCAAACCGGATTGGCTGAGGGTCGAACGCTATGCCATCCTGAAATTTAAGGAAAAATATCATGAAAAAAATCGAAGCTGTGATTAAGCCGTTTAAATTGGACGATGTCCGTGAAGCTCTGACAGAAATCGGGATAAGCGGCATGACGGTCAGCGAAGTTAAAGGTTTCGGCCGCCAGAAAGGGCATAAGAAATTTACCGCGGTGCAGGTATGCGGTTGATTTTCTGCCCAAAGTCAAGAGTCGAGCTGGTGTTGGCAGATGAAGATGTGGAACGCGCCATCGATATCATTGTAGAGACTGCGCGGTCGGGCAAAATTGGCGACAGCAAGATTTTTGTGCTGCCGGTTGAAGAAGTGATTCGGATACGGACGGGCGAACGCGCGGAAGCGGCGATTTAATCTTATCGTTGCCGCGATTGGCTGATACAAATAAGGTCGTCTGAAATCCTGCATTGTCGGGTTTCAGACGACCTTGTTTTCGTTTCTATCGGGTTTAGATTTTGGTGAAGATGACTTCGTTTTCAAAACGCGATTTGGGCAGCGCGGCGTTGAAATCGTCTGCGGCACGGTAGCCGAAGGGAGACGACAGCGACGGCTTTGTAGCCTTTTCAGTCAAACCGAATTCCTCATTCAAAACCTGCAAATCGACGCCTTCCATCGGCACGGCGTCGATGCCTGCTGCAGCGGCGAGCGAGGGTGAAAGCCCATGTTGAGATAGACTTGTTTGGCAAGCCATTGCTCTTCATCTTGGAATTGGTTGCGGTGGATGCCTAAGAACAGGCGGCGGGTGGAATCGCCTGCCTGGCTTGGCTTCTTCCGTGGCGAAACGTCCGTCTTTGTCCTCTTGCGCCAATACGGCGGCGACATAATCATCGTCGGCGCAAACGCGGGCAGCGAAAAACGACGACATGGGACGCATGAGTAATTTTCGGGGTGTTGTAAGGGAGTTTTTCGGTGGATTTGGCAATACGCGTTTTGCCCGCTTCGTCATCGGCGATGATGAAGTGCCACGGCTGCATATTGACGCTGGAGGGGCTGTTACGCAGGGCGGCTTCGATATGGGCGAAGTCTTCGGCAGCGATTCTTTTGGACGGGTCGAAAGACTTGGTGCTGTATCGTTGGCGGACGATTTCTGTGATGTTCATGAGGTGTTTCCTGTTTTTAGGATGGAAACGGGGATTATAGAGGGGCGTCTGAAAGGGGCAATGTAGGAGAAGTGGTGGGGATTTCGGTATAAGGTCGGTAAAAAACGCAAACGCTGGCGTATAGAAAAAGGTCGTCTGAAACGGAATGTTCCGTTTCAGACGACCTTATCCTTTG
>BNJV01001023.1_pt1 | contig 55497 bp, 95 predicted proteins | sample 8540591 | NCBI WGS metagenome assembly BNJV01 (sample SAMD00202457, study PRJDB9452) | human saliva metagenome | host: Homo sapiens | reverse complement strand
CATAGGATGGATAATGGGGTGATGACGTTTAAATCGGTTTGAAAAAGCATATCCAATGGATATAATTCTTTTTTTGTATTTTTACGGCTGAACCCTGCCAAGTCAATACTGAGTATGGTTTCAATAGGGTATTGGACGGTATGGCAGGGTAGAATTCGATTTTAGGAAAACATAATATGAACAAAATAGCGACAATACTTTTCGCTGCGTTACTGGTTCCGTCTGTCTCTTTTGCAAGCGGAGACAATGCCGCCAAGATCCGTTTGGTGAAGAAGATTTATCAGAAGCAAGCCGCGATGATGAATCGGGCGTGAAGATTTTTGAACCGATATGCCGATGCTTCTTTGAAAAAGCCATCCGTACCGCTTCTCGGTCGGCGGATTTGTGTATAGAGACTGATCCGATATGGAACAGTCAGGACCCCGAAACCGAAGTCAAGGTCAACGTGTCTGCCTTGCCCAACGGCAAAATTCGTGCCGGCTTCAAACAATGGGGGCATCCGACCAAAGTAGATTATTCGGTCAGCTGCTCCGGAAATGTCTGCAAAGTGACGGATGTCAATCATCTCAAACGGACTTGGCTGCAATGCCGTTAATTTGTTGGATTCATTAAAAGGTCGTCTGAAAATATTTTTCAGACGACCTTTTTCTACTAGGAGCTGTCGAGATTCAATAGTTTCCGTTGCGTTGGAAATCCTCGCAAGGTATCCAACCTTGTTGCAGTTTCCGCCTTGAATCTTCCGCTTTATGAACAAATTCCACTTGGAAAATTAAATGTTGAGAGCCACCGGTTACCAAATGCCAAACCATTGTCCGCTTGATTCTTGACGGCGTTCGTTGTGCCCGCCGTTTTGCATTTCGCGCTCTTCGCGACGGAAGTCCCACGGGGCTTGAGGGATTTTACCGCTCCACAAACCTTTGCGTTTTTGTTTCGCCTGTTTTTGGGCAGCGGCGTAGTCGGTGTAGGCGGTTTTGCTTTGTTGTTTTTGGCGTAGCTGTCGTAATGCCATGCCGCTCCGTCGCGGAGTTGCATGAGGTTCAAATCGGTCGTCCCGACGGAAACTTGCGCGACTTCGCGTTGGTAGCGGTCTGTTTCAAATACGCGTACCTTCATCTTTTTTTGCCGTCGGCGGCATCAATCAAGTTGTCCCGCGAACGTGTGCCGTATGCCTGATTGATTTCGGGCGCATCGATATACGCCATGCGGATTTTGTGTTTCGCACCGTCTTCGTCGATGACGTGGAGGGTGTCGCCGTCGTGGATTTTGGCGATTTTGCCGCGATAGGTATGGGGAGTGGTGGAGTGCGTTTTTGAAGTGTGCGGACGGCTTTTGGTGTGCAGTATTTTCAGACGACCCTGATTTGACGGTTTCCGATAATAATGCGCCGAAAGGCTTCCATGCCGAGATGGCTGCTGCCTATGAGCGCAGAAGCGGGAATTGCACGCCGGAGCGGATGATTTCGGTATCGCGCGAGCTGTAACCCAATGCGCCCAAGACGGACAAAACCACGGGAAGCCATTTTAAAGATTGTTTTTGGTTTTCATAAGGTTGACGGTGGTTTTTGTTTGAGGTCGTCTGAAACTTTTCAGACGACCTTTGACCTTCTGGGGATGGTTGTATTAACCGAACAGCCTGTTTACATCAGAGGCTTTTTGCGGTAAGGCAGGCGGATGTCGACGCGGAAAATGCCGTCGAGTTGGCGGCTTTTGGATTTTGGCATCGTTGTCGTACATCAGCGTCAGGCGTTCTTTGAGGTTGTGCAATGCCATTGAGTTGCCTTTGTGCGGTTTGGCGTTTTTCGCTGCTTTCGGGCGGGGTGTACGGGTTTTCGATGCGGATGTAGATGGATGATTTGTTGAGCTTGGTAAACACGGTAATCATACCGGGGCGGTGGGTCGATTCGACGCCGTGGAAGACCGCGTTTTTCCAAAAAGGGGGTTGGAGCAGGAGGTGCGGCGTTTCCGCGTCATCAGGGCGCCTGGTGCTGCCACATCACCTGCACGCGCATATGGCCCATGCGGATTTGTTCGATGGCGATGTATTCTTGCGCCCACTCGATTTCCTGTCCTAAAGTGCTGCTTTGGCTGCCGTCGCGCAGTTGGGCGCGGAAGAGGTTGGCGAGGTTCTCCAGCAGGGTTTCCGCATCATACGGACGCAGGCGGATGAGGGCTGATGGCGGCGTTGAGGCTGTTGAACAGGGAAATGCGGGCGGATGCGGGCGGTCAGCGCGCTGAGGCGGGCTTCGGAAATCGAAGGCGCAAGGCCGTTCCGGCGCGAGGCTTCGTAATACATCAGCCCGAGCAGGAAAAGGTTGAACAGGAAAAAATGTTGCGAGAGCGTTCTGCCGTGTGTTTTCAGAATGAAGAAATCGACGATTGCAAATATCGATAAGTTCAAAAATAGGTAATAATGACGCCGTAGGGCGATGTTTTTTGATGGCAGGGGGTGAAGATATTGACGAAATGAGGCTTTAACCAAAATCCCCAACAATACAGGAAACACCCATTGGGAATGATGGTAAATCTCTGCGGAATAGGAGGCGAAGAATCGCTGATCAAGGGGAGAAAGAACAGACTGCCCAAGACAATAATCAAAAGGCGCACGACTGTCGCGGAATTGCGTAGGTCGGGGGCGGCGAATGTATTGTTGATTTGACGTATAATAGACATAAAATATTTCCAACCGTTTTCTTTTAATGCGTTTATACGAGCCTTATTGGCTCTGTTATTTTATCTGAAGGACGAAACCATGAGTAAGGACAAAACCTGGTCGGGCCGTTTTAACGAGCCTGTTTCCGAACTGGTGAAAAAAATACACCAGTTCGATCGATTTCGATAAACGGCTTGCCGAGTGGGACATTCAGGGTTCGCTGGCTCACGCGCAAATGCTTGTTCAATCAGGTGTTTTTGAGTGAAGAAGATTTGGCGGAGATTCGTCGAGGGAATGGCGGAGATTATAGCAGAAATCAAGGACGGTACTATTTCTTGGTCGCTGGATTTGGAAGACGTCCACGCATGAACATCGAACGCCGCCTGACCGAAAAAAATCGGCGATGCGGGCAAACGCCTGCATACCGGCCGCAGCCGCAACGACCAAGTCGCCACCGACATCCGCCTGTGGCTGCGCGACCAGATTACCGTCATTCAAGACCTGATTCGGAGCCTTCAGACGGCCTTGGTCGATTTGGCGGAACAAAACGCCGAAACCGTCATGCCCGGTTTCACCCATCTGCAAGTCGCCCAGCCCGTCAGTTTCGGACACCACATGCTCGCCTACGTCGAAATGCTCGGACGCGATTTCGAACGCATGAGCGACTGTCGCAAACGCGTCAACCGTATGCCGCTCGGTGCTGCCGCCCTTGCCGGTACAACCTATCCGATTCAGCGCGAAATCACCGCCGAATTGCTGGGTTTCGAACAAATCTGCCAAAACTCGCTCGATGCCGTATCCGACCGCGATTTTGCCGTCGAGTTCATCGCTGCCGCCTCGCTGATTATGGTTCACCTGAGCCGCCTGTCCGAAGAATTGATTTTGTGGATGAGTCCGCGTTTCGGCTTTATCGACATCGCCGACCGTTTCTGCACAGGTTCGTCCATCATGCCGCAGAAGAAAAATCCTGATGTGCCCGAACTCGTGCGCGGTAAATCCGGCCGTGTCATCGGACACCTTATCGGCTTGATTACCCTGATGAAATCGCAGCCCTTGGCGTACAACAAAGACAATCAGGAAGACAAAGAACCTCTGTTTGACACCGCCGACACACTCATCGACACCCTGCGGATTTACGCTGACATGATGCGCGGCGTGACCGTCAAACCCGACAATATGCGCGCCGCCGTGATGCGGGGCTTCGCTACCGCCACCGATTTGGCGGATTACTTGGTGAAAAAGGCATGCCTTTCCGCGACAGCCACGAAGTCGTCGCCCAAGCCGTGCGCCACGCCGACCAAGCAGGCGTCGATTTGAGCGAACTGTCGATCGAAGTCCTGCAAGGTTTCAGCAACCTGATTTCAGACGACGTGTACGGCGTACTGACACCCGAAGGCAGCCTGAACGCGCGTAACCACTTGGGTGGTACCGCGCCGGAGCAAAGTGCGCTTCCAAGTGAAACGCTGGCGGGGTGTTGGCTTAAAGAAAATGAGTAAGAAGGTCGTCTGAAAAACTGGAAACAGGTTTTTCAGACGACGGCAGATCGCATTTGAAGTGCAACTTTCCATAACAGAAAAAAGGCCAGTATGCGGTAGCATACGGCCTTTCCTCAGAAAGATTGCCATGAGCTACACACAACTGACCCAAGACGAACGATACCATATCCAATACCCTGTCTCGCCACTGTACCGTCACAGAAATCGCCAAACAGCTCAACCGCCACAAAAGCACCATCAGCCGCGAAATCAAGCGGCACTGCATCAAGGGCAGCAATACAGCGCCGATAAAGCCCAACGGCAAAGCCGGCTGACCAAACAGCGTAGCGAAAAACCCTATAAACTCGATTCGCAGCTGATTCAACACATCGACACCCTTATCCGCCGCAAACTCGGTCCCGAACAAGTATGCGCCTACCTGCGCAAACACCACGGGATCACGCTCCATCACAGCACCGTTTACCGCTACCTGCGCCAAGACAAAAAGCAACGGCGGCACGTTGTGGCAAAAACCTCAGAATATGCAGCAAACCCTACCGCAAACGCTACGGCAGCACATGGACCAGAGGTAAAGTACCCAACCGCGTCGGCATAGAAAACCGACCCGCCATCGTCGACCAAAAACCCGTATCGGCGATTGGGAGGCCGACACCATCATCGGCAAAAGATCAGAAAAAGCGCATTATTGACCCTAGTCGAACGTGTTACCCGCTACACCATCATCTGTAAATTGGATAACTTAAAGGCCGAAAGATACTGCCCGGGCAGTCATTAGGGATATTAAGGGCATATAAAAGCCAGAGTCCACACCATCACCATGGATAACGGCAAAGAGTTCTACCAACACACCAAAAATAGCCAAAGCATTAAAAGGCGGAAACCTATTTTTGCCGCCCTTACCATTCGTGGGAAAAAGGGCTGAATGAGAACACCAACGGACTCATCCGACAATATTTCCCCAAACAAACCGATTTCCGAAATATCAGCAATCAGGGAGATACGCAGGGTTCAAGATGAGTTGAACCACCGGCCAAGAAAAAAACACTTGGCTACGAAACGCCAAGTGTTTTATTCTTGAATCTGTTCCAACCACTGGTACCCTAGTGTTGCACTTGAAATCCGAATCCAAGGTCGTCTGAAAAATCGAAAAACAAGTTTTCAGACGACCTCATACCTCCTTTAAATCCAACCATCACACCGACAATTGTTCCAATAAAGCCTGTTTCAACGACGACTGCGTTTTCGGGTTTTTCAAATCAGGGGCTGAAGACGATGAAGTTGTCTTCGACGCGTTCGTCCAGCGTGGAGATTTTTGGCGTAGCGCAGGCTGACGTTGTGGGCGAAGAGACTTCCGCCATGTCGGCGAGCAGGAAGGGGCGGTTGACGGCGGTGATTTCGACGGAGTACCAGTCGGGGTAGTCTTCTTCCGGGGGTGATGGTGATGCTGGGCGCAATTGGCATGTAGCGGCTGCGGCGGCTGATGCGGCGGCTGTGGCTTTGGGTTTCGGCAACGGTGTGTCCGTGGATAAAAGCTGTTGAGTTCGGCTTCGAGCGCGCTTTGGATGTCGGGGTAGTCTTCGGGGGCGTGCTGCGAGGGGATTTGTACGATGAAGGTGTCGAGGATGTAGTCGTGTTCGGTGATGAAAGCGCGGGCGGCGAGAATGTCGAAGCCGTGGCGGCTGAAGATGCGGCAGAGGCGGGCGAACAGGCGCGGACCGTTGGGCATGAAGACCATGACTTGGAAACTGTCGCTTTTTGGGCAGGGATGCGGCTGCGGACGATGGGGGTTTTCAAAGTCGTGTACGAGGTTGGCGGCGTGCCACAGGATTTCGCGGGACTGATGGCGGGCGAAGTAGGCGGGAACCGAGCGTGTTCCATAGTTTTTTTCTGCTGTTTTTTTCGGGGACGGCGGCGCGGGTAAGCAATTCGGCGGCTTCTTGCTGGCGGCGGCCGAAGAGGGCGTGCGGATTGCCGCCGTTGCCTGCGAGGTAGCGTCCGGCGGCGTGAAACAGGCTTTCCAGCAGGCTGGCGCGCCATGCGTTCCACAGTTTGGGATTGGTGCCGCGTATGTCGGAAATGGTCAGGAGGTAGAGTGCGCTGAGGCGTTCGTGGGTTTGTACGCGTTTGCAGAAGGCATCGAGTACGTCAGGGGTCTTGGATGTCTTCTTTTTGGGCGACGGTGGACATGAGCAGGTGGTTTTCGACCAGCCAGGCGAGCAGGTTGCTTTCTTCTTCGGTCAGGAAGTGGTCGGCGGCAAATTGGCGTGCGTCTGCGATGCCTTGTATGGCATGGTCGCCGCCGCGTCCTTTGGCGATGTCGTGGAAGAAGGCGGCGAGATAGAGGATGTCTTGTTTTTCAAAGGACTGCATCAGTGCGGAGGCGTAGGGGCAGCTCGTGGCTGTGCATGTCTAGGGCAAGGCGGCGAACGTTGCGGACGACGGCGAGGATGTGGTCGTCCACAGGATAGATGTGGAACAGGTCATGCTGGAGCAGGCCGACGATTTTTTCCCACGCGGGCAGGTAGCGGCCCAACACGCCGTAGAGGTTGAGAAAGCGCAGGGTTTGGGTCAGTCCGTTGCCGCGGCGGAAAAAGCCGGCGAAGCGGCGGCGGTTTTCGGGATTTTGGTAGAAGCTGCGGTTGATTTTACGCGTCGCGCCCCACCAGGCGCGCAGGGTTTGCGGTTCGAGCGCGGTAATGTCGTTGCGCTGCTGCATGATTTCGACGATTTTGAAAAAATGTGTTCGGGTCGTCTGATATCGGTGTGCCGCGCGGCGATTTGGTTGTTCACTTGGATGTAGTCGTCGTCAATCCGCAGGGTAACGCGCATCGGCGTGGAGGAAACGCGGCTTTGCAGCATGGGCGTGAGGATGCCGCTCAATTGTTTGACGGTTTTAATCGCGCGGTAAAAACACGCGCATCAGTTCTTCGCTTTGGCGGCGGAGGTTCAAGCCTTTATAGCCCATGCTTTCGGCGACTTGCGGCTGCAAATCGAGACAGCAGGCGGTCTTCGGCGCGTTTTGCGTTTAAATGCAGATGGATGCGGATGTGGGCGAGGCGGCGGTAGCCGTGTGAAAAGCATGCCGGCTTCGGTGCGCGTCAGAATGCCTTGTTTGACCAGCGCAGGCAGGTTGGCCGCCAAAGCCTTGCGCCTTCGCTATCAAAAGCAGGGGTATGGATATCGCGCAGACCACCGGGACAGCTTTTGATGTTCGGCTCAATACCGCGCCCGAACCTTGCGATTTGGCATGGCGGTGTTCCATCTCCACCAGCTTTTGCTTCGATAAACGCGGCTACATTGCGTTGCGCGTTCATTTTTCCGTCAACTCGTCCGCTGTTTGGCGGTTGCCGAACAAAAAAACGAGCCTCTAAAAAAACGCCGTGTCCCCGTAATATCATCGCGCACGCTTTCGCACAGTTCGTCAACGCTGCCGCTTTTGACCGACGGCGAAAGTTTCATATCCCATAAAGCCTGCACGAAAGCCGAAATTTTTTTCCTGAAGGTCGTCTGAAACGGTTTTAGGCGACACGACTGCCAAATCTAAATCAGAATAAGGATACAGCTCGCCGCGTCCGAAGCCGCCGGTCGCCATCAGGCATAACGCGCTGTTTGGAAAATGCTCTGCCCACAATGCCGCCAACAAAGGTTTCGACTGCTGCCGCGTATTCCCTGAAAAAAATACCGACACGCGGTTGGCTTTCAAATAATGCGCTTCGGCGGCAGTGCGTTGCTGTTTGAAGGTTTCCAATGCTGAAGACAGGTTTGCAGACATTTTTATTCTTTCAAGTAGTGGGGGAGAGGGGCGGATGATTCGGCGGTCAAATATCGTTTTCAGACGACCTCTGTTGGGCATCAGAGGGATTGGTCATCAGGTTTAGCAGCTCCTGCGGCGGCAGCAACAGCTGATACGCCGCTACGCCCAAAAGCCGTCGCCATTTTTCAATATTCGACAACGCAATGTTCCAGCGTTTGCGCTCCACAGCCGATACATAAGTCCTGTCCAAACCGCATTGCCGCGCCAGCTCTTCCTGAGACCAGCCTTTATTCACGCGGAAAAGCCGCATGTTGTACGCCAAGACCGCCCGTAAATCCTGCTCATTAGGCAGTTCGGCAGGCGGAGTCAATTTATTGCTCATGATTTTGTTTCCGGATAAATGGTTGAGATTAAGAATTTTGCTGTTACGGATTTTACTTCACATAAAAAAGCTAAAAAGGGGTGGCAACAGCCACGCAAAACACACACATCAAGAGGAAAGAGATAGAGAGTATTAAATCAAAGCAGATGTATCATCTACTGATCAGAAAATCTTGAGGACTTTTGAGAAATGTCGTCTCCAGTTCCAATGTCGGCGATTATAAATGAAACTCAATTTGGAGCTTTGATTCAAATCAAGTCTGAGGATTATTTATAAAATAAATTTTAAAGATAGATTATGTTAGTGAAAAACAGAGACAAATTGAAGGCAATTCATCTATTTTATTTTTAGATTGTGAACAAAAATCCGTGCATCCTGCCGAAAAATTCCTCTATAATAGCCACTCATTCGGAATGTAGCGCAGCCCGGTAGCGCACTTCGTTCGGGACGAAGGGGTCGGAGGTTCGAATCCTCTCATTCCGACCAAATATAAAAACCTGCTTTGATTGCATGATCAAAGCAGGTTTTTTCATATCATAGTTTCAAGTCTGAATCCTGACATTTTGATATAGTGAAAATGACAATGGTTTTTCTAGTATATCCAGCTATATCCCTGTTTTGTTTTCAGACGACCTTTATCTTTATGGTTTTCCCCTGAAAAATGCAAAATTCCCAGATATTTTCACTATACTGCTTTTTGATATTCAGTTAAGAACCGTTAATCCGTTCGCGTATAATTTCAAGTTTTCCCAACAAGGCAGATGGTGTTTTATGTCTTCCAACCAACCCCGTCAAACTTGGTCCAACCGTTTGACTTATATCCTTACCGTTGCCGGCGCGACTGTCGGTTTCGGCGCGACGTGGCGTTTCCCGTATTTGGTCGGTGAAAACGGCGGCGGCGCGTATGTGTTTTTATTCTGTATCGCCATGTTTGTTATCGGTATTCCGATGATTTTGGTGGAAAACGTCATCGGACGGCGCAAAGGTGTGAACGCGCTGGACGCGTTCGGCGGCTCGTTGAACGGCAAACCTGTCGCTAAAATTTGGAAACTGGTCGGCTGGATGGGCTTGCTTGGCTCGTTCGGCATTATGGCGTATTACATGGTGCTCGGCGGCTGGGTGATTAGCTATATCGTTAATATTATTAGCGGAAACCTGAATATTTCCAGCCCCTGTCAGCGGCGAACTAACGAAAAGCTTCTTTACCGAACACATCGAAAACAGCCCTTGGGAAATTGCCTTTTATACGCTGCTGTTTGTGGCGGTGAACCAATGGATTTTGGTCAAAGGTGTTATCGGCGGTATTGAAAAAGCGGCGAAATACCTGATGCCGCTGCTGTTTTTATTCCTGATTGCCATGGTCGTGCGCAACGTTACCCTGCCGGGCGCGATGGAAGGGATTACTTTCTATCTGAAGCCTGACTTCAGCAAGATTACCGCAGAACTTTTTCGTCTTTGTCTTGGGACAAGTATTTTCGCCTTGAGCTTGGGTTTCGGCGTGATGATTACTTTGTCCAGCTATCTGGATAAAAACGAAAATTTGGTGCAAACCGCAGTCATTACCGCAATTACCAACACCATCATCGCCGTACTTGCGGGCTTTATGATTTTCCCGTCGCTCTTCAGTTTCGGCGTCGCGCCCAATTCCGGCCCGACTTTGGTATTCCAAAGCCCTGCCGATTGTGTTCTCGAATATGTGGGCGGGACCTGTGTTCGCCGTGATTTTCTTCTCGCTGCTCCTGATTGCCGCGCTGACGACTTCGCTGACGATTTATGAAGTGTTGATTACGACGATTCAGGAAAAAACCAAAATCCGCCGTACCGCCGCAATTACGATTGTATTGGCTGCCATCTTCATCTTCGGCAATATTCCGTCCATTCTGAGCTATGGTCCGTGGAAAGACGTTTCCGTGTTCGGCAAAATATTTTCGATGCTTTTGACTACATCAGCGGCAACATCTTGTTTATGCTGACCGCGCTCGGCTCCGCGCTGTTTGTCGGTTTTGTGATGAAGGACGAAGCGAAGGACGAATTGCTTTTATAAAGGCAACCATACGACGGTCAATATTTGGTTTGCCTATGTGAAATACCTCGTGCCGTTGGTGATTTTGCTGATTTTCGTCAGCAATTTGTTGTAATGGTGCGTAAGGTTGTCTGAAAACTTTTAAACTGCCTTATATTTCAGTATTGATAAAAGCTTGTTCAGGCGGTTGATGTAAGCTGGGTTCTGTAAATGACAGGACTCAGCTTTTTGATTTCGAGTCGAATTGTTGATGGCCATAGTCTGCTTATATTTGATTATGGTGGTTAAGCGCGAAGAGATAGTCGGGAACCTGTTCAAATTCAGGGTATAGGGTCGTCTGAAAAGGAGGAATATTACAATAGGTTTACGGTTGCTTAAATCTACAAAGTTGGCCGCTTGTGATAAAGTTACGTTTGATTATGGCCGTATGAATTCTGATGCGGCTTTTTGTACACAAAGGATTGTTATGTTGCTGTCCCCAACCCGCGCCCGCACGATTGCCGCTGCAGTCATGATGTTGTTTGCGGGTGCAAGTTTCTGCCGCCAGGCAGGATAATGCCGTCGAGGTGAAAACACCGAAAGACGTGAAACAGATTATTCAAAAAGAGAAACCGCTTTACGCCCTGATGAATTCAAGGTCGAGCAGGCTCGCCGTGTGAATATACAGAATCGTGCAAATCAGATATTTACCTTGTTGAGCGGCGAAATACTGTTGCAGAAAGGTGATGCCGGTACGGCGTTGGCAACATACATGATGATGTTGAACAATACCAAATCGCCGGAGGTGGCGGAACGCGCTTTAGAAATGGCGGTTTCGCTCAATGCGTTCCAACAGGCGGAAATGATTTATCAAAAAATGGCGTGAAATCGAACCTGTTCCTGGTAATGCGCAAAAAACGTATGACCTGGCTGCGCAATATCTTGCTGGGGCAGGGCGATAAGACCTTGAATGGTTTGGATGATATTTTGGCCAATGCCAGCGAAGAACAGAATCAGCGTATTTTTCCTGCTGTTGGCTCAAGCGGCAATCCAGCAGCCGGGGTTGGCAGAGAAAGCTTCGTCACAAGTCCATAAGGAAGCTTTGAAATATAAAGATTTGCCGGAAGCTGCGATTGCCGATGTGATTTTCAGCGCACAAGGCGGCAAAAAGAAACATGCCATTGCGGCATTGCAACGTTTGGCAGGGCTGGATGCAGAGATGCTGCCGCCGACTTTATTGACTTTGCGGCTGATGGCGCAACGCAGTCCCGAGATATTAAACGGCTTCTTCGAGCAAACCGATACGCGCAATCTTTTCGCCCGTATGGCGGAGTTGGAAATCGTCAACCTGATTTCCAATAAACAAAACGACAAAAGCCTATGCGCGCCTGCGTACGCTGTTGGAAAAATAACCCGAATCCCGATTTGTATATTCAGGCAGCGTTGTTGGCAAGCAATCGTAAAGACGATATTTCGACGATTATCAATTATTTGGATAAAGCGTATAACATCGGAACAAGCGAACAGCAAAGCCGTGCTGCCCTGATTGGTGCGATGGCTTATGCCGATGTTAAAGACTATCCCAAAGCCAAACAATGGCTTGCCAAAGTTGTTTCCCCCAGTTATGTTTTTGATAAAGCAGTTTTCGGTGCTTCATTAGAGGCCGAACAAGGAAACGGTAAGGCAGCTTTGGCAGAAGCACGTCGGGCGCAAAAGCCTGCCGGAACAGGAAGGGCGTTATTTCGGCAGTAAGGAATTGCAACGGGTTACCCTGTTTGCTTTGTCCAAACACGATAATTTGCAAGAAGCATTGTCCGAGCTGAATAAAATGTTGCCCAAGATAAGCCGGCAGCCGGATGCCATGGAGCAGTTGCCTGATGTTTTGTACCAACGAGCCATGATTTATGACCGTATGGGCGATCAGGGCAAGGCAATTGCCGATTTGCGCCGCGTAGTTGAATTGGCACCGGATAACGCCAATGGTTTTGAATGCGTTGGGTTATATTTTGCTGTCCCCAACCAAGAAAAATTTAGACGAAGCCTTTAAACTGATTCAGGCTGCTTATCAAATTGAGCCGGAAAACCCCTGCCATCAATGACAGTTTGGGTTGGGCTTATTTTCTGAAAGACGATGTGCAAACCGCATTGCCTTATTTGCAATATGCGTTTGAAAAATATCCTGATGCAGAAGTTGCCGCACACTTGGGCGAAGCATTGTGGGCATCCGGAGAGCAGGAAAAAGCCAAAAATATGGACGGACAGCCTGAAGGGTGAAGGCGATATGAAAATATTGCGGGAAACCATGAAGCGTTTCGGCGTGGAGGCTGCTCCTAAACCAACGAAAAAAGCCCAATCGGGGCGTTCCGTAAAATCGAAATAATGAAAGAGGTCGTCTGAAAGCAAGGCCTTGGAAGAAGCCGGGATGATAGATCGTTTTCAGACGACCTTTTGGGAGTATTTATGAAATTACAAACCTTAGTATCTATTGCAACACTGACATTGCTTGCCGCTTGTGTGCATCCTAATTTGTCTCAGCAAAAATGATTGGAAGCCGGCGGAGAATGTCAATGATTTCACTGCAGACGGAAGATTGGCAGTAAAAATCGAAGAAAAAGGCTCTTACGCTAATTTTGACTGGTCCTATCAAAATCAAGTCCAAACGATTAGCGTCAATACGCCTTTGGGCAGTACAGTCGGACAGTTATGTAAAGACAGTCAAGGTGTATTGGCAGTAGACAGTAAAGGTCGAGTCTATCAGGCAGAAACAGCAGAAGAGCTCAGCAACAAACTTTTTGGGCTATGAATTGCCTGTTCAATATCTGCATATTTGGGCGGATGGCAAACGCGTTGCCAATGCGCCATATCGATGTTGCCCGATGGCCGTTTGGAACAATTTAATTGGACTATTACACGCAGCACCAATAGCGAAGGCAAGCCGAAAATCCTTCAATTGGAAAAATGCCAAATTAAATGTCCGTCTGGTATTTGACGAAGTCAACCACGAACCTGCTGCCAGCGATCAGACGCAATGTGCAGCCCGCCTTAAAAATAAAAAGAGCTTGATATGGACATTTCCTTCCAACGCTCAAGCCTTTCCTGCGCCTGCTAAGTTGAATCTCGATTTGCGTATTACGGGCAGAAGGGATGACGGATACCATAATTTAGAAAGTATTTTCTGCCTTATCGGGCTGTATGATACCGTCTGCCTGAAGCTACGAGACGATAAAAAGATTATTCTGCATAATCCTACTGAAGGTATTCCCTACGAACAAGATTTGGCTTATCGTGCCGCACTTTCTTTGCAGCAACATACCGGTTCCTGTCGTGGTGTGGAAATCTGGTTGGAGAAAAAGATTCCGACAGGGGAGGATTGGGCGGAGGCAGCTCCGATGCGGCAACCGTGTTAACCGTGTTGAATCAATGGTGGCAATGTCGGCTGACAAGGCAACAGCTTATTGATTTGGCGGTTGGTTTGGGTGCGGACGTGCCGTTTTTCCTTTTTGGGCAAAGTGCTTTTGCACGAGGAATCGGTGAGCAATTAGTCAAAATAGAAATTCCTAAACAATGGTATGTGATAGTCAAACCGTCGGTACATGTTTCTACTGCTAAAAATTTTCTCGCATGAGAACTTGACACGAAATTCCAAACCAAGCATAATGCCGACTTTCCAATCTTTGCAGCCGTTTAGAAATGATATGCAGGCTGTTGTTTTTCAGGAATATCCTGAGGTTTGGAAAGCTTATTGTGAATTATCCGAATATGGTTCTACGCTAATGACAGGGGTCTGGAGCGTGTATATTTCTCTTTACGGATAGTCGGCAAGAAGCAAAACAATATATACCAACAAGTTTTCACAATCATATGAAGCATATTGTGTTGAAGGTTTAGACGTTCATCCATTGTTTCAAATGATTTGATAAAGGATGAGGGAGTCGTCAAGCGGTTAAGACACTGGATTTTGATTCCAGCATGCGAAGGTTCGAATCCTTCCTCCCCAGCCAAATCCCTTTGTTGGGGGAGTCGTCAACGGTTAAGACACTGGATTTTGATTCCAGCATGCGAAGGTTCGAATCCTTCCTCCCCAGCCAGCACCCTTTATTGGGGAGTCGTCAAGCGGTTAAGACACTGGATTTTTGATTCCAGCATGCGAAGGTTCGAATCCTTCCTCCCCAGCCAAATAAGAGCGTGTAAGTTTCCTACACGCTCTTTTTATGTTGAAAAATCAATGACAACGCAGAAAAAACTTTGTTTTATAGTGATAAATTTGGATTGTGATGAGGCGTAACTGCGATATAACGCTGCAAATTTAATTCACTATGCCGTTCATTGTGCGTATAATACCGCTCGTAATGTCTTGGACATAGGCAGAGGAAGCATGACGTTTTCTGAGCGGAAGTTAAACATAAAATCAGGTGAAAATATGGCTGCATACGACAGTTTGATGGTATTTACCGGCAACGCAAATCCGGAGTTGGCGCAACGCGTTGTCAAACACTTGGATATTTCGTTGGGCGAAGCCTCCGTATCCAAATTTTCAGACGGCGAAATTGCCATCGAATTAATGGAAAACGTCCGTGGTCGTGATGTTTTTATCCTGCAGCCCACCTGCGCCCCAACCAATGATAACCTGATGGAAATCCTGACGATGGCCGATGCGCTGAAACGCGCTTCTGCCGGTCGTATTACCGCAGCAATTCCCTATTTCGGCTATGCCCGCCAAGATCGCCGTCCGCGTTCTGTGCGCGTTCCGATTTCCGCCAAACTGGTGGCAAATATGTTGTATTCCGCAGGTATCGACCGCGTTTTGACTGTCGATTTGCATGCTGACCAGATTCAGGGTTTCTTTGATATCCCTGTTGACAATATCTATGCCACTCCTATTTTGTTGAATGACATCAAACAGCAGCGGATTGAAAACCTGACCGTAGTCAGCCCTGATATTGGCGGCGTAGTCCGTGCCCGTGCTGTGGCAAAATCATTAAATGCCGATTTGGCAATTATTGACAAACGCCGTCCGAAAGCCAATGTGGCGGAAGTTATGAACATCATCGGTGACATCCAAGGCCGTACCTGTCTGATTGTGGATGACATGATTGATACCGCGAATACGCTGTGTAAAGCTGCCGTCGCTTTGAAAGAGCGCGGAGCAGAACGTGTTTTTGGCATATGCCAGCCACGCCGTATTCTCCGGAGAGGCAGTCAGCCGTATTGCCTCGTCTGAAATCGACCAAGTTGTCGTTACCGACACCATCCCTTTGTCTGAAGCGGCTAAACAATGTGACCGTATCCGTCAAGTGACGATTGCCGGCCTTTTGGCTGAAACGGTTCGCCGCATCAGCAATGAAGAATCCGTCTCATATCTTTTCAATGAAGAAGTGATGACAGGCAGCATGTTGCTGCCATAACCCCGAAGCCGTCTTAAGCTGGTCGCGGCCGATGACGGTAGTTTTATTTAATTTGGAGTATTTAACATGACTTATGAAATTCAAGCCTCTGTTCGTGAAGCACAAGGCACTGGTGCGAGCCGCCGCCTGCGTCGCGAAGGCCAAATCCCCGGCATTTTGTACGGTGAAGGTCAAGAGCCCGTTGCAATCGCTGTGGATCACAAAACTGTATTCTACGCATTGGAAAAAGAATCTTTCCATACTGCACTGATCAAACTGTCCCTGAACGGTGAAACCAAAGACGTTATCGTCCGTGATTTCCAAATGCACCCGTTCCGTCGCGAAGTTCAACATATCGACTTCCAAGCTGTTAAAAGCCGACCAACCTGTACGCATCCGCGTTCCTCTACATTATTAACGCTGAAAACTCTCAAGCCGTTAAACTGCAAGGCGGTCGCGTATCCCTGTTGAACACTACTGTTGAAGTGGTTGCTTTGCCTGCCAACATCCCTGCATACTTGGATTTGGACTGTACTAAAGTCGTTGCCGGCGACATCCTTCACCTGTCTGACATCCAACTGCCTGAAGGTGTAGAAAGCGTTTCTCTGAAACGTAACGAAAACTCTGGCGGTTGCTACCGTTACCGGTAAAAAAACGCTAATCATCGTTTCAAGGATGATTTGAAAAAACTGCACTAGTAATAGTGCAGTTTTTATTTGCAACCATAAGCTAATTGCTTGATAGGATTTCAATAAAAAAGCATTGCAATGGAAATTTGCAATGCTTTTTTAGTTATATAGTGGATTAACTTTAAATCAGGACAAGGCGACGAAGCCGCAGACAGTACGGAACCGATTCACTTGGTGCTTCAGCACCTTAGAGAATCGTTCTCTTTGAGCTAAGGCGAGGCAACGCCGTACTGGTTTAAAGTTAATCCACTATACCTCGCACCAATCTGCCGACTTCTTGCCTTTGCATCAGTGCATTGGCTTGGCTAAGTGGCGTCGGTCAGTACAGTATGGGTTGCGCCTGCGCAACTTTTCCCGTGCAATCAGAATGGTATGGGGAAAAATAGGTTCGGACTTGTTCGTAATCATGCAAAACAGCAATGATGGCTTGACCTTCTTCATGGCATTGTTTCAATACGTCTAGCAATGCGTAAGTTGTCCGAGCATCTACCGCGTTAAAAGGTTCGTCCAAAAGCAGAAGTTGGCGTTTTGAGCCAGCATCCGCGCAAATAGGACACGTTGGGAATTGCCCGTTGGAAAGGTGGGCGATTTGACGGTCGGCAAGATCCTGAACGCCGACGCGCTCAATGCAGCCATCACCCGTTGGTGTTGTTGGGCGTTCACGCGGCCAAAAAGCCTATTTCGTACCATAAACCCATCGCGGCAAGCTCAAAGACAGTCATGGGCTGGCTGCGGTCAATGTCCGACTGCTGGGGCAGATAGGGCGATATCTTTACGTTGCAATCCTTCAAGGGACACTTTGCCCGTATCGATGTTTTGAAGTCCCATAATGGCTTTGAGCAGCGTGGATTTTCCCGCACCATTGGGGCCGAAAATTGCCCACATGCTGTGGTCTTCAAAAAGTAATATCGATATGGTGGATGGCAGGGCGGCGTTGGTAGCTGACTGTCAGATTTTCTACCTTGATGCTCATGATGCGACTGCCCAAAAATATATTGCCCATAATGCTGCAATTGCAAGAAGGGCAATCAGCAGCCGTTGGAATAGGCCGGTTAAGAGAATAGAATTCATAAGTCGTAAAGCATTCAGACGACCTTAAGGTGATGAGTTGGCGCAAGCAGATAAGAACATCGGCGGCATATAACAAATTTTTGATTTTGCTATGAAACTAAAGTAATGCGCTACCGAATTATCGGTCTGCTCTAAGAGATAGGTCGTCTGAAAAGAAAGTAAAATGAGTTTTGAGATGATACTGTATAACATTCTGACTGTAAATTTGTTTTTGACAATACAAGATTGAAAAGAAGGCGGCATGGTTTTGTTTGATGCTTGGGGTCGTCTGAAAATGTTTTTCAGACGACCTTTTTGATATTGGATGGAGTCACGCTATCCGTATTTGAACATGGCTACCCGCATCAGTTTGATTTTTATTTTTGCGCCTTCTGATTGGCTTTATTGTTGAGTGAACGCAACTGGTGTGCTACGAAATCCTTGGCAGCCTCTACTCGGGACGGAACGGTCGGGTTTTTCTCCGAAATATGAGATTTTCGGCAGCGGGCTGAGGAAGCTGTCGATGTCTTGCGGGTGAGGAAACGGCCGTGCAGGTCGAATCCGACGTTTAAGGCGCGGCCGAGGATTTCTGCCAGACGATCGTGCAAATGGCCGTATAAGTGATACCAGCCTTTGTGGCAGCCGTCCCATTCGTTAATCGGGTAGTGGAACAAAATCAGCGTGTTGTCTATTTCGTCCAATTGCAGTTTTCGGTAGGTTCGGGCGGATGACAGTAACGGGTGGCCGTCGTGTTTGACGGTTTCAAACAGGTATTTGTTGTGACGGCGGACGATGTCGTCGTGGTTGCCGTAAATTAGGTGGTGTTTGCCGTTGAGGCGCGATAGGACGGCTGCGATTTTTTTGATGTCGTGGGCGAAAGACAAATCGCCCAAGTTGTATACGTCATCGTCGGGGAAACGGTTTCGTTCCATGTTCTGATCAGGTATTCGTCCATGTCGGCGATGTTGTCGAACGGGCGGAACTGCGAGGCAGGAATTTGGCGATGTTTTTGTGCGAAAAATGTAGGGTCGGATGTGAAAAAGATTTTGCTCATGTTGCGTTTCCTGTGATTTTTCGATGCGGTTTATGGTGCGGTAGTGCGGCTATCGGCTTGAACCGTCTTGCAAGCGGGCGTATGCTGGTTATGTTTATTATGTGGTTAAGGAGTATGTATGCGTTTGGTTATTGCCGCGCCTGCCAACGGCGCACTATTAAAAAGACGCGCTCAAAGCGCATTTACAAAAACGATCCGCGTGTCGGCAGCAGATTGATTTATCCTCGTCGGACGGAACGTATCCGCAGCTTTCGTTTGCGGCAGCGCAGGAAGTGGCGGCGGGACGTGCTGACCGCGCGCTGTTGATTTGCGGTACGGGCGTGGGTACGGCGATTGCCGCCAATAAGGTACGCGGCATACGGGCGGCGACGGCGCACGATTTGCTTACCGTCCGCGGTTCGGTGGAAAACTACGACGCGCAGGTGTTGTGCATGGGGCAGAACGTCATTGCCGCGCCTGCCGCTTGGGCGCTGGTGGATATTTGGTTGGATTTACGCCACGACACAAGCAGCAGTTATGCGCCTAAGGTTGGTGAAATCGAGGCATTTGAGTGCGGGGCGTAAGCGCATTATTATTTTGGTTTTAAACAGACGACCTTGTTATCCTTGCCATCAAGGTCATCTGAAAAACGTTTAAACGCTTATTTTCCGCTTTCGCTGCAAAGATGTTGTTCGCTGCTCGTCGCAAACGGTAAATTTGCGCAGCTGATCCCAAGCGTTGTGTTCTTCTTTTCTTGTTCGGCGCGTAGCGAAAGGTATATTGTGTCACATCAGGCTGTCATCGCCTTGTATGGCCTTGAACCAAAGTGTATTCAGGTTTGCCGGTTTGCGGGTTGTATTCGCAGGTAAGCTGCCACACTGCGCCGGAATAGCCGTTTGCTTCGCCTTCAGTTATGGGATTGAAGCTGCTTTTTCGGACAGGCATTCTGCCATAAGTTTGCAGTATTGTTCCGGAATTCCTCTGCACCAGGTTTGCGCCTGCTATGGATTGCAGGGTGATCATTTTTGTCCAGTTGTCGAGTGTCTGCTTTTGCGGTACCAGCTTGACCATTGCCATGCCGTTTTGTTTGGTTTGATAGCCGATTTTGAAGTCTTTGGGCAGTTCACCGAAGAACGCCATCTCCGCAGCTTGCGCCACCTGTGCCGCCAACGGGAGCATTACGGCGGCAAGCATCAATTTTTTGACAAGATTGGTTTTTTTCATCGTTCTTCCTTTTGCAATAATGAGGGACGGATGATACAAGCATCCGCCGCCGTCATATTATCACAAGCGTTCGGCGTTTTTCAGACGACCTTACAGTTATCGTAAGAATGCTTGTATAAACGCGATCTTATCTAATTCAGGCATGGTGTTGAACGCTTCGCGATGCTCGTGGATGTGGTCGATTAAGGGGTAAAACTCTTCATCGACGTGGCGTTTGTCGAGCTTGCGTCCGATGTTGCCTTCGTTGCTTCGTCCCAGAAACTTGGAAATCAGGTAATACGGCGATTTGAGTTTGAACAGCATTTCGCCGGTTTGCGCATCAAATACCATAAAAGCCTTCGTGTTCCACGTTTTTCAGACGGCCTTTCAGCTCCCCGAACGTGATGTTTTTCAACGTTTCAGGGCGGCGGATGGCGATTGTTTGCCGATTTCGTCCAATTCGGCTTCGGTAACTGACGGCCTGTCGCCACGTCGATGCAGCCGATTAAGGTTTCCCCCAATTCTTCTCGGATGATGTGCACGTCTTTTGCGTCTGTGATTTCAAACAAAAAAGTATGGTTTGGATAAGCGCGGAACAGGGTTTCGTATTGCGCGCAGTGTGCGGCGGTCATGTCCGCGAACGCGCTATCAAGCGAACCGGTGGTCGAATACAGCACTTTGCCGTCAAACGCCGCGCCGTGGGACGGGTGGTCGTCTGAAAGCGAGACGAAAGTGCAGCAGCCGAGGAAGCCGTTCACTTTTACCACCGCATCCACCAATCGCTCGTCGCCGACGCGGATCGGGTAACGGCTGCCTTTCGGCAATACGTTCCGAATAATTGAATACTTTTTTAAACGGGCGCACGATGATGCGGTTGTGCGCGTCGATAATCAAACCGCGCATTTCCAGCAGCGCATCGTCGAAACGGTTGTCGTAGAACACGCTGCGGGCGTATTTCAACACGCGCAATTCGGGATAACGCTTGGATGCTTTGGCGGTAAAGTTGCGGCTGCCGTGTTGCAGATAATTTTCGGTGACGAAGGTTTGCTGCGCTTCGTCAAACGACAAGGGTTGCTGCTCGAAAGCCTGCATTTGCTTGATTTTTTTCCAGCTGTTCCGCGCTGGCGGGCTGTACAGCTTCGACGTGGTTTCGTTTGCCACGCGGTTTTGGTTCAGCTTGATATACGCCGCCAACACGTCATGCTCTTTCACGCCGTGCAGGTTGGGATAGAAATTGTGCATACGGTAGATTTCTGTTTCGAAACCGCTTTTTTTCGCCAAATCCAACAAATGGCGGCAACGCGAAGCCTTTTGGTTGGTGTTGGAATGGATGATTAAAATGTTGCGGTTCGGATTTTGGCGTCCGATTTTTAAGGTTTCGGTTATCAAGGCATTACCGCGTTTTTGCGCCTTATCCACCGCCTCGCCCGACCAGCGGTACACACCGTTTTCATCGGTCATGAACAAGTCGTTTTCAATACGGACGATTTCGGCATCACGGTACTTCGCTTTCAAATTCAGCGGCTTTTTTTGTTCGGCGAAAGTCGATTTTTCCCGAACCTTGGTGTCCACGGATTAAGATGAATTTTTGCATGGTGTTTTGGTTTCCTTATTTGGATTTTCAGACGAGGTTTGGTGTGTGAGGCCGTCTGAAAACAATACGGGACGATTTCCTTATCGATTTTTCCGCCAACAAACGGACGGGATAACTTTTTGCCAATCAGGGATAACGGCGGCTGTGATAACAATGCCAATAGCTGCGGATACGGTCTTTCTGCTTTTGCCAGTACAGCGGGTTGTCAGCGAAGAAGCGTGCCAGAGCAGCGGCGTTGTTTTTCGAAAAATACGGCAACGTCAAATTGTATCGGCAAAACGTATTCGCCGAGCAACTGTGCGGCAAAAGGCAGGGACGAACTCAGGCTGTCCGGCGGCGAGCAGCTGTTTGAAATACCGTTCGCGAACATGACCGTCGTGATGGCGGGTATTCAGACAGTGTGCCATCAGTTGCCGAACCTCGTTCCCTGTCGGATGAAAAACAACATATTGTCGGCTGATGAGACGGATTGTCTGTTCGTCTGAAACAACGGTTTCCCCTTGGCGAACGGGTAAACGGCTGCGGTAGGGCTGCCGCAAAATCAGCGTTTTCTGCTTCATGCCGCAAAGGTCGCGGAAAAGGTTTCGCACAGGGCTAGTTCGTCAGCATTCATGTTTGCCACTCAATCTTTTACCGGTAAGGTCGTCTGAAAACGTTGCCACCTTATTTTCAGACGACCCCTTGGCTAATTTACCGCCGCCAGCTCGGTTTTCTCAATCTCTTCCACCCAGAAATCCGCGCCCATACCTTGCTCGGCGAACGAACCGATGAGCGTGAACACTTGGTCGGAGAAGCCCCCGATGTTCAAGATGTCATGGCGGTTTTGCGCCTGTGCGGTGGTGTAGGCTGGATGTCCAAGCAGACGAGTTTGGCTTCGGGGCAGCGTTGTTTCAGGATGTCCCATTCTTTCATCAGGCCGGTTTTGCCGCCCCATTGTCCGAGGTCTGCCCAGCTTTCGTTATCAGACACGATGACGACCAAGTCCACATCGGCTTTTTCGCGGTTCAGCATGGCGAGCGGTGCGCTACATGCCGTTCCGCCGCCGCCGATATTGGCGAGTTTTTGGGCGTTGGTCATGACGCTGTCGCGCGGGTTGAGCTGCACGTTTACCGTGATTCGTTCAAACGGTATCACGCGGGCTTTCGGGTTGGTGCGCAACATGGCGGCGGACACGAGCGCGGCGATGTCGATGCAGCGGGTTCTGCTGGTCGCGCTGCCGCGATAGCCGGTGGCCGGGCTGTGCATGGAGCCGGATACGTCCGGGCAAACCACGACTTTGCCTCGGATTGCCGGTACGTTTTGTACGGCGGTTTTCCATCGCGTCTTGCAGCGCTTCGCGGATTTCAAACGGCATCTGTTCGGATGCGGCTTGATACGCGGTCAGCAGCATTGGTAAGGCAGGACGCGGGCGCGGCGGATGGCGGTTTGGTCGCGCAGTTTTTCTGCCACCATTTTGATGTTTTTGCTTTTTCGCAAACACATCGTGGCGCAGGAAAGTGTTCAGGTTTTGGCGAACCTGCTGCCAGTGAGCCGTTGCGGGCGATTTGCGTCCAGTCGCCGCTATTCAATTCCAAGGCAGTGAGCATTTGGAAGGGAACGTCGGGCAATGCGCCTTGGCGGCTTTGTTTGTAGTCTTCAAAGGCGCGGGTGATGGGCGGCAATGCTTCGCGGTCGTACGGTTTGCCGATAAGCCACGCAAACCAGGCGGCACGCCATGCTTCACGCGGTTTGGGATGCACCATTTTGACCACATCCGCCAGCGACGGAGCATTGCCGATAGCGGCGTTCAACAGTTGTTTTTCGGTAGCGGTCAAAAGCCGGGTCTGCATCAGTTTTCGGACGGTTGCCGAAAGATTTTTTCTGCCGACTGCGCCGCTGCGGATGATTTGCGCGAAGTTGCGCAACATTTTACCGTTGTCCGCCACTTGGTCGAACACGCGGGCAAGCATGTTCACGTCTTTTGCGCCAACACGGCAAAGCAACAGCGCGGGCATGTCTTTCATGAAGCCTTTTGACGGGCGTACACGGCAGTTTTGGCGATAAACTCGGCATCCAGGTTTTCTGCCAATTCAATACTTGCTCAAGCTGGTCTTGCGCATCGGGTGTAGTAGGTGCTGTTCAGGCAGCCGGTGGCGGCAAGTTGGGCGAGCTGTTGCTTGGGTGTCAGCGTGTAGGCGATGCCGCCTGCTTCGTTGCGGGTGTCGGCAGCGGTCAAACGGGTTTTAACGGATTGGAACAAGGTGGTGTTAGCCATTTTCATTTCCTTTCGTATTGTTGGTTTTGGGTGGTCTGAACTGTTCAGACGACCTCGAATGGGTGGCAGCGCAGCGGCTAATATTTGAAGGGATACGTTTTTTAACGTGGAAGGTTAATGTAATCCCTTCAGGCATCCGCCTGCCGCCGTAAAAAGGGGGGGGCGGCTAGTCTGTGGCAGGATTTCTGCTTCGTATTATTAGTACGACGATTGTTTATCCAATGTAATCCTGCCGGCATCCGCCCGTAAGGGGCGGGCGCATCCTGCAACAAGGGTTGGGGAAATGCATTTTTTACGCGCTCTGCCGGTTAAGCTATTCCGCCTCTGTCTGACGGAAACGGGATTTGAACCCGTACCTCGTACTCCCTAAGTGATGTAATTTCCCCGGCATTTGCCGGTTGCGTATAAACTTTTATAGTGGATTAACTTTAAACCAGTACGGCGTTGCCTCGCCCTGCCGTACTATCTGTACTGTCTGCGGCTTCGTCGCCTTGTCCTGATTTAAATTTAATCCACTATATTTAATCCTCTAAAATCTTGCTTTCAATCATGCAGCGGATACATGCCTGCCGCACATAGGCTTTGCGGTCGTCTGAAAGACGCAGTACAAGCATGCTTCCATAGCCGAACAGAAAATCTGCTTCTTTGCCCTGCGCCGTGCCGAGTATTTCGGCTTGGCGGAAGGTGCAACCGTCTGAAAGCGCGATGTCGTAACGGCAGTCTTCCTTTATCAAACTGCATTCCGCTTCGGGAAAAGCCTGTTTCCGCCAAGCCTGCTCGCGTTTACGGCTGCGGCAGGTTTGAAACGACCAGCAAACCAGAGTCGAAAAAACGATGACGCCTATGATTAGCCAAGTGTTCATATCTATTCCTTAAAGTCGGCTCCAGTTTCAGGTAGCTGCGGAAAAGGATGTTCTACCCATCTTTCAAATATTCTTTTTTTCGCCGATATTCAGATAAATATCTTCTAAAATCAGACAGATGTTTTCCGCCAATTCATACCGGTCCACTTTGCCGTGCCATAAGGTTTGTTGTGGACTGCGATTGAAGTTGAAACTGAAAAACCAGTCGTCTGAATAAATCAGCCTCACTTCGGCTTCGTTGCTTTGTTCGGCTGCAGATACCAGTAAGGCCAGTTCGCCGGGTTCGTCTAAAAACAGGACTTTCGCCTCAGTAATGCTGCCGCTGCTTTGCAGAGCAATTGCTAAATCACATAAATCTTTCAGCGAATCATGCAGATAGGAAACAGCCTGTTGATAGTTCTCTTCGCCATATTTCACGGTAACGCTTGCCCAGCCTGCATCGTGCAGTTGATAGGCGATATGAAATGGTTCGGTCATGGCTATGTCTCCTTCAGGTCGTCTGAAAGTGTTGATAAGGGGCGCACGGCAAACAACGAGTTTTTGGAAACGCCTTATTGCTCTAACCGACTGAGCTACCCGCCGAAAGCGGGGCAGGACTCGAACCTGCGACGAATGTAGTTCCCAAGGCATTTGTCCGCCATACTGCGAAAAAGGTGGGCGGCTAGATTGGCAGGATTTACGCCGTTTCCGGCGGCGGGAATCGAACCCGCAATAACCGATCTAATGTAATCCTGCCGGCATCCGCCCGTAAGGGGTGGTACATCTGGCAACAGGAGTGAGAAATTTTTACGCGCTCTATCCTCTGAGCTACTCTGCCATAGTTGGCGGCAGAGGCGGGATTCGAACCCGCGACCTCGAGCGTTGGCAGGCTGTAATTCCTCCGGCATTTGCCGAATGCACCTAAAAGCGAGTTTTTCATCGTAGGGTCGTCTGAAAAGTTTCAGACGACCTCGAGTGATCAAGCGATACAGCAAGCCATCAGCCATTCAGGGAAACAAGGCTGGCATTTGCCTGCTGAATCAGAAAAAGGTGGGCGACTAGAAAAACAAGACGTCAACGCCTATTAGGCGAGGCAGGGAGTCGAACCTGCAGAAACCTTGTAGTCTTGTCGGCATTCGCCCTGTAACGACACGGCAGCTAAAAATTTACGGAAAATTCTTTCCCATAGAACTGTATTTTCCGCAGCATCTGCTGCATCGTTACATTTACAACATAGCCAACAGCGTGCCAACGATAAAAATTTCAAAATTAATTTTTAATTTATTGAATAAAAAGAAAATATATTTTTATGTGGTCTTTTGCGGCAAAAAGCGTAGAATACTGAAAAATATATTTTTAGATAGATTATAGAAAATAAGATATTTAAGGAGATGTGATGCGATTCGATGATTTGGACAAACGCCTGCGGCAATACGAAACCGCTTACGATTTCTGCGTGCCGCAGGAAAATTTCATCGTAGTGCGCTTGGACGGGCGCGGCTTTACGCGGTTGACTAAGGAGGTTTGGCAGTTTGAAGCCCCGTTCGATATCCGCTTCCGCGACCTGATGGCTACACCGTCCGTCATTTGATGAAATGCGGTTTCAATGTGGCGTATGGCTATTCCGAAAGCGACGAAATTTCGCTGCTGTTGAGCCGCGACGACGATACGTTCAAACGCAAAACGCGCAAAGTATTTCGGTATTGGCGGGCGAAGCCAGCGCTGCCTTTTCGGTGGCGCACGGGCAACCTGCCGCTTTTGATGCACGGGTTTGCGTTTTGCCGAACGAAAAACTGGTGGTCGATTATTTCCGCTGGCGGCATGAAGACGCGCACCGCAACGCGCTCAACGCCCACTGCTATTGGATGCTGCGCAAAAAGGCGAAAACGTATCCCGTGCCACGGACGCCGTCAGCGGGCTGACACGCGCTCAAAAACACGATTTGCTGTTTGAAAAAATAACATTAATTTCAACGAATTGCCCGCGTGGCAGAAACGCGGCTTCAGCGTGTATTTTTCAGACGACCTTGAAAGAGGGTTTCAACCCGGAAACCGGTGAAACCGTGCAGGGCGGAACGCCAAATCTTACATACGGATTTCGAGCTGCCTTTGGGCGACGATTACGGCGCATTTGTCTTGGAAAGAATTGTTTAGAGGTCGTCTGAAAATGAATACTGCACCCAAAAAACAAGTCGCCGTCAGCTTTCTCGGTACGGTATTGGACAGCGGTTTCGGTCAGGGCGTTGGCAGAAGTGGCGGCCGAATGTCGCCATGAATCAGCGTCATGATTTCCATCTTGACCGCATGGAGCTGTTTTATGCGGAGAAATATCGCGATCTGGCGGATCATGTAAAAGCCGATATTCAGCAGGTGTCGCCGCACACCGTTGTCAATCTCGTGCCTATGGAGCTGGGAAAACCCGTGATTTTTCCGAAGTCTATACCAAGCTGCACGATTGGGCGGCGGCTATACGTTTGATACTGAAGAAGAAACTTATCTCACCCACATCACCACGGGTACGCACGTTGCGCAAATCTGCCTGTTTTTATTGGTGGAATCGCGCCAAATCCCCGGCGTGCTGCTGCAGACTGCGCCGCCGAAAAACCAAAGGCGCAGCATGGGGAAAAGGTGATATCGGCGGTTGCGAAATCATCGATTTGGACTTGGCGCGTTACGATGTGCTTGCCGAACGCCTTGCCGCCGTGCGCGATGACGCGGTGCGCTATCTGAAAAGCGGCATCTCCACAAAAACGCCGCCTTCAACCGCATGATTGCCGAAATCGAACAAGTCGCGTTGCATTCCCCGTCGCCGATTCTGCTCTCCGGCCCTACCGGCGCGGGCAAATCGATGCTGGCGCGCAGGATTTTCGAGTTGAAAAAGGCGCGCCATTTGATTAAAGGCGAGTTTGTCGATGTGAACTGCGCCACCTTGCGCGGCGACGGCGCGGCTTCCGCCCTGTTCGGCCACAAAAAAGGCGCGTTTACCGGCGCGGCGGAAAAGCGTGAAGGCTACCTGAAAACCGCCGACGGCGGCGTGTTGTTTTTGGACGAAATCGGCGAATTGGGCTTGGACGAACAGGCTATGTTGCTCAAAGCTATTGAAGAAAAACATTTTTATCCCGTCGGCGGCGACAAGGAAGTGCAAAGCAGTTTCCAGCTGATTGCCGGTACCAACCGCGATCTGCGGCGGGAAATCCGCGCCGGACGCTTCCGCGAAGACCTGTTCGCCCGTATCAATATTTGGAACTATCCGCTGCCCGCACTCGCCGACCGCCGCGAAGACATCGAGCCGAATATCGAACACCAGCTCGCGCTTGCCTCGCAGGAACTCGGCCGCGCCACCCGTTTCAATAAAGAGCCTTGTCCGCTTACCTTGCCTTCGCCCATTCAAACGAAGCCCGATGGCGCGGCAATTTCCGCGACCTTGCCGCCAGCATCATGCGTCTGGCCACGCTTGCAGCAGTGCGGGATACAGGCGGAGCAAGTGGCGGCGGAAATTGAGCAGCTCAAATGGTTATGGGCTGAAGAGGCGGATTCAGATGACCTTTGCACAAGGGGTCGTCTGAAAAGGCGGATAATTACCCCGACAAAATCGATTGGGAAAAATTTGGATTTGTTTGACCGCTTGCAATTGCAGAACGTGATTGACGAATGTCGCAAACACCAAAAACATGGCGCAGGCGGGAAGGGCATTGTTTCATGTTTCCCGAAACAGCCGTGTCAAAACCAATGACGGCGACAGGGCTGCGCAAATATTTGCAGAAATTTGGTTTGGAGTGGGGCGATATCGTGCAGTAGATGAGGCTTGAACCGAGCGGGTTGGGGCGGGAGAGGTTTTTATTTCGATTGGCTGGTATTAGGAAGGGTCGTCTGAAAAACTGTTCTCCAAAGATTCACTGAGTTCGTTTTTAGCTCCGCATAAACTGACTGCGTCCGTTTTCAGACGACCTTTTGCTTTGTGGCGGGGATGGACTTATGGTTTGGTCAGATAAGGATATAGATCCATACGTGCGTCTTGGCGTACGGCTAAATAGTCCGGTGCATAAAACCTCATCCCAGTGCCGTGATAAAGGCATTTTTGCTGAGGATCAGGATACAGTCCGCCACCTAAATAGCCGATTTCTAGCGGGTGCTGATTGGCAGCATACTGTTTCAACACTGCGGCAGCAGCTTGTGTTTGTTCGGCGGTGGGATGGTCGCCAGCTTGTCTCAGACCAAGCAGATCCCAAAAGGTTTTTCTAGGAGGAGTAATACGGATATTATATGTCGTACACCCATCGTCATAAATTAGGGTGTTCTATTTGGCGGACGGAAATTTGATAGTAACCGTGGCTGCCTACAATACTGAGGACTTGGGCTTTTGAAGAATCACCGCCGGCATAGGTTGCTAACGGAAACGATAGGAAGAAGAGGGGGATAAGGTAGCGCATAAGGTTTAGGGTCGTCTGAAAGAGTGTTGAGCGTTACTGCAAGTTTAACATGACAGGGTATTACGGAAAGTATAGTGGATTAAATTTAAACCAGTACGGCGTTGCCTCGCCTTAGCTCAAAGAGAACGATTCTCTAAGGTGCTGAAGCACCAAGTGAATCGGTTCCGTACTATTTGTACTGTCTGCGGCTTCGTCGCCTTGTCCTGATTTAAATTTAATCCACTATAGGAAGGTAAGGTCGGGTATGGCGTTTTCTTTTTACTGGAAGGGGTCGTCTGAAATTTTTCAGACGACCTTTTTGATCTTTGGTTTTTAAAGATAATGTTTTAAAACGCTTACGGATTTTCACCATACGGGAAATTTTTCGTCACGCGCCGGCGTTTTTGTGCAGGGGCAGGGTTTGTTCCGGCTGGAAAAATGTAATCGAAAGGGACGAATTTGCAGCGTCTGCCACAGGCAGTCAGGGTTGCGGGTGGCGGCGGCGGGTTTGTTCTGTGTCGGGCGTGAGGAAAATATGCAGGGCTTTTGCCGTGTTGCTCGACGCGGTATTCTTGGATGAGGTCGTCTGAAATCATGGCGCGGCCGGATGAAGTCGGCGTAGAGGGCGTGAGGTTCGCCGTTTGCCGTGCGTGCGTCGAGGGATGTCGTCGCAGCGTCCTTCGATGGCGCTGATGCGGGCGAATGCGCTGCCCGCAGGGGCAGGGGGCGTCGTTGGCAATCAAAAACGTCGTCGAGGCGGTAGCGGATGACGGGTTGGCTTTGCGGTTGAAGTCGGTAATGATGGGGGCGAAGCGGCCGCTTTCGCGGTCTATCCAGTCTTTTTCGATATAGACCATGTCTTCGTTCAGATGCAGGTTGCCGTGGGCGCAGGTGTGGGCAAGGAAGCCTTCGGTGCGTTGGTAGATTTGGTGAACCGGTGTGCCGAAGCGTTGTTCGATGCGGGTTTTTGACTTGCGGCTCTAAAACTTCGGCAACGGAGATGATTTTTGGGGTGTATGGCGAGGTCGGGGTGTCGGGCAAGCTGTTGCAATACCTGGGCGGGGGCGATGAGGGATGGTGGGCTTTTTGCGCGTTGAGCCTTGGGATGTGCGCGTCAAGGCTTCGAGGCAGGTCGTAAAACTCGAAGCGTATCAGCGGGCTTTTTGACGGCGGTGTAGAGGTTGCTGTTGGCGCGCAGGAAGAAGGCGATGCTGTGGCGGGCGAGGTAGGGGCGGGGCAGCATGCGTTTGAGCACTAGCCTGCCCACAGGGCCGGGATTCTTCAGGGGAAACGAGGAATATGCCCCTGTTGCCGCTGGTGCCGGAGGAAAGCCGACAGTGATTTCTTTGCCGAGGTCGTCTGAAAAACGGGGCTGAAGTCGCGGCTTTCTTCGGCTTTTGAGCGCGACGGAGGGGCATCTTTTTCGCTGATGCCGTAGGCGTTGATGTCGGCAAAAATGCTGCATGAAGATGCGTTTGTTGATAACAGGGGTAGTCTTGCAGCTTGGCGCTGTGAGGGTAGAAGCGGCTGTTGTGGTTCGTTAAAAGGCGGTCGAGCTGTTTTTGCTGGTGTGCTTCAGGCGGCGGCGCGTTCCGTGTAGTTTCGTGTGTGGAAAAAGGATTTGAGGATTTGCCATTTTGAAGGTTTCATGGTGTGTTCTTTGGGGCGGTTGAGGGGCTTTTGCTCGTCGGGTTTTCAGACGACCTGCTTTAATCCAAAACCTTCCATGCCCAAGCGCCGCAAGGTGGGTTCGCAATGACTGGGAACGAGGATGATTTCGCGGTTGCGGCGGTGGAGGTGTTGCAGGCGGTCTATGGTGGCTTGGACGGCGTTGCGGTTTTGCGCGATAAGGCCGGTAAGGGGTTGGGGGCGGCGGTTGTGGCTGATGGTCGCAAACCGCCAAACGGCGTCGGCAATCAGGAAAAATTCTCCGGCTATCAGCCCGTATTGTCCGGCAGCATGGCCGGGCAGGGCGACAACAATCAAATCGGCACTGATGCGGTAGCCTTGTTCAAACGGGTAAAACGCTTCGTCAAAGGCGGACTTCGGGCATATCTTCGATAAAGCGGGCGCTGCGGCAGGTCTTGGGGCAACAGCTCGCGCAGGAAGCCTTGTTTGACTTCGATGATGCGGTTGGTCAGACTTTCGGGTTTGTCGGTACGGTAAACAAAATCGTAGGCGGCGCGGGAAAGGATGATTTCCGCGTCGGGGAAGTCTTTGAGGCCGGCAATATGGTCGGCGTGCAGGTGGGATAGGAAGATTTGGTTGATGTCGTGCGCGGCATCGCCCAAACGCTCGCGTATGGTCGGTTGGCTGAGGGTGACGGGCGTGGTCAGCGCGTAAAATTTCTCGGGAAATCGGCGGCAGGCTTGGAAAAAGCGGGGCGCGTAGCCGGTATCGAACAGCAGGTTGCCGCCTTGGTGGGTGATGTGGGCGGTCATGGCGGGAAAGGCGGCTTTACGCAGGCTGCCGCCCGTTCGACCATACATTCGGGATGGGTGCAGTAGCCGGTGTGGTAGAAACGGATATCCATAGCTTCAGCCTTTCAAGGAGCGGGCGTATTGCCGCAGTCCGTCGGCAACGCTGATTTGGGGTTCGTAGCCGAGCAGCGAACGGGCGCGGCTGATGTCTAGGGGTTTGGTCAAAAGGAAATCGTGCCTGTGCTGTAACGGGTGACGAGGGGTTCGCGAAAAGGAACGGGTCAGCCGCGCCTGCGTTTCCAGTAGGCGGGCAACGCTGTCAATCAGGCGGTAGGAGACGGGTTTCAGACGACATCCCAGATGCAGGGTATCGATGATTTTGCCGGTAGAGTGCGGCGATGGTCTGCAGCTCGCCGTTGGTGATGTTGAACGGCATGGCGCGGGGTACATCAGCTTTAGCTGCCAACAGAAGGGCATGACGACGTTGCCGACGTAGGTCACGTCCACTAATCGCGCCGCCTGCTTCGCGGCCGCTGCGCCGAATCAGCGGCAAAGCCTTTTTCGGAGATTTTGAGCAGGCGCGGCAGGGACGGCGGTATCGTATTCGCCGAAAATGCCGCGCGGACGGATGATGACGCTGGGAGATATCGGAGGCGGCGGCGACTCTTGTTCGGCAAGGGAATTTGGTGTAGGCGTAGTCGTTGACGAAGTGGCGGCTGATAAAGGTTTCGGGGACTTTATGCTGGTCGAGGTAGTCGAAATAGATGCTGGGTGTGGAAACGTGTACCAGCTTGCCGATGTGGTGCTGCCGCATCGCCGCTAAGACGTTTTGCGTGGCGGTCACGTTGGCGCGGTAAAAATCTTCGTAGCGCCCCCACGGCGAGGACAGCGCGGCACAATGGAACACGATATCGGCATCGGAAAAACGCCTTCAGGGGTCTGATTGCGGTCGGACAAATCGAAGGCGTGAAATTCCGTATCCAGCATTTTTGCCGATTTCGGCATTGCGCCCGCAGGCGGCTACCTGCCAGCCTTGGGCAAGCAGCGTCTGCATGAGGTTGCGCCCCCAGTCCGCCGGTCGCGCCGGTGACGATGGCCTTTTTCATGGTTTTTCCCAAACCAATGCGCCCAAGCCCACGCCTGCGGATGTGCCGAACAGCAAAACTTTATCGCCGGATCGGACGGGGAAGTCGGTCAGCAGGTGGTGAAGCGCGGAGGGGATGGAGGCGGAGATTTGGTTGCCGTGGGTGTTGAAAAATATCGACGATTTTGGCGGGGTCGAGTTTCAGACGACTGATGATGTGTTGCAAAGCGCCGCGGCTTGCCTGATGCGGAACGATCCAGTCTATGTCTGCCAACGTCAAATCCGCCTGCGCCAACGTTTCATCCAAAAAGCCGGGTATGGCTTCGGCGGCAAGTTTGTAGAGCTTTTTGCCGTTCATGTGGAAATAGGCTTGGGAGACATAGCTTTCGGGATGTTTGGACGGGTGGTTTTCATAGCCGCCCGCAGGAATGGTGCAGAATTCGTAGCCTTCGGGATGTACCTCGAATTTGCTTGTCAGCACGCCGCCGCGTTCAGACGACCTGATGACTGCCGCCGCCGCGCCGTCGCCAAAAATGGTCGAACTGTGAAAATCGTTCCAGTCCAAGCCGACAGAGGCGACATCACAGCTGATCAATAAAATGGTGGGATATTTGTGTAACAGAGAATCCGCCAAATCCAAGCTGCGTAAGAACGACAAACAGGTCATGTTGACATCGAATGCGGCAATCGGGCGCGCGGGCTTCAGCAGCCGTAATGTATGCGCGGCGTTGAAGGAATGCATTGACGGTCGATGCCCGAAGCGTTGATGACGCAATCCACATCGTCAATCGTGATGCCTGCCGCCGCCAGCGCATTTTTGCGGCGAAGCTGCATCGCATCGGCAGATTCGTCGTCCGCCAGAAAGTAGCGTTGCGCCAAGCCGCTGAGTTTTTCGGTGCGGCCTTCTTTGATGCCGAGCAGGGGCATCGATTTCGGTGGAAGGACCAGCCGCGAAGGCAGTCCTTTGCCTGTGCCGATGATGTTGAGACGGAGGGATGGGTTCGGATGAGTCGTTTGCATAATATATCCGCTAGTGAGTAATACTTCAGCATAGTATTAATATTTTGTCATTGTCAACGTTTATATCCGCGGCAAACTCAAAAAGGTCGTCTGAAAACCTGCAAACGGCTTTTTCAGACGACGTTTCAATATCTTTGTATAGTGGATTAACTTTTAAATCAGGACAAGGAGACGAAGCCGCAGACGGTACAGATAGTACGGAACCGATTCGCTGGGTGCTTCAGCACCTTAGAGAATCGTTCTCTTTGAGCTAAGGCGAGGGCAACGCCGTACTGGTTTAAAGTTAATCCACTATAAAACTGCCGTTCAGCCCATCAGCCAAACCACCAAATGCACCATGCTCGGCCCGATGATGACCATAAACAGCCCCGCCAAAATCATGGTCAGGCTCGCCATCACGCCTTCTGTTTCGTGGCGTTGTCCGGCGCGGGAAGTACCGAAGCCGTGGGCGGCGTTGCCCAGTGCGACACCGTTGGCGGTGTGGAAGCGGATGCGGGTGAACGCTAAAAACAAATCGCCGAATATCATGCCGACGAAGCCGGTGATGATGGTGAACAGCGATACCAGCGATGCCGAGCCGTGGATTTCACTTGCCAACACGACGGCAAACGGCGTGGAAATCGAGCGCGCCATCAGGCTGTTGGTCACTTCGCTGTCGAAGTGGAACATATTGCCCATCAAAAACGCGCTGGCCACACCGACGAACATGCCGACCAAAAATCGCTATCGACAGGGATGGGAAGCTGGCGGCGGATGACCTCGCGGTTTTTCATAAATCGGGATGGCGAAGGCGACCGTTACCGGCGTGAGCAGGAAAACGATGCCTTGCGTGTATTTGTGGTAAGTGTCGTAGGAAATGCCCAAAAGCAGCATCAGGACGATGGTGCTGACCGAGACGAGTCACGACGGGCGAGAAAAATCATCAGCGGTTTTTACGGTAGATTTTTTTCGCCACAAAAATAGAGCGAAGCAGGTCCAAGCGAAGCAGGCAAGCGCGGCGTAATCCATTTTTGTTCCCTATCAGGCGTGCAGTTTTTTATACAGGCGGCGTTTCCAGCGGTAGCAGAAATTCAGCGTCAATGCCGTGCTGATCATCACCAGCGCGGTGCCGACCGCAATCGTCAGCACCAGCCGCCAACCTTCGGAAAGAAGCAAATCGCGGTATTGCAATACGGAAACCATAATCGGAATAAAGAAAAAACACCAGCTCGCCCAACACCCATTTCGCGCCGCGCTCGACCATGCCGGTTTTAATCACGCCCAAACCCAACAGCGCAAGCATCAAAAACAGCCCCAATACGCCCGAAGAAACAGGCAGATGGGCAAAAGCGCACCATCAAATCCGACACCAGCCACACCAAGCCGACTACGGTAAGCTGCAAGGTCGTCTGAAAAAAATCGCGTCAGCGTATCCATAAGGTTTATCCATCCGTAATCCAAAACGAAGGCTTGATTATAAGGACGCAGTTTGCGCATAATATGAATTATCTGCATCAAAATCATGCAAAAGAGGAATAATGGACTTCAAAAGCCTGCACTGCTTCGCCGAACTCGTGCGCCTGCAAAGTTTTTCCGCCGCCGCATCCGCACTCAACCTGACCCAGCCAACCGTCAGCAAAACCATACAGGCATTGGAAGAAGAGCTGGGCGTGCCGCTGCTGGTTAAAGAAAACGGCCGCAAAAACGCCAGGTCGCCACCACACCCATCGGCGAGGAAGTGTACCACCACGCGCTGAACCTCCTGCACGAACGCGACCTGCTGCTCGCCCGCATCGACGGCTACCGCCACATCAAAAGCGGCACACTGCGGCTGGGTTTGGCACTGCTCGGCAGCGACCTGCTCAGCAACGCCCTGTTCCGCTTCCGCCGCCAATGGCCCGGCATCGAACTGACCTTCCTCGAACAAGGTTCGCTCGCCATCGAACAATCCCTACGCAACAACGAACTCGACGCCGGACAACTGCTCGCCCCCGTCCACGAAGACTTCGACAGCATCCCCCTGTGCGACTACCCGCTCGTCGTCCTCATGCCGCGCGCCCAAGCCCGCCATACCGCCCTCAGCCTCAAAAGCCTGCAACACGAACCGTTTATCCTGTTCGGCTCAGGGTTTTCCCTCAACGAAACCATCCAAACCGCCTGCCGCAGCCAAGGCTTCACCCCCAACGTCGTCTGCCGCACCGGACAATGGGACCTGCTCGCTGACATGGTGGCGCACCATATGGGCATCGCCCTTTTGCCCGAATACTACGCCCGCAAAATCAACACCGACACCTTCGCCGCCGTCCCGCTGACCGAACCCGAAATCCGCTGGCAACTGACGATGGCGTGGAAAAACACTCAGCGTCCCACCCCGCGCTCAGGGCTTGGCTGGACATCGTCAGGAAGAGTTCAGAAAATAGAAAAAGGTCGGCGGATTCGCATTTGAAGTGCAACTTTCCATAACAGAAAAAGGCCAGTATGCGGTAGCATACGGCCTTTTCCTGCAAGAAAAGATTGCCATGAGCTACACAACTGACCCAAGACGAACGATACCATATCCAATACCTGTCTCGCCACTGTACCGTCACAGAAATCGCCAAACAGCTCAACCGCCACAAAGCACCATCAGCCGCGAAATCAAGCGGCACTGCATCAAGGGCAGCAATACAGCGCCGATAAAGCCCAACGGCAAAGCCGGCTGACCAAACAGCGTAAGCGAAAACCCTATAAACTCGATTCGCAGCTGATTCAACACATCGACACCCTTATCCGCCGCAAACTCAGTCCCGAACAAGTATGCGCCTACCTGCGCAAACACCACGGGATCACGCTCCATCACAGCACCGTTTACCGCTACCTGCGCCAAGACAAAAAGCAACGGCGGCACGTTGTGGCAAAACCTCAGAATATGCAGCAAACCCTACCGCAAACGCTACGGCAGCACATGGACCAGAGGTAAAAGTACCCAACCGCGTCGGCATAGAAAACCGACCCGCCATCGTCGACCAAAAACCCGTATCGGCGATTGGGAGGCCGACACCATCATCGGCAAAAGATCAGAAAAGCGCATTATTGACCCTAGTCGAACGTGTTACCCGCTACACCATCATCTGTAAATTGGATAACTTAAAAGGCCGAAGATACTGCCCGGGCAGTCATTAGGGTATTAAGGGCATATAAAGCCAGAGTCCACACCATCACCATGGATAACGGCAAAGAGTTCTACCAACACACCAAAATAGCCAAAGCATTAAAGGCGGAAACCTATTTTTGCCGCCCTTACCATTCGTGGGAAAAAGGCTGAATGAGAACACCAACGGACTCATCCGACAATATTTCCCAAACAAACCGATTTCGAAATATCAGCAATCGGGAGATACGCAGGGTTCAAGATGAGTTGAACCACCGGCCAAGAAAAACACTTGGCTACGAAACGCCAAGTGTTTTATTCTTGAATCTGTTCCAACCACTGGTACCCTAGTGTTGCACTTGAAATCCGAATCCAAGGTCGTCTGAAAACTTTCAGACGACCTTTATCAACTGTAAATCTCAGCCCCTTTCTTCACAAACTCGACCGCTTTTTCCTCCATGCCCTGCCGTTGGGCTTTTTGCTTGTCGGCGTAGTCGCGCACTTCCTGCGTGATTTTCATCGAGCAGAATTTGGGGCCGCACATTGAGCAGAAGTGGGCGATTTTCGCGCCTTCGGCGGGCAGGGGTTTCGTCGTGGAAGCTCTCGGCGCGTTCGGGGTCGAGGCTGAGGCGGGAATTGGTCGCGCCAGCGGAATTCGAAAACGCGCCTTGCTCAGGGCGTTGTCGCGCAGCTACGCGCCCGGCCAGCCTTTGGCGAGGTCGGCGGCGTGGGCGGCGAGTTTGTAGGTGATGATGCCGGTGCGCACATCTTCTTTGTCGGGCAGGCCGAGATGCTCTTTCGGGGTAACGTAGCAGAGCATGGCTGTGCCGTACCAGCCGATATTGGTCGCGCCCTATGCCCGGGTGATGTGGTCGTAGCCGGGGCGATGTCGGTAACGAGCGGGCCGAGTGTGTAGAAAAGGTGCTCAAAGCAGTGTTGCAGCTCTTCGGTCATGTTTTCTTTGACGCGTTGCAGCGGCACATGGCCCGAGGCCTTCGATCATGACTTGTACGTCGTGTTCCCACGCTTTGGCGGTCAATTCGCCCAAGGTGTGCAGCTCGGCAAATTGGGATTCGTCGTTGGCATCGGCAGTGCAGCCGGGGCGAAGGCCGTCACCGAGGCTGAACGACACGTCGTGAGGCTTTCATGATTTCGCAGATTTCGTCGAAATGCGTGTAGAGGAAGTTTTTCCTGATGATGGGCAAGGGCACCATTTCGCCATGATGGAGCCGCCGCGCGATACGATGCCGGTGAGGCGGTTGGCGGTCATCGGCACATAACGCAGCAACACGCCCGCGTGTATTGTGAAATAGTCCACGCCTTGTTCTGCCTGCTCGATTAAGGTGTCGCGGAACAAATCCCAAGTCAAATCTTCGGCAATGCCGCCGGTTTTTTCCAAAGCCTGATAGATGGGCACCGTGCCGATGGGGACGGGCGCGTTGCGGATAATCCATTCGCGCGTCTCGTGGATATGCGCGCCGGTGGACAAATCCATAATCGTGTCCGCGCCCCAACGCAGCGACCACCATTTTTCGACTTCTTCGGTCAGGCTGGAGGTTACGGCGGAGTTGCCCAAGTTGCCGTTGATTTTGACGCGGAAGTTGCGGCCGATAATCATCGGTTCGAGTTCGGGGTGGTTGATGTTGGCGGGGATAATCGCGCGTCCGGCGGCGATTTCTCGGCGCACGAATTCGGGCGTGATTTGGTCGGGATGGGTCGGGATGTTCGCGCCGAAACTTTGCCCTGCGTGCTGTTTCAAGAGCTTGGCGTATTCAGGCCGTCTGAAAAGTTCGTCCAGCTTCATGCGTTCGCGTATGGCGGCAAACTCCATTTCGGGCGTGATGATGCCGCGGCGCGCATAGTGAAGCTGGGTTACGTTGCTGCCGATTTTCGCACGGCGCGGGCGGGTGATTTGGTTGAAACGCAAATGGGCGGTTTGCGGGTCGTGTGCGCGTTCGATGCCGTATTCGCTGGAGAGCTTGGGCAGGGATTTCGGTATCGCCGCGTTCGTCCAGCCATGCGGTGCGGACGTGCGGCAAACCTTGTTTTCAGGTCGATGTGTGCCGCCGGATCGCCGTACACGCCGCTGGTGTCATAGACGGGAATCGGCGGATTGGCTTCCGTGCCTTGCGCCGTGTAGGTGTCGTCTTGACGGATTTCACGCAAAGGCACGCGGATGTCGCCGCGGCTGCCTTGCAGATACACGCGCTCCGAGTTCGGATATTTGAAGCGGATGCCGATGTCTTCGCTCAAGTCGGCAAGCTCGCGTGCTTCGTTGCCGGAAGTTTTGGCGGTTTTCTTTGGCGTAGTCATAAAAATGCTCCTGTTTTCTCGTTTGAAAAAGAAGAAACAGGGAGCGTTTTAGCTTTTTCAGACGACCTCAATATCAAAAAGGTCGTCTGAAAGACAGAATCCGTGAAAACTCCCCACGCAGGTATTATCCCGATCGGGTGTAAAAGGGTATTTCTCAGCCGCCTGAGTGTCAGGCAGCACCCTGTTTCGTAAGAGTAGGATTATAAACCACGATACGCATTTGTTGTAAATTAACTTCATATCAGCCTGAGTTTGAAAGGAAAGGGCCGACGGCGGAAAGCACGCCCATATCTTGCCGCCCGTCAAATTTTTTTCATGATTTTTAGGTATCGGTTGAGGGCTGATTTATCTATAATCTTTTTCCGTTTTTTATAACTATATACGTCGTCTGAAAATGTCTGAAACCATTCAAAACCGCAAAATCAAATTCGCCTTAGTCGGCTGCGGCCGTATTTCCAACAACCATTTTGGCTCGTTTGAAGTATTGCAAGAAGATTGCGAACTCGTTGCCGTGTGCGACATCGATCCTGCCGCGCTTGAAGCGGCGGTCAAACGCACCGGGGCGAAAGGCTATGCCCGCTATACGGAAATGTTGGCGGAAACCGATGCCGACGTAATCGTCATCACCACGCCGTCCGGTTTGCATCCCGAACAGGCGGTTGAGGCGTTGGAAGCGGGTTTTCACGTCGTCACCGAAAAACCGATGGCAACCTGCTTTACGGACGGCGAGCGCATGGTCCAAGCTGCCGACAAAGCGGGCAAACGCTTGTTTGTCGTGAAACAAAACCGCCTCAACGCCACGCTGCAACTACTCAAACGCGCGGTCGCGGAACAACGCTTCGGCAAAATCTGTATGGTGCATTTGAATGTTTTTTGGACGCGCCCGCAGTCGTATTACGACCAAGGCAGCGGTTGGCGCGGCACTTGGGAAGATGGACGGCGGCGCGTTCATGAATCAGGCCAGCCACTACGTCGATTTGATGGAATGGCTTATCGGCCCAGTGGCGGAAGTGCAGGGCGATGATTTGCGACCCACCGCAAAATTGAAGCCGAAGACACGGGCGTGATGAACCTCCGTTGGCGCGACGGTGCGCTCGGTTCGATGGCGGTAACCATGTGCACCTATCCGAAAAAAACCTCGAAGGCTCGATTACCATTTCTGGGCGAAACCGGCACGGTACGCATCGGCGGCATGGCGGTGAACGAAATTCAGGAGTGGAATTTTGCCGACGAGCGCGATTACGACGAGCAGGTCAAAACCGCCAATTATGAAACCACGTCGGTGTACGGTTTCGGGCATCCCGCTGTATTATCAAAAAATGTTGTCGATGTATTGCGCGGCAAAGCCGAGCCTGTGTCGATGGGCGAGAGGCTTGAAATCGCTGGAGCTGATTAACGCCGCCTACCTTTCTGCACACAACCGTCAAAACGGTTTCGCTGCCGCTGGTGTTGTAATCTTTGCGAACGTTTGACCATTCTGATTGTCCGAAAGGAAGCCCTTCCCATACTCAATCAAAGGAATCATCATGATACTGACCCGCGAACAAGCCCTCGAAATTTTCAAACGCCGCGTTTCCGTCCGCTACTATGACCCTGCGCGCAAAAATCAGTGCCGAAGATTTTTGCCACCATCCTGACTTCGGACGCCTTTCGCCCAGCTCCGTCGGCTGCGAGCCGTGGCAGTTTGTGATCGTGCAAAAACGCGGCATTGCGTGAAAAAATCAAACCCTTCGCCTGGGGGATGCAGGCTTCCATTTCGGATGCCAGTCACGTCGTTTTCCTGTTGGCTCGAAAACACGCCCGCTACGACAGCCCCGCTTTTGAAGAACTGATGGACAGACGCGGTCTGACTGCCGAAGAACGGGCGGGCGCATTTGAACGCTACCGCCGTTTCCAAACCCACGATATGCCCATCGCCGACGACGAACGTGCCCTGTTTGACTGGGCAAGCAAGCAAACCTACATCGCGCTGGGCAATATGCTCACCGGCGCGGCGATGCTCGGTATCGATTCTTGCGCCATTGAAGCATGGAGTATGCCGCAGTGGAAAAAAATCCTTGCCGAAGCCGGATTGCTCGACCCTGAACATTACGGCTTGTCCGTCGCCGCAACCTTCGGCTACCGTGTGCGCGATATTTCTCCGAAACCGCGCCGCGATGCGTCGGAAACGGTAATTTGGGCGGAGTAGGGCGCGTAGCCGGATTTCAATGAAATAGGTCGTCTGAAAGTGTTGTTTGACTTTGGTGAAGTGACACTTTCAGACGACCTTTATCTAGCGGGATGATTTGAAGAACGGCGCTTATCCGTTGATGTCTTCCAGCGTCCTGCCTTTCGTTTCTTCGCCCAATGCCAAAATTACCAATACAATCAGCATCATCACTCCGGCGAACATCATGAATATATTGCCGAATCCGCTGCTGCCGCCGACCATTTGGGCGACCACCATAGGCGCGAGGATGCCGCCGATGCGCCCGATTGCGCCCGCCCAGCCGGAGGCGAAGGCACGGAAGCGGAGGGGTAGAGTTCGGGCGTAGGTGTATAAAACGCCCCATGCGCCGAGGTTGAAGAACGACATTAGGCTGCCCCATGCCATCACTTCGGTGGCGCTGCTGCTTTGTCCGAAAAACCACGCGCAGACGGCGCAGGCGGCGAGAAAAACCCGCCAAAAGTCGCTTTGCGCCCGATTTTTTTCCACCAATGCCGCCGCCGCGATGTAGCCGGGCAGTTGCGCGACTATCATCACCAGCACATATTCAAAGGTTTTGACCACCGTATTGCCTTGTTCGACCAAGAGTTTCGGCAGCCAAGTAAAAATGCCATAATAGGAAAAGACGATGCCGAACCAAACCAGCCACAGCATCAGCGTGCGCCGTGCGAAAGGCTGTTGCCATAGTTGCATAAAAACGGATGCGCTGTTTTTCCTGTTGCGGCGGTGCTACGGCTGTTGCGGCGGGCGTAATTCCCGCTTCCTTTTCCAAGCGGCTGACCAGCCGGTGTGCTTCGTCCGTTTTGCCTTGCGAGAGCAGGTAGGAGGTACGGATTCGGGTATGAATTTCAACACCAGCGGGATATACAAAAATCGGTAGTGCGCCGATTAAAAAAACGCGCTGTGCCAGCCGAATTTTGGGATAAAGAAATAGGAAGCGAGTGCTGCGGCAAAGCCAGCCCAGCCCCCAAAAAACTTTCCAGCAACACGATAAAGCGTCCGCGTACTTTCGGCGGGGCGTATTCGCTGACCAAGGACACTGCGACGGGGGAGCTGCCCGCCCAATCCTACGCCGACGAAGAAGCGGAAAAAATAAAAAGCGCGGACGGGTTGGGTGCAAACGCACCAAACCCGTCGCCACGCTGTACACCGCCATCGTCCCGGCAAAAACGGTTTTCCTGCCGAAGCGGTCGGCAAACCAGCCGCTGATGACCGCTCCCAATGCCATGCCGACAAAGGAGATGCTGACAATCCAGCCCAATTGCGCAGGCGCAAGCGACCAGTCTTTGCCCAGCTCTGGCAGGATGAACGACACCAGCCCAGTATCCATCGCGTCAAACAGCCAGCCGATACCGACCAGCACCAAAAAGTCTGTAATGAAACTTGCTCGGCGGCAAGTTTTTGAAGGCGGGTAAGGATATCCATCGTATTTCCTTTTGCGTTGCTTGTTTTGCTCTTGCAGTTTAACGCAGAGCCGCTCCTTTTTCAGGCTTGCCGCTTTGCACGCATCCGTCAGAATGCGGCAAACCTGATATAGTGGATTAACTTTAAATCAGGACAAGGCGACGAAGCCGCAGACAGTACAGATAGTACGGCAAGGCGAGGCAACGCCGTACTGGTTTAAAGTTAATTCACTATAACAAAAAGGTCGTCTGAAAACCCGAAATCCGTTTTCAGACGACCTGTCTTAATTTTTTCCAATAAGCCGGTGTCAGCAAAATCAACACCGTAAAAATCTCCAAAGCGGCCCAGCAGCATCACGGCCGAACACAGCCATTTCTGCACATCGCTCAATACCGCATAGCTGCCCGCCGGTCCGACCTCGCCCAAGCCCGGGCCTGCATTGGTAATACACGCGATGACGGCGGTGAAGGCGGAGATAAACTCCATCCCGCTTGCCATCAGCAAAAAGCTGAACACAATCGTCGTCATGAAATAAATCGAAATAAACGCCATCACCGTCAGCGCCATGCGGTCGGGAATCATGCGTCCGTTGACCTTGACCGTGCGCACCGCTTTCGGGTGTAGCAGAATCATCATCTCGCGCAGGCTGAATTTGAACAAGACCAACGCCCGCACGTTTTTAATGCCGCCGCCCATAGAGCCGGAGCTTGCCAACAGGTTGGACAGGGAAAAACATCCACAGCGACACGATCAGCGGCCATTGCGCGAAATCCGTGTTGGAAAAACCGCTTGCCAGTCCGATGGAGACAAAGTTGAAGCTGACAAAACGCAGCGAATCCCCAAAGGTTGCATAAAAATCCTTCTGCCACAGATACACCGCCGACATCAAAATACCGCCCGCCAGCAGCACCAGCAGTACGCGGCATTCCTCGTCCTGCCAATAGGATTTGAGCGAACGCCGTGTCAGTGCCGTGAAATGCGTGGCAAAATTCACACCGCCCCAAAGCGTGAAAAACATGATCGCCCACTCGACGGTCAGCGAATCAAAATAAGCGATGCTGGCATCGTGTGTCGAAAAACCGCCTAGCGACACCGCCGACATCGCGTGGCAAAGCGCATCAAACCAGCTCATCCCCGCAAAATGCAGCGTCAGAAAAGCCGCCGCCGTCGTCATCGTGTAGAAGAACCAAAGTTTCTTTGCCACCTGCGAAATGCGCGGCGCCATCTTGCTTTCTTTGTCCATTCCCGGAATTTCAGCCTTGAAGAGCTGCGTTCCGCCCACGCCCAGCATCGGCAGAATCGCTACCGCCAGCACGATGATACCCATGCCGCCCAGCCAGTTGAGCATATGCCGCCAAAAATTCACCGACGGAGCCAGCGTGTCCAAGCTCGTCATGACCGTCGCGCCCGTCGTCGTCAGTCCGGACATCGCCTCAAAAAACGCATCGGTAAAACTGATGCCCGGGATGTGAATATAAATCGGCATCGCCGCCACCAGCGCAAACGCCAGCCACAACATTAAAAACCAACGTAAACCCGTCGCGCGGGCGCAGCTCGCGGCGGAAATGGAAGGTCAGCAGCCAAACAGCGCAAGAGGTCAGTGTCGTCGCCAAAGCCGTGTAGGCAAACGCCGGAAACGCGTTGTCCAGAAAAAATACGACATCAGCGTCGGTACTGCGAGCACCATGGAAAACAGCAGCCCCAGTCTGGACAAAAACGTGGACAATAGGGAGGAACTTATACATATCAATCTTAAATAGGGGTCGTCTGAACGGCGTAACGGGCTTGAAGCTGCCGTCCAGATCCGCCTGCGAAATCCACATTCAAGCCGTCAAAAGCGGCCGGGAAACTTTCAGACGGCCTGTTTTACAGACCATTCTTAGCAGGCGGGCACAAAAATCGGTCCGTAATTTTTTATCAAATTAGGCAAATGGCGTTATTGATATTTTACAGTCGGAAAAAGGCAAGGGGTCGTCTGAAAATGGCAGCCGCAATCGACATAAACGGACGAAGTAGGGATAAAAATGCCGATTGCTTTTTGCGCTATTGGGCTTTCAGACGACCTCTTTGCACATTATCCCGCCAGCCACAACGATACCGTATAAAATCACCAGTCCGACCAGTCCGCCGACGAGCGTGCCGTTGATGCGGATATGTTGCAAATCCTTGCCCACACTCAATTCCAGTTTTTCCACCATCAGGCGGCTGTCCCAGCCTTTGACCTTGTCCGCGACGAACAAAGCGGCCTTATCTTTATAACGCATCACAAAATCCCGAACCAAAAGCGAAATCCGCACATCCGCCCGCCGCATAAATTGCGGGTGTGCCTGAGCTTGCGAACGCATATGGTTCAGCAGCTTTTCCAGTTGCGCTTGGCACAAAGAGTCTTGTTTTTCCACATCTTCCCGTGCCCAGTCCAAAATGCCGCGCCATAAGGTCATGATTTGACGTTGCAGGGCGGACGATTGCGCGAGCTGTTTTTTGAATTTGTCCAGACGGCGGTGCCACAGGCGCGAGGTGGTCAGGCGTTCGGTCAGTTCGTCGTATTGCACCAAGAATTGTCGGCGCAGCGCGTTGTCCCTGCTTGTCCGCTGTTGCCAAATAGCCGTCTATCCATGCCAACGCTTTTTCTGCCCCCGAGTCATCGACTTTTCTCCACCAAGGTCGATTTCACCGCCGCTTTAAGCCCTGTCCCAAGTTCCGGGATTACCACCTTCGATTTTCGCCGCCCATTCGCGCAGGTTCTGCTCCAGCATTTCGCGGGTTTCCGGCGTTTTCAGCCAACGCCGAATCTGACGGAGCAGGCTTTCAAACGCTTTTTCGTGCATCCCTTGCGCTTTCAGCAGCCTGCAAACCGTCGGCAAGCGCGTTGCCGATTTGTCCGCCGCTGTAACGTTCTTCCAGCAGCATTGCCGTAAAAACGCGCCGTCTGTTCCGGTTTGGCGATGGCGAGCAGGGTCGGAATCTGCTTGGAAAGCCAGGGGCAGCCAATGCGATTTCACGTCTTCGCCGTCCAGCCATTTCAATAATTTATCGCTGGGCTGCGCTTGATAAATACGCATGGCGATGGGTTTGCCCTGCAAAAATTGTGTTCGATAAAACCGTCCCAATTCATCGCCGATACGCGCCTGATTACGCGGCAAAAATCGCGGTATGGGGAATCGGCAGCCCGAGGGGTCGTCTGAAAAGCGCGGTTACGGCAAACCAGTCCGCCAGCGCACCCACCATCGCCGCTTCGGCAAACGCTTTGACAAATCCCAACCAAGGATATTGGCGCACATAAACGGCGGAGGCTGCAAACAGCCCGCACGCCGCGAGCAACAAGCCCGTCGCCCAACGCCTGCTTTTTGCCAACTTTTTGCGCGCCTCATTTAAGCGGACTTGTTCCGAAAGGGTGTGCATTCCTTTTCCTTTTTTAGAAAATCGGGATTTTTGAGTGGGTGTGTTTGATCAATCGGATTATACGCCGTATTGCCCTAATTTTTAATCATTGAATATTTTGGTTGAGAAGAATAAGTTAGCTGACTTTTTCCACAGACTGCACACACAAAAGGCAAACACGGTATGTGACTAAACCGACAAACTGCCTATTTTTAAGCATTGTATTTTTTTGTTTGATTATCAAAAGGTAATAGAACTTATTCACAGGCTGTTCACACCGTTCGGCAAAGAAATTGTGTATAGCGGGAAAATGGGCAATTCAGGGGTAGGGGCGTGTGGACGGATGATGTGGATGATTTGCAGTATTCCTTGCCGGACCGTATTCAGACGACCTTTACTTTGCCGTGTCGCGTTACTACAATCACTATTTTAATCCAATAAAACCAGCCCTAAGGAGCACATCATGACCGCCTCGCAATTAATCAGCAGCCTGACCCAAACCGTCGGCGAAAAATACATCATCACCGCCCCCGCGAAAACCGAACAATACCGCCAAGGCTACCGTTTCGGCGAGGGTAAGGCGTTGGCGGTGGTGCGCCCCGGAACCATTCTGGAAATGTGGAAAATTTTGCAGGCTTGCGTCGAAGCGGACGTGATTGTGATTACGCAGGCGGCGAATACCGGTTTGACAGGCGGCTCGACGCCCGACGGCAACGATTACGACCGCGACATCGTGATCGTGAACACCATGCGGATGAACATCATCCAAACCATCAACAACAACGAACAAGTCGTCTGCCTGCCTGGTTCGACCCTGAACCAGCTCGAATTGCTGCTGAAAACCTTTGGGGCGCGAACCGCATTCGGTCATCGGCTCTTCATGTATCGGCGCGTCCGTCTTGGGCGGCGTGTGCAACAACTCCGGCGGCGCATTGGTGCAGCGCGGCCCGGCCTACACGGAAATGGCGCTGTTCGCCCAAATCAACGAAGAGGGCAAACTGGAGCTGGTCAACCATTTGGGCATAGATTTGGGTGACACGCCCGAAGAAATTTTGACCAACCTGCAAGGTCATCACTATCAGAGAAAAGACATCACGCAAGACGCAGGCAAAGGACACGACCACGCCTATTGTGACCATGTGCGCCAAGTGGATGAGCCGACCGCTGCGCGTTTCAATGCCGACCCTGCGCGCCATTACGAAGCGTCCGGTTGCGCGGGCAAACTGATGGTTTTTGCCGTCCGCTTGGATACCTTCCCGCAAGAGAAGCAAACTGCCGTGTTCTACATCGGTACCAACGACATCAATGAACTGACCGACATCCGCCGCGCCGCCTTGAGCGAATTTGAAAAGCCTGCCCGTTTCGGGCGAATACATTCATCGTGACGCTTTCGATATTGCCGACGTGTACGGCAAAGACACGTTCTACGTCATCAAAAAATTTCGGTACGCACCAACTGCCGAAATTATTTGATTTCAAAGCCAAAGTTGACCGATTCGGCAAAAAGTCAGCTTCCTGCCCAAACATTTTTCCGACAAGGTCATGCAGTTCGTCAGCAAATACCTGCCCGACCACCTGCCCAAATCCATGCGCGATTACCGCGACAAATACGAACACCATCTGATTTTGAAAATGGGCGGAAAAGGCGTTGATGAAGCGCGCGCGTTCTTGAAAGAGTATTTTGCGCACCACAGCGGCGCGTTTTTCGAATGCAACGCCGAAGAGACCCAAGCCGCCATGCTGCATCGTTTTCGCCGTCGCGTCAGCAGCCATCCGCTACCGCGCCGTGCATGACGACGAAGTGGAAGACTTGGTCGCGCTGGACATCGCCCTGCGCCGCGACGACCGCGACTGGTTTGAAAAAAACTGCCTTCGAAATCGACAATAAAATCATCCATAAACTCTACTACGGACATTTTATGTGCCACGTTTTCCATCAGGATTACATCATCAAAAAAGGCAACGACTGCGTGGCATTGGAACACGAAATGCTGCATCTTTTAGACCAACGCGGCGCGCAATATCCCGCCGAACACAATGTCGGTCATTTATATGAAGCGAAACCCGCGCTCAAGCAGTTCTACCGCAAACTCGACCCGACCAACAGCTTCAATCCGGGTATAGGCAAAACCAGTAAGAAGAAAAACTGGGCTGGTGATAAGGTTGGGATTGTGTAAGTAAATGAAAGGTCGTCTGAAACTGCATTTGGTTTTCAGACGACCTTTTATCTTAGTAATGACTCAACTTGTTAATGTATTCTGATAGAATCATGACGCTAACGTTTTAAGGCATAAAGGCAAGGTGTTTAATGAGACTTTACAAGATTTTTAAAGATCCTATGAACCAGTACGAGGCGGTCAAACAAGGCTGGTCTTGGCCTGCATTTTTCTTTTGGGCTATGTGGGCTTGTGTGAAACAAATGTGGGGTTTGGGGAATTAGAATTCTTGTCACGTTTGTTGTGTTAAGTTTATTAGCTGGTCAGAATGAATTGTTGAGGACAATCAACAGTCTTCTTGGTTTCAGTGTTTTTCTTGCGTTTGGCATGTTCGGTAATACTTTGCGTGAAAAAAATCTGGTTAAACACGGTTATGTAGAATTACCTCAACTTATTAACGCTGCTAACCCTGAAGCTGCAATTGCCCAATATATTGCTGAATATGGTCATAAATAAAGCTTTTTGAGATTAAGGTCGTCTGAAAACTGTATTCGGTTTCCAGACGACCTTTTTCAGATTGAGTACGCAATATTTAAAAATGCAGCGACCAAAAAATAAAAAGCACCGATAAATCGGTACTTTTTAAAATTTGGCGCGGCGGACGGGGCTCGAACCCGCGACCCCCGGCGTGACAGGCCGGTACTCTAACCAACTGAGCTACCACCGCGCGTCATTGTTTTACAACAATGAAGGAAACTTGGTGGGTGATGACGAGTCGAACCGCCGACATTCTGCTTATGAGCAGACGCTCTACCAACTGAGCTAATCACCCGAGAACTCGGGATTAAACCAAAAAAACCTCTATCAGGGCAAGCCGTTTGTTTCAAGATAAATATATTTATTTGAATATAAATAATAAATAAGTTTAGTATTATCTTAATCAAAAAATCATATGCCCCAATTTATCGGCTTTGGTGTGCAGATAACGTTCGTTTTCCGCATTCTCGCCGACATGGAGCGGAATACGTTCGACGACATTGATGCCTGCATTTTTCAACGTCTGAATTTTTTTCAGGATTGTTGGTCAACAGCTTGACAGCACGGATATTCAGATGGTCGTAGATTTGCTTGGCAAGCGTAAAGTCGCGTGCGTCAACGGGCAGCCCGAGTGCAAGGTTGGCTTCGACCGTATCCATCCCTTCGTCTTGAAGCTTATAGGCACGGATTTTTGTTGATTAAGCCGATGCCGCGCCCTTCTTGACGCAAATAAACGATGACACCGCGCCCTTCTTGTTGAACCGCCTTCATCGCCGCTTCAAGCTGCGGGCCGCAGTCGCATTTTTGGAAAACAGGGGCATCCCCGGTCAAACATTCGGAGTGGATGCGGGTCAGAACAGGGGAGGTCGTCTGAAAAATCGCCCATCGTCAAAAGCGATGTGTTCTTGTCCGCTCGGTTCTTCAAAAACCGTGCATAGTGAAATCGCCCCATTCGGTCGGCAGGCGGCAGGAAGCGACGAATTTCAAGGTATTATTCATGTTCTTTTTCCTTGTCTTCGATGCCTGTCAATGCTTTCAGCGGATCGGCAAGTGCCAAAGCCAGTGCCGACCAATCCGTTTTGGGCCGCGTCATCGGCTTGATCTTTATCGGCAAATTCAACGTGAACCACGCCCAAAACCGTTCCGTTTTGTGTTGCCACAGGGATGGACAACTGGCTTCCGCTGCCCTCGTTCCGGCTGCCTTGGATTTCGTCCAGCGAAAGCCAATAAGCTATATCGTTGACAATATTCATCCAACCGCTTTGCGCCGTACGGCAGGCAAGGTAAACCGTACCGTTTTCTTCATGAACCACGAGCAGGTTCTCCAAAGGCTCGCCTTGAGCCGCGATACGAACCAACCTTGCATGCGGTTCGCCAGGAAGGTGAATATAAACCGCCGCGCTTTTGACGACTATTGCACGGCTGAATACCGAATCCAAAGCCATGAAAACCTGTTTGAGCAAAGCTTCGTTTTCAGGCGTTTCTTCAATATGGTCTGCCAGCTTCCAGCCGTCTTCCTCACGCCACAAAACCGAGCGGTCAATCGAAGCATTGCCCATATCCATCACCGTCTTCGCGGTCAGATACGCAATACGGAGGTCGTCTGAAGACAGCTTCAAACCCTGTGTCTGTAAAAAATCCTGAATCAGTAAAACAGGCATGATGTTCCTCTTTGATATTAGTGTGTTCCGGTAGATAACCGACCTGCCATTATATCGGTCGGAATAAAGCAATTTCAAGCCAAAGGTTGTTTGCAGAGCAGGATACTTTGTGTATAATCCACAGTTTCATCGCGCGGACGTGGCGAAATTGGTAGACGCACCAGATTTAGGTTCTGGCGCCGAGAGGTGTGAGAGTTCGAGTCTCTCCGTCCGCACCACACTATAAAAATCTAACCGCTTTCGAGCGGTTATTTTTTTCGTCTTTTCTTGGCTGATAATTTGTAAATTGTCCAAAGAAGAGCAGTATTGCCAATGTTGATTGTCGGTAATGGTTTGGTAGACACGGTTTATCGGTGCATCGAATATGGTTGTTTTGCTGAGTCGGCGTGTTTTGGGGAGCATTAAGCCGATGAGCTGGCAGGACAAGCAAGCTGATGGGAAGTATAGTGGATTAAATTTAAATCAGGACAAGGCGACGAAGCCGCAGACAGTACAGATAGTACGGCAAGGCGAGGGCAACGCCGTACTGGTTTAAAAGTTAATCCACTATAAAACTCGAATAAATCAGTATCTTCATTTCTACACCTGTTTGATGGAAAAGGTCGTCTGAAAAAGGTTGGAGCGAGATTCGTTCTACCCGTTTTCAGACGACCTTTTTGTTTTTACCGCTTTGGCATCGATATCCTGAGCCGTTTAGTTGATTTCAGGCTGCGGGACTTTGTGTTGGACGGCGTAAACGGCGGCTTGGACACGGCTGCTGAGGTTGAGTTTGCGCAGCAGGTTCTGGACGTGGACTTTGACGGTGGATTCTGCCAAGTCCAAATGGCGGGCGATGACTTTTGTTGCTGTGTCCGGCGGCGAGGTAGCCGAGGATTTCGAGTTCGCGCGGGGTGAGGGTGGAGAGTGCCTGGTCGGTGGCGCGGTGCGGACGGGGAAATCAGGGATTGGACGAGGCGGGTGGTCATTTCGGGAGAGAAGACGTTGTCACCGTCGACGGCTTTGCGGATGCTGTCGAGTAGGAAGTCGGCGTTGATGTTTTTCAGCAAAAAGCCGCGTGCGCCGATGCGCATACATTCGGTCAGGTCGTCGCTGTCTTCGGAAACGGTCAGCATGATGACGGTTTGGTTCGGGTTGACGCCCAAGATTTGTGCCAGTGCTTCGCGGCCGTTCATGACGGGCATGTCAAGGTCGAGTAAGACGACGTCGGGTTTGAGCTGTTCCGCCATTTTGACGCCGGACAAACCGTCGGCGGCTTCTCCGATGACTTCGAAGTCGCTTTGACGGGAGAGCAGGGCTTTGATGCCGCTGCGGAAGAGTGTGTGGTCGTCAATGAGGATGATTTTAATAGTCATGGGTCGTTCTCTTGTGTTGCGGTAAGGTTAAGGTAACGGTTGTGCCTTGTTCGGGCTGGGATTGGATGTCTAGGGTTGGCATTGATGCGGCGGGCGCGTTCTTGCATGATGCCGAGTCCGGACATGTTCGCCGGAGAGTTTGTGCAGGTGTTGCAGGTTAAAGCCGATACCGTCGTCTTCGATGCTCAGGGTAAAGTTTTGTTGGTTGAGCATGCTGATTTTGACGTGTTGGGCTTTGGCGTGTTTGCGGATGTTGGACAGGCTTTCTTGCAGGATGAAGATGATTTGCAGCTGTTCGTCATCGTTTAATGTGCGGCCGTCGTCCTGCCATACTGTTTCGACATTGATTTTTGGTTTGGCGTTTAAACCTGGACAGCAGGGTGGTTACGGCTTCCGGGAAGTCTTTGTTGCTGATTTTGGTTCGGAAATTCAGCAGGAGTTCGCGCACGTCTTCGTAACATTCTTGCACGCCGTCTTTGATGAAGCGGATGTTTTCTTCGGCTTGTTCTTTCTGGTCGGCATGGAACGCGCTTTCCAGCATTTGAACTTGAAGATTGAGGAAGGTCAATGCTTGGGCGATGCTGTCGTGCAAACCTTGGGCAATCAGGTTGCGCTCTTGGAGTACGGCAAGCAGGCGCCGCTCTTGTTCGAGACGGCTGCTGGCGATGGATACACCTAATTGACCGCATAATGTACGCAGGAGTTCGTTGTCGTTGTCGTTAAGTGTGGGGTCGTCTGAAAAAAATATAGGGTCAGGATGCCGAGTTCTTCTTCTTGATAGGTGATGGGGAAAACGACGGTATGTTTGAATAGGGGTGTTTCTTCTTCAGGTTGGGTTTGTTCGGTATCCGAATCTCTGTCTTCGGCTTCAGACAGTCCGATGGAGGCAATAAGGTTTGTGTTTTTACGGTCGTTGTCTAAAGGCGGATGCTGCCTGCGCTTGCAGAAACGGCAGGCAGGGTCCGTGCGAGGAATTCTTCTGCCGCTTCGCGCGGGGTTAGGGTTTGGTGCAGGTCTCGCGTGGTTTTGGTAGAGCAGGGTCAGGTCACGGTTTTGACGAGGCGAGGTCTTGGGTTTGTCTGGCGACTTGTCCTTCAAATCGGTATAGAGGACTTTCAGACGACTGCTCATTTGATTGAAGCCTTTGCTGACTTGCGCAAACTCTTGAATCTGTTCGGTATCGATTTGTACGCCGAATCGGCCTTGGCTGATGGTTTTCCACGCCGTCGCGCAGGGTTTCAAGCGGACGGATAATCCAAGCGTAGTGCCATACGATCATTAAACCTGCGGCGACAAAATCATCAGCATCATCGCCATTTGGAAACGGCGCAGCCATAAGGTGTTTTTCGTTGGCGTTTTCCAATGCCTGTAAGAACAATTCGATATTGCCGGCAAAGCGGTAGAGTTCGATCTGCGTCGGTCTGCGGTAACGTTTCAGCGCGGGTTGGATGTTTTGATTTCCAGTCGATTAAGAGCATGGATTGGATCAGACCATAGGCCGGCGGTGTTTCCGAAGGCATCAGGGATAGATGGCATCGCTTTGGGTGATGCGCGGAGTGTTCCTTCAAATTCGCGCAATTGGTTGTCGATTTGCGCTTGCGAGGGTGCGTTCGCTTGCCATGTAAGCCAAACGGTAAACCTGCATTCTCAAGCTTGCGGCATCATCAATGACGGTGGCTGCGTTTTCCAGCCTCAGCGATAAAATCAGGGTCAGGATGACGGACAATAAAGCCGAACCAACCCATAAGACAGTCAGCAGTTTTAATCGTGAGGACAGGCTCAGGCCGCCTGAAAAATAGGGTTCGTAAGCTCATGGAATAAAGGAAGGGCGTTTTGTTGCCAAATGTTATAAACATATCATCCTTTAGGGCGGGGAAACAACCTGTCCGAAGGGGGAATTTGGTGCGAATGAGGGCGATATGCGCTTTAATGTAAAAATCGTGTTATGATAAAATTCACTTTATATGAATTTTATCGCGAGCAACTCGTCTTTTCAGACGACCTGGGATGATGTGCCGATTTCGCAGGGAATCGGTAGGAACCTAACATCTACGAATTAAAAACATAAGAATCAGCCGATTAACAGTATGGGCACAAAAACCAGCGACTTCACAAAGGACTACCAAAATGAAAAACCTTCGCATTGATATTGGCCGGCGGGCAGGGAGAGCGAATGGGAGGGACGGATAAAAGGATTAGTATTGTGGCGTGACAAACCTTTGATTGATCATGTTATTGAAGCGTTGCGTCCGCAGGTTGAACACATCGCCATCAGCGCCAACCGGAATCTGGAGGAATATGCTCGCCGTAGTGCACATATTTTTGCCGATTCGCGCCAATGGCAGCATTGGGGACCGCTGGCGGCTTTGTGTACGGCTGCCAATGATTTTGCAGATTGCGGCGGCGGATTGGCTGCTGGTGGTGCCGTGCAATATGCCTGCGCTGCCGCCTGATTTGGTGGCGAAATTTGAAACGGTTTCCAAACGCACGCCTTTGTGCAATGCGTTTTATGTGGAAACACCGGTCACGCCGCATTACAACGTAATGTATATCCGTCCGCAAATCCTGCAAAGCACCGTCCCGTATCTGTATTCGGGGATGAAAACCTTGAGCGGCTGGCTGCATCAGCAACGGGCGAGATCGGTGCATTTTGGTTCGGAACATGTTTTTCAGCTGCAATACGCAGGAAGATTTACAGGGGCCGCTTTAAGCTTTAAGCATTGCACTTTGGTTTTTATAGTGGATTAACTTTAAAACCAGTACGGCGTTGCCTCGCCTTAGCTCAAAGAGAACGATTCTCTAAGGTGCTGAAGCACCAAGTGAATCGGTTCCGTACTATCTGTACTGTCTGCGGCTTCGTCGCCTTGTCCTGATTTAAAAGTTAATCCACTATACACAGAAAAACCGTGTATCCGTACAACAAAAAGGTCGTCTGAAATTTTCAGACGACCTTTTATCATTTGCTTTATTGGGGATGTATTGTTTCAGCAGTTCGCGGAACTGCGCGCCGGTTTCCGGATGTTTCAAGCCGTAGGCGACGGTGGCTTCGAGATAACCCAGTTTGCTGCCGCAGTCGTAGCGTTTGCCGTCGAAGGCATGGGCGAGGACGAACTCGTGATCCAATAGGCGGGCAATGCCGTCGGTCAGTTGGATTTCGTTGCCCGCACCGCGTGGCAGGTTTTCAGAAGGCTGAAAAATGCGCGGGTCAGGATGTAGCGGCCGACAACGGCAAGGTTGGACGGCGCTTCTTCGGGTTTCGGTTTTTCGACGATATTGGTAATTCTTTGAAAGTTTTTCAGTTTTTCCACTTCAACAATGCCGTAAGAGCCGGTTTGCGACGGATCGACGGTTTCCACGCCCAAAACGCTGTTGCCGCTTTGATTGTAGATATCGACCATTTGCTTCAGCGCGCCTTTGGGCGCGTCAATCAAGTCGTCGGCAAGAATGACGGCGAAGGGTTCGTCGCCCACTGCGGCACGGGCGCACAATACGGCGTGTCCCAAGCCCTAAAGCTTCGGCCTGACGGATGTAAAGACAGGTAATGTTGGAAGGCAGGATGTCTTTGACGTGTTCCAGCAGTTTGTCTTTTTGACGCATTTCCAGCTCGGTTTCCAGCTCGTAGGCTTTGTCGAAATGGTCTTCGATGCTGCGTTTGTTGCGGCCGGTGATGAACACCATTTCGGTACAGCCTGCTTCTACTGCTTCTTCTACCGCATATTGAATCAACGGTTTGTCGACGATGGGCAGCATTTCTTTCGGGCTGGCTTTAGTAGCGGGCAGAAAGCGTGTACCCATACCGGCTACGGGGAAGACGGCTTTTTAATCGGTTTCATTCAGTTTCCTTCTATTTGATTGTCGAATCGAAAAATTCAGACGACCTCGGTTGTCTAGGTTTGACTTAGTTGCCACATTGTCGGCGGCAAAAAGGCAAGGCATTTAAAAAGGCGTTCAACAGATTTAGAGTGTTCATTCCCCGATAAGTTGCCAAATTGATTGAGAACAGAATCAACGATTTGGACAGTCGGGAAATTGGCTCAGTCATATCCTTGAGTATCTTTTAATAAATGCTTAATCCAGCATCACCAAAAGCTCTTCCTCGCTCAATACCGCCACG